>Ga0209477_1001567_pt1 | contig 13854 bp, 12 predicted proteins | sample KloWWTupernatant_FD_187180 | JGI IMG/M metagenome (GOLD analysis project Ga0209477, IMG submission 187180) | Active sludge microbial communities from Klosterneuburg, Austria, studying microevolution and ecology of nitrifiers - Klosterneuburg... | ecosystem: Engineered > WWTP > Aerobic digester >...
CCGTAGCCCTGCCAGACGACGACGAAACCGCCTGCGTCATCGACCGCAGCCGCGGGAGAAGACTGGGGAGCAAAAGTGTGGCTGTTGATCTGGAATTCGGGCCCCTCGAGCTGCGCCACTGCGGGCGTCAGCTCGAGGGCGACAAGCAGCAGCGGCGCCGCGAGTCGAAGCCCCCGCCGTCCGTCGAGGCGGGTCATCGAACCGCGGGTGGGACCGTTGAACTCAGTCGTTGTCCCATCTCCAGCCGAGGGCGACCGAGGCGGTGAAGTCGAGGGTGTTGTCGCCGGCCTCGTAGGCGCGGGCGCGGATCTCCGGGCGCAGGTAGAGGTTGGTGCCGAGCTGCGCGCGGTAGCCGACACCGGCGTGAATCGACAGCGTCGACTTGTTCAGGTCGACGTCCGGATTGTTGACGTGCGCGTCGACGTCGAGATCGGTGACGCCGAGGCCGGAGAAGATCTCGAAGCCCTCGCCCCACGGGTAGGCGACGTACGAAGCCTCGAGCGAGTCGATCTGGGCGTCGACGTTGCCCGACCGGCCGTAGCCCTCGCCGTCGTTCTTCTCGTAGCGCTCGTAGCCAAGCATGATGCCCCAGCCCTTCGACGGCATCCAGACGCCGCGCAGGCCGTAGGAGACGTTCTCTTCGAGCTCTTCGGCGAAGTAGTAACCGACGAAACCCTCGACCCGACCCTGGCTCTGCGCCAGGAGGCCCGAGGGCATGCCGGCGAAACCGGCGACGACGGCGACGATCGTGCCTGCGACTACCTTGCCCAGTCTCTGCGAGAAAATCATGCGTTCCCCCTCAGGAAGTAGCGTTCGAATCCGCGAGCTCCTCGACGCTCGCAGCGTGAAATCCGACCAGGAGCTTTCGGCCCCGGCGCAACATCGGCGCGCGGAAGTTGCCGGTCGGCCCCCGGAGATCGTCCGGCTTCGCCGCCGTCGCCGGCAGCTTTTCGACCCTCTTGCCGCGCGCGATCCAGACCTCGTCGACGCTGCCGATCAGCAGCTTCACTTCCGCCTCCGACATGGCGTTGCGCGCGCTGCGCTCTTCCCGCACTTCCACCTTCCGGCCGCGCAGCACCTCACGGGTGCTCTCGCAGCTCTTTCAGCTCGGGCGCGAGTAGAAGAAGTCGATTTCTGACATCCGGCGAAGGCTAACACGCGCCCCGCTGCTCTCGATCAGTCGGAGCCCGAACCCTTCCAGTCGTCCATCAGGCGGCGCTCTTTCTTGGTCGGGCGGCCGGCGCCCTTCTCGCGCGCCACCGGCGGGCGGCGCATCAGGCGCAGCAGCGGATCGGCGGTGGGGCGCGGCGGCGAGAGGTCTTCGTAGAGCCGGCCGACCTCGGCCTTGGGCAGCGGCTTGTCGGCGATCTCTTTGACCACGAGGATGCGGGTCCAGTCGGAGGTCACCTCGGCCTCGATGCGGTCGCCGACGACGAGGTTGCGGTGCGGCTTGACGGCGATGCCGTTCACCCGCACCCGCGACAGATCGCAGGCGTGGGCAGAGAGGGTGCGGGTCTTGTAGACCCGGGCGATCGTCAGCCACTTGTCGAGGCGCGTGGACATCGTCAAGATTCTAGGTCACATGTCCAACGTCCGCCGAGCGAGTCCGATCGTCCTGGCCCTTTCCTTCGCCGCCCTCCTCGGCGGCTGCTTCGAGCCGCCGGTGGCCGAGCGGATGCTGCTCGAGTTCCGCTCCGACGGCGCGGCGCGGGCGACCCTGATGATCGACCTCGGCCGGGCCGAGGACTTCGAGTCGTTGGCCGTGCGCAAGCGCATCGCCATCGCCGAGCGCGATCTGACGGCGGGCACCGACCCCTGGCTGGCGCGCTTCGAAGGTCTCACGCAAGGCACCGACGGCACCAGCTTCCAGCGCGCCCGCGGGGCGCTGCGTGAGTTCCGCCGCTGGGCCGAGCTCAACGACCCGGCGGGTCTCTCGGCACTCTTCGCCGACGACCCGGTGGACTTCTCCTACTCGCAGAACGGCGACCGGGCGACGCTCGAGATCTCCCCCAGCGGCGCGAGCAGGGCGACACGCAAGGAGCGGGAACGCGTGCAGGCGGAGGTTGCCGAGTGGAGCTCTGCCTTCGCCGGCTACGTCGATCGGGTTTTCGAGCTCGAGCAGTTTCTCGAGGCCAATCCGGAAAGAAGAAAAAGCTGCTGGCAAAGGGTGTTCGGAGTAAAGGGGGGCGGCGATGGCGAGGACGGGGCAGAGGGCGCTGCGGAGCTCTCTGCGGCGGAGGAGGCTCTCGCCAAGGCGGTGAGCGACAGCCTCGCTGAGCTGCTCGGCGCTTTCGAGATCGACGGCCGCGAGGGCTTCTCTCTCGACGAGCGGGTACGCAAGGTCTTCCATCCGCTCTCGGCGCAGCTGATCGTGAATCTGCCGGCGCCGGCCAGCGAGGTCCAGGGCTTCGACGCCCCCAGCGCCGAAGAGCAGGCCGGCGAGGAGGACTTCGCCTACGCCTTCCCCGAGCGCAGTCTCCTCGCAACGCTCGACGCCCTCGAAGCCCGCTGGCTGGTCGCCGGCGCCGCGCGCGCCCTGCTCGACCACCTGCGCACCAACCCCGACGGCGAGATGGACATCGAACGCTTCGCAAGCGGGCCGGTGACGAAGGAGTCCACGACGCCCCCCGGACCTACCGATGTATCCGACCCTTTACTGGAGCTTTTGCGCCCCGAAGGGGCGTATCGTCTGGTTTGGCAGATCCCGAATCCCGAGAGCCGATGAGAGTCCCCCCCGAAGAGTTCGAAGCGCTGGTCGAGCAGGCACTGGGAAACCTCCCCGACGAATTCAAGGAGGCGTTGGACAACGTCGCCGTGATGATCGCCGAAGAGCCCTCGGACGAGGATCTGGAGGAGGTCGGGATCGACCCCGACGACCCCGACCGCGACGAGCTCTTCGGCCTCTACCACGGCACGCCGCTCACCGAGCGCGACAGCTTCTACTCGGCCCTGCCGGACCGCGTGATGATCTACCGCGGCCCGATCCTGCGCGAATGCACCAGCCGCCGCGAAGTGATGAAAGAGGTTCGCGAGACCGTCCAGCACGAGCTCGGCCACTACTTCGGCATGGAAGAGGAAGACCTGCCGTTCTGAGGGCGCTTCAGACCTTCTCGGCGGCCGCCTTGATGCGGTCGACCTTGGTCTCGCCGTCGCGCGTGAGGGTCTCGTGCTCGCGGAGGTAGAACTCCTCCTGTTCCTCGCGCTTCAGCGGGTCGGTGAGCTTGGCCATCTGGTCGCGGTGGAGGATCTCGAGCTCGGCGATCTTCGCCTGGGTGAGAGCGCGCGCGTCGGCGATCGCCTGCTTGGTGGCGTCGGAGAGGGTGGTCGCGCTGGGGCGATCGATGCCCTGGGATTCCATGCGCTCGAGCGCCAGTTCGTACGCCGACTTCATTCCCTTTGCCTTGTCGTTGGAGGCCATGATGCCGTCATTGTAGTCCCGCCTGCGCCAACCTGACGCGTTCACAGGATTCTCAGGGGCGGTTTTCGAGGCATTGCTTTTGCTAGCGTGGTCGCCATGATCGAAGCGCACGACCTGACCCGCAAGTTCGGCGACTTCACGGCCGTCGCCGGCGTCTCGTTCGCCCTGCAAGAGGGCGAGATCGTCGGCATCCTGGGCCCCAACGGCGCCGGCAAGACCACCACCATCCGCATGCTCACCGGCTTCCTGCCGCCCTCGTCCGGGCGCGTCACCCTCGGTGGCCGCGACCTCTTCGGCGGCACCGCGGACGCCGTCGCCGTGCGCCGCGATCTGGGTTACCTGCCGGAGAGCGTCGCCCTCTACCCCGAGATGCGCGTCGAGGAGTACCTCTCCTACCGCGCCCGCCTCGAGGGGATGGATCGCGGCGCGATCCGCCAGCGGCTCGGCGAAGCGCTCGAGCGCTGCCTCCTCTCCGACGTCCGCCGGCAGGTGATCGGCACGCTCTCGAAGGGATACCGCCAGCGCGTCGGGCTCGCCGGAGCGATCCTGCACGACCCCAAGGTGCTGATCCTCGACGAGCCGACCGTCGGCCTCGATCCGAAGCAGATCGTCGCCATCCGCGAGCTCATCCGCGAGCTCGGCAGGAAGCACACGTTGCTGCTGTCGACCCACATCCTGCCCGAGGTCGAGCTCCTCTGCGGCCGCGTGCTGATTTTCGATCGCGGCCGGATCGTCGCCGAAGGGAGCCCCGACGAGCTGCGCGAGCGTCTGCAGGGTCAGGTCGCGGTAACGGTCGAGTTCGAGGCCTCTGCCGACGGTATGGCCGCTGAGCTGGAACAGATCGCCGGCGTGCGCGCTGTCCGGCCCGATGCCGAGCGCCCGGGACGTTTCGTCGTCGAAGCTGCGACCGGCACCGATCCGCGCGCGGCGATCTTCCGCCTGGCGGTCGAACGCTCGTGGACGCTCGTCGAGCTCGCCTCGGCGCGCGCCTCGCTCGAGGACATTTTCGTCCGGCTGACGACACGCGATGCGGACCCGCCGGAGGGCGAGCGCGAGCTCGCCGGGGAGGCGGCGTGAGAGGCGCCCTCGCCGTCTACGGCCGCGAGCTGCGGGCCTACTTCTTGTCGCCCCTCGCCTACGTCATCCTGACTTTTTTCGTTCTCGTACAGGGGTACTACTTCGCGCTCATCGTCGCCTTCCTCGCCGACCCGCGGGCGGCGGCGGGGCGGCCGCTCGAGCTCTTCTTCGGCCAGACCATCTTCACCTGGCTGGTACTGATCTTCGCCGGTACCTTCCTGTCGATGCGCCTGATCTCCGAGGAGCTCCGCAGCGGCACGATCGAGACGCTTCTGACCTCGCCGATCTCGGAGACCCAGGTGGTCGCCGGCAAGTACGCGGCGTCGCTCACCTTCTACCTGTTCCTCTGGGCTCCCACGCTGGTCTATGTCGTCATCGTGCGCTGGTTCACGCCGGTCGACTGGGGGCCGATCGCCTCGGCCTACCTCGGAATCTTCGGCATCGGCGCCCTTTTCCTCGCCGTCGGCGTCTTCGCCTCGGCGACCTCCAAGAACCAGATGGTTGCCGCGGTCGTGACCTTCTTCTGCCTGCTGGTGCTCTTCAGCTGCGGCCTGCTCGAGAATCTGGTCAACGGCGAGACCGCCAAGAAGGTGCTCGGACAGATGAACCTCTGGCAGCACATGGACGACTTCAGCAAGGGCATCGTCGACACCCGCCGGCTGGTCTACTACGTGAGCGGGGTGGGCTTCTTCCTCTTCCTGACGACCCGCGCCCTGGCGGCGAAGAAGTGGCGGTGACGCGATGAGCTCCCCGAACGGACGCAGCTGGATCGCCCAGGGCTCTCTGCTGTCGGCCGGCGTGCTGCTGGTCGCCGCCCTCGTCGGCATCGTCAACTACCTCGGCATGCGCTATTACCACCGCTTCGACTGGACTTCGTCGCAGATCTACTCGTTGTCGGACAAGACGAAGGCGATCCTCACCGGCCTCGATCGCGACATCGACGTCACCCTCTTCCTGCCTGAGGGAACGCCGCTGCGGGATTCGTCGAAAGAGCTGCTCGAGCGCTACGCGGCGCAGTCGCCGCGCGTCCACTTCCGCGCCATCTCGGCGGAGAAGAACCTGATCGAGGCGCAGCGGCTGGTCGACAAGTTCCAGCTCGCGAGCCTGAACGTGGTGGTCTTCGAGAGCGGCACCGATCGGCGGGTAGTGGAGGAGAGCGATCTCGCCGACTACGACTACTCGGCGCTGCAGTACGGCGGCAGCCCCGAGATGACCGGATTCAAGGGCGAGGAGGCTTTCAGCGGCGCCATCCTCGAGCTCGTCGAGAGCCGCAAGCCCAAGGTCCTGCTGACCACCGGTCACGGCGAGGCGTCGCTCGACGAGAGCGGTCCTGGCGGCTTGTCGGGGGTGGCGAGCCTCGTCGGCAAGGAGAACGTCGACCTCTCGGGCTGGGCCTCGCTGGGGCAGCCGGACGTCCCGGCGGGCACCGATCTGCTGGTGATCGCCGGCGCCAGCGCGCGCTTCGTCGAGCCCGAGCTGCAGGCGTTCGGCAGGTACCTCGATCGCGGCGGGCGGATGCTCGTGCTGGTCGACCCAGAGCTCGCGCCGGGCGGCGGCCTCGTTGCCACCGGGCTCGAGAGCTGGCTCGATGCCTACGGCGTCCAGGTGGGCGAGAACATCGTCGTCGATCCGGGGGCGACGGTCCCGCTCTACGGCGCCGAGACGCTCTTTGCCGGCGCCACCGGCACGCACCCCATCGTGCGCAGTCTCGAACAGGCGAAGGTCGGCGTGATCGTCGCCTTGGCGCGCTCGGTCGGCGCAGGTCGAGCCCCCGAAGGCACCAGCGCGCAGGTGCTGCTCGAGACCACCGCCGAAGGCTGGGGCGAAACCGATCTCGCCAACCTCCGTGCGGTCGCCAGGGACGCCAAGGACCTGACCGGACCGGTGCCGCTGGCGGTGGCGGTCAGTGCCCAGGCCAAGGATGCCGCCGCCGGCGATCCGGAGGGGGAGGAGATGGCGCCCGAGGAGCCGAAAGCAGCCTCGGCCGACGCCCAGGCTCCGGCCTGGCGTCTGGTCGTCATCGGCGACTCCGACTTCGCGACCAACAGCCTGCAGGCGCTCTCTGGCAACCCGACGGCGCTCTCCAACGCCTTCAACTGGCTGCTCGATCGCCAGAAGCTGCTGGGCATCGGCCCGAAGAAGCCGGAGCAGGTGCGCATGACGCTCACGCCGGGTCAGCTCTCGGGCATCACCTGGCTGGTTCTCGCGGGGCTCCCGGCGCTGGCGATCGCCGCCGGCGTCGCGGTCTACTACCGGCGCCGGAGGTAGTCCCGTGCGCCCCAAGAGCCTGCTCGTCCTGGCGGTCGTCGTCGGCGCCTTGTTGGCGCTGATCTACTTCGCCGAGGACAAGGTCGCTTCGACCGACGAACGCGTCGCGGCGGCGAAGCGGCTGGTCGACGCCAAGCCGGAGGAGCTCGTCGCGCTCGAGTTCGAGTGGCAGGGCAACCGGGTGCGGTTCGAGCGCGCCGCGGCGGCCCGGGAGCCGGGAGTCCAAAGGCCGTGGCGCCTCGTCGCGCCGATCGCACAACCGGCCGACGACGCAGCGGTCGGCCGCCTGGTCACCGCCCTGACCGATCTCGAGGTGGCGCGGGATCTTGCTGACGCGGCGCGCGCCGACGTCGGGCTCGAGCCACCGCGCGGCACGGTGACCTGGAAGACGGCGGCCGGCGAGGGTCGCCTCGAGATCGGCGGCGCGGTGCCGGCGACCCGCGACGTCGTCGTGGCGGCAAGCGGCAGGCGGGCGCTCGCGGTGACTGGCGACGGCTTCCTCGCCGACCTCGGTCGCCCGGCCGGCGAGTGGCGCAGCCGCGAAGTCGTCACCGCGAGTCGGGATCGTTTCGAACGGATCGCGATCTCCGGCCCGGCAGGGGCTCAGCCGGTCGTCCTCGCCCGCAGCGGCGAGACGCTTCGGCTCGAGAGTCCGACGGTCGATTTCGTCGACCGTGATCTGGCCGATCGACTGCTCACGGATCTCGCCGGTCTCCGCATGGAGTCGTTCGTCGACCCCCCGCTGCCGCCGGAGGACGAAAGAGCCCTCGGCGAGCGGGTCGGCCTCTTCGAGGTGACGCTCGCCGGCGAAGCCGCGCCGCTTTCGATCGAGGTGGGCGGCGAGACACCCGCAGGCAAACGCCTCTGGCGTGCCGGCGGCCAGGCGTTCGCGAGCTCTTCGGCCCTCGCCGCGATCGTCTCCCGGTCGGTGAACGACTGGCGCAGCCGCAACTGGACGCGGTTCGAGAACTGGCGCATCGAGAAAGCCCGCATCGAAGAGGCCGGCGGCTCCTTCGAGCTGGTGCGCAGCGAAGGCGAGTGGCTGCGCGACGGCCAGAAGATCCCGTTCACGGTGGCGAGCGACCTGCTCTTCGCCCTGACGTCGGCGAAGGCCGAGCGTCTGGTCGAGGGGGCCGCGCCGCCGGCGCCGCCGGCGCGCCTCACGGTCATCCTGTCCGATGCCGACGGCAACGAGGAACGGCTGACCCTCTTCGCCGCCGCCGCCGGCGCGACGGCGGTTCCCGCCCGCACCGCCGGCCGTGAGCTCACCCTCCTGCTGGCACGGACTGAGGTCGACGAGCTCGAGGCGAAGATCGCCGCCGTGCGCTCCGCCCTGCCCGAGGCGGACGCCGCTCCCGCCCCGGAGCCGTCAGCCCCGAAGCCCTGACCGCGTCGAGGATCGGATACGGCCGCTAACCGCGGAGACGATTCGAAACGGCCGCTATCCGCGGCGATGACTCGATACGGCCGCTATCCGCGGCGATGATTCGATACGGCCGCTAACCGCGGCCTGGGTCGGTATGCTCGCCGAAGACGGTGCGCAGGGTGTCGGCGATCTCGCCGAGCGTGGTTTCGGCGCGCACGCAGTCGAGGATCGGCGGCAGGAGGTTCTCGCCCGTTGCGGCCCGTTGCCGCAACGCATCGCGGGCCGCCGCGACCCGCGCGCCGTCGCGGCTCGCCCGGAGCTCGCGCAGACGTTCGACTTGCCGCGCCTCGCCGGTCGGGTCGAGGACGAGTGGCTCCGGCAGCGACTCCGCCTCGACCTCGTGGCAGTTCACCCCGACGACCTTCGCTTTCCCCTCCTCGACGCGACGCTGGTAGGCATAGGCGGCGTCGGCGATCTCGTCCTGCTGGAAACCGCGCTCGAGCGCCGCGAGCGCGCCGCCCATCTCGTCGATGCGCGTGATGTACTGGCGCGCCCGGCGGGCGAGGTCGTCGGTCAGGGCCTCGATCGCCCAGCTGCCGCCGAGCGGATCGGTGACGTCGGCGGCGCCGCTCTCGCTGGCGATGACCTGCTGGGTGCGCAGGGCCAGCCGCGCCGACTCTTCGGTGGGGAGGCCCAGGGCCTCGTCGTAGGCGTTGGTGTGCAGCGACTGCGTCCCGCCCATCACCGCTGCCAGCGCCTGGATGGCCACCCGCACGATGTTGTTGTCCGGCTGTTGCGCGGTGAGCGTCGAGCCGGCGGTCTGGGTATGGAAGCGCAGCCAGAGCGAGCGTTCGTCCTGCGGCGCATAGCGCTCGCGCAGGAGCTCTGCCCACAACCGCCGCGCGGCGCGGAACTTGGCGACCTCCTCGAGAAAGTGGTTGTGGGCGTTGAAGAAGAAGGAGAGGCGCGGCGCGAACTCGTCGATCGCGAGCCCGCGGGCGAGGGCGGCGTCGACGTAGGCGAGCGCGTGCGCGAGCGTGAAGGCGATCTCCTGCACGGCGGTCGAGCCGGCCTCGCGCATGTGGTAGCCAGAGATCGAGATCGGGTTCCACTTCGGCACCCGTTGGGCGCAGAACTGGATGACGTCGGTGGCCAGGCGGAGCGAAGGTCCGGGTGGGTAGATGTAGGTGCCGCGCGCCGCGTACTCCTTGAGGATGTCGTTCTGCACCGTGCCGCCGATGCGCTCCCAGGAGACGTTCTGCTCCTCGGCCAGCACGAGATAGAGCGCCAGGAGGATCGGCGCCGTGGCGTTGATGGTCATCGAGGTCGTGACGCGATCGAGCGGAATGTCCGCGAACAGGCGGCGCATGTCGGCGATCGAATCGATCGGCACGCCGACGCGCCCGACTTCGCCGCGCGCCATGGCGTGATCGCTGTCGTAGCCGATCTGGGTCGGCAGGTCGAAGGCGACGGAGAGGCCGCTCGTCCCCTGGGCAAGCAGGTAGCGGTAGCGCTGGTTCGATTCGGCGGCGTCGGAGAAGCCGGCATACTGCCGCATCGTCCACAGCCGGCGTTGATACATCTCGCGATAGATGCCGCGGGTGAAGGGGTAAGCGCCGGGCTCGCCGACGGCCGCCGTCAGGTCGAGGGCGCCGAGATCGGCTGGGCCATAGACGGTGGCAAAGTGGGTGTCGGGCTGCGGTGCGGCGGTAGCACGCGGCTGGCGATCGGGGCTCTCTTCGGGGTCGCTCACGGGTCCCGATTGTAGCTCCGCCGGAGGCCGGGTCCGGGGCTTCCGGTCGCTTTTCTGACTCGATCTGAGAGACAATGGCTAGGGGCCGCTGGGCTGGCGGCCACAATATCTTGCGGAAACCCCTTGACAGACCTCCTCGCTCTGCCGCACACTCTGGACCTCGGAAATTGCACAAGCCTTTGGGCAGGTAGGTCGGGGTTGCAGGATGAGTGTTGCGCAGACGAACCCAGTCGTTGAGCAGGGCGGGCGGCCAGGCGGACTTGAAGGCGCAGCAGCCCCGGGAATGAAGTCGTAACGGAGGAAGCATGGCAACGGAAACGAAGTTGAATCCTGAAATCCCCTCCAATTTCTCCCGCCCGCCCGGATCCCCGGGGGGCGTTGCCGATCCCGATACCGTCGCCGCACCAGCAGCCGGTCGTACGGGTATCGCGTTCGAGCGCTATTTCTCGACCCCGGGCCTCGATCCGTTCGATGCTGTCGAATGGGAGACCCGCGACGCCCTCATCGGCAACGAGAAGGGCGAGAAGGTGTTCGAGCAGAAGGGCGTCGAGGTGCCCAAGTTCTGGTCGCAGACGGCGACCAACGTCGTGGTCTCGAAGTACTTCCGCGGCGAGCTCGGCACGCCGCAGCGCGAGACCTCGGTGCGCCAGTTGATCGGCCGGGTGGTCGACGCGATGTCGCGCTGGGGCCGCGACGGCGGCTATTTCGCCAACGAGGAGAGTGCCGGCGTCTTCCGCGCCGAGCTCACCCACATCCTGGTCAACCAGTACGCCTGCTTCAACTCGCCGGTCTGGTTCAACGTCGGGATCGAGGAGCAGCCGCAGTGCTCGGCCTGCTTCATCAACTCGGTCGAGGACACGATGCAGTCGATTCTGGGGCTCGCCAAGACCGAGGGCATGCTCTTCAAGTACGGCTCGGGCACCGGCTCGAACCTCTCCTCGCTGCGCTCGTCGCGCGAGAGCCTCGCTGGCGGCGGCACGGCTTCGGGCCCGGTGTCGTTCATGAAGGGCTTCGACGCCTTCGCCGGCGTCATCAAGAGCGGCGGCAAGACCCGCCGCGCGGCGAAGATGGTGATCCTCAACGCTGAGCACCCGGACATTCTCGATTTCATCCGCTGCAAGGAGATCGAGGAGCGCAAGGCCTGGACGCTGATCGACGCCGGCTATCCGGGCGGGTTCAACGTCTCCGGCGGCGCCTACGACTCGATCGCCTACCAGAACGCCAATCACTCGGTCCGCGTCACCGACGAGTTCATGAAGGCGGTCGTCGAAGACCGCGACTGGACGACCCGCGCGGTGCGCGATGGCCGCCCGATGGACAGCTATCCGGCGCGCGATCTGATGCACTCGATCGCCGAGTCGACCTGGGTCTGCGGCGATCCCGGGATGCAGTACGACACGACGATCAACGACTGGCACACCTGCCCGAATTCGGCGCGGATCAACGCCTCGAATCCGTGCTCCGAGTACATGTTCCTCGACGACACGGCGTGCAATCTGGCGTCGTTGAACCTGCTCAAGTTCCACGACGTCGATCGCGGATTCGACGTCGAGAGCTTCCGTCACGCCTGCGAAGTGGTCATCACGGCGCAGGAGATCGTGGTCGACTACGCGAGCTACCCGACCAAGGCGATCGAGAAGAACTCGCACGACTACCGTCCACTGGGTATCGGCTACGCCAACCTCGGCGCGCTGCTGATGGCGCGCGGCATGGCCTACGACTCCGACAGCGGACGCGGCTACGCGGCGGCGATCACGGCGCTCATGACCGGCGCCTCGTACGCCCAGTCGGCGCGCATCGCCGAGAAGAAGGGGCCGTTCGCCGGCTTCGCCAAGAATCGCGAGCCGATGCTGCGCGTCATGCGCAAGCACCGTGACGCGGTGAAGAAGATCGATCCGGCGCACGTGCCGCTGGATCTCCTCCAGGCCGCCAAGCAGTCCTGGGAGGACGTGGTTTCCCTGGGCGAGCAGCACGGCCTGAAGAACAGTCAGATCTCGGTGCTCGCGCCGACCGGCACGATCGCTTTCATGATGGACTGCGACACCACCGGCGTCGAGCCCGACATCGCGCTCGTCAAGTACAAGAAACTGGTCGGCGGCGGCATGATCAAGATCGTCAATCAGACGGTTCCGGTCGGCCTGAAGCGCCTCGGCTACGAGAAGGACGAGATCCGCGCGATCGTCGAGTTCATCGACGAGCACGACACGATCGAAGGCGCGCCGCATCTCAAGCCCGAGCACCTGTCGGTGTTCGACTGCGCCTTCAAACCGGCGCAGGGCAGCCGCTCGATCCACTACGCCGGCCACCTGAAGATGCTGGCCGCGGCGCAGCCGTTCATCTCCGGCGCGATCTCGAAGACGATCAACATGCCGGAAGAGTCGACGCCGGAGGAGATCGAGCAGGCCTACATCGAAGGCTGGAAGCTCGGCCTCAAGGCGGTGGCGATCTATCGTGACGGCTGCAAGCGTAGCCAGCCGCTGTCGACGCGCAAGGACGACGCCGCCGCGGCCGCGTCGAATGCCGGCAGCCTGGCGCTCGCGGGCACGATGGCATCGACCGTACCGATGCCCGGCCGTCGCAAGCTCCCCGACGAGCGACGCTCCATCACCCACAAGTTCTCGATCAACGGCCACGAGGGTTACATCACGGTCGGCGTCTACGACGACGGCCAGCCGGGCGAGATCTTCCTGGTCATGGCCAAGGAGGGTTCGACGATCTCGGGCCTGATGGACGCCTTCGCCACGATGGTCTCGCTCTCGCTGCAGTACGGCGTACCGCTCAAGGCGCTGGTGGACAAGTTCTCGCACACGCGCTTCGAGCCTTCCGGCTTCACCAAGAACCCGGAAATCCCGATCGCCAAGTCGATCACCGACTACATCTTCCGCTGGCTGGCTTCGAAGTTCCTGAGCCAGGAAGAGAAGCAGGCGGTCGGCGTGGTTCTGCGCGAGCCGGCGCCGGTCGCCCAGGCGGATTCGAGCCCGACATCGGTGCGCCCTGCGGCCAAGGAGAGCGAAGGCGGGTCGCTGCTGACTTTCGTGAATTCGACCGATGCGCCGAGCTGCCACGAGTGCGGATCGATCATGGTGCGCAACGGGTCCTGCTACAAGTGCACGAACTGCGGCTCGACCAGCGGATGCAGCTGAAGTTGAAGTTTTCCCACGCATGCAACGGGCAATTAAGCCCGATGCCATAGAGGAGGCTATCAACATGGCCACCAAGAAGGCGGCGAAGAAGCCTGCCAAGAAGGCTGCAAAGAAGACCGCAAAGAAGAAGAAGTAACTTCGCCGGCGCTCTGGCGCCGACCTAATATTTCCGGGCGCTCCGTCGCCTGGCTTCTGATTCTGATTGGTACACACTGAGCCTGGCCGTGAGGCCTCGGCTCTTTTTTTTGTGTATCGTTGAGCGATGAACCGACTCCTTCGAGAAGGCAGGCGAAACCTCCCACTCCTCCGCGCCCTCGCGCCCGCGGCTGCCGCGGCGTGGCTCGCATTGGCTGGCTGCGGACAGCAGGTGGAACAGGCGACAGAAGAGTCGGCAGATCGCGCGCCGATGCCGGATTTTTCCCTGGTCTCCCTCGGTGGCGAGAAGGTGAGCAAGGCCGATTTCACGGGCAAGGTGGTGCTGATGGACTTCTGGGCCACCTGGTGCGGGCCGTGCCACCTGCAGGCCGACATTCTGAAGGAGATCTATCCCGACGCCGCGAAGCGCGGCATCGAGTTCCTGGCGATCTCGACCGCCGAGGATGCCGAAACCGTGCGCGCGTTCGTCGCCCGCCGGCCGTTCCCGTATGCGGTGCTGGTCGATCCGGAGGAGGTTCTGGGCATTCCGCTGGAGGTGAACGCCCTGCCGACGCTGGTGGTGATGGATGATTTGGAGGAGATGGCCCAGAGCGAAGATGAGCTGAGAAAATGTCAGGCTGAGCTTGCAACCCATGAGAGCAAGGATCAGAAACCTGCAAGGGTTGAGCAAACA
>Ga0209477_1001570_pt1 | contig 13838 bp, 15 predicted proteins | sample KloWWTupernatant_FD_187180 | JGI IMG/M metagenome (GOLD analysis project Ga0209477, IMG submission 187180) | Active sludge microbial communities from Klosterneuburg, Austria, studying microevolution and ecology of nitrifiers - Klosterneuburg... | ecosystem: Engineered > WWTP > Aerobic digester >...
CGCGGATCGGTGCCGCCGCTGCCATGCTGCCATCGCTTTTCTACATCTGCCTCAGAGCGGCCCAGCTTTTCCAAAACCTGGCCCCATTCTTCGCGCCGCCCCGCCATAACCGCCTGCGAAGTCTCAAGCTGCGCAATCGTATCGGCCCGCGATTTCAACAGCGCATTGCGGAACTGATCAACACTCATGCGTTGGCCCTGCGCTGATACCGCCGTTCCCGCGCGATACGCCGCCAAGATGCGTTTTTCGGTGGCCTTGTTGACCTTGTATCGCAGCCCAATCGTGCCGTCCTGATGCCGGATAACCAGATCCTGCACGCCCTCTGCGGTTTTCATGCCCTGCTGCACCATATCGAGCCGATACGCCCGCCCGGTATCCAGCCCCACGATACCGCCAGTCCTACGCCCGCCAACCACCCTGCCCGCCACATCGGTTGCAATGTCACGCGGCCCTCGTCCTGCCGTATATCCGCGCTGGATAGCCTCTCTGACGGCCTGCTTGCTATCCTCGGTGATCTCGGCAACCATCTTACTAGATGCGGTTGCCAGATACGCCTCAGCGCGCGGGTTGGTCATGTCAAACCTGATGCCAGCCGATGCGGGGACGCCGCTGATGCCAAGCGTTGCCACCGTCTCCGTTGCCCCCGCGATGTAAGCCGCATCTGCCGCCTGCCACAGCGCCAAGAACGCGCCCTGATCAATCCTGATAGCCGATACGGCCGCGTCGATATTGCCCGCCGCAATCGCTTGGTTAAGCCCCTGCCAGTCAAGATTGCCATGCACATCCGCAATTGCGGAAAGAAACGCCCGTTGAAGCGTCGGCTCCAAACGGGCGATAAGTTGGCGAAAGCGGCTGGTTTGTGTGCGGGTGGGGCGGCGCATTAGCGATTTGCCCACACGGTCCAGTAGATCGCCACATCCAACGACCCAAGCCGTTCTACATGCACCACAGTCCCCACATCAAAGCCACCCACCCGCACCAAGTCCCCCGGCGCGGGGTCAAACCCCACAGGCGGCGTGATCATGAACGCCAGATCAGTCGTCACCACCGTTTCGCCAGTGCGATACTCGGCTTTCGGCATCCCGATCTGATCAACCGTCGCCACCAGCCGCACTGGCGCAACGGGCGTCTCAGGATGCGCGGGATCAATGCCCCCAGGAGTGGTGCGGATAATTTGAATTGCGCCCTGACCCAACCCACCTGCACTGTCGGGTTGCAGCAAGTCCTGCACCATCGCGGCCATCTCGTCATAGAACATGGGCTTAACTCCCGATTGACCAGATGCCCAATGCGCCCGAGCCATCCCAGCACAGCCACGGCACCACAAGCCCATCAATCATCGGATCAACGCGGAAACCCGGCGCGGCGTTACCAACAGCAGCGCCCTTGCCAGCCTCGAAAAACTCACGTTCAACCTCGCCAGCCTTTTCGCGCTTGGTGATGCGGGAAGGATCAGTGCCGCCAGTCGCCCATCCCGGCGTGACAGCTTGCAGATATGCGGCGCGATAGCTGGCCTGTATCCACTGTGGCGGGATCAGGTCAGATGGCACGGCGGCGTTGTAGACAGATGCCCCCGTTCTCGGCCAAGCGCGTTCCTGCGTAAATCCCCCCGTGCGAGTGCTGCACCACAGCTTCCACTCATAGGCAGCATCCACATATCCAGATCCGACTTGCCGCAGCACAGCGACAGACGGCGCGCCAACAGGCAAGGTCAGTCCGTTCTCGGCCAGCCATGCGTTGAACGCCGTGTCATCGCCATAGCCAGCCATGAGTTATTCCTTGGGTGAGCGCTTCGGATTGGTGACTGCAACAGCTTCCGGTTCATGATCTGCCTGCGTCACCTCATAAAGCCCTTCCCAGCCTTTCGGCACAGCAGACAGTTCAACCTCTGTCCCAATCGACAATGGCAACCCGTTGCTATCGGATACGCCTACGCCAGTGATCTTGATTTTCATGGTGATTTCCCTTGGTCAAAGCCGCTCATGAAATGGGCCAGTTTCCCGGCCCATTGCTGAATAGCTTTAGGTGCTGATCGAGTAGAACACGCCCGAGCGGTTGTTGAAGTCAGCGCGGATTTCCAAGCCCATCGCGCCCATCACCAAGAACTGATAGTTGTCGGTCGGGTTCATTCGCGCGCCTGCCGTGGTGTTGACTGCCATCGCCACCAGTGGCCGGATGTATTCCGCGCTCGGCACAAAGCCAAAGAACTCGTTGCCGGTCAACTCGAACGTCTGCACGATCTTGTTGATGCGGCGATTGCTTTCCAGCGCCTCACGCAACGACCCGATCTTGAACCCAGCCGACCCCGAATAAGGGCGATCCCAGTTGCGCATGATCTCCGGCGAAACATAGATGTTCACCTTCTGATTGACCAAGTTCGCATCCAGCATTGCCCCGAAAGCGCCGTTGATAAATGCCTCGATTGCATCGCTGGTGGTAGCGGGCAGGTCAAGGCGAATGTTGTTGCCAGATGCGCCCACGTTGATCGTCTTGGAAAGCGGGTTCGTGCGGATGCCGTATGCCTGATAGCCCTGCACCACAATCGACGCATCGCCGTTCAAGGAAAACAGCGCCATGTCTCGCTTGATCTTGGCCGTGGTGGCCTCCTGATCATCTGCCAGTGCATCAAAGTTCGCGTTTTGCAGGGTGCGCCATTCGCGCCATTCGCGCTTGTAGCCATCCGCAAAGATCGGAACAGGGGTGCCGCGATAGGCGTAGGTCACTTTGTCCAGCGCGACAGGAACCTGACCCGACATAGACCGCATGACTGGAGCGCCAACATCCGATGAAACGCGGTTCAGCGAAACCAGAACGCCGATGTCCACAGCTTTCGCCAGTGGCATCAGGTCATTCATGTAGGCCGAGCCTTCATCCGTCCGCATGACGCGGCGGGTGATGCCATCCAGTTCAAGCCACGCATCACGCGGCAGGACTGCGGATGCGTTCTGCACGGCGGCAAAGGCTTCCTCGGTTTGGTGGAACCATTCGCGCTTGAGCGAAACCTCGTTCCACATCGCAGCGTGGGGGCGAGAGTTGGCGACAAGCTGATCGTCAAAGTAACGCATGTGCTTCGCTCCTTAAGCTTTGAGGTAGCCGTTGACTGCGCGAACGCGCACCAACTGATCTACGCCCGATGTGTTGTTGTAGGCTTCTTCCGCCTGGAAGATCACCTTGTTCGTGGTCAGCGCCAAGATGAAGCGCCCGGTGGCATTGGTGGTCAACTCCGAGCCTTTCAGCACGTTGACGCCGGTCGGAACCAGAACGTTGTAGAACTGGTCGTCCACGATTTCCAAGCCGATGATGCGATCACCAGCGGGCCAAGCCACATCAACGTATTTCATCGCAAGGTAGTTATCTTGGGCGATGAAAACCTTGGCGATAGCGGAAAGGCCAGCCTGCACGAATGCAGCGCCAGACCACACCACTGCCGTTCCCGGCATGATGGAAGCTGCGGCGATGGCCTCTTGAACCTGCGGCGGGTTCTGAGTGAACGGGCCAGCCGCGATCACGTTATAGCGTGCCATGGGTTACTTCCCCTCTGCTTTTGGCAACTTGAACGCAGGGGCGTCCGTGTTGGCGGTGAATGCGCCGTTCAAGGCCATAGCCTTGCCGGGGGTGGCCTTGCTTGCCAGAGCGCGCGCGGCGTTCAAGGTCAACTCGCCCGCCGTGGCCTCATCAAGCAGATTTGCCTTGACGATTTTACCGCGAAGGTCTGCCAGTTCGGCGTCGTCTTTGGCCTTGGCCGCATTGGTCAGCGCCTCATTCGCCGCAACCAGCGGCGCAACAGCGGCGGTTACAGCATTGGTGAGGGTTTCACCAATCCCCTTCATGCCGTCCGCGAGGGTCTTAACCTCGTCGGAAAGCGCCTTGAATTGCTCGTCGGTAACGGGCATGGCAGTTTCCTTTGTGTTGATGGAGGAAACCTGATCGGCCCCCCGGAATAATTCCAAGATAACGGATTTTGCACGTTCAAGCAACGGCACACGCGCGACACGTTCAGCCGCCCGAATTACGCTGTCAACCGCCCAATCGAGTTCACGTTCTGCATCATCGATTGCAGAGTTGATCACGTCGATTTCAGTGCCGTCTTTCGATACGGCTTTATTCACCAGCATTCCCACGCCTTGCGCTGGGGTTGCGGCCCCATCTTCACCGATCAGGATGGCGTCATGGTCAAACACCAGTTCCGTCGCCTCATAGTCGGCGTCGGCGTCGTTCTCTAACGGCTTCATGATTGCATAAAGCCCGGTGCTGGTGTGGATTGGTTCGCCCTTGTTAATCGCCTCGATCACAGCCCGTCCGCCTTCAAGCTGGCTGGCGTAGGCAACGTCGATAACCTTGTCGATCAGAACACGGCCATTCTCACGGCGCACGTTCTCGTTGTAAGCGCCAACAAAGCCGCGAACCATGCCGCGCGGGTCGGATGCGCTGACAAACTGCCCGTCGATATTGGGATGCCCGAGAGGTGCCGGGGTTCCCTCAAGGCTACCAAAGCCTTTCTCAATAGCTGGGGCGTTGTATCGAATTTTGTTCATCACCACGCCGTCAGGCAGGGTGGCGGATGGCACGATAATCACATCGCGGCCATTGCGGCGTTCACGGCGGATTTTCGCGGCGTTCACCGTGGCGCGGATATTGACGCGGGTTTGCGCCATACAGTTCACTCCTCATCCGTTTCAGGCGGGGGTTCAACCGCGCCGTCATTATCACCGTCAATGTCGTTTTCGTCAAGCACTTCAAATCCAGCGGCTTCCCGGATTTCGTCTGGGGTAAATGGCGGCATGTCCCCGGCTTGGGTTTTTGTGTTGATATCAGCCATAGACCCGGCACGCGCCATCCGCTCAGATGGGGTGGCGTCGGTCAGGTCTTGCCAATGCACGATCCAATCCATCGCCGGGATCATGCCAAACCGTTCAAGGCGAGATAGGAACTCGCGAATAATAGGGATGGCGCGATTGACGCGGCGGCTGTGGTTGGTCTGGTTCCATCCACGCGCGTCCTCGTTGCTTGAACGCTCTCCCGTCTGGCTTCCCATAAGCTCCATCATGGGGATATGCATGGATGCAGCATAGGACATGACCGGCGCTGCAAAGAAATGCTCTGGGCTTGGCAATGTGATTTGCAGGGGCGTTGCGGTCATGCCCCCAAGCAACAGGCCCTTGTCAAATCCGCTCTGCCAGTCATCAATCTGCGTGTTGACGGCATCAACCATTTCAGCAGGCGTCACGCCCATAGCGCGGGCAATGTCCGCCATGCTGGTTCCGACTGGCGCTTCAATGATCGGCGTGCCTCGGCTGGTTTTCCAGAAGCCTTCCCCGCCTGCACCCTTGATCTTTTCCGCGTCGATCAGGTCGTTGAACCCCGGCTCAAGCGCAGACCGCCCATTTACCGTTCCATCATCAGACCAGATCAGAACGCGGTCGGGGTGAACGCGGAATTGCCGTTGCTGACCTTGGGTGTTGCCAACTGCCGCCTCGTTGAACTGGTAGAACAACGGCAGGCCATAGTTTTCGCTCAGCGGGTCGCTATTCCACTCGGCAACAGTAAGCTGGCCCTCCCATGCGGGGACAACCCCCGCCAAACCGTCAAGCCCACCTGGGACGCGGGACACTGGCTTATCAAACGCCAACCCATCCCTTAGCCGCAGGATAACGCCAGAATATCGCCCCACCATTGATCGGCGGTCAGCTTCGGCAAACATCTGCCAGATGCGAAGGTCGGTAAACCGCTGGCGAATGTCTTTTTCCAGATTGCTTTCGGTTGGCTCTTCGGCCTCCCAAATATCCGGGTTGTCCTGCCATGTCTTTGCAATCGTCTTATCCACACCCGCAGCGGCAAGGCTGTTGCGGGTATATATCCGGTAAAGCATCGGAAAATCTATTGCCTCAGGCCATCCGAAATCGGCGTAATGGTTATGCTTGGTGCTGCCTGCGAAAAACGCGGGAAACAGATCCTGCAATCGACGGGTTGCATTGGCGAGAAAGGCCACTTTGGTCATCGGTTGCCCCTCGTTAGAAACCATGATGTTGGTTCTGCGTCTAGCATCAATTCAGTCAAAGCCCACACCAACGCATCCGCCCTATCTGGGGAGTTGTCGCCAATATAGCCTGAAGCTGTGAAATTGCAAAGCTGATCCTCTAAGTCCGGCAAATCGCCCACATGATGCACCCTGCCTTGCTCGTATAGCGCGCTGATAGGCTCGGCGCGCACCACCTTGCCCTTGCTGGCGACAACCTCTTTGAACGCCGCGTTCTTGTCTGCTGTCGCGACGGTAAACCGCACCATGTCACCGCCATAGTTGCGCTCGGCAACGATCCTGTGAGCGGTGAAGCGGTGATACAGATCAACCGCGCGCCGACCCCATCCTTCCGGCGACATGTTGCAACTGCCGTCATGCAGCACATAGCCCTCGCCATCCACGCCAAGACCCGCCACGATAATCCCGATGTCATCGCCGCCACCGTCTCCCCGCGTGCCGGATGGATCAACAGCCACCACAATCCGACGCATTTCCGGGGCTTCCTTCACGCGCAGGCTATCCAGCCCCGGCATAACCTTGCCATCCTGCGACTGCCTATCGTCCAGCGCCCATAGCGCGCCGTTTACATCGCTTGCCCACTCTCCGGCTTCAAACCTGAGCCGCTTCGCCGCAGACATTGATGCCAGAACCTCGAAATATTCCGCAGGCAGGTTGTCGGCGTTGTCAGATGGGTTGACCTTCATTTCCGCGTAATCGTCTGGACGCGGCAAAGTTTCTTTGGTTCCTGGCTTTAGCTTGGCGCGGAATAGCTGATATGACCAATGCAGCTTGCTTGGAGGGTTGCAGTCAAACAGCGCCTTGAGCCTCAGATGAGTGCGATTGGTGGCCGCAGCTATCGCTGGATCAAGCTCCACCTTCTGCGCAAGCCGGGACATAGCCATTTCAACAGACCCCCACGGGATCTGGCTGCTTTCGTTGAAATAGAGGGTGACGTATTCTTGGCCGAGGATTTTCTCGACACGTTCTTTATCGTCAAGTCCCGCAATCCATATTTGAGAGCCGTTGGGCAGTTCGAGAAAGAAGTCCGTTTTGTCGAACCTGACGCGCAAATCAGGAAAGCAAATCTTGAGAACCTTGGGGATTGTATCGGCCCAAACCGAAGTCTTGGCGTGGTTGAAACGAAAGCGGAATATCGCGTGCCTCGACCCCGGAGCATTAAGCGCGCGCTGGATGATGGCCCTGACGATGATGAAGGTCTTGCCGGATCGCGACCCTCCCCGCAACATGACATTGCGTGATGGCCCACCGATGAGGCGATTAGCCTCGCGTTGACGTGTGGTCAGTATCGCGGGCGCGATCATTCAATGGCCATCATTGAGTTGTAGATTGCGGCTTCCTTGCACTTAGCCCAAGAATCACGCCACACCCTATCTGCGGCAACTGCCTTAATTCTGTTTTCACTGCCGGGCGGATACTCCCAAAATCCCGTATTGCCGAATGCCTTTCGGTATCTGCGATACGCCTTGGACAGATCAGCCTTTAAGGACTTTGGCACCATGCGCCAATGCTTTGAGCATATCCATTCTGGCCCATATTTTCCGGTTGTTGATCGGCAGAATGGCGCAATACACCTATGTCGATCCGGCGCGATCACAACTCGGCATCTTCCTGTGTCACGGTCAGCGCGATGCCGCCGTTATGCGCGACCTGATCCTTGAACGCCTGCACATCGACGTGCTTGCCGATCAGTTCAATGCGCTTGATGCGATCAGACAGCTTGACCTCAACAACGTAATCACCTGTTGCATTGCCTTCGCTGTCTTTGATCTCTTGGTGCTTGATGCCAGCAACAAGTCCCTGTCGCCAAATCAGCGGCCAGTCATGTATTGGCTTGATCGCGCCGTTGGCGTCGTAAAGGTCGGCGAGGTCAGCGGTGGCCTCGGATGCAAGCCGTGTCAGCACCCATTCAGCGTTAATTCCGGTCTTTTCAGCGCGCTTGGCCTGCGCCTTAGCGATTGCGGCCTCTACAATGACATTTGATAACAGCCGAGAACTCTGTTCCTGTGCCGTCTTTGCGCTGTATCCAGCCCGAATTGCCGCCTGAGTGGCGTTCAAATCTACAAGGTATTCCGCCACAAAAGCGGACTGCCTTGCTGAAAGTTTTGGGGCTTGGCTCATATCGTTACATTATCACATTCTGCTTCATTGTAAACGCCGCGCCTCGGGCCAAGGTCAGAGCCTCTGCGCGGCTTGCGGTGTTTGGGTGAGTAGCCCGGCACTTTCCGCATTACCGCCTGCTTTACCCACAGGTCAGGGTGTTCATCGCTTGCCGCCATGCTTCATCAGCCCAATGCGCTCAGGGGTGCCGTTGCGCAAGTGCCTGTAGATCACTGAATAGACGACGCCCTCACCCTTGCACGCATCCTTGACGCTATCGTAAAGATTTCCGCGCACGTCGATAGCGCCATAGTCTGGGATGCGCCCGATAACTCCACTAGCAAATGTGATACCGTTTTTTTTGGCGACCCGGTGAACGGTTGATTTGTTCCGGCCAAGTCGTGATGCGGCTTCCGATATGGTCAACCCGTCAGCCGCAGCTTTCCGATACAGGGCAACGATTGCCTTTGCCATTACACCAGCCTCCACATGCTGGGCGATCCGACCTTTGAGCGGCTATGCTCGACCTTGCCTGCTTTGCGCAGATCGCAGAGCGCGTCACGGATGGCTTTGTCGCTGCGGTCTAGGGCTTCGATCATGGCGGGGTCAATCTTGCGCCATTCACGGGACATCATGGCGAGGACGGCAAGGCGGAGGTGTCCCGGCTTATCGCGCGTGATTCCTTTGCCGCCGCTGTTGCTTTCATCCCGCGATTTGGGCAGGCGTGCGGAATGTCCGTCTGCGGCTTCAATGGCCTGCATGGCCTGCGCTGGTGTGCGGCCCATGGCGATATGCTGTTGCAGGCGGGCCAGGTATGCGGGCGGCTTGGCGTCTGCGTGGGTCATGGCAACGCGGGGTGATGGCGGGGCGCTGCGGTAGTGGGACATGGGGATATTCATGACGGCACACCACCCATAACCAACGCCGCGATCTGATCCGGCCAAACCCACCAGACGGGGAAAGCGTTATCCAGCTCTGCGCGCTTGAAGTCACCGCCATTGCGGACGCGGCGCCCTAACTGATCAAAGCACATCGTTGTGAAATGTTCGCCGCGCCAGCCTTTTGCGGGGCCATCGTGCTCGGTGTTGTGATATTGCGGATGGCAGGTCAGGCGCGATCTTGCTCGGTTGACCCAATCCTGATGGCTGGAAAATGACTGCCCTTCGACTGCAACGAAATGTGTCACGCTATCACCCCATCTGTTTTGATCGGCGCAACGGGTGCGGGGAGATCGGCGATAAGCTGGATCATGTCGAGAAGGGCGCGGGGGCGTTTGATGCGAAACTCCATAAATCCACCATCAAGAAATCCGGTCTTTCCGCTCCTTGGGTGAGTAAATTCCTTGCCTTGGTTTTCCGCCCAAAACCATGCGGCATGGGTTGCAATCTTCTCGTCTATGAACCCCTCAGTTATCCCCGTCTGTCCCTTTTTATACAAATTTCCATCGCCAAATGCTTCCCACTTGGCCTGCACCCACCTCCCCACACACGGGCATCCCTTGCCGTCGTGCTGGAACCATTCGGTCCACTCTTCCTGCGGCGCGGTCATGCTGACACCGCAATCATATCGGCAAGGCATTTGCACGGGTCAACTGCGACCCAGAATTTTTTACGGGCTGCGTCTGCGTCTGCGGCTGCGGCTGCGTATGCGTATGCGTCTGCGGCTGCGGCTGCGGCTGCGTATGCGTATGCGTCTGCGGCTGCGGCTGCGGCTGCGTATGCGGCTGCGGCTGCGGCTGCGTATGCGTATGCGTCTGCGGCTGCGGCTTTCTTAGCCCCTATTGCCGCCTCTTGTGTTTTTTCTGTCGTCATGCGCAGCCATGCGTCGCCATATCCGTGCTTATCGGCCAGTGGCTGCAACTGTGTCAGAACAACCGTCCACATCCATTCTATGGCCACGGCTTTACGCTGCGGCTCAAGATCACGTCCGGTGCCAGCAGCGAGAGGCAAAAGCCGCTTCCACTCCAAACTGTTACGCATATCATCCGGCATGGCGTCTTGGATGCGGATGATCCAGCGCCCAATCACTAGCGACATGCAATCCGGAATTTTATCCGTCAGCTTTCCCGTGAGTGCCAGATTGATCGCCGCAATGGAACAGGCGCTTTCCTCTGTGCCAAGTCCAGAGGGCAAGGTATGGCTTGCGAGATATGCAGTGATTTTTTCGGCTTGTTCTTGAGTGATCGTGCTCATTCTCAACTCCAACTCCCCCTGTTTGTGCGCGCGCCTCTAGCCCGGAGGAGGTTAAGCGACTGTTGGGGATCAAACCGACAGCGAGGCGCGCTCGGGTAGCATGGCATGGGTTTGGGGTGGGGGTCAAGCGAGTAATTACGGAAAATCACTGGCCCAACAACATCAACAGGTGGACGGCCTTGGACAGGGTAATGGACAGGTTTTTGGGCCACCCCCGAACAGCCTTAACCCCATATTATATATATTTTTTTTAATTAAAGAGAGAGAGAGAGAAGGGGGGTGGCCCACTGGTTTTAATATAAACACGGTATCATACTAGACTTCCCCGTAATGACGTGTCTGTATATACAAACGTAATGACATATAGACAGTATGCCCTAGCGATTTGTTGGCTGAAACGCCGTTTTTTGGGCAACGCATTGATATTAAAAGACAATTCCAGCCCATCGCCTGTCCGCGCTTTGGGCGCCAGTCTGTAAGCCATTGATTTCATTATATTCAAGGTGGCCCACGATATTCGCTGAAATGCCCACGATTGCCGATCTGGCCACCAGTCGGGCCGAAAATCTTCCCACTTGCACGTTTTGCACTTACGGAATACGGTTGGCGCTATCGTGGAATTACAACGGAGAGAAAAATATGGAAATTCGGATGATCCTGAGCGATGAGGCAGAGGCATTCGTCAAAAAACTGACCGATCAGCGCAAAACCTCTGCCGGGGTGGCGATTGATCGGCTGATTGTGGAGGTCGCGCGGCAGGGCGGAATTGCCATAACGGACCACATCAAGGCATCCGACGCGGACCTTTCCCCGCCCCTCTGATCATGTCTGGCCTATCAATCAGCGTAATCAGGAGCCACCATGTCTGACCCAATTTCCGCGTTTATCGACTTCATGCACGAAGCCGATTGTCCGCCCGCGTCATCTGTGACGATCAACGCAGACGACAAGATGCACCGATACATGCTATCCGGTGACAAGCCAAAGACCGAGAACGGCAGCTATATTCTCAGGGTGGATGCAGACGGTTTTGCGGTCGGCGGATGCATGAATTTCCGCGATCAGGTGTGGCATAAGTGGCATACGAAAAGCCCGCGCAAGGTCACAGATGAGGAACGCGCGGCATGGAAAAAACGGCAAGAGGATGCCCGGATAAAGCAGGACGCCGACCGGGCCGATGCGGCACAAGCGGCAGCGTTGAAGGCGCAACAGATATGGTCAGAGGCGGCACGCAAGGGATCAAACGCCTATCTCGACCGCAAGGGATTTACGGCTGAACAGCTTGGGTGCCGGGTGTCGCGAGGTCAGATTGTGGTTCCGATGTGGGCCGATGGAAAGATCGTCGGGCTGCAATTCATTGGCGACGATGGAGACAAACTGTTCCTGAAATCCAGCGCCAAGGAAGGCGCATATCACGCGGTCAAGGGTGATGGTGACTTGCTGGTGATAGGCGAGGGGCTGGCGACGATGGGGGCTATTCATGCCGCCTTGGGTTGCTCTGTGATTGTCGCGTTTGACGCCGGAAACCTGAAACCCGTGGCGCAGGTGATGCGCAAGAAATATCCCGAGAAACGGATCATCTTTGCAGCCGATGGCGACCAGTGGACGATACCGGGAAACAAGCGGCCTGAACCGTGGGATAACCCGCCAGGCGATGACCCGAGATGGGTGGAGTGGAGAGACGCTGGCCTGTGCGTCAACACGGGCGCGGACAAGGCCAAGCAGGCAGCGGTGGCGATTGGTGGCGCGTTGGTGCTTGCCCCGCCAATTCCTTATGACGATCCTGGAAAGCGCACCGACTGGTGGGATTACTGGAAAGACGCGGGCAGCGATGCCGTCAAGGATGCGTTCACGCAGCCTGCACAGTCCGCGCCAGATCCAGAAGATGTGATCGACGACAGGTGGGAGCCTGACTATGGCGTGCCACACCATGCGCCAGCGTTTGAGCAACAGGACGATGTATTCTCGACAAACCCCATCTTGCGCGCGGTTAGGCCGCTTGGCCGATCGGGCAAGATTTTCTTTTTCTTCCCCCGATCATGCGGGCAGATCATGGATTTTACAGGTCCAGCGCTGGCGAATATGCAGAACCTTGTCACGATGGCCCCACGCACGCTGTGGGAAACGAATTTCGACATGAAGGCCAGCGAGAAGAAAATGGCGGGAGAGGCGTCGTTACTGCTGATCGAGGCGTGCAACATGCTGGGGATTTATGACCCTGAAACAGAGCGCGGCGTTGGCGTCTGGATGGATGAGGGGCGGCAGATACTGAATGCCGGAGATCGGCTGTTCTGGCCGGGTGGTGACTGCCTGCCACCTGACTTCAAAAGCAAGAACGTCTATGTGATGGGTCCGAGGATTGGCAGGCTTACCGCTGATCCGATGAGCAACACAGACGCCGCAGAGATTTTGAAGATTTGCCTTGCGCTGACATGGAAGGGTAAGCTGTCAGGATACATGCTGGCAGGCTGGATTGTGACAGCGATGATAGCTGGGGCGATGCGGTGGCGGTCGCATATCGTGGTGACTGGTGAGCCAGGTGCGGGAAAGTCCTGGGTGATGGATTATATTCTGAAAGTGATCATGGGGAAAATCGCCCTGATCCGCTCGGGGGGATCGACGGAAGCCAAGATCCGCAAAGACATTGGCAGCACGGCCCGCCCGGTGATCATGGATGAGGCAGAAAGCGAGACGCAGAAAGACCGCAGCAACATGGAGCTGGTTTATGGTCTGGCGCGGAAATCATCCAGCGGCGCTGACATGGCGAACTTCAATGGGGTTTTCCCGGTCAAGTCGTCGTTCTGCTTTGCCGCGATCAATCCGCGTATTATCCAAGGCGCAGACCTTGACCGCAACACAATCCTGCATCTGGTAAAGAACAAGTCGAAAACGGCGCGCGATGATTTCCGAGAGTTGGAAAAGCGGGTTGCGGCGGCGATTACACCAGAGGCGGCGGATCGTCTGTTGACGCGGACATTCAACAACCTGCCTACGATCCTGAAAAACATTGAGACGTTTGCGGATGTGCTGACCGAGCAGGAGGGCAGCAAGCGGTTTGGCGACCAGCACGGCACGCTTATAGCGGGAGCGTTCAGTCTGACCAGCACGGCAGAGATCACCCCAGAGGCCGCAAAGGAATGGTGCGCCAAGCATGACTGGAGATGGGCGAAACTAGACAACGACCAGTCGGATGGAGAGAAGCTGCTGGCGTTTATCTTGGCGGCGCGGGTCCGGCATGACGACAGAGGCATGGCGCGCGAGGCATCCGTGGGGAGACTGATTGACCGGGCATTAAATGCTGAAGGGCTTGACCGCGATGTGGCAACTAATGCGCTGGGCGAATATGGCATGAAGGCTGACAGAGACTGGCTGTATGTGGCGTCCCCGAGCAAGCCGATCACTGATATGCTGCGGGATACGCCGTGGGGGGGCAGTTACAGGCGCGCATTGGGTGAGTTGGATGGCGCTGTCAGTCACGACAAGATGCGGTTCTCTGCGGCCATGCGCCT
>Ga0209477_1001575_pt1 | contig 13782 bp, 10 predicted proteins | sample KloWWTupernatant_FD_187180 | JGI IMG/M metagenome (GOLD analysis project Ga0209477, IMG submission 187180) | Active sludge microbial communities from Klosterneuburg, Austria, studying microevolution and ecology of nitrifiers - Klosterneuburg... | ecosystem: Engineered > WWTP > Aerobic digester >...
GCGCACCACCTGGCCCAGCGCCGAGACCATGCTGGGCACGCGCTTCTTCTCGCCGTGCGGCGGCATGCGCATGTCGAAGCCGTCGTCGCCCACGGTGAGGGCCAGCGCGTCGAGCTTCATCTTGAGCCAGGCGCGGTCGTTGGCGCGCATGTCCATGGAGAGGGTCTTCGCGACCGCCCCCAGGCCGCGCGGCTGCTCGGCGCCGTTCACCCACACCTCGAACGGGAAGGCGCGCTGCACCGCCTCGCCCTCGACGTGCCCGATGAAGAGCGCGAACTTGCCCTCGGGCGAGTCGATCATGAAAGTCCACGCCGGGTTGCCCTCGGGCAGCTCGGGGCGGCCGGGCCAGCGCAGGCTCGCGAGCACCGGCTCCGGCAGCGTCTTGATCGAAAGGCGCCGGTTCATCGCGTCTTCCGGCAGGCTCGTCACGGCCTTGGCCTCGACGGGCTTCGCGGGCTCCGTCGAGAGCACCGAGCCCAGCACGCTGTTGGGCCGGTAGGTGGCCATGCCCTTGAGGCCCGCCTTCCACGCCGAGAGGTAGAGCCCCTCGAAGTCGGAATACGGGTAGTCCTCGGGCACGTTCACCGTCTTGGAGATGGCGGTGTCCACGAACGGGGCCACGGCGGCCACCATCGCCTTGTGCGCCTCCGCGCTGATCTCGAGCGCGGTCACGAACCAGTCGGGCAGCTTCGCGTCCTCGCCGTTCACGTACTTGTAGAGGCGGTAGGCGTGGTCCTCGACGCGGAACTCCTTGTGCGTGCCGTCGGGCATGCGCTTCTTGCGCGTGTACGTCCAGGAGAACGGCGGCTCGATGCCGTTGGAGGCGTTGTCGGCGAAGGCGAGCGAGATCGTCCCCGTGGGCGCGATCGAGATCAGGTGCGAGTTGCGGATGCCGTGCTTCCTGATCCGGTCCTTGATCTCCTGCGGCAGGCGCGAGGCGAAGTTGCCGCCGGAGAGGTAGAGGTCGGCGTTGAAGAGCGGGAAGGCGCCGCGCTCGCGCGCGAGCTCCACGCTGGCCTCGTAGGCGCTGTCGCGCATGTGCTCGCTGATCTTCGAGCCCATGGCGCGCGCCTCTTCCGTGTCGTAGGCGAGGCGCAGCATCAGCAGCGCATCGCCCAGCCCCGTGAAGCCCAGGCCCACGCGGCGCTTGTTGGAGGCCTCCTTCTTCTGCTGCGGCAGCGGCCACGGCGTCACGTCCAGCACGTTGTCCAGCATGCGGATCGAAGTGGCGACCACCTTGCCGAAGGCCTCGAAGTCGAAGCTGCAGTCCTCGGCGAAGGGGTTCTTCACGAAGCGCGCGACGTCGATGGAGCCGAGGCAGCAGCAGCCGTAGGACGGTAATGGCTGTTCGCCGCACTGACCGGTCACGAGGCCGTTGAAGATGACGGTGTTGTTGTCCCACTGCGTCGTGTCATAGACGGCATCGCGGCCGGCGTGCTCGATGGAGGCGATCTTCGTCGCGAATCGCTGCGTGTGCGTAAGACGCTTGTCGGCGGCCCACTCGGCGATCTTCTCGTTCTTCGACGGGAGAAGGAACCCGATTTCCCTGACGAAGACGCCTCGGGACTCGCCGTCGATGATGAGGTCGAACTGCTCCTTGCACGGATACGCCTTCATGCCGCCTCGGCCGTCGGGCAGTTCACGCTGGCCCGCTTCGCGGCGCTTGTGAATCCGGCTGAAGATCCCGAAGTTGGCGAGCAATACCTGCACGTCTTGAAGGAGCGAGCGCTCGACCGAGCTCAGCCGGATGGAGCATGAGTGGTTCGACGAACTGACGTTCACTGTCCCGTCAGTCTGGAAGAGGGCGCGAAGGTAACCCTTGACGCATTCTTCCTTGCCCCGCCAGACGATTTCCGGAACCCGCGTCTTGTTGGTCTTCGTGAAGCCCACGGCGTTCAGGCATCGCGTGAGCAGCACGGAGCGAAGGAATACGAGGTTGCGCTCCGGCACGGCGACGGGGGAAACGGCGTACTTGCGATTGTTCGTCACGCGCCGGCCGATCAGCGTGTTGATCGTCGCGGCGACGCGATCGGCGAGCGCGCGCTCCTCATTCCAGAGCGTGACCACCGCGGCGTCCTGGCCTTTGCCCCGGTTCGTGAAATGACCATCGCCGGCGATCAGCCCGAGGAGGATCCCGAGATCCTCGCTTCCTTGCGGACCGAACTGACCCTTGCCCGACTGCACCCAGATCTCGTCGCCCGGCTTCAGGTCGCGCAGCGGGAGCTTGCCGCGCGACGTATAGAAGTCGTGCCACTCCGTAGCCTTGATCTCGTATCCGTCCTCGGTGGTGACGCGATAGATGTCGGCCCACCCGGAGGTCATGAAGGCCCGCCTTGCCGGGCGCACGGAAGTGGCCCTTTCCGAACCGCCAAGCGCCCTGTTGTCGACCGTCACCTTGAGGTCGTACTTGTCCTCGCACAGCTCGCCGATGGGCACCATGCCGTGCTGCGTGGCGAGGCGCGTGTCCCAGGTCACGCAAGGGTTCGTGGCTTCGATCGACTCGCAGTAATAGAGGTTGTTGTCGCGGTTGATGCGGTCGAGGAAGAGGATGCCCGGCTCGGCGTGGTCGTACGTCGAGCGCATGATCTGGTCCCACAGGTCCTGCGCGCGCACCTTGCGGTAGACCCACAGGCCGTCGCCGCGCTGGTAGCCGCCGGCGTCCTTCACCTCCTGCGAGGGCTCGGCGCGGTGCACCAGCTCCACGTCGCCGTTGGCCTCCACCGCCTGCATGAAGGCGTCGGTGACGCCCACGGAGACGTTGAAGTTGGTGAGGTCGCCCTTGTCCTTGGCGTGGATGAAGCGCTCGATGTCCGGGTGGTCGCAGCGCAGCACGCCCATCTGCGCGCCGCGGCGGGCGCCGGCGGACTCCACCGTCTCGCAGCTCTGGTCGAAGACGCGCATGTACGACACCGGGCCGCTCGCGCGCGAGTTGGTGCCCTTCACCCACGCGCCCTCGGGGCGGATGGAGCTGAAGTCGTAGCCCACGCCGCCGCCGCGGCGCATCGTCTCCGCGGCTTCCGCGAGCGCCGTGTAGATGCCGGGGCGGCCGTCGACGATCTCGGTGATGGAGTCGCCCACCGGCTGCACGAAGCAGTTGATGAGGGTGGCGGTGAGGCTCGTGCCCGCGGCGGAATTGATGCGGCCGGCGGGGATGAAGCCGTTTTCCTGGGCCTCGAGGAACTTCGCCTCCCAGAAGGCGCGGCGGTCCTCGTTCTCGTGCGCGGCCAGGGCCTTGGCAACCCGGGCTCTCACTTCTCTTATGGATGTTTCCCCGTCCTTGGCGTACTTCTCGACGAGGACTTCGGTGCTGATTTCCTGGGCGGGCAGCTTGGAAATGTCGGCTGCCGGAATGCGGGACTTTGCCACGCTCATCGGGATATCCCCCTCTACTGCACTGCCGTTATGGATAAACTCGCCTGCTTCTTGGGCGGGCGGAGGCCGAATTCTCCGGGATGCCGTCCCCATTCTGGTTGTGCCAGATCAAGTGGCGTGCGATCGCGGAAACCCCCACATTTTGTGGTCGGGGGGTGTTCCTGTCCAGCATTTTTCAATATCTTGTGGCGATATTTCCGGCGCGTTTCTTGCAAAGTCGCCGCCTCACGACAAGGAGTGGCCCATGACGACCGAAATCGCGACACTGGCTGGCGGTTGTTTCTGGTGCCTGGAGGCGGTCTTCGACCAGCTTCAGGGAGTGCAAGCCGTGGAATCGGGCTACATGGGCGGCGATTCCCCCAATCCGAGTTACGAAGCCGTCTGCACCGGCGAGACGGGCCACGCGGAGGTGGTGCGGATCACCTTCGACCCGGCGGTGGTGAGCTACCGGGACCTGCTGGCGGTCTTCTTCACCATCCACGACCCGACGACGCTCAACCGGCAGGGCAACGACCGCGGGACGCAGTACCGCTCGGCCATCTTCTTCCACACGCCGGAGCAGGAGCAGGCGGCGCGCGAGGTGATCGCCAGCCTCACCGCGAAGGCGCTCTTCTCGGACCGGATCGTGACGCAGGTGGTTCCCGCCACGACCTTCTGGCAGGCCGAGGACTACCACCAGGAATACTTCGAGCGCGTGGGCTCCCAGAACCCCTACTGCACCTTCGTGGTCGAGCCGAAGGTCGCCAAGTTCCGCAAGCACTTCACCGACCGCCTCAAGAAGCGCTGACCTATCTGCTGGGCCGTAGCCGTCATTCCCGCGCAGGCGGGAATCTGGATTGGACCCCCGCCGTCGCGGGGGTGACGACGAGCGCCTTCGCGGGGGTGACGACGCAGGGGCCGAGGTAGAATCGCGGTTCCATGCGGGTCTTCCGTCTCCTCCGTATCCTTTCCACGATCGGTCGCCACGGGCTCGACGAGTTCATCGTCGGGCGCGGCATGACGCTCGTGCGCCTGCCGTTCCGCGTGGCCTTCTTCTGGGCCGACCGGTCGCGGCCGCGGGCGGTGCGGCTGCGCGAGGCGCTGCAGGAGCTGGGCCCCATCTTCGTGAAGTTCGGGCAGCTGCTGTCGATCCGCCCCGACCTCATCCCCGCCGACATCGTCGAGGAGCTCTCGAAGCTGCAGGACAGCGTGCCGCCCTTCCCCGCGGAGCAGGTGGTGGCCACGCTCGACCGCGCCTACGCGAAGCCCCACGCGGAGGTCTTCCGCAACTTCAACCTCACCCCCGTGGCGAGCGCATCCGTCGCGCAGGTGCACTTCGCCGAGCTGCCCGACGGCCGCGAGGTGGCGGTGAAGATCCTGCGCCCCGGCATCGGCGAGACGATCGACAAGGACACGCACCTTCTCTACGCGATCGCCGGGCTGATCGAGCGGCTGCACCCGCTCTCGGACCTGCTTCGCGCCCGCGAGGTGATCGGCGAGTTCGACAAGATCATCCACGACGAGCTGGACCTGCTGCGGGAAGCCTCCAGCATGAGCACCGTCCGGCGCAACTTCGCCGGCTCGAAGATCCTGTACGTGCCCGACGTGCACTTCGACTGGTGCACGAAGGAAGTCATGGTGATGGAGCGCATCGACGCCATCCCGGTGAACGACCTGGACACGATGCGCGCCGAGGGCATCGACATCAAGCAGCTCGGCCGGAACGGCGTGGAGATCTTCTTCACGCAGGTCTTCCGCGACGGCTTCTTCCACGCCGACATGCACCCCGGCAACATCTTCGTGGCGCGCGACGGGCGCTACTGCGGCATCGACTACGGGATCATGGGTTCGCTGCCGGAGGTGGACAAGAACTGCCTCGCGATGATCTTCGTCTCCTTCTTCAAGCGCGACTACAAGGGCGTGGCGGTCGCGCACATCGAGGCGGGGTGGGTGCCCGAGGACACGGGCGTGGAGGAGTTCGAGGGCGCCATCCGCTCCGTGTGCGAGCCCATCTTCGACAAGCCGCTCAAGGACATCTACTTCGGCAAGCTGCTGCTCAGGCTCTTCGAGGTGGGGCGGCGCTTCCGCATGGACATCCAGCCGCAGCTCGTCCTGCTTCAGAAGACGCTGTTGCAGGTGGAGGGGCTGGGCCGGCACCTCGACCCGGAGCTGGACCTTCGCAGCTCCGCGCAGCCCATCCTCGAGAAGTGGATGCGCGAGAACTACGGCCCGCGCGGGCTGTGGAAGCAGATCCGCAACGAGTCGCCGACGTGGGGCAGGACGCTTCCGCAGATCCCGCGCCTCGTGCACAAGGTGCTGGCCGACGACGCGCCCGGGCGCATCGAGCGCGCGCTGCGCAGCCTCGAGGCCGCCCAGCGCCGGCAGACCAACATCCTGCTCGCCATCGCGCTCATCCTGGGCTTCCTCGTCCTCGGCCTCGTCCTCCAGTCCCTCTGAAAGGGACAGGAATTGGGGACGGTTCTGAAGAACCGTCCCCGATTACTGTCCCAGGAGGGAGGCGAGGATCCGTTCCTTCGCCGCGCATCGCGCCTCGCCCCAGCAGGGGCGATGGGTGGCGACCACCTTCCCGTCCTTGCGGATGACGACCTCCCACGGCCGCTTCATCAGCACCGTGTGGACGTAGCTCACGAAGGACTCCGCGAAGTCGTCGCCGGGGCCCGTGGCCGCGTAGAGCGTGGGGAAGTCGGTCTTCGCCAGCGCCGCGTAGGCCGGCGCCATGTCCGCCGCCTCCAGCTTCGCGCCGAGGTAGTACACGACGAACGCGCGCTTCGGGAACGTAGCATCGAACCGCGACGCGTACTTGCCTTCCTTGCGGTCGATCGTCCACGAGAGCTCGAAGAACGGGAACCGCGCCCCCGCCGGCACTTCCTTCGGCGCGAGGTTCCAGCTCGGGTGCACGTCGCGGTTGATCGAGAGCACGTGCCCCAGCTCGTGCAGCAGGATGTAGCGGATGGCCCCGCGCCGGTCGTCGCTCGCGGGTGGCTCGATCTTCGCCTCGAGGCTCCACCCCGGCGCCGGCTTGAACGGCGTGTTCTCCTTCCACGTGGCCCACGCGTTCGCCTTGAACTTCCCCAGCACCGCCGCGTCCAGCACGATGAAGCCGCCCTCGGGCCGCCCCTTGCCGTCGAGGAACATGTCCGTGAAGCCGGTGCCGCCGAGGTCGTCCACGAACCACACGCCGGCGAAGGACGCACCGAACGCGCGCCGCACGGCCGGGGGCAGGTCCGCGATGGCGCCGCGCACGTCCGCGAGGAAGTCCGGCGCGAGCCGGCTCGGCCGCGGCTTCTCGGGAAAACCGTTGACGAGGTTGTCCAGGCGCAGGAACTCCGTGAGCCCCTCCGGCGCGGGCCCCAGCCGCTCGGCCACGGGCTTGGCGAGCGCGGCCTGCCAGAAGGCCCGCGTCTTCGCCGGGTGGGCCTTCATCGCCTTCATCAGGCACGCCTTGTCCGTGGGCTCGCAGCCCGCCAGCGCCTCGGCCCGGGCGCCATCGGCGACGGCAGCCGACGCAAACGCCACGATGAACCCAAACGCCTGCCGCCAGGTCATCGCCGCGGGGCTCAGCGCCCGTCGAAATCGACCAGCACGGGCTGGTGGTCGGAGACCCGCGTGTCGACGTCCACGCGAATGTCGCGCACGCGAGCGAGGATGTCCTCGCTCACGAACACGAAGTCGCAGCAGTACGGGAACTTCGCGTAGCGCGCGTCGTGCACGCAGAAGGTGGGCGCGTGCGGCGCGCGGCCGTGCACGTGCGCCCACGCGTCGCGGTATGCGGGCCCCCCGCAGGCGAGCGGCTTCTGGATGTCGTCGTACGCCGGGTTCTCCGGCGGCAGGTTGAAGTCGCCCGTGAGGATGGCCGCGGTCGCCTGCGCCGTGAGGTCGAAGGGCCCGTCCTCCGCGGTGGGGAAGCCGGGGCGCATCGCGCGGTCGCAGGCCTCGTCGTGCAGCTCGCGAAGCCGCGCCGCCTGCGCCGAGCGCTGCACCCCCGAGTAGTACTCCAGGTGCGTCGTGGTGACGCGCACCGGCCCCATCGGGAACTGCAGCGTCGCCTCCACCGCCACGCGCGGCATCGATTCCTTGCCGGGGTCCGCGGGCCACGGCAGCGCGTGCCGGCGCGCGGCGATCACCGGGAGCCGCGTGAGGATCAGGTTGCCGAAGCGCCGCCGGCGGCCGCCCGCCCCCTGCAGGTCCACGCCGTAGCCGGGGATCGCCGTGTAGCCCGGCAGCAGCGCCGCGAGCTGCGCGAACTGGTCCGCGTCGTCGTTGCCCGCGAGCCCCGGGAAGTTGTCGGCGATCTCCTGCACGTTCAGCACGTCGAAGTCGGCCATCTCCCGCGCGTGCGCGACGATGCGCGCAAGGTCCACGCGCCCGTCCAGGCCGCGGCCCCACTGCAGGTTCCAGGTGATGAGTTTCATCGTGGCAGCTTGCCCTCGTCTCGCCCCGATTCTGCCAGAATCGCCGCGTAGCCTCCGGGCATCGCCATCGCCGGAGACCGCCGTGAAACGCTTCGTGCCGCCGCTCTTCTCGCTCTTCGTCGCCGCCGCCGCCCACGCCGCCGAGTGGGTCGAGGTGCCCGCCTGGAAGCGCCACTTCGCCGCGCGGCGCCTCGAGGGCACCTTCGTGCTCTTCGAGCCCTACGAGAACCGCTGGCGCGTGCTGGACCTCGAGCGCGCGAAGCGCGGCTACCTGCCCGCCTCCACCTTCAAGATCGCCAATGCGTTGATCGGCATCGAGACGGGCGCCATCGCCGGCGAGGACGAAGTCTTCCGCTGGGACGGCACGGCCAAGCCCGTCGACGCGTGGGAGGCCGACCACACGCTCGCCTCGGGCATGCGCGAGAGCGTCGTGTGGATGTTCCAGGAGGTGGCGCGGCGCATTGGCCGAGCGCGCATGCGCGAGTGGCTGGACCGCTTCGACTACGGCAACCGCGACCTCGCGGGCGGCATCGACCAGTTCTGGCTGCGCGGCGCGCTTCGCATCAGCGCGGTGCAGCAGGTGGAGTTCCTGCGCAGCCTTGCCGAGGGGCGCCTGCCCGTGGGCCCGCGCGCGCGGCGGCTGGTTCGCGAGGCCCTCGTCGTCGAGCGCGGCGAGGGCTGGGTGCTGCGCGGCAAGACCGGCACGGCGCAGGGCGATGCGGATGCCGTCGCGTGGTGGGTGGGCTGGGTGGAGCGCGACGGGCACCCCACCGCCTACTTCGCGCTCAACCACGCCCCGGGCGAGGGCGGCTCGCGGCAGGACCGCTTCGCGGTGGCGCGGGCGATCCTGCGCGAGGCCGGCGTGCTCTAGAACGCGAGCCGCGTGATGCGCTTCGTTCCCGGCTGCCCGCTCACCGTGTAGCTGAAGGTGGCGATGCCTTCCTCGCCCGGCTTCTGCTGGAACTCGAAGGCGGCCTCGCCCACGGCGGTGCGCGTGACGGCGGCGGGGTCGAACGCCGGGCCGGGGAAGTAGGCGGGGCCGGCAGTGCGGTAGACCTTGCCTGCCCAGCGCGTGGCGCTCGTCCACTGCCCGTCCTGGATCACGAACCACGCCGGCGATCCGTCGGCGTCGTAGACGTACCACGCGGCGAAGACGACGTGCGTCGGGCTCTGGTGGAAGGAGAGCCCCCAGCCCGACTCGGCGGCGCGGAACCAGTGCCCCGAGTAGTCGGTGAGCGGCCGCGGCGGGCGCGGGAAGATGGCGATCTCCGGCCGGCCGCGCACCGAGAAGTGGATGCGCTCGCTCGCCGGGCCGTCGGGGTCGCCGTCCGGGTGCACCTCGACCCGCCAGTCGCCGACGGGGAGCGTCCCCAGGCGGATGTCCACGATGCGCGGTTCGCCCGGCACGAGGCACAGGTTCGGCCGGTGCGCGACGCGGATCACGCCGGCGGCGGCGGTGACGGAGACGGTCTCGGGCACGAAGTAGCAGGAGTCGACGTTCAGGCGCAGGTTCACGGCGTCGAACTCGTAGGGCTCGGCGGGCGTGACCTGGGAAGCGGCGATGGCGGCGGGTGCTGCGGACGCGAGCAGGACAGCGAGGAATCGTGCGTTCATGGTCGTGGCTGGATGGCAATTGGTGCGATGGCGGATTATCGCGCCGGACATCGGCGCGGCGGTTACCGTTCATTCCCCGGAATGCGCGGTTCGTCGCAAACGCCCCTCACCCCCGGCCCCTCTCCCGGAGGGAGAGGGGAGAGAGGCGGGCTCTCCCGGAGGGAGAGGGGAGCCGGTTATCGGGATAGAATTGGTCTCTCAGGGGAAACTCAATAACAACGACCCGCATGTCGGAAATCGTTCTCGAGCAGGTGACGAAGCGCTTCGGCCCCGTGAAGGCCGTGGATTCGGTGAGCTTCAAGGCCGGGTCCGGCAAGTTCGTGGTGCTGCTGGGCCCCTCGGGCTGCGGGAAGTCCACGCTGCTTCGCCTCATCGCCGGGCTGGAGGACGTGAGCGATGGCCGCATCCTCATCGACGGCGCGGACGTCACGCGCCTTTCGCCCGAGAAGCGGCGCGTGTCGATGGTGTTCCAGTCCTACGCGCTCTTCCCGCACCTCTCCACCGCGGAGAACATCGTCTTCGGCCTCAAGGTGCGCCGCACGCCCGAGGATGAGCGCAAGAAGCGCCTCGCGCACGTGGCCGAGGTCGTCGGGCTCGCCGAGTACCTCGACCGCAAGCCGCAGGAGCTCTCCGGCGGCCAGCGCCAGCGCGTGGCGCTCGCGCGGGCCATCATCGCCGAGAACCGCATCTGCCTCATGGACGAGCCGCTCTCCAACCTCGACGCGCAGCTTCGCCACGGCATGCGGGTCGAGATCCGCGGCCTGCAGCAGCGCCTCGGCATGACCGTGGTCTACGTGACGCACGACCAGGTGGAGGCCATGAGCATGGCCGACCGCGTGGTGCTCGTGCGCGAGGGGCGCATCGAGCAGGAAGGCTCGCCCGAGGAGCTCTACGCGAAGCCCGCGACGATGTTCGCCGCGCGCTTCATCGGCACGCCGGGCATGAACCTCGTGGCGCTGGCCGACGGCCCGGGCGGCGCGGTCGTGCGCGGCTCGCCGGATGCGCTCCTCGCGCGCGGCGGCAACGGCCTCACGCTGGGCGTGCGCCCGGAGCACGTGGGGCTCGTCGAGGCCGGCGGCATTCGCGGCACCGTCACGAGCTCCGAATACCATGGCGCGGACACCATCCTCACCGTGAAGGTGGGCGAGGAGGTCTTTCTCGTCCGCGCGCCGGGGCAGCTCGCCCACCCGCCGGGCTCGGCGGTGCGGCTGGGCTGGAAGGAGGGCATGGCCCATCTCTTCGACACGGCCTCCGGGAGGCGCGTGCCGGATGGGGCTCAGTAGCAGCAACGAAGGGAAGTCCGTTTCGCACATCTCAGGGAGGCACACCATGCGTTCGATGATTGCGTTGTTCACGGCAGCCCTCCTGGGCCTCGCCCAGGCGGCGTGGGCCCAGGTGGAGCTCACGTTCTACTACCCGATCGCGGTCGGCGGCCCGCTCACCAAGGTGATCGACGGCTACGCCGCGGAGTTCGAGAAGGCCAACCCCGGCGTGAAGGTGAAGCCGATCTACGCCGGCAACTACGACGACGCGCGCATCAAGGCGCTCGCCGCGCTCAAGGCCGGGCAGCCCGCGCAGATCTCGGTGCTCTTCTCGATCGACATCTACGAGCTGCTCGAGCAGGACGTGATCGTCCCCTGGGACGAGGCCGCCGCCACCGCCGACGACAAGGCGTGGCTCAAGAGCTTCTACCCCGCCCTCATGATGAACGGCACCTACAAGAACAAGGTGTACGGCATCCCGTTCCAGCGCTCGACGATCGTCCTCTACTGGAACAAGGAGGCGTTCAAGGAAGCGGGGCTCGACCCCGAGAAGGCGCCCGCCAACTGGACCGAGATGACGGCCATGGCGCAGAAGCTCATGAAGAAGGACGCCTCCGGCAACGTGCAGCGCTGGGGCGTGATGGTGCCCTCCACGGGCTACGCCTACTGGATGTTCCAGGCCTTCGCGCGCCAGAACGGCCAGGACCTCATGAACCGCGACGGCAACCAGACCAACTACGCGCACCCGGACGTGATCGGCGCGCTGCAGTACTGGCGCGACCTGGGCGCGAAGCACAAGGTGATGCCCGAAGGCACGGTGGAGTGGGGGACGCTTCGCCAGGCGTTCACCGAGGGGAAGACCGCGATGATGTGGCACACCACGGGCAACCTCACGGCGGTGAAGGGCTCGGCCAAGTTCCCCTTCGGCGTGGCGATGCTGCCGGCCTCCAGGCAGCGCGGCTCGCCCACGGGCGGCGGCAACTTCTACCTCTTCAAGAAGACCACGCCCGCGGAAAGGAAGGCCGCGCTCGCCTTCGTGAAGTTCATGACGGCACCGGAGCGCGCCGCCGACTGGAGCATGGCCACCGGCTACGTCGCGACCTCCGCGGCGGCCTACGACACGCCGAAGCTCAAGGCCTACGCCGCGGAGTTCCCGCCGGCCGTGGTCGCGCGCGACCAGTTCCAGTACGCCACGCCCGAGCTCTCGACCTTCCAGACCGGGCGCGTGAGGAAGCTCCTAGACGACGCGATCCAGGCTTCCCTCACCGGCCAGAAGCAGCCGGCCGACGCGCTCAAGGCCGCGCAGGCCGAGGCCGACAGGCTCCTCAAGCCCTACCGCTGACCGCCCGCCGATGAAGAACGTGCATGGATGGCTGCTGCTCACCCCGGCAGCCATCCTGCTCGTCGGCTTCACGCACTACCCCGCCGTCGCGACGCTGATCGACAGCTTCTTCACGACGGGGACGGTGGTGCGGCCGTCGAAGTTTGCCGGGCTGGCGAACTACGCCTCGCTCGCCGACGACCCGATCTTCTGGCAGGTGCTTCGCAACAACCTCTACTTCGCGGCCGCGACGATCCCCACCTCGATCGCGATCGCGATGCTCATGGCCATCTGGGTGAACGACCGCCTGCCCGCGCGGTCGCTCGTGCGCATGAGCTACTTCACGCCGACCATCCTGCCGATGGTGGCGGTGGCGAACCTCTGGCTCTTCTTCTACACGCCGCAGATCGGCCTTCTGGACAAGGTGGGCGCGATGTTCGGCGCCGGCAGCCACAACTGGCTGGGCGACCCCTCGACCGTGATGGCCTGCATGGCGGTGATGACGGTGTGGAAGGAGGCCGGCTTCTTCATGATCTTCTACCTCGCGGCGCTGCAGTCGCTGCCGCCGGAGCTGGAGGAGGCCGCGAAGGTCGAGGGCGCCTCGCGCTGGTACTTCTTCCGGCGCGTGACCTTCCCGCTGCTCATGCCCACCACGCTCTTCGTGCTGGTGAACGCGACCATCAATTCCTTCAAGCTGGTCGACCACCTGTTCATCCTCACCAAGGGCGGGCCGGACAACGCTTCCAACCTGCTGCTCTACTACATCTACCAGGTGGCGTTCAGCTTCTTCGACACGGCCTACGCCTCGACCCTCACCGTGGTGCTGCTCGCGCTGCTGGCCGGCATGGCCGTCATCCAGTTCCAGCTGATCGAGAAGCGGGTGCACTACCGATGAGGGTGCTCGGGAAGAAGCTTCCGGTGCTGGAGACGGCGGCGGCGTGGCTGCTCGCGGCGCTGTGGATCGCGCCGCTCGCCTACGCCTTCTGGGCGGCCTTCCACCCCGCGGCGATGGCCACGCACTTCGACCTTCTCGCGCCCCTCACGCTGGACAACTTCCGCAAGGCGTGGACCTACGCGCCCTTCCCGCGCCACTTCCTCAACACGCTGATCCTCGTGACGATGGTGCTCGCGGCGCAACTGGTGCTGTGCACGCTGGCCGGGTTCGCCTTCGCGCGCTTCGACTTCGCGGGCCGCAACATCGCCTTCGGGCTGGTGCTGGTGCAGCTCATGGTGATGCCCGAGGTGCTGATCGTGGAGAACTACCTCACGATGGCGAAGCTGGGCCTCGTGGACACGATCCTGGGGATCGGGCTGCCGTACATGGCGAGCGCCTTCGGCATCTTCCTCATGCGCCAGACCTTCAAGACCATCCCGCGCGAGCTGGAGGAGGCCGCGCGCGTCGAGGGCTGCTCGATGATCGGCGTGCTGTGGCGCGTTTACGTGCCGCTCGCCCGGCCCACCTACCTCGCCTACGCGCTCGTCTCCGTGAGCTACCACTGGAACAACTTCCTCTGGCCGCTCGTCATCACCAACTCGGTCAACACGCGCCCGCTCACCGTGGGGCTCGCGATCTTCGGCGCGCCCGAGTCCGGCGTCGACTGGGCCGTGATCAGCGCCGGCACCCTCATGGCCGTCTCGCCGCTTCTCGTGGCGTTCCTGCTCTTCCAGCGCCAGTTCATGCAGTCTTTCATGCAGGCGGGGATCAAGTAGGTTTTGTGGGGACGGTTCTTGGGGACGGTTCTTGGGGACGGTTCTTGGGGACGGTTCTTGGGGACGGTTCTTTGGGGACGGTTCTTGGGGA
>Ga0209477_1001578_pt1 | contig 13775 bp, 9 predicted proteins | sample KloWWTupernatant_FD_187180 | JGI IMG/M metagenome (GOLD analysis project Ga0209477, IMG submission 187180) | Active sludge microbial communities from Klosterneuburg, Austria, studying microevolution and ecology of nitrifiers - Klosterneuburg... | ecosystem: Engineered > WWTP > Aerobic digester >...
GAGTTCGCCACGGCCGGCCACGACTCGCACGGCCACGACTCGCACGGCAGCGACGATCATGGCAGCGACGATCACCACTCCGACATCCACGATGTGTCGACGTTCGAGTGGATCGCCTGGACGCCGCTGCTCGTCGCCATCGTGGTGTTCGGCGTCGTGCCGTCGCTGATGTTCAAGATCATGGACCCCGCCGTTCAGCAGCTCACCAGCGTCTTCGGCGGGAAGTGACCCACGTGTTCGCCTTCTCCTCACCCATCATCGACTACCACGCGTTGGCGCCCGAGCTGGTGCTCGCGGCGGGCATCTGCACGGTGTTGCTGGTGGACCTGTTCGTGCCCGACAGCAGGCGCTGGATCACCGGCACGCTCAGCGGGTTCTTCATGCTCGCCGCGCTGCTGCCGGTGGTCACGCTCGCCGTCTTGGGCGACGATGTGCGCAGCGCACTCAGCGGCGAGGGCATCACCGGCAGGTACGTGGTCGACAACTTCGCGCTGGTGATGAAGGCGTTGTTCTTGCTGTCGGGCTACGTCGTGGTGCTGCTCAGCACCAACGAGATGGAAGAAGGCGGCTACTACCAGGGCGAGTTCTACGTGATGCTGCTCAGCAGCGTGCTGGGCATGGTGATGATGGCCAGCTCGCGCGACCTGGTCAGCATCTTCGTGGCGCTCGAGTTCCTCTCCATCCCCGCGTACATGATGGCCGCCTGGAAGAAGCGCGATCGCAAGAGCAACGAAGCGGGTGTGAAGTACTACCTGCTCGGCGTGTTCGCCAGTGCGGTGATGCTCTACGGCATGAGCCTGCTCTTCGGCATCGCCGGCAGCACCCGGCTCAGCGACATCGGTGAAGCCATCACACTCGACGGCGACAAGATCGGTGTGCAGGTGGTGGGCATCGTGTTCGTGATCGTCGGGTTCGCCTTCAAGGTGAGCGCCGTGCCGTTCCACACGTGGGCACCCGACACCTACGAGGGCGCTCCAACGCCGGTCACCGCGTTCCTCAGCGTGGCCTCCAAGGCGGCAGGCTTCGTGGCCCTGGTGGTGCTGATCTTCATCGCCTTCCCGTTGGCGTACGACGTGTATCGGCCGTTCCTGTGGGTGATGGCGGCACTCACGATGACCGTTGGCAACGTGGTGGCCCTGAAGCAGACGAACATCGTGCGCATGCTGGCGTACTCCAGCGTCAGCCAAGGTGGCTTCATCCTGATGCCGCTGGCGGTGGCGTTCACCAATGGCAACCAGGGCGCCTCCCTGCGCGCCGTGATGGTGTACCTCATCATCTATGCGGCCACCAACCTCGGCGCCTTCGCTGTCGTCATCGCAGTCTCGCGCAAGACCCGTAGCGGCGAGATCAGCAGCTTCGGCGGTCTGTTCCAATACGCCCCCGGCCTGACGGTGATGATGACCATCTTCCTCGCGTCACTGGCCGGCATCCCGCCGCTGGGCGGCTGGTACGCCAAGTTCGGCGCCTTCCGCGCGGCGGTCGACGCGGGTGGTGGTTGGGGGTACGGCATCGCTGTCATCGCCGCTGTCAACGCTGTCATCGCGACGGCCTACTACATCACGGTGATGCGCGAGATGTGGATGAAGCCGGTACCCGACGGCGACACCACGCCCATCAAGGTGCCGGCCTCGCTGCAGGCGGCGCTGGCCATCTGTGGCGTCGCGACGCTTGCGTTCGGCGTGCTGCCGGGCCTGATCGCCGAGGTCGGTTCCATCACCGATCTTGCCGGCGCCTTCAACCCCTGATCTCTTCGGTGAATCGGTGACCGTCGCTCAGCTCGCGGCCGCGCAGCATGCTGCCGGCCGCCCGTTGCGGTTCGACGAGTACCTCGCGATCGTCCTCTACGGCGAGCACGGCTTCTACACGACTTCCGGCCAGGCCGGCCGGCGCGGCGACTTCATCACCTCACCGGAAGTCGGGCCGTTGTTCGCGGCAGTGCTCGCTCGCTGGATCGATGCCGAGCACGCCCGGCTCGGTGCCCCCGACGACTTCACGATCGTGGAGGTGGGCGCCGGCCCTGGCACGCTCGCACGTGCGATCCTGCTGGCAGCACCGCACTGGAGCGAGCACTACGTCGCGGTCGAGATCTCGCCAACACAGCGAGCGCAGCACCCGGCCGGCGTGCGCTCGCAGGCCGAGCTCCCGAGCGTGCCCTTTCGCGGAGTCGTCATCGCCAACGAGTTGCTCGACAACCTGCCCTTCCGGCTCGCCGTGTTCGATGGTGGCTGGCGCGAAGCCATGGTGTCGATCGCACGCGACGGCACCCCCAGCGAGCTCTTGGTCGCGGCGCCACCCGAGTGGTCGTGGTTGCCCGCCGACGCCGCTCACGGCGCGCGGCTGCCCGTCCAGCACGCCGCCGGCGCATGGGTGCGCGACGTGCGCTCACTGCTCATCGACGGCACCGTGCTGGCCTTCGACTACTGCACCGCGCGCACCGCCGACCTGGCACTGGTGCCGTGGCGGCAGTGGCTGCGCACGTACCGAGGACACGAGCGCGGCGCGCACTACCTGCGCGACGTGGGGCTGCAGGACATCACCGCGCAGGTGTGCCTCGATCAGCTCCCTGCGACCAAGGCGGTGCGCACGCAGGCTCAGTTCCTGCAGCGGTGGGGCATCGAGGAACTGTTGGAGGAGGGCCGCACTGCGTGGGCGGCGGCAGCGGGCGCGCCGGACCTCGCCGCACTGCGGATGCGCAGCCGCGTGCGTGAAGCGGAGAGTCTGCTCGACATCGACGGCCTTGGAGGCTTCCTCGCCCTCGAGTGGTGAGTCACGATTCACGACACGACGACGCGCGTCACCGCAGCGGAGGCTACGGTTCGCCTCCGATGAGCGAGCAGCACGCGGCGGTCAAGAGAAGTGCACTGGTCGTCGGAGCACTGGGGGTGGTCTACGGCGACATCGGCACCAGCCCGCTGTACGCCTTTCGCGAGGCCTTCATCGAGGAAGCACACGTGCTCACCGTCGACCGCATCAACGTGTACGGGGTGTGCTCGCTCGCCTTCTGGGCCCTGGTGATGATCATCTCGTTGAAGTACCTCTTCTTCGTGATGAAGGCCGACAACCATGGTGAAGGCGGCATCCTGGCGCTCACCAGCCTGGTGATGCAGCGCAAGGGCTCGGTGGTCAAGGCCGGCCTGCTGGTCAGCCTCGGGGTGTTCGGTACCGCGCTGCTCTATGGCGACGGCATCATCACCCCCGCCATCTCCGTGCTCAGCGCGGTGGAGGGCCTCAACGAGGTGTCGACCTCGTTCGAGCGCTGGATCATCCCGATCGCGGTGGCCATCCTCATCGGTCTGTTCAGCGTGCAGAAGCGCGGCACCGGTGCCGTCGGCAGAGTGTTCGGGCCGATCATGATCGTGTGGTTCACGGTGATCGCGCTGCTCGGCCTGCGCCACATCGTGCATGCGCCAGAGGTCATCCAGTCCATCAATCCGGTGTGGGCCGTCCGCTTCTTCGAGCACGAGTCGATGAAGGCGTTCCTCGCGTTGGGCTCGATCTTTCTGGTGGTCACTGGTGGGGAGGCGCTGTACGCCGACATGGGGCACTTCGGCCGCAAACCGATCACCGTCGGCTGGTACTGCCTCGTGCTGCCCGCGCTGCTGCTCAACTACTGGGGTCAGGGTGCGTTCCTGCTGGAGAACCCCGAACTGGTGGAGCAGCGCTTCTTCTTCCTGATGGCGCCGGCGGCCCTGAAGCTACCGCTGGTCATCCTGGCCACGATGGCCACCATCATCGCGTCGCAGGCGTTGATCTCGGGTGTGTTCTCGCTCACGCAGCAGGCGGTGCAGCTCGACTACCTGCCGCGCATCCGCATCGACCACACGTCGCATCATCACTCCGGCCAGATCTACGTGCCGCTGGTCAACTGGGCGCTGATGGTGGCCTGCGTCGGGCTGGTGATCGGCTTCCAGACCTCCAGCAACCTGGCGGCAGCGTATGGCATCGCGGTCACCATGACGATGGCCATCACCACGCTGGTCTTCTTCCGGGTGCTCACCGACCGGTGGCACTGGGCGCGATGGAAGGCGTTCGCCGTGTGCGTGCCGATGCTGGTCGTCGAGCTCGGCTTCCTGGGTGCCAACATCCCCAAGATCCCCCACGGCGGCTGGTTCGCGCTCGGCATCGGTGCACTGCTGATGGTGCAGATGAGCACGTGGAGGCGCGGCCGGCAGTTGGTCGCGGCGCGCATCAAGCGTGGCGAGCGACCGATCAACGAGGTGCTCGACGGGCACACCGACATCAAGAAGGTGAACGGCACGGGAGTGTTCCTGTTCAAGGATCTGGGGATGGCGCCGCCGGCGCTCATCAACAACCTGCATCACAACAAGGTGCTGCACAAGACCACGCTGATCGTGAGCGTCGAGACTGCCGACGAGCCGCGCATCGACCCTGCCGAGCGAGCGGAGGTCACGAAGGTGGAGCCGGGTGTGTTCCAGGTGCTGATCACGTACGGCTTCATGGAAGACCCCGATGTGCCGGCGGCGCTCGCCGCGCTCGACGTGCGGGGGCTCACCTTCGACCCTCACGACGTCACGTACTTCATCGGCCGCGAGTCGGTGGTGGCCGGCAAGGCACCGGGCATGAACCCCGCACTGGAGCATCTGTTCGTCTGGCTCAACCGTGGCGCCGACAGTGCCGTGCGGTTCTTCAACCTGCCCGACGAGCAGGTCTTCGAAGTCGGCTCCCGCGTCGAGATCTGAGCCGAGCCGGCTGACGGCAGCGGTCCAACTCTCACGCTTTCGCGCTGTCCGTGAGCACACGACGAAGCACAGCGCCGATGATCAATGAGCCGCGCGGCCTATGTCACTCTCGGTGATGCAGGAATACAGTTCTAGATGGCGGATAGAGGAGGGTCCCATCATGAGGATCTCAAAGGTTGCAGCAGTCCTGGTCGGGGCTGGCGCGGTGTTCGCCGCGCTCGGCCTGCTCGTCGGTCCGACGGCCACGGCCATCACCAATCCCGTTGCCCACGACGGCAATGTCACCACCTGCGCGCAGGTCGGCTTCCCCGGCTCCGTGCAGTACAACGGCAGCATCGTCACCAGCGTCGACGTGACAGCGTTGTTCACGGCCACCGTGGTCGGCAACAAGTACGTCTCGATCAGCAACATCGCCTCCGGCGTCGTGTTCCAGGCTGTGGTGCTCAAGGGCGGCAACGGGTACAACGTGTACAACCCGCCGGTCGCGAGCATGCGGTCGCCGTTGAACAACGGCGGCAACGTGCCAGACCTGAGCCACTGGTTCGCCTGCACCACGACCGCGCCGGTGGTGACGACCACGACCGCGCCGGTGGTGACGACGACCACTGCGCCGGTGGTGACAACGACGACCGTGCCGGTGGTGACGACCACGACCGTGCCGGTGGTGACGACCACGACCGTGCCGGTGGTGACAACGACGACCGTGCCGGTGGTGACGACCACGACCGTGCCGGTGGTGACGACCACGACCGAGTTCGCGAGTGAGGCGCCCACCACCACAGTCGGCGCCACGAGCACGACCACGGACGTCGCCAGTGAGGCCCCGCCGACGTCGAGCCTGCCGAGCACCGGCGGCGCCGATGGCCGGCTGCTCGTGCTGGGTGCGTTCTTGGTCGCCGTCGGTTCGGTGATCCAGCTCGTGTCACGACGGTCCACTGTCTGACCGAGAGGTCGTCGGTCGTCGATCGGTAGCAGCCGCCCGCGACGGGCCCCGTCGCGGGCGCCTGCGCTAACCTCCGCAGCCGGGGTAACGACTGCGGCCGGGGGTTCACAGCATGACCGACGAACACGACACCAGTGGCGATCACGACACGATCGACGCATTGCTCGACGAGCAACGCACGTTCCCGCCGTCGGAGGCCTTCAAGCACGACGCGCTGGTCGCCGACACCTCGCTGTACGACGAAGCGGCGCGCGACTATCAGGGCTTCTGGGCACGTCAGGCGGCCGAACTGGTCGACTGGCAAGACGATTGGCACACCATCTGCGAGTGGGAGCTGCCGTACTCGAAGTGGTTCGTGGGTGGCCGGCTCAACGTCAGCTACAACTGCCTCGACCGGCACGTGCTGGCCGGCAACGGCGACCGAGTGGCCTTCCACTGGGAGGGTGAGCCCGGCGACAGTCGCACCATCACCTACGCGGCCCTGCTGGCCGAAGTGCAGCTGTTCGCCAACGCACTCAAGTCGTTGGGCGTGGCTAAGGGCGACCGCGTCAACATCTACCTGCCGATGGTGCCCGAGGCAGCAGTGGCGATGCTGGCGTGTGCGCGCATCGGCGCTGCGCACAGCGTCGTGTTCGGCGGGTTCAGTGCGCAAAGTCTCACCGATCGCATCAACGATGCCGAGGCCAAGGTGCTCATCACTGCCGACGGCGGCTACCGGCGCGGCGAGGTCTTCCCACTGAAGACCGCCGCCGACGAGGCCATCGCCGGCTGCCCCACCATCGAGCACGTGGTGGTGGTGCGCCGTGGCGGCAACGAGGTGCAGATGGTGCCGGGTCGCGACCACTGGTACCACGATCTCGTCGAGGCCGCCGACCCGGTGTGCCCCGCCGAGCCGATGGACAGCGAGCAGTTGCTGTTCCTGCTCTACACCAGTGGTACCACCGGCAAGCCGAAGGGCATCATGCACACCACCGGCGGGTACCTCACGCAGGTGGCCTTCACCCACAAGTACGTCTTCGACCTGCATGCCGACACCGACGTGTACTGGTGCACCGCCGATGTCGGCTGGATCACCGGTCACAGCTACATCGTCTACGGTCCGCTGGCCAACGGCGCCACGCAGGTGATGTACGAAGGGGTTCCCAACTACCCGGCCAACGACCGCTTCTGGAGCATCATCGAGAAGTACGGCGTCACCAAGTTCTACACCGCTCCCACGGCCATCCGCACGTTCATGAAGTGGGGTGCGCAGGAGCCCGCCAAGCACGACCTGAGCTCGCTGCAGCTGCTCGGTTCGGTCGGTGAGCCGATCAACCCGGAAGCCTGGATGTGGTATCAGGAGCACATCGGCGGCGGCACCTGCCCGATCGTCGACACCTGGTGGCAGACCGAGACCGGCGGCATCATGATCAGCCCGCTGCCCGGCTGCACCACCACCAAGCCGGGCTCGGCCACCTTCCCGCTTCCTGGCATCGGCGCCGAAGTCGTCGACGACGACGCGCAGCTGGTCACTCATGGCGGCGGCTACTTGACGCTCACGCAGCCCTGGCCGGGCATGTTGCGTGGCATCTGGGGCGACCCCGAGCGCTATCACGACACGTACTGGAGTCGGTTCGAGGGCCGCTACTTCGCCGGCGACGGTTGCAAGCTCGACGAGCAGGGCTATCTGTGGCTGCTGGGCCGCGTCGACGACGTGATGAACGTCTCCGGGCATCGCATCAGCACGGCCGAGGTGGAGAGTGCCCTGGTCAGTCACCCGTCGGTGGCCGAAGCGGCAGTGGTCGGCGCCAACGACGCCACCACCGGACAAGCGATCATCGCCTACGTCACCCTGCGTGGTGGGCTGGAGGTGGCGGTCGACGAGTTGCGCGGCCACGTGGCACACGAGATCGGTGCGATCGCGAAGCCGAAGGCCATCTACTTCACGCCCGACCTCCCCAAGACACGCAGTGGCAAGATCATGCGCCGCCTGCTGCGCGACGTGGCGGAGGGACGCAACCTCGGTGACACCACCACGCTGGCCGATGCGAGCGTGGTCAACGAGTTGCAGCGCCGAGCGGTCGAGGCCCCGACCGAGGACTGATTCGTTCGCGCACGCTCAAGGATCGAGTCGGGCGCGCCGATACCTCCTGCGTGGCAATCGAAGAGACGGACACGCCCACCGGCACCGTCGGTGCGCAGGACGACACGCCCTCCGGTACTGACGCGGGGTCGAGCTTCTCTGTCGACGACTTCCGCCTGCGACTGGATCTGCCGCTGTTCCATCGCGACCCGGGCATGGTGGCGGTGCATGTGCCGGAGCTTCGTGAACTGACATGGGAGCACGTCATCCGCCCCACGGAGGCGTTGCCCGGCGCCGACATCGAGGAGTTGCCCGACACCACTCCACTCCCGGCGGCGCGGCCGCGCTTCGAACGCGAGCCGAGGTTGCCCTCGTTGGCACCGGTCGAACCGGTGGAGGTCGCCTCGCTCACCGATGTGCTGTCGCGAACCCCCGCGCAACCCACCGACGACCCCGAGTCGTTGGTGGCGAGTCTCCTCGCGGATGGCCTGCGCCCTCTCCACCTCGACCCGGTTGACGAGCCCGTCGCTGGAGCGGTGGAACAGCCCGTCCTCGACGAGGTCACCGTTGCGGAGCGGGCGCAGGAAGCGCTCGCCGTCGACGAACGTGCACAGGTGGAGTTGGCCGCGGCGGAGTTCGTCGTGGACGACGTCGCCGTTGAGGAGATCGCCGCGGAGGAGATGGCCGCGGAGGAGATGTCCGCGGAAGAGATGGCCGCGGAAGCCGTCGCCGTGGAGGATGTGCGCGTCGAAGTGCTGGCGACCGAGAGCCCCCTCGTGGTCGACATGCCGCCTGTGCCCGCGCGACGATCCTCGGAACCGACTCCCGCCGGTGGCATCGAAGCGGAGCTGAATCGGCTGGCGTTCCTGCCCGACTCCGCAGAGGAGGTCGGCCCCATCTCGATGCCGACCATCGTGTACTCCGACCAGCGCACGCCGCCGCGGCAACCGGCGTTGAGCCAGCACGAGATGTACTCGCCGAAGCACTCGGCGCCGGTTGCCAAGCGCAAGCCTGTCGCCGTCGAGGCCGCCCCCCGCCTCGCTGCGCCAGTGCGACGCCGCAAGCGAAAGCTGGTCGGTCCGTTGTTCACGTTGCTACTGGTGCTGGCGCTGTTGGGCGGAGGCGTGTTCGCGGCCAAGTACTACCTGCTCGACCAGCGTTGGGCTGGCGAGGTCAAGCCGCTCGTGGAAGAGGTGGAAGACGCTCGCGGTCTGTCGTTCGACCATCCGTTGACGGTGACCTCGCTGCCGGTTGCCGAATACGCGACGAAGCTGGCAACGGTGTCGTTGGGGCTCGCCGAGGAGAGCTCGGCCGCAACGGCAGCGGAGTGGCGCTCGCTCGGGCTGCTCTCGGGCGATCTCGACGTGCGAGCCATCGGCATGGCAGCGATGCCCGACTCGCCGGCGTTCTACGACCCCGGCAGCGACATCGTGTACGTGGTCGATGCGCTGCCACCCGACCTCTACCGGTTCGGCATGCATCGTGCCCTCACCCTCGCGTTGCTCGACCAGAACTTCTCCTGGAGCGATCGGGTGAAGGATGCGTCGCCATCGGTAGCGCTCGGCACCAGGGCGTTCTACGACGCCGATGCCGTCGCCACCGCCGTGCGCATGGCCGAGGAGGCCGGCAGCGCGAGCGACGTCTTCACGCAGATCTTCGGCCTCTACGGCGCCTATCAGATCGCCGCGTCACCCTCCCCGTTCGCGTCGACGGTCGCCGGCAAGCTGGGCGTCGCGGCCCGCCCGTTCGTCGAGTCGCTCGAGCCCGACGAGCTGCTGGCCATCCAGGAGAGCCGCACGGTCAGCGACGACCAGGTGCTCGATGTTCGCCGCCTGCTCACGGGCACCTCCGCCGAAGCCGGCGGGCAGGTGCGCGGAATGCTCTACTGGTACCACGTGCTGGCGGGCCGCATCGACGAGAACACCGCGTGGCAAGCCGCGCTCGCGTGGCAGAACGACGACCTGAGCGTCACGAGCGGGGCGACGGGCACGTGTGTGGTGGCTCACATCCGAGTGGACCCTGCGTCGCTGCAGAGCGCGCAGGCCGCGTTCCAGGCCTGGGCGGCGGCGGCGCCGGCCGGCTCCGGCACCAGTGTGACGCTGGCCGCGGAGAGCGCCTCGATGCAGCTCGACATCAACGCCTGCGACCCCGGCATCGAGGTGCCCACCAACGCCGGCCGTGGCTACCTGGCACTGGGCGGCGCCCCGCTGCGTGCCGAGCAGTACCGCCTGTTGCTGGAGGCTCAGCCGAGCCTGTCGCGAGTGCAGGCGGCCTGCGCGGTCTTCGGCGACGACAGCGTGTCGTCGGCCGATGAGCGTGGTGTCATCGACAACGGCGATGTGTGGCCGGCCCCTGCTGCGCACCCGGCGCCCGACCCCAACCGACTCGGCTGCGCCCCGGCCGCGTGAGCCCGGCCGCACCGCGTGCGCTCGGTCAGTCGCGGAAGTTCTGGAACTGCAGGGGGATGCCCAGGTCGGCACCCTTCAGCAACGCGATCACTGCCTGCAGGTCGTCGCGCTTCTTGCCGGTGACCCGCACGGTCTCGCCCTGGGTCTGGCTGCTCACGCCCTTGGGGCCCTTCTCCTTGATCATGCGGTTGATCTCGCGGGCCTTGTCGCTGCCGATGCCCACCTTCAACGTGACCACCTGGCGCACGGTGTTCTGCGTGGCTTCCTCGACCTTGCCGTAGTCGGTGCCCTTCAGCGACACGCCACGCTTGACCAGCTTCTCCTCCACCACCAGGCGCAGCGCGGCGAGGCGGTCTTCGCTCACCGTGCGCAGCGTGAGCACGAGGTCGTTGTGCTCGATGGACGAATCGGTGTTCTTGAAGTCGAAACGGGTACCGATCTCACGCTGAGCCTGGTCGATCGCGTTCTTCACTTCCTGGCGATCGATTTCGGACACGACATCGAAGGTGGACATGCCTGAAAGGTTAACGGCAAGCGCATCGAAGGCGATAGCCTCACTCACCGCCGATGGGTCGGTGCCCGAGTGGCCAAAGGGAGTTGACTGTAAATCAACCGGCACAGCCTACGTAGGTTCGAATCCTGCCCGGCCCACCACGAAGATCGCCAGGTCATCCGGCCTGGCGATCTTGCTTTTTCCCGACAGACTGACCTCTTCATGATCCTCATCGATGCCGCCGGCCTGAAGGCCTCCCGCCCCAATCGCCCGTTGTTCGACGACGTCTCGCTCACGCTCAGCGACGGCGATCGTGTGGGTGTGGTGGGCATCAACGGCTGCGGGAAGAGCACGCTGCTGCGCTTCCTGGGTCGCGAGGCCACGCCGGAGGCGGGTGAGGTGCGTTGGGGCCGCGGCGCCCGGGTGGGCTTCCTCACCCAGCAGCCGATCCTGCCCGATGGCAGCGTGCGCGATGCCGTCGGCGCCGGCTGGGAAGGGGAGGCGATGCTCGATCGGTTGGGGATGGCGGCGTTGGTCGACAGCCGCACCGACGAGCTCTCGGGCGGGCAGGCCAAGCGGGTGGCGCTCGCCCGGCTGCTGTGCGGCGAGTACGAAGCACTGATCCTCGACGAACCCACCAACCACCTCGACCTCGATGCCATCAAGTTCCTGGAGGAGTGGCTCGCCGCCTACCGCGGTGGCCTGGTGCTGGTCACTCACGACCGGCACGTGCTCGACCGTGTCACCACCAAGGTGCTCGAGATCGATCGTGGCACCGCCTACTTGCACATGCCGGTGGGCAAGCATGCGGGCTCCGGTTATGCGGCGTATCTGGCCGGGCGTGCCGAGCGCGAGGAGCGTGCCGAGGCTGCCGAGCAGGTGCGCAAGAACCTGGCCGTCAAGGAGCTGGCGTGGTTGCGCCGCGGTGCGCCAGCTCGCACGGCGAAGCCGAAGGCGCGCATCGCCACCGCGACGGCACTGGTGCAGGGAAAGGCGCAGGCCGCCGCTCGCGAGGGCTCATTGGAGCTCTCGATGGGCTCGCAGCGGCTGGGCTCGAAGGGCATCGAGGCCCGCGACATCACGTTCAGCTGGCCCGACGGCACGCCGGTGCTCGGAGGCGTCAACGTCGCGTTCGAGCCGGGCGACCGCGTCGGCATCGTCGGGCCCAACGGCGCCGGCAAGTCGACCCTGCTGGATCTGATCGCCGGGCGATTGACGCCCACCGGCGGTGAGGTCGAGTGCGGCACGACGGTCAAGATCGGCTACTACGACCAGCTGGGTCGCGGCCTCGACCTGACGCAGCGTGTGCGCGAGGCCGTGGCCGGCAACAAGGGAGAACCGTCCCTGGCCGACGTGATCCTGATGAAGAAGTTCTGGTTCGACGGCGATGCCCAGTTCGCTCCCATCGGCACGCTCAGCGGCGGCGAGCGGCGTCGGCTGCAACTGCTGCTCACGCTGACCGAGCAGCCCAACGTGCTGCTGCTCGACGAACCCACCAACGATCTCGATCTCGACACCCTGCGCGCGCTGGAGGACTTCCTCGACGACTGGCCCGGCATCGTTGTCACGGTCAGCCACGACCGGTCGTTCCTCGACCGCGTCACCGACGAGCTGCTCGCGCTCGATGGTCGAGGCGGCGCCCAATGGATCCGCGGCGGTGTCGCCACCTGGCTGGCCGCTCACCAGGCCACGGCCAACGTGCCGCAGCAGGCCGGCAAGTCGTCGGGCCAGGGCAAGGCCCCCTCGGCGCCGCCGGTCATCAGCCGCGCGCCGGTGGCGAAGCCGGCGAGCAATCGCACCCCGTCCACCGTTCGCCGCCAGCTCGGGCAGGCGGAACGCGACCTGGCCACGGCAACCGCGAGGCGCGACGTGGTGCTGGCCGAACTGCACGACGCGCTCGACCATCGCGAGATGGCGGCGCTCGGCGAGCGCCTGGCCAGGGCGCAGGAAGTGGTCGACACCGCCGAGGAGACCTGGTTGGCCTTGGCTGCCGAGGCCGAAGCCCTGGGGCTTGTGCTCTGACCGTCGCCCATCCGAGTGTGTACTGGCACCCGGGGTGCCAGTACACACTCGGATGGCGGTGTGGCACTCGGGTGGCAGTGTGGCACTCGGACCGGGGTGTGGGTCAGAGCAGGCGTTGCATCAGGGCCACGTCGTGCCAGCGGCTGAACTTGCGGCCCACTTCGCGCTCGATGCCCACCAACTGGAACCCGCATCGCGTGTGCAGCGCGATGGAGGCGTCGCCGGTGGCGTTGATGCGTGCGAACACGGCGTGGAAGCCGGAGAGCTCGGCGGTGTTCAGCAGTTCCTGCAGCAGCAACCGGCCGATGCCGCGGCCCTGGCAGTCGCTGCGCACGTAGACCGAGTTCTCCACGCTGGTGCGGTAGGCCGCGCGCTCCTTGTACGGCGACAGCGCGCCGAACCCGACGACCTGGCCGGCGCCGCCTTCCAGGTCGACAGCGGTCTTCGCGCCAACGTCAACGTCGGTGTCAACGTCGGTGTCGGTGTCAACGGCAACGATGGCCGCGAAGGCGCCGGATCGGGCCGCGAGCCACTCCTGCTGGTCGGCCAAACTGCGCGGCACCAGGTCGAAGGTGGCGGTGGTGTGCATCACCTCGTAGTTGTAGATGGAGCGGATCTGCTCGGCATCGGCCGCGGTGGCGAGTCGGATCGAAGTGGTGCCCACGAACGGCGAGGGTAGCGGTCGCTGCGGTGCTCACCCTGGCAAGTTGTTGCGCGATTACCAGAATCCCGTGGCCGCGCGTGGGATGCCGCCGCTATCATCACCAGTCGGTTTCGCGGTCTCGCCGCGCGCCTAGGCCCTCTTAGCTCAGTAGGTAGAGCAACGCCATGGTAAGGCGTAGGTCGTCGGTTCGACTCCGACAGAGGGCTCGACCAAAACGGTCGGGGGTCACCCCGTCCGGTCCAGCAAGGCCCTGGCGGCGTAGCTCAGTTGGTCAGAGCATCCGGCTCATAATCGGAAGGTCACCGGTTCGAGACCGGTCGCCGCTACAAGTACCCATCATCACCATCACGTCACAGGAGAAGGTCTCCCATGAGCAAGGCAAAGTTCGAGCGCACCAAGCCACACGTCAACATTGGCACGATGGGTCATATTGACCATGGTAAGACCACGTTGACGGCGGCGATCTCCAAGACGTTGGCGGAT
>Ga0209477_1001581_pt1 | contig 13762 bp, 13 predicted proteins | sample KloWWTupernatant_FD_187180 | JGI IMG/M metagenome (GOLD analysis project Ga0209477, IMG submission 187180) | Active sludge microbial communities from Klosterneuburg, Austria, studying microevolution and ecology of nitrifiers - Klosterneuburg... | ecosystem: Engineered > WWTP > Aerobic digester >...
GTCACCCCGTAGCGGCCGAGGGCGCGGGCGCAGCTGAGCGTGAAGCCCCAGATGCCCATCTTGGCCGCCGCGTAGTTGGGCTGGCCCGGCGCGCCGAAGAGACCGGACCCGGAGGTGAAGTTGATGAGGCGTCCGCCGTTGCGGGCCTGGCGCCAGTGGATCGAGGCGAAGCGGGAGGTCGCGAACGTGCCCTTCATGTGCACGCGCACAACGGCGTCCCACTCTTCCTCGGTCATGTTGAAAATCATGCGGTCGCGGAGGATGCCGGCGACATTGACCAGGATATCGAGCTGGCCCCATTCGTTGAGCGCCGTCCGGACGAGGTCCTCGGCCTGGTCCATGTCAGAGACATCGGCGTAGTTGGCAACGGCCTCGCCGCCGGCCGCCTTGATATCGGCGACGGTCTGGGCTGCCGGGGAGTTGTCCTGGCCTTCGCCAGCGACGGAGACGCCGAGGTCGTTGACGACGACGCGTGCGCCCTCGCGGGCGAAGAGGAGCGCAACCTCGCGGCCGATGCCACGGCCCGCGCCGGTGATGATGGCGGTCTTGCCTTCGAGCTTTCCTGCCAAAGCAAACCTTCCTTAGGGGGTGATGGGCGGAAAGCTTACGCGCACGTGAAGGATCGGGAAACTGCGCGGCCCGATGTCAGTGGAAGGAGCCGCCGATCAGGTCGCGCGCCATGATGATGCGCTGGACCTCGCTCGGCCCTTCACCGATGCGCCGGATCCGGATCTCCCGGTACCAGCGTTCGAGCGGAAGGTCCTTCGTGACGCCGTAACCGCCGTGGATCTGGATTGCGCGGTCGACCACTCGGCCACCGGCCTCGGTGGCCACGAGCTTGGCCATGGCGGCCTCGGTCCGGAACGGCTCGTTTCGCTTCGCCTTGTCGGCGGCGGCCAGCGTGACCCAGCGGCTGGTGCGGATATCGATCTCGTTGTCCACGATCATCCACTGGATGGCCTGGCGGGAGGCGAGGATATCGCCGAAGGTTTCGCGCTGCTTCGCGTAGGCGATGGCGAGCTCCTGGGACTTCGCCGCGATGCCGATGCAAGCGGCGGAGTACGGGATGCGCTGCCGGCTCAGCCGGTCATTCGCGATCGCGAACCCGCCATTCACCTCGCCGAGGACGTTCGCGGCAGACACGCGCAGGTCATCGAACTGGAGCTCCGTCGCGTAGCTCGTCGAGCGGAGCGTGTGGACGATGCGGCGCACGTGGAAGCCCGGCGCGTCGGTATCGACGATGAAACAGGTGATGCCCGCACGGCCGCGCGAGGCATCGGTCCTGGCGAAGACGATCCCGAAGTCAGCGCGGTCGGCGCCGCTAATGAAGATCTTGCCGCCGTTGATGACCCAGTCGTCGCCATCCTTCACCGCGGTGGTCAGGATGGCCCGGGCAGGGTCGCTTCCGCCCGAGGGTTCGGTGAGGCCAAAGAACCCGTGCTTGTCGCCGCGGAGGGTCGGGTAGAGGTAGCGCTCTTTCTGGTCGTCGTTGGCCTCGAAGAGCTGGGCGAGGCCGGCGCCACCAAATACCCCATAACAGGGCGCATAGAGCCCGGCGCGGTGCTGCGACATCTCGATGGCCATCAGGGTGCGCGTCACGATGTCGATGTCGGGCCCGCCGTACTCAGGGGGAATGTCGAGCCCGTAAAAGCCCATGGCCCGGACCATTGCGACCAGGCGGTCGTGGTCGCCGGGGGCGAGTTCGCTGCCGTCAGGGTCGAGGTCGGCTTCGAGGGGCACAATCTCCTCGCGGACGAACTTCCGGACCGTGGCGACGATGAGGCGCTGTTCTTCGCTGAGTTCGAGGTCCATGGGTTATCCCAGCCGGCCGAGGGTGATGGGCGCCTCGGCCTGATTCAAGAGCGGAAGGGCGCCGGTGGCGCCGCGGTGGAGCATGAGCAGCTCACGGTAGCGGGTCTGGTACTGCATGTTGACTTCGTAGCGGAAGGTCTGGGCGGACCCGATGCGTGCGGCGATCTCGCTGCGGAGTCCGAAGAGCGAGCGCCCGCCAGCAAAGCCGATGTACGTGACTGAGCCGGCACTATCGGCGAGCTGGTAGACGCCGAGCTGACCGGGCACGCGGCCCACGTGGGTCTCGTCCAGGGGGTTCCAGGGTTTGTCGAGGTGGAGTCGCATCGGCGGGAGTCTACGCCCCTCCACGGATTACGTTCATCTCAGACCCCCCGAAAATTGGGCGATCGCTTCTCGAGGCGCGCGGCCATGCCCTCGAGTGCGTCGGCCGAGGTGCGGGCTGCGTCCACAAGGGCGTCGACATCGGCATGGGGGATGGAGTCGCGGAAGGCCATCTCGCGAACCAGGAGCGCCTTCATCGCCCTGAGCGAGAGCGGAGCGTTCGCGGCGAGCCGGTCGATGAGCAACCCGGCTTCGGCTTCCAGCCGCTCCGGCGGGGCAACCCGGGCGATGATCCCCAATTCGTGCAGGCGCACGGCAGGGAGCGGGTCACCGAGAAGGAGGATCTCTCGAGTCGCCACCGGCCCGGCCACTTCGAGCAGCTTCTTCGCGAGGAACCAGGTGGGTGCGAGGCCGATCTGGGCGAGGGACATGCCGAAGCGCGCGGCCGTGGAGGCGACGACGAAGTCGCAGTGCAGGGCAAGCTCGTTCCCGCCCGCGATGGCATCGCCCTGGACGATGGCGACGACCGGGAGCGGGTAGTGCTCGACCCGCTCGAGCACGTGCTCAATCGGGCTGGCCCCGGCGGCCGGGCCCGACTCCCCGCGTTCGCGCAGGTCAAGCCCGGCGCAAAAGACGGTCCCGTTAGCCCGGAGGACGGCGACGCGCTCGTCGGGTCCCGGCAACTCGAACGCGGAGGCAAGCTCGTCGAGCATCAGGGCATCGAGGGCATTGCGCTTTTCCGGGCGGTTCAGGGTGACGGTCCGGACTCCTCCAGACTCCGTTATGACAATTCGTTCCATGTTCCTAGTGACCTCCAGCGGCCCGCGGTTGGCGGGCCACGATTCCGATTCGCTCAAGTTCGGCGACGTCCTCCGCCGGGATGCCGAGGAGCCCCTCAAGGACGTACGTATTCGCCTCACCAAAGCCTGGCGCTGACCCGGAAACGTGTACCGGGGTTTCGCTCAGGGTGAAGGCGACGCGGGGGTACGGGGTTGGCCCGACACCCGGGGTGTCCACGTATTCGAAGCCGTGCCGGGCCGTGACATGCGGGTCGCGCAGCAGTTCAAGCGCGTTCAGGACGGCGCCGGCGGGGACTCCGGCCTCCTGCAGCACAGCCTGCGCCGCGTAATGGGTCCGCTGGCGGGTCCAGGTTGCGATGGCGGCGTGAATCACATCGCGCGCTGCCTTCCTGCCCCCGGGTGAGGCAAGCTCCGGGTCAGCGGCCAGATCGGCGCGGTCAATCGCACCGCAGAGGGCCAGCCACTGGTCCTCATCCTGGACGGCGATCGCCACCCAGGCGTCCTCGCCGTCGCAGGGGAAGACGTCATGTGGCTCGAAGGACGGGTGCGCGTTGCCCGCGCGCAGGCGTTCGTGGCCGTTCATCGCGACATCGATGCAGGCATCGCCAAGCACCTGGAATTCGCCCTCGATCATCGCGAGCTCGACGTGTTGGCCCACGCCAGTCGCATCGCAATGGCGCAGCGCCGCCAGCGTTGCGAAAGCGGCCAGCACCCCGGCCTGCTGATCGCAGAAGAAGTTCCCCGGCTTCATCGGCGGGCCATCGGCGTAGCCGGTCAGATGGGAGAGGCCGCTCATTGCATCGATGCCCGGGCCGTAGGAGATACGGTCGCGGTACGGGCCGGAAAGCCCGAAAGCGGGCATCGACGTGAGGATGATCCTCCCGTTCACTTCGGCCAGCGTCTCATAGGAGATGCCAAGGTTACCCATGACCCGAGGCGAGAAGTTCTGCACGACGACATCAGCAATGCGCACGAGCTCGAGGAAGATCTCCCGGCCACGGGGCGCCGCGACGTCAAGCACGACGCTGCGTTTCCCGTGGTTGAGCTCGTTGAAGAACATCACGCGGTTGTAGGACGGTGCATCGGCGCCTTCGAGCAGGGGCGCGACCCCGGCAGCGTGCTGAGGCCGGCTGGCCGGGCCTTCCACCTTGACCACCTCGGCTCCGAGATCCGCGAGGATCGACGAAGCCGTCGGCCCGGCAACGGCGTTCGTGAAATCGATGACGCGCACGCCGGAGAGCGGTTTCGGCCCGGCGGGGCGGACGGCCGCGCGCACCGATGCCTCTCGCGGGCGCCATGACTCGCCTTCGTGCTGGCCGAGTGCGGGCGCCGGGCCCGTCACCCAGGGAACGCCGTGCATACGGATTGGCGCGCCGGGCTGCACCACCGGGCCGGCGACCGGGTGGTCGACGGTCACAAAGCTGCCACGTTCGACGTGGTGGGATTCGCGCATGACCTCGGCGGGCGTACGTACCTCGGTGAACGGGAGCCGGAGTTCCTGGGCGGCGCGGACGATAGCGTCGCGGTCCTTATCGGCCAGCCACTCGTCCATGATGGCGTCAACCTCGTCGGCGTGGCCCATCATCGTGGCGAGCACCTCCGGGTCGGCAAGACGAGGGTTGGGGATCAGGACGCCCAGCAGGTCCAGGTAGCGGTTGTTCGAGTGGCAGTGCACGTAGCCATCGCGGCAGGGACGGATCGTTGAGGGGTAGGAGTGTTCAGGCGGGAACCCGAGCAGCCGGGTGCCGTTCCGGCGGGCGACCCGGCCGTAGAAGTGCGCCCCCTGTTCGACCGCCCCGATCATGAAGGTGGCGGCCTCCATGGCCGAACAATCGACCACCTGGCCCTGCCCGGAAAACTCTCGGGAGCGGAGTGCCGCGAGCACTCCCAGCGCGAGGTGGGCCCCGGCCTGGTATTCGACCAGCGAGCCGTAGGCCTTCAGCGGCTGCCGGTCCGGGCTGCCAGTGAGCATTGCGTAGCCGCCGAGCGCGTATTCGACCAGTTCGCCCCCGCCATAGTCGGCGTACGGACCAGTGAGGCCGAACGGAGTGACGCTGGCGATGACAAGCGCGGGAAAGCGGCTCCGCCAGGCCGCGTAGTCAACGTCCGCGGCCGCCAGATCAGCGGGTTGCATCGCGACGATGACCACATCGGCGTCACCCAGCCACGGGTCGAGCCCCGAATGGCCCGCCGGCTGGAGGTGACCACGCTTGCCGGTGTTCAGGTGCAGGAAGAGCCCGGAGCGATCGGGATCGGGCGCCCCACCCGGGAACGGGCCGTCGCGGCGGGTGGAATCACCCCCGGGCGGCTCGAACTTGAGGACATCGGCGCCGAGGCCGGCGAGCAACTTGCCGCAATAGGGCCCACTCACGCCGGTGGCCAGTTCAATCACACGCAGACCGTGAAGCACGCCCGGCACGAACGCCTCCCTGAACGGGTACTTCAGAAGTTGCGGGATTCTAGCGCGCGCTCACCCAAGGCGCTCCGGCGGTCAGGGCCTCCAGGCCACCACACCGAGAGGAGTTGGCTCAGTGGCAACCTGGAGACGGCCGTCGAGTGTGCGCGGGAGCCGCTCGAGCGCGCTCGCCAGCAGCGCATCCTTCGGACCACCAGGTTCGATGAACAGCTGCTGGCGAAGGAAGCCCATAGCCGCCTCGGCGGAGGGGTAGGACGCCGGCCCCCGTTCGCCGAGCCAGACACTGAACACCTTGCCGCGCGCAAGCAGCACGGCCAGGAATTCCTGGAGCGCCGGGAGCGGGTCCCGCGCGACCCCGTGGACCGCGGGCCAGAACGGCGCCGCCGCAGCCGATGGCGCACTCGCCAGGAGGACGGCGACGCACAGGCGCCGGGCGTGGCTCTCCATGGCATCGAGAAACGGACCGAGGTCCTCGATGTCGTAGCTCACGTGGGCGATGAATGCGACATCGGCTGGGGGTACCGCGCCGGGGGCGGGCCAGCGCTGTTCCACCGTCTCGATACCCGGTACGCCAAACTCAGCCGCCGCTTCCCGAAGGACGCCTAGCATGCCCGGCGAGGGATCGACGGCGGTGACGTAGGCGCCCTCGAGGGCGATCGGCAGGGCGTACCGTCCTCCGCCGGCGCCGATATCGAGCCATGACTCGCCAGGCACCACGAGCGAGCGAATGACATCGAGGGCGGGCTCATCGGTGCGGCGCGGGTCGGACTTGAACCCGGCGGCAACCGGTGCGTAGAAGTCGGGGCGCTCGGGAGCCTCGCGGAAGGCGTTGGCCTGGTCGCGGTTCAGGCGGACCTGGGTGGCCCAGGCGTTGAGGAGGAGTGTGGGGTTGAGTCCGAGGGGTCCAAGCATGATCCCAGTCTGGATGCGTAGCCGGGGAGGCCGCAACCCGGGCAGACGTGTGCTAGGCTTTCTCTACCAGCTTACTCAACAATAGGAGGCGACGTGGCCACCAAGGATCCTCGCGAGCCGTTTTCCCGGATTTCTGTCACTGAGGCGAAGGAGAAACTCGACAACGGCGAAGCCGTGATGGTCGACGTCCGCGAGCCACACGAGTACGTGGAGGTCCACGCCAGCGGCGTGCGGCTCATCCCGGTCAATACCGTGATGAGCGAGGTCAAGCAGATCCGGGACTTCGCGGGCGGCAAGGACGTACTGTTCATCTGCAAGTCGGGGCAGCGGAGCGCGCTTGCCGCGGAGTTCGCCACGGCGGCGGGCCTGGACGATGTCGGGCTTTACAACGTCGAGGGCGGGACGCTCGCCTGGGTCGAGGCAGGACTGCCCACCGACGGCTGAGGAACAGCGACCCTCGACATCGTTTGTTACGGCAAGCATGTTGACGTTCACCCGGCGGAAACCTAGCATCCCCACGACTGCGGATCAGCTACCAGTATTTACCAATCGGTAGGTGACGCAGAGGAGGGATGCTGTAATGAAACGAAGGGAATGGGGCCACCTGCGCTGGTTGCTGGTGGCACTCTCCGTCATGGCGCTGCTCGTCGCGGCGTGCGGCGGGGACGATGACGACGATGATGACGACAATGGTGGCAACGGTGGGAGCGTCACCTACGGCAAAGCAGGCTTCAAGACCGTCGAAGTCGCCGCAGGCGCCCCGGTCAAGATCGGCATCACCAGCGTCACGTCGGGCGACCTGAAGGGGCTCGGCCAGCCGATCGTCGATGCGGCCAAGCTCGCAGGCGAAGGCAAGACCATCCAGGGCCACGCGATTGAGTGGGTGGTGAAAGACGGCCAGTGCTCGCCCGAAGGCGGCGCGGCAGCCGCAACGGCGCTCATCCAGGAGGGTGTGGTCGCGGCAGTTGGCCCGATCTGCTCCGGGGCAGTGGTCGCGGCCCAGCCTGCATACGAACAGGCGGGCATCACCCACGTCTCGCCGTCCTCGACGGCCCACAAGCCCACCTACCCGGACCGCGGCGACGTCTTCCAGACGTTCCTTCGGACCACGTACAGCGACGACATCCAGGGGCCCGCGCAGGCGGCATTCGCCTACAAGACGCTTGGCGCCAAGACGGCCTACATCGTGTATGACACTGACGCCTACGGCACGGGTCTCCGCGATGCATTCCGCAAGGCGTACGAGAAGGAAGGCGGCAAGATCGTCGGAAGCCCCGAGGGCTACGAGAAGAAGGCCACCGACTTCAAGTCGATCGTGACGAACATCCAGAACGCGAAGCCGGACATTGTCTACTTCGCGGGCTTCTACTCCGAAGCCAGCCCGTTCATCAAGCAGCTTCGCGCGGTGAACAAGGACGTCAAGTTCCTTGCCGGCGACGGTGTGAAGAACGACGAGTTCACGAAGGGCGCGGGCGCGGACGCCGAGGGCGCCTACCTCTCGCTTCCGAGCCCGGTCTACACGGGAGAGGGCTTCACCAAGTTCAGCTCGCTCTTCGAGAAGGCCACCGGCCTGAAGGTCGACGCCAGCCCGTTCGTGGCAGAGTCCTACGACGCGGCCACCGTGATCATCATGGCGCTGGAGAAGGCGGCATCGAAGGACGGGGACAAGCTGAAGATCGACCTGAAGAAGGTCAACGAAGAGATCCGGAAGACCGAGATCGACGGCGCCGCGGGCAAGATTAAGTTCGACGCCCGTGGGGAGAACGCCGGTGGCGAGACTCCGGTCAGCCTCTTCGTGGTGAAGAGCGGGAAATTCGAAGAGGTCAAGCAGTAGCGGACCGCCGCCTGCTTCGCAACAAGCCCGCGTGGGAGGCGTGCACCCCGGGTGCCGCCTCCCACCGCCGTGTCCACACCCCGGGAGGCTGTGCCGTCCTGTGATCGTCCCGCACTTCTTCCTATCGACCGCCTTTTGGTGGGACCAGTTCGTCAACGGGCTGACCACCGGGAGCCTGTACGCGCTCATCGCCCTGGGCTACACGATGGTCTACGGCGTGCTGAAGATGATTAACTTCTCGCACGGCGAGGTCTTCATGCTCGGGTCCTTCGCCGGGTATGGCGTGCTCGCGGCGTTCGGCGGAGGGGACATTTCCGGGCCGATGGTCGCGGTGGCGATCCTGGCCGCGCTCGTGGGTGCGATGGCGGCCTCGGCGGGAGCGGCTGCGGTCATTGAACGGCTGGCGTACCGGCCGTTGCGGAACGCACCGCGGCTTGCGCCGCTGATCAGCGCCATCGGCGTGAGCATCTTCCTGCAGTACCTGGTGCTCGATCGGACCGAAGCGCGCGCGAAGTTCTACCCGGACATCTTCCCGCGCGGAGATTTTGGGTTCGGCGCCTTCCAGATCACCTACATGCAGGCGTTCCTGATTGCGAGCTCTGTGGCGATGATGCTCTTCCTTTACGCCATCGTGCAGCGGACGCGTGTGGGGCGGGCAATCCGGGCCGTCGCCGAGAATCCGGCCAACGCTTCCCTCATGGGCGTCGATGTCAACCGGACGATCGTCATCGTCTTTGTCCTGGGGGCCGCGATGGCGGGCGTTGCCGGCGTGCTCCACGGACTCTTCTTCCAGACCATCCGGGGGAGCATGGGCTTCCTGCCGGGGATAAAGGCGTTCACCGCCGCGGTACTGGGCGGCATTGGCAGCATCCCCGGCGCCGTGGCCGGGGGTTACGCGCTCGGCCTCGCTGAGACGATCGGGCGGGAACTCCTCAACGAGATCCCGGGGGTGGACCTCGGGAACCAGTGGCGCGATGTGATCGCATTCAGCCTGCTGGTCGCGATCCTGATTTTCCGGCCGACCGGGATCTTCGCGGAACGGACGTCGACCCGTGCCTAGGCGGGCGGTCAAGCCGCTGGACGACCTGCTCGCCGCTTCCACCGGAAGACTGCCGTTGGAGGCCCGCTGGGGCATCTTCGTGGCCCTTTGCGCCACACTGCCATTCCTGCTCTCCGACGTGTGGATACAGATGTTCGTGTTCGTCGGGCTGTTCATCGTCCTCGGACTGGGGCTCAACGTGGTCGTGGGATTCGCGGGGCTGCTCGACCTTGGCTACGTCGCCTTCTTCGCGGCGGGTGCGTACACGATCGGGATCATGACCTCGCCGGGGTCCCCGTTCGACATTTCAGCGAACTTCTGGCTCGCCCTGCCGCTCGGCGTGCTCATCGCCGCCTCGTTCGGGATCTTGCTCGGGCTGCCAGTGCTACCCCTGCGAGGCGACTACCTGGCGATCGTCACGCTCGGTTTCGGCGAGATCATCCGGCTGTTCCTGGTGAACCGGGAGGACGTGACGGCCGGCTCACAGGGCCTCAGCGCGATCGCGCGGCCGGAAATCGGCGCCTTCGAGATCGAGACGTTCACCCACTGGTTCTACTTCGTCCTTGCTGCGGCGGTGCTGGTGGGATTCATCGCTTCGCGCCTCCGCGATTCGCGCATAGGCCGGGCGTGGGAGGCGATCCGCGAGGACGAGGATGTGGCCGCGGCCATGGGCGTGAACAAGGTGAAATACAAGCTGATGGCCTTCGCCATCGGCGCCGCAATCGGGGGCCTTGGCGGCGTGCTCTACGCCTCGTTCATCGGGTTCATTAACCCGGCCGGGTTCGGGTTACAGGTCAGCATCGATGTGCTCGCCATCGTGATCATCGGCGGCATGGGCAGTACGCCGGGGGTGATCCTGGGCTCGCTGGTGCTCATCGGAATACCGCGCATCCTGCTGTTCCGGACAACCGCGGACTTCCTCGGCAAATTCGAGTGGTTGCGAGACGGGCTGAACGGGATCGCCCATGGGATGGACGCGGTCATCCCCGGAACGATCGGCAGGCTCCCACCGGCGAACGAGTGGGGCGCCGAGCTGGCCGACGACACGCGGTTCATCATCTTCGGCGCGCTGCTGGTGATCATCATGGTGCTCCGGCCGGAGGGCCTGATGCCATCCAGGCGGCGTCAGCTCGAATTCGACGCCGAACCCACGGCGGCGCCCGCCAGCGGGGGTGCGGCCTGATGGAAGCGCCCGCCGCGCTCCGCGTCCGCGAACTGGGGATGCAGTTTGAAGGGCTGACCGCCCTGGCGGAGGTCACGATGGATGTGCCCGGCGGCGAGATCCATGGACTTATCGGCCCGAATGGCGCCGGGAAGACGACGTTCTTCAACTGCCTGACGGGCTTCTACCAGCCAACCTCCGGCGAGCTCTGGCTGGACGACACGCGTGTTGATGGGCTGGCGACCCATGTTGTGGCCAGCCTCGGGGTCTCACGGACGTTCCAGAACATCCGGCTCTTCGCCAACATGACCGCGCTGGAGAACGTGCTGGTGGGGAGCCACACACATATCCGGGCGGGTGGCCGCGAGATCCTGACGACGCGACGGCCGGGAAGGTCGGCGGCGCTCGATCGGATCGCATCGTTGCGGTACGCCCACCGGGCAGCCATCCAGGCGGCGGTTGAACTTGCCGGTGCAGTGGGGCGGCCGCCAGCGGTCCGTGCGGCGGAACGGAAGGCGATCGAGTCCGCACGCGAATACCTGGCCGCAGTGGGACTGGCCGGCCGCGAAAACGCGCTGGCGCGGAACCTTCCTTACGGCGACCAGCGCAGGCTGGAGATCGCCCGGGCTCTCGCAACCCGGCCGGGGCTGCTGCTGCTGGACGAACCGACGGCCGGTATGAACCCACAGGAAAGCACCGCAATGGTTGGGCTCATCCGCCGCATCAGAGATGAGTTTGCGACCACCATCATCCTGATTGAGCACCAGATGCGCGTCGTGATGGGCGTCTGCGAGCGCATCACGGTGCTCGACTACGGCCGCAAGATCGCAGAAGGAACTCCCGCGGAGGTCCAGCGCGACACGCGGGTGATCGAGGCGTACCTCGGCACGCGGGCGCTGAAGGGGGGCGGGCATGGCGCTCCTTGAGGTTTCGGGGCTTGTAGCGGGTTACGGCGCCATTTCGGCGGTGAAGGGCATCAGCCTGGAAGTCGCAGAGGGCGAAATCGTCACGCTGATTGGCTCCAACGGCGCGGGCAAGTCGACGACGCTGCGGGCAATTTCGGGCATTGTGAAGCCACGGACGGGCGAGGTGCGGTTCCAGGGCAAGCGCGTCGAGCGGATGGCGCCACACCAGATCGTCCGGCTCGGCATCTCACACGTCCCGGAGGGGCGCGGCATCTTCCACCGGCTCTCCGTCCGCGAGAACCTGCTGATGGGCGCCTACCAGCGCAGCGATGCCGGTATCGAAGCGGACCTGAACCACGTCTACAGTCTGTTCCCGCGGCTGAAGGAGCGCCTTGGCCAGCCTGGCGGGACGCTTTCGGGCGGCGAGCAGCAGATGCTTGCGATCGGCCGGGCACTGATGGCGCGCCCAAAGCTGCTCCTGCTCGATGAGCCTTCGATGGGCCTTTCGCCGTTGCTGGTGGAGACCATCTTCTCCACGATCACGTCCATCCGTGAACAGGGCTCGACCATTCTTCTCGTCGAACAGAATGCGCTGATGGCGCTGGAAATTGCGGACCGCGCATACGTCCTCGAATCGGGAAGCATCACGCTCAAGGGCAGCGGCGAAGAGCTGGGGCGAGACGACAGCGTCCGGCGAGCCTATCTTGGCGAGGAATGAAACCGACTGAGACGTGGTTCCCGCTGCGGGCGGGGGAGTTCAGGGCCCTGACGTGGGGCGACGGCCCCGAGACGATGCTCTTTCTGCACGGTCTGACGGCGATGGCCGAAGTGTGGGGCCCCACCGTTTCACATCTTCCGGGCGGGCGGCGTTACGTCGCCCTGGACCAGCGCGGGCACGGTCGCAGTCCGAAACCGGAATCCGGATACGGACCCAGTACTTACCTGCGTGATGCGCTCGAGGTGATCGCCCGGATCGGCGGCCCCGTGCACATCGCCGGCCACTCGATGGGCGGACGGATCGCGCTGCTGCTGGCGGCCCGCCACCCGGAGGCCCTGCATAGTGCGGCGATCATCGACATCGGACCGGAAGCATCACGAGACAACATCCGGGCGACGGTCAGCGCCATCGCTGCACGGCCGGAGCGGTTCACCGGCCGGGAGGAGGCGTTCGCGTTCGCCTTCCGGGGGCGCGAAACCTCGGATGAGGACCGTCGCCTCTTCCTTGCGCGGCTGGACGAGACCGGAGACGGTAGCCTGACGTGGCGCGCGCCCCGGCATTCGCTCGAACAGACGGTCAGCAGCCACCGCGGCCAGAGCTACTGGCAGGACTGGCGGCGGATCGGCACGCCCGCCCTCTTCATCCACGGGGGAGCGTCGAAGGAGGTTTCACTGCAGGTTGCGGAGAAGACGCGCACCGAGAACCCGCGCGTCCGGTTCGAACGCTACGAGGGGATCGGGCACAACATCCCACTCCTCGCTCCGGAACGGCTGGCGGTGTCGCTCCAGGGGTTCTGGACTTCACTTCCGCCCGAAGGCATGGCGTGAGCCGGCGGGCACTCGCCGTTTTGCTGGCAGCGACAGTCGGCCTCACCGTGCTTGCCGGTTCGGGAGCCGCATCGACGGACCGGCCCGAGGCGAACCTGACTTTCCGCGCCTACATGCCGGAGGTCACTCGTGGTTTCCTGCCGACCTCGACTCCAGTCGCAGTCCCGACGCCTGTCCCCGGGGTAGTCGTGTCACTCGACCTGCCTTCGGTGAGCCTCAACGCAAGCTGGCCGGTTGAGGTACGCGACACCTACTGGGCGGGGGACGCGGAGTTCTTCGAGGACCCGAGCGCGCCGCAGATGATCGCGTGGTACGCGCGGTTTGGCCAGCCCGGCGCCCCGGGCACAAACAGCATCCTTGCCGCCCACGTGGATTATGTTGGCTTCGGGAAAGGGCCGTTTGGCTACCTCACCAGCGCCGCAGCGGGTGACGAACTCACGGTCGGACTCGATAGTGGCGCTTCGTACAGCTACACGGTGAAGTCAGTCGCGGTAGTTTCACTGAAGGACCTGAACATGGATGGGGTGGTGTACCCGTGGCTCGATGCGGGCGTGGAGCGCGTCACGCTGATCAGTTGCGGGGGCACGTTCGTGCCGTACGCCGGCGGGGGCGGGGAGTACACCAGCCGGGTGATCCTGGTCGCCGAGCGTTATGTTGATTAGTTAGTCCATCTTGCCCGGGAGACCACCGGCGGATAGGATGAATGAGTTAGGGGCCCCGTGGTGTAGCGGCCTAACATGCCACCCTGTCAAGGTGGAGATCGGCGGTTCGAATCCGCTCGGGGTCGCCATTTTCTTACCAGTTTGCGATAGCTCGCGGCTATCGTGGTTCTTGTGCACCCGCGCGGGGGTGGGCCTGGAAGGGCGCCTCAGCCAGATCGGCAACACATCCCGACTTTGACCTTTGGTGGCATCGGCACCTCACCGGCTCACCGGTGGATGCACTCTGCCGCCCCGGCTCTCCCACGTGGGCGGTCGCATGGTTAGCCGCGGACATGGCATAGTTGGCCGGATTCG
>Ga0209477_1001584_pt1 | contig 13751 bp, 14 predicted proteins | sample KloWWTupernatant_FD_187180 | JGI IMG/M metagenome (GOLD analysis project Ga0209477, IMG submission 187180) | Active sludge microbial communities from Klosterneuburg, Austria, studying microevolution and ecology of nitrifiers - Klosterneuburg... | ecosystem: Engineered > WWTP > Aerobic digester >...
TGGTATTGGGTTGATCCATCCAAAGCACTGTGGATCACCGTTTCGGTACTGGTGGTGACCTGCCCTTGTGCGCTATCGCTGGCCACTCCGATCGCGCTGACAGTGGCCGCCGGGGCGCTGGCCAAGGATGGTTTGCTGGTCACCCGTGGCCACGCCATCGAAACGCTGGCCCGGGCAACCCATTTCGTTTTTGATAAAACAGGTACTTTGACCACCGGGCGCATGCATCTGATCGATGTTGGGGTTGTTGGAAACCTGCGCGAAGCAGGCTGTCTGGCAATTGCCGCGGCGCTTGAGCAAAGTTCGGAGCACCCGGTAGCAACGGCGCTAAGAAAGGCTGCCGGGGAGGCGTTTCCGACAGCCGTGGATACCGTGAGTGAGCCCGGGCAGGGCGTTGAGGCGCTGGTGAACGGGCAGCGTTATCGTATTGGCCGGCCATCCTATGCGCTTGCCCTGAGCAATGCTGATTTGCCCGATGCTGCGGTCGACTGGCTGGAAAGTGGCGATACGGTGGTTATGTTGGCCGATAGCACCGGCTGTCAGGCGTTTTTCCGGATCGGCGATGAGATCCGTCCGGAATCATTGGCGCTGATTGCTGAACTGAAGTCAGTCGGTAAAAAGATTGTCTTGCTGACCGGAGATGCGCCAGCGGTGGCACGGCGTGTTGGCGCCGCCCTGGAGATTGAAAATGTTTGTGCCGGCATGACGCCGCAGGGCAAGCATGATTGTGTCAAGGCGCTGCAGGCGGAAGGCGCGGTAGTGGCGATGGTGGGTGATGGGGTTAACGATGCGCCGGTGTTGGCGCAGGCTCAGGTTTCAGTGGCGATGGGTGGCGGCGCGCAACTGGCCAGAACGCAATCCGATTTTGTGCTTCTATCGGAAAATCTTGATCACCTGCGGCATGGTCTGCGCCGCGCTGTTAAAACCTTGCAGGTTATCCGGCAGAACCTCTGGTGGTCATTTGCCTACAATTTTATTGCCTTGCCGCTGGCCATTGCCGGGTATGTAACGCCCTGGATGGCCGGCATCGGCATGTCGGCCAGTTCCTTGCTGGTTGTTCTCAATTCACTGCGCATTCAGCGTGTGAGGTCTGACTGATGGAAAGTATCTACCTACTCATTCCGATTTCGGTAATCCTGGTCTTTGTCATCGCCATTGCCTTCTGGTGGTCGGTGCGCAGCGGACAGTTTGACGATCTTGAAGGCCCTGGATTTCGGGTGCTGATGGATGAAGATATGCCGAAACTGCAAAATGATGTTCAAGAAAGCAATGAATCAAAAAAAGTTTGACTTGTATCAACGTACACATGGGGTTGGCCGGGCAATATGTTGGCTGTGTGGAGAAAAGTTCCACGAAAGATCTCTGTTGGGGTTAGGGTGCGTTACGACGCACCCTTTTTTTGTCCACATATTGTCCACAATATGCGTTTTTAGGGTGTCGCTAGGCACTTTGAACTAATTTGATGTAGATAATAGGTAGGTTGATCTATGTCAAATCACCTTCGATAAACTAGAATACTATCCGTTTCCATGTCCCTCCTTGGGTTCGTGGGGGGGTATCCAGTTTTTATTTAACGAGAGGTGGGTTCATGTCGGTAGCGAAAACCACATATAACGACAAGGTTGTACGGCAATTCGCCGTAATGACCGTCATCTGGGGCATTGTTGGCATGCTGGTCGGTGTCATCATTGCGGCGCAGTTGGTCTGGCCGGAGCTGAATATGGGCTTCCTGCATTTTGGCCGTTTGCGTCCGTTGCATACCAACGCGGTTATTTTTGCGTTCGGTGGCTGCGCGTTGTTTGCAACTTCTTACTGGTGCGTTCAGCGCACCAGCCACGCCAGACTCTGGGGTGGTCCGCTGGTTCCCTTTACCTTCTGGGGCTGGCAAATCGTCATTCTTTTGGCTGCTATTACTTTGCCGTTGGGTATCACCCAAAGTAAGGAATACGCCGAACTGGAATGGCCAATTGACATCCTGATCACGCTGGTCTGGGTTTCTTATGCAATAGTTTTCTTCGGCACGATCGCGAAGCGCACTGTTTCCCATATCTATGTTGCAAACTGGTTTTTCGGTGCGTTCATTATTGCCGTTGCCCTGTTGCACCTGGTTAATAGCGCTGCGGTACCGGTTTCGCTGACCAAGTCCTATTCTGTCTACTCTGGCGTGCAGGATGCGATGATTCAGTGGTGGTACGGTCACAATGCCGTAGGTTTCTTCCTGACTGCAGGCTTCCTGGGCATGATGTACTACTTTGTGCCGAAGCAGGCTGGCCGTCCGGTTTATTCCTACCGCCTTTCCATTGTCCACTTCTGGGCACTGATCTTTACGTACATGTGGGCGGGTCCGCACCACCTGCATTACACCGCCCTGCCTGACTGGACGCAATCGGTCGGTATGGTTTTCTCCCTGATCCTGTTGGCACCGTCCTGGGGTGGCATGATCAACGGCATCATGACGCTGTCGGGTGCCTGGCATAAGCTGCGCGACGATCCTATCCTCAAGTTCCTGATTACCTCGCTGTCCTTCTACGGTATGTCCACGTTTGAAGGCCCGATGATGGCGATCAAGACGGTTAATGCACTTTCGCATTACACCGACTGGACCGTTGGTCACGTGCACTCCGGCGCGCTTGGCTGGGTAGCGATGGTTTCGATCGGTTCCTTGTATTACCTGCTGCCGAAGCTCTTTGGCAAGACCGAGATGTATAGCACCAAGCTAGTGACGACCCACTTCTGGATCGCCACGATCGGCACCGTGCTTTATATCGCTTCCATGTGGATCGCCGGTGTGATGCAGGGCCTGATGTGGCGTGCGGTGAATACCGACGGCACGCTGGCTTACAGCTTTGTCGAGTCTGTCAAAGGTTCCTATCCGTTCTGGGCAATCCGTTGGCTGGGTGGCGTTCTGTTCCTCTCCGGCATGCTGATCATGGCTTACAACATGTTCAAGACGATGGCCGGTGGCAAGATCCAGGATATTCCGGTGTTCGTTCCGGCTGGCCATCACGCCTGATTAGGGAGAAATAGTAATGTTCAAGCATGACCAAATTGAGAGAAGCGTTGGCCTCCTGATCGTTTTGACAATATTGACGGTAAGCGTGGGCGGTCTGTTGGAAATCGTGCCGCTCTTTTACCAAAAGTCGACAACGACACCGGTTGAGGGGCTGAAGCCTTACGAGGCAACTCGTCTGGTGGGCCGTGACGTCTATGTGCGTGAAGGCTGTTATCTCTGCCATTCGCAGATGATTCGTCCTTTCCGCGCTGAAACCGAGCGTTACGGGCACTATTCTGTTGCGGGCGAATTCGTTTATGACCACCCGTTCCAGTGGGGTTCCAAGCGTACAGGTCCGGACTTGCATCGCGTTGGTGGCCGCTACTCCGACGAATGGCAGCGTGCCCACCTGACCAATCCGCGCGACGTCGTGCCTGAGTCCAACATGCCGGCTTTTGCCTTCCTGGCAAATACCAAGGCCAAGGATTCAGTCGGTGCCAATGTCGAAGCCAAGATGGAACTGATGCGTGGCTACGCCAATGTGCGAGGCATTCCCACCTACACCGATGAAGAGATCAAGGGTGCCAAGGCTGCTATTGGTGAAATGACTGAAATGGATGTTCTGATTGCCTACCTGCAAGGGATGGGATTAGAACTGAAAAACGCCAAGTAATAGTCATGGATATCAACGATCTGCGTTCCATTGTCACAGTGGCCGGGCTGGTTTGTTTCCTGGCAATTGTGTGGTGGGCTTATGGCAAGGGCAGCAAGAAGGGGTTCGATGAAGCTGCCAATCTGCCGTTCGCGGAGCACGATGATCGGGATGCGGTGTCTGGCACATCGCATCCTCGCTGAAAAAAAGGAAAGCAAATGAGCGATTTCGTTAGCGGTTTTTGGAACATGTACGTCATTGTGATCGTGCTGGTGAGTATTCTTGCCTGTGCGCTCCTCTTGTACATGCAAGGCAAGGCCACTTTCACGCCGGGCAAGACCATGGGTCACGTCTGGGATGAAACCCTTGAGGAATACAACAACCCGATGCCCAAGTGGTGGAGTTGGCTGTTTGTACTTACAGTTATCTTCGCCCTCGTCTATCTGGTTCTTTATCCTGGGTTAGGTGACTTCAAGGGCGTTTTGGGTTGGTCCCAGCAAGGCGCGCACAAAATTGAAGTTGCAAAAATGGACGCCACCGTCAAGCCCTTGTTCGACAAGTATCTGGCTATGGATGTCAAGGCAGTGGCTGGTGACAAGCAAGCCAATGAAATGGGCAAGCGCCTGTATCTGACTTATTGCATGCAATGTCATGGTGCCGATGCTCGTGGCGCCAAAGGCTTCCCGAATCTGACCGATAGCGACTGGCAATATGGTGGCGAACCGGAACAGATCAAGGAGTCGCTCGTCAATGGCCGCATGGGCATGATGCCCCCGCACGAACAGTTGGGTGCGGATACCGTCAAGGATCTGGCTAATTTTGTCCGTTCCCTGTCTGGTTTGCCGAATGACTCCGTTCGTGCAGCTAAAGGTAAGGAAGCTTTTGCTTCTGCTGGCTGCCTTGGTTGCCACGGAGCCGATGGTAAAGGTATGCATGCAGTCGGTGCGCCAAATCTGACCGACAAGGTTTGGTTGTACGGTTCGTCCGAAGCAACCATTACCGAGACGATCAACAAAGGTCGTCAAAACAAAATGCCGGCTTGGCAGGAGTTTCTGGGCGATGCCAAGATTCATCTGCTGACGGCTTATGTTTATAGCCTGAGCCAAGGCGCCAAGTAATTGGACAAAACGGGGCAGGTGGCTGCCCCGTTTTTTATTTGGTTTAGCATTAGTAAAGACTGATTGATATCAAAATTGCGTTGATGCAAGTCGCTACTCACAAGCGCTTAGCGCCATTCTGATAACGATACGGCCATTATGGAACCTACCGAAAAAACATCTAAAACCCCGTCGACCGTAGCACCGGCCCCTGTTTCGTTTTACGAGAAACACAAGACGGTGTACATCCGCGATGTGAAGGGTTGGTGGAATAGCTGGCGCTGGGCGCTGGTCTGGATCACCCAGATTTTGTTTTACGGCACGCCGTGGCTTCAATGGAATGACCGCCAAGCCGTTCTTCTGCATGTTGCAGAGCGCAAGTTTTATCTATTTGGTCTGGTGCTCTGGCCGCAAGATGTGTTTTATCTTGCCCTGCTGCTCATCATCTCGGCCTATGCGCTGTTCCTGTTTACCGCGATTGCCGGACGTTTGTTCTGTGGCTATGCCTGTCCGCAGACGGTGTACTCCGAAATTTTCATGTGGATCGAGAACAAGATCGAAGGCGATCGTTCGGCTCGCATGAAACTGGATAATGGGCCGATGAACGGCCGCAAGCTAAGGCTTAAGGCCGTCAAGCATGCGATCTGGATTCTGATTGCGCTTTGGTCAGGCTTGACGCTGGTCGCCTATTTCACGCCAGTGGCCGAGTTGTGGGCGGAGTTCCCTTATGACTTTTCCGGCTGGGAGCTATTCTGGATATTTTTCTACGCCAGCTTTTTCTATATGCAGGCTGGGTTCCTGCGCGAGCAGGTTTGCAAGTACATGTGCCCTTATGCGCGTTTCCAGGGCGTGATGTTCGACCCGGATACGCTGGTTATTACCTACGATCCCGAACGGGGCGAGCCGCGTGGTGCCCGCAAAAAAGGAAGTGATCCTGCCGCCTTGGGGGACTGCGTCGATTGTGGCTTGTGCGTTGTCGTTTGTCCGACGGGTATCGATATTCGCCAGGGCCAGCAGTACGAATGCATTGGTTGTGGTGCCTGTATCGATGCTTGCGACCCGGTTATGGACAAGGTTGGGAAGCCGCGCGGCCTGATTCGTTACACCACTGAAAATGCGCTGGAAAAGCATTTCTCGGCCAAGGATGTCGTCAGTCATATTCTGCGACCGCGGATCATTCTCTACACGACGATTCTTGTCGCCATTACCGTTGCCTCGATCTGGTCCCTGGCGGCTCGTGTTCCACTCAAGGTGGATATCATGCGCGATCCGTCCGTGCTTTCCCGTGAGGCGGATGATGGCCGGATCGAGAATGTCTATAACTTGAAGATCATGAACACGACTGAAGATGCCAAGAGCTACGTTGTTTCTGTGACAGGGATGGACGGTATTGAACTACTCGGCGAATCCGTGGTTAATGTCGCCAGTGCCGAAAATCATGAAGTGACTGTGGTTGTTCGAGTGCCGCCGGATTCCGGTAAAAAAGGCGCCAACAAGATTTATTTTGATATCAAGGCCCAGAACCACGAGAGCATCGCGGTTCATGAGAAGGCCTCTTTTTTGATGCCCTGACATGAGTTCCTCAATGACTTTACGTAGTGAAAATCAACCTTGGTACAAAGACCGTTGGCCGTGGATTTTGATGGCAGGCCCGGCGGTTGTGGTCGTTGCCGGATTTATCACGCTCTGGTTGGCGATCAGCAGCGACGATGGTTTGGTGTCCGATGATTATTACAAGCAAGGCTTGACCGTCAATCAGCGGCTGCAGCGCGACCATCTTGCGGGCGACCTCGGCTTGCACGCGGATGTGATGAAGTCAGGCTTGGGGGTTCGGCTACTTTTGGCTGCAGATGGTGATGCGAAATTGCCGGGAGAGATCAATCTCAAGTTGGCTCATCCAACACGGGCTGGTCAGGATCAGTTGGTAAAGATGACTTTGGAAGGCCAGGGCTTCTACACCGGAAAGTTAGTCAATGATGTTTCCGGGCGTTGGTTGGTCTCGCTTGAAGATCCGCTTGGAAAATGGCGTCTGCAGGGGGATTGGCAGGCTGATTCTGTGGAACCGCTACGCTTGACGGCGAAAACGGTCAATTAATTTAAATCTGTTACTGGGAGGTGGCTTATGGCTTGGGAACTTTTGTTTAGCAGTGATATTGGTCTGATGAGTCTGGGTGTTATCGTCGGCGTAATGGTGATTGGTGTTTTGATGGGCAAGCTTTACGCCGGCAAAATGAACGAAGAAAGCCGCAAGCTTGGTAAGTAAGCTTCAAAGTTGCCCATCGCCTATTGAGGCGAATAATCCCTCCGCCGGAAAACGCTGTCGGGGGGATTTTTTTCGGCTGATCCGAAAGTAATATTCGGGATGCTACTCCGCGCACTGGCGCTTTCCTTGATCATTCACTTTTTAGTTCTGCTTGGGGTGCGTTCGGTTTTCCCTCAGTTTTTACCTGAACCAAATAATGGCGTGGGTGCTTTGAGTGCGTTGCTTGCGGCTAGGCCAATCGATAACCGAGTGTCTCCGTCGAATCGGGCCGCTCTTGCAATGCCCCTGCCCACAAAATTACCGGAATCAGTGGGCCGCCGGGTAGCCCCCAAAATGCTAAATACCGTGCCGGATTTCCCCCAATTTTCTCGGTCGACCGTAGCAAGTGACCGGCCAGCAGAAACTGTAGCGATTCCACCGATCCTTGCTACCCAAAACAAGGGTGCCGCCTCGGGGCGACCGGATGATCTCAGCGAGGTAAAAAGTGCCGAGGTAAAAAACGCTGAGGTGAAAAACGCTGAGGGACTGGGCGAATATCGCCTTGGTTTGGCGCGGGAGGCTCGACGCTTCAAACGCTATCCAACTGTGGCGCGCGAGAACGCCTGGACAGGTGTGGTTGTTCTGATGATTCAAGGGGCTGCGAGCTCCGCTGTGCCGACGGTCTCAATCGATCAAAGTAGCGGACATGCTGTGCTCGATGCGCAGGCGCTTGAAATGCTCGAAAAGGCAACGCGCCTTGCGCCGCTACCAGACAGCCTGATGGGTAAGCGGTTTGCGATTAGCTTGCCGATTCACTATCGGCTGGATGATTGACTACGGCGTGCTTGGGGGGGCGGAGTTCTGTTTCGTGAAAAGCAAAATCGCCACGGGCGCGATCTGCAAGATAGCGCTCAAGGCATAGGCTGACACTTCTGAAGGCAAGGTCTTGCCAGGGAATTTCCTCCGGGCTGAGCAAGGCGACTTCCAGGCTTTCTTCGCCTGCGCAGTAATCCGGGCTGATCAATCGCCCGCGGTAAAAAAGGTGTACCTGATTAATGTGGGCGATGCTGATCATGGCGAAGGGGGCATCGATCGTCACTCTGGCTCCACTTTCTTCCAGTGTTTCGCGGAAGGCGCCCTCGGCAGTGGTTTCACCGTTTTCCATGAAGCCGGCAGGAAGCGTCCAGAAGCCACATTGAGGTTCAATGGCGCGCCGGCAAAGCAGGATCATGCCTTCCCATTCGGCGACGCAACCGACAACCAGTCGGGGGTTTTCGTAGTGTATGTGACCACATGTGCCGCAGACGTGCCGAGGCAATGAATCACCGAGCGGGACGATGAAAGAAGCGTCTGAACCGCAAAGCTGGCAATAGCGAATCACGAAAGTGGCCCGAGTTGAAATTTGCTGAAGTTTAGCACCGCCTGATAACGTCATTTTGGCGGTATTTTGGCCCAACTCTTCCTTTGCGCTTGAGTGATGCCTGTGGCTACAATAGCGGACACTAATAAATACGCGCACATACGCCGGTCAACGGCCGGCGTCACGGGGGACTCTGGATGTTTCTAATTGTTGGCTACGTAATTATTCTGGCTTCCGCGCTGGGAACTTACGCGCTTCACGGCAGCCTTCTTGCGCTCTGGGTGCCCACCGAATACGTCGCTATTATTGGCCTGACGATTGGCGGTTTTGTCGCTGGTAACGACATCAAGGTCATCAAGGCTACCGTGGGCGCTCTGCCAGGCGTTCTCAAAGGTTCAAAGTACAACAAGGCGTTTTACGTGGATGCGCTGGCCATGTTGTTTGAAATCCTCGGCAAGGTCCGCAAAGAAGGCCTGATGTCGATCGAGGGCGATATCGAAAATCCAGAAGCCAGTCCAATTTTCAGTAAATATCCCGCGCTGGTTCATGATCACCACATCATGGAGTTTGTGACAGATTATCTGCGCATGATGGTGGGCGGTAATCTGAATACCGTTGAAATTGAGAGCTTGATGGATGTTGAGTTGGAGACGCATCACCATGAGGCAGCCGAGCCTGGGCATGTGGTCGCAAAGATCGCCGGTGCGGTTCCCGCCTTCGGTATTGTGGTCGCGGTGATGGGCGTGGTGAATGTGATGGGTTCAGTGGGTAGCCCGCCGGCAGTCCTTGGCAAGATGATCGGCGGCGCGCTGGTCGGTACTTTCCTCGGTATTCTGATTTCCTACGGTTTTGTTGAGCCCGTTGCCGGCCTGCTTGAACAAAAAGCCGCCGAAGAAGGAAAGATTTATCAAACCATCAAGATGGTTTTGTTGGCGTCCATGTCCGGCTATGCGCCGCAGGTAGCGATTGAGTTTGGTCGCAAAACGCTGGGTTCGCATGTTCGCCCAACCTTTGCCGAGCTTGAAGAAGAGCTCAAGGCGCGCAAGGGCAAGTAAGCGTCGCCCATACCTAGATCAATGAGATGAGCGACGACTCCACACGCCCCATAATTATCAAGCGCAAGAAGGTCATTGCGGGTGGCGCCCATGGCGGCGCCTGGAAAATCGCCTATGCCGACTTTGTGACGGCGATGATGGCTTTCTTCTTACTGATGTGGCTACTTGGGTCTACGGCCAAGGGCGACTTGGCTGGGATCGCAGATCATTTTCAAAATCCGATGAAGGTTGCGATGTCGGGAGGCGATGGTGCCGGTGACGCAACCAGTATTCTGAAGGGCGGTGGCAAGGATCTGACCCGGCAGTCTGGGCAAGTTAAAAAAGGCGATGTCGAAGCCAAGAAAACGACCTCGTTTTCCAAGGAGGCGCAGGCCGAATTTCGGCGCAAGGAGCAGGAGCGCCTGGAAACGTTGAAGGCGGATATCGAGAAAATGATCGAACAAAGCCCGCAACTGGCGCAGTTCAAGAAGCAGATGCTGCTCGATATCACCTCCGAAGGCTTGCGTATCCAGATCGTCGATGAGCAGAATCGTCCGATGTTCGACTCCGGCGGCGCTGAGCTCAAACCCTACACCCGGGATATTTTGCGTCAAATCGGCAAAGCGCTGAATGACGTCAAGAATCGGATCAGCCTTGCGGGGCATACGGATGCGGCTGGTTTTGTGGGGGGCAGTCAGGGTTTTACCAATTGGGAGCTATCGTCTAACCGGGCAAATGCATCCCGCCGTGAATTGGTGGCTGGTGGTATGGATGACAGCAAGGTATTGCGTGTTGTGGGCCTGGCTTCCACCGTTTTGTTCGACAAAAATGATCCTTTGGGCTCGGTCAACCGCAGGATTAGTATCGTCGTACTTAACCAGAAAACCGAAGATGCCATTCTCCAGGAAGAGGGGCCTGCCTCCGATGAGGCCGACGAAGAGTCCCTCCCTGATGGGCTGAAGTTGCCGGGCATCGGCAAAGGCACGGCGGGTTGATTTGCCGGCGCGAGACAAAATAAAAGATAAGGGAGAGGCATGAGCGGTATCGGGAAGTTGCTTTCTATTGGCATGGTTTGGTCTGTACTGGTCGTCGCCTTGTTGCTTGCCTTGGCTCCCGAGACCCGCTCTTTGCCCGTGGTCTTTGCATTTGTCGCGCTGCTGGCGGGTTGGGCTGTTGCGGCGGGATTTTGTGGCGATTCAGCTAAAAATCAAACATTGCACTCCGCTACCGGCCCATTGGGCATGGAGATCGCAGAGCACAGTAGTGCGGCGATTGTTCGTCTCTCCAGCGAATTTTCGACCCAGATTCAGGCGATGCGAGACGAAGTAACGCGGGCGCAAGTGATTTTTAGCGAGGCAATCGACAAGCTGATCACGAGCTTCCAGCAAATGAACGCGCTGGTGCAGCGCCAACAGCAGTTGGGCTTTCAGGTGGCTGGCGGTACTTCCGATAGTGGCTCGGTCGATGATTTTCATGTCTTTGCGGTGAAGACTTCAGATGCCTTGCGCCAGTTTGTTGAAAGCGTCGTTGAGAACTCTCGTCTCGCCATGACGCTGGTGGAAATGAATGACCGCATCGCCGGCCAGACGCGAGAGGTGCGCGACATGCTGGGCGAGATCGAAGGGATCGCCAAACAGACTAATTTGTTGGCACTCAATGCAGCCATAGAAGCGGCCCGTGCCGGTGAAGCAGGGCGTGGTTTTGCGGTCGTGGCTGATGAAGTCCGTGATCTTTCCGGGCGGACTAACCATTTCAGCAAGCAAATACGCAGTTCGCTGGCCAATATGCAATCGACCATTGCGGCAACTGAGCAAGCAATCACTCAGATGGCAGCAAAGGATATGACGTTCGCGCTGACTTCAAAAGGTGATGTCGAGCAGGCAATGAACGATATCGAGGGAATGAGCCGGCGGACCAAAGAGACCGTCGGCGAGTTGAATGGTGTTGCGGTCGAGGTTGAGGCTGCGGTTCATCAGGCCATTGTTTCCCTGCAGTTTCAGGATATGGTGACGCAGTTGCTCACTCATGTTTCCAAGCGGCTGGAGATTCTTGATGAGGTGGCGGGCGATGAGCAGAAACTTGCTCTGGCTTTACGGGATACCAGTAATCCAGCCAACACCTTGCAGGCACTGGATGCCATACGGGATCACGTTGAATTGCTTTCGCAAAAACTGAGCACCCTGAAACAGGGGGTTAGTAAAAATCCAGTCAGTCAGACCGGCTTCGCCAGTGGCGATGTCGAGTTGTTCTAATTCACAAACGAGGAAAAAATGGCGAAAACCATTCTTGCAGTTGATGATTCTGCCTCCATCCGTCAGATGGTTTCATTCACTTTGAAAAGTGCCGGCTACGATGTTGTCGAGGCGGTGGATGGTATGGACGGGTTGGATAAGGCCAAAGCCAAAAGCATTAATCTGGTTCTCACCGATCAGAACATGCCCCGTATGGATGGGCTTACTCTGATCAAGAGCCTGCGCAAGCTACCGCAATATGCCTCGACGCCCATCCTCATGTTGACCACAGAGTCTTCCGATGCAATGAAGGCGCAGGGGCGTGCTGCGGGTGCTACCGGTTGGCTGGTCAAACCGTTTGACCCGCAAAAACTGATCGAAGTCGTTCGCAAGGTGATTGGCTGAGCTGAGGCCGGTAAGCTGGCCTGTGGGCTGGTATCCGTTGCATTCGATTTCCGGCTGCCCCCAAAAGGCGCAGCTGCGGTGAGGGGGTAGCATGGCTATCGACATGACTCAGTTTTACCAGGTCTTCTTCGAGGAGTCGGAGGAGCACCTGGCTGCAATGGAAACGCTGCTGCTCGATCTGGATATCGAAAATCCCGATTCAGAGCAACTCAATGCCATTTTTCGGGCAGCGCACTCGATTAAAGGCAGTGCCGGAACGTTTGGTTTTACCGATCTGGCCGAAACGACCCACATTCTTGAAAACCTGCTCGACCGCATTCGTAAACGTGAGCTTGGCTTGCGGGCCGACATGGTGGACGCCTTTCTCGAATGTGGTGACCTGCTGCGCGGCATGCTCGACGGCCATCAAGGACGTGGTGGCGTGGCCACTGATGCCGTTGAGGCGATTTGTTCGCGCCTGCGCGAGTTATCGTCCGGACAGTCTGTTGCTGCCACACCGCCCCCTGCTGTAATTGCTGACGCCGTTGATCAAGTGCCGATTGCCGTCGAAATTTCTGGTCGGCGTGTTTTTGATATTCAGTTCCTGCCGACCGAAATCTCTGCCAAGGGGGAGGGTGTCGCCAATCTGCTTGATGAGCTGAGGGCGATCGGCGATCTTGAAATCCTTGGTCAGCCTGACGCTGAGGCGTGTAACGTGGGTTTCTGGCAGCTTCGTCTGATCACGGAAGTGCCGCAGGAAAGCTTTTCCGATCAGATCGATTTCATTGCCGATCATGGCGCCTGGCGGGTTGTCGAGGACAAGTCGGTTGCGGTCAACGGTACTTCTGCCTTTGGATTCTTCAAGGATCAACCCGGTGTTCCAGACGAACATCGGGGGTATGGATTTTTTACCTCGGTTGCAGGTGAGCCGCTCAGCGATTTGACTGAAGCCATCGGCAAGATCGTCGAGGACGATAGCTACGGCTTTTTTGAACCGCTGCCAGCGGTGGCATCTGCGGTTGAAGAGGTGGCGATGGCTGAAGAGGGCGATGGCTATGGTTTTTTTGCGCCGTTGCCAGTCGCTGTGGCCGCCATAACGCCAGAACCAGTGATGGCCGAAGAAGGCGACGGATACGGCTTCTTCGCGCCGATCACGCCACCTTTGACGGAAGTGCCACCGGTTGCAATGGCGGAGCCATCACTCCCCGCCCCGATTGTTCAAGCCGCGCCCGTTGCCATGGAAAAACCGACGGTGCCGCCGGTTCGGGCTGCTAAAGCAGCTGCGCCGAGCGCCGTTGCTGCCGATTCTTCGATTCGGGTCAGCATTGAAAAAGTCGATCAGCTGATCAATCTGGTCGGTGAGTTGGTCATCACGCAATCGATGTTGCTGCAAACCGCGACGCAGTTGCAGGACAGTGCGCCAGAGCGATTGATTCACGGCCTGGCGCAACTGGAACGTAATACGCGTGATCTGCAGGAATCGGTGATGTCGATTCGCATGATGCCGATCTCTTTCGTCTTCTCGCGCTTTCCGCGGGTGGTCCGTGATCTTTCGGGCAAACTCGGCAAGCAGGTTGAGATCAAGACGACCGGTGAAACTACCGAACTGGACAAGAGCCTAATCGAGCGCATTACCGATCCACTGACCCATTTGATCCGCAACAGCCTCGATCACGGTATTGAAACGCCGGAAAAACGGGTGGCTGCTGGCAAAAGCCCGGTCGGGACCATTACGCTGAAGGCTTATCACCAGGGCGGC
>Ga0209477_1001585_pt1 | contig 13748 bp, 12 predicted proteins | sample KloWWTupernatant_FD_187180 | JGI IMG/M metagenome (GOLD analysis project Ga0209477, IMG submission 187180) | Active sludge microbial communities from Klosterneuburg, Austria, studying microevolution and ecology of nitrifiers - Klosterneuburg... | ecosystem: Engineered > WWTP > Aerobic digester >...
TCGCGATCGCTACAGTCATGAAGGCCTGTATGCGGAAGATCGCGCAACGATGCCGATGATCCGCAAGAACGGCGAGCTGGTCGAGACCAGTTGGACCGAAGCCCTCGCCTTTGTCGCCGAGCGGCTGCGCAGCTCGGGTGAAGATCTCGGTGCCCTGGTGGCGCCGCTGACCTCGAACGAGGAAGGCCATCTGCTGGCCAGGCTCGTGCGCGGACTCGGCAGCGATGCGATCGACCATCGCCTGCGCCAGCTCGATTTTTCCGATGCGCCGCATGCCCACGCATTCGAAATGCCGGTTGCCGATCTGGAGAAGGCCACGTCCATCCTCCTCATCGGTTGCAACCCGCGCCATGAGATGCCTCTGCTCAACCATCGCCTGCGCAAGGCGGTGAATGCCGGGGCCAGGGTGCATGTCATCAATCCGCTGGATTTCGATTTCAACTTCGCGCTTGCCGGCAAGCAGATCGTTGCTCCGGCAGCGATGGTCGATGTCGTCCTCGGTCTTGCCCGCGCCGCCAATGACGCAGGCAAGCTGCCGGCATCGTCGACCCTGGCTGCGGAGCTTGCGAAGACCTCAGCCGGCGAGTCGGCGAAGGCGTTGATCAGCCAGTTGACCGATGCCAGCGCCTCGGTGGTGATCCTTGGCGAGTCTGCCGTGCAGCATGCCGATGCGGCCTGGTTGCGGGCCGCGGCGAAATTCATCGCACGTGCCACCGGCTCGGCCTGCAACGAGATTCCCTCCGGTGCCAACGCGATCGGTCTCGCCGATGCCGGCGTTGCACCCCGGCAGGATGGAAGCAATGCCGCTCAGATGCTCGCCAGGCCGCCGAAGACGCTGATCGTCTATCACGCCGGCTCGGCTGACTTTGCCATGCCGGCCGCTTTCGATCAGGCGCGCAGCAGCACGGATTTCTATCTCTACATCGGGGCGTACGCATGCAGCGGCGTGCGCAGCAAGGCGCATGCAGTATTGCCGATCGGCCTGCCGCCGGAGATCGAGGCGAGCTACACGAATGTCGATGGCATCGTGCAGATTCTCGGCGCGGGCGCCAGGACCCCGGCGGAGGCGCGTCCGGGCTGGAAGGTGTTGCGCGCACTCGGTTCCGCGTTGGCCCTTGACGGATTCGGTTTCACCGAGATCGGCGAAGTGCGTGCGCAGATGACCAAGGCGTCGACGACGGCGCGTGAACCGGGCGCACGGACGCCGGCAAGCACGGCCACAGGCGCATTCGTGCGCATCGCCACCACTGCCATCTATCGCGGCGACGCCGTGCTGCGACGTTCCCCGGCGCTCAACGCGCATCCGCTGACCTGCGGCCCGCGGGTTTCCCTGAACCCCGTCGATGCCGCCAGGCTTGGCTTGGGGCAGGGCGACAAGGCCCATGTCGAGACCACGTTGCTTGTTGTGCAGGTCGATGCGGCTGTTCCCGTTGGCGCAGCGTGGATCGAGGCCGGTTACGCGGCGGTTGCCGCGATCCCGGCCAATGGCTCGGCCTTGAAGATCGCGAGGGCTTCAGCATGATCGATGCGATGCGCGAATCGCTGCTGGCGTACGGCAACACCGGCCTCGTCGCCTGGGTAGTGCTGAAAATCCTGGTGATCGCGGTTCCGGTGATCATCGCGGTGGCGATGTTCGTCTACTGGGAACGCAAGGTCATCGGCTGGATGCACGTGCGCCTGGGGCCGAACCAGATCGGCCCGTTCGGCCTGCTGCAGGCTTTTGCGGATGTCTTCAAGCTGTTGTTCAAGGAAGTCATCCAGCCCAGCTCGGCGAACAAGTTCCTGTTCGTGCTGGCCCCGCTGATCGCCCTGGTGCCTTCGTTTGCCGCCTGGTCACTGGTGCCGTTCGATGCCGGCCTGGTGCTGGCGGATGTCAACGTCGGTCTGCTGCTGTTGCTGGCGCTGACCTCGCTGGGCGTCTACGGCATCATCCTCGCTGGCTGGTCGTCGAACTCGCGCTACGCGATGCTCGGGGCCATGCGTGCGGCGGCACAGACCATCTCCTACGAGATCCCGATGGGCTTTGCCTTGGTCAGCGTGATGATCATGACCGGCAGCCTCAATCTGACCGAGATCGTCATGGCCCAGGCCGGCAGCAAGGGTTTCCTTGACTGGTACTGGCTGCCGCTGCTGCCGATGTTCGTCATCTATTTCATTTCCGGTGTCGCCGAAACCAACCGCGCGCCGTTCGACATGGCCGAAGGCGAATCGGAAATCGTTGCCGGTTTCCATGTCGAGTATTCGGGTTCCGCGTTCGCGATCTTCTTCCTTGCCGAATACGCGAACATGATCCTGATCGCGTTCCTCGCCACCGTGCTTTTCATGGGCGGCTGGTTGAGCCCGCTGCAGGGGTGGATCAATGCCGATGTGGCATGGGTCGACTGGATCTGGAAGGGCGGCTGGCAGTGGACCTTCATCAAGGCCTTCCTGTTCTCGTTCTTCTACCTGTGGTTCCGCGCCACGTTCCCGCGCTACCGCTATGACCAGATCATGCGCCTGGGCTGGAAGGTGTTCATTCCGATCACGATTGTCTGGGTGGTTGTCGCCGCCTGCTTGAAGTATTTCGGCCTCGTCACGATCGGCGCCTGAGCGAGCCAGGACATACACAACAGCCATGAATAGAGTCTTCAATTACCTGAAAAGCCTGCTCCTGCTCGAGCTGCTGGCCGGCATGTGGCTGACCATGCGTTACATGTTCAAGCCGAAGTACACGATGCGCTATCCGGAAGAACACATCCCGAAGTCGAATCGTTTCCGCGGTCTGCATGCGCTGCGTCGCTACCCGAACGGCGAGGAGCGTTGCATTGCCTGCAAGCTGTGCGAGGCCGTGTGTCCGGCGTTGGCGATCACCATCGATTCGGAAATGCGCAGTGACGGCACGCGGCGCACGACGCGTTACGAAATCGACCTGTTCAAGTGCATCTTCTGCGGCTTCTGCGAGGAATCCTGCCCGGTCGATTCCATCGTCGAGACGCAGCTGCACGAATACCATTTCGAGAAGCGTGGCCAGAACGTGGTCGACAAGGTCCAGTTGCTGGCGATTGGCGATCGCTACGAAGGCGAAATCGCCGCGGCCCGTGCACAGGACGCGGCATTCCGATGAGCAGACACGGAGAATCCGATGACATTTGAACTGCTCTGCTTCTATTTCTTCGGCACGGTCGCCGTCGTCGCGGCTTTGTCCGTGATCAGCGTGAAGAACTCGGTCGTGGCCGCGTTGTGCCTGGTCCTGACCTTTTTCTCGATGGCCTGCGTCTGGCTGCTCGCCCAGGCTGAATTCCTCGGCGTCGCCCTTGCCCTGGTCTATGTCGGCGCGGTCATGGTGCTGTTCCTGTTCGTGGTGATGATGCTGGATGTCGACTTCGCGCCACTGCGCGAAGGCTTCGTGCGCTTCCTGCCGGTCGGCATGCTCGTTGCCGCGGTCATGCTGGTGGAGATGCTGATGATGATCGGCGTGCGCAGCGTGCAGGCGCCGCCTGGTGAAGATCCGGCCGTGCTCGCCGGCATGTCGAACATGGAATGGCTGGGGCATACGCTGTTTCGCGAATTCGTCCTGCCCTTCGAGATTGCCGCGGTGATCCTCACGGTCGGCCTGATTGCCGCGGTCACCCTGAACGAGCGCAAGCGCAGCCACACCAAGCTGCAGAATCCCGCACGCCAGGTCATGGTCAAGCGCGAGGATCGCATCCGCCTGGTGAAGATGGCGGCGGAGAAGAAAGGGGAGGTGGCACCATGATCACCCTCGCGCATTTCCTCGGCCTCGCCGCCGTGCTGCTGTGCATCGCCGTGGCCGGATTCTTCATCAACCGCAAGAACGTGATCGTGCTGCTGATGTGCATCGAGTTGCTGCTGCTCGCGGTGAACACGAATTTCATCGCCTTTTCGCGCTATCTCGGCGATCCGTCCGGTCAGGTTTTCGTCTTCTTCATCCTGACCGTGGCTGCCGCCGAGGCCGCGATCGGCCTGGCCATCCTCGTCGTCCTGTTCCGCAATCGCGCGACGATTGACGTGACCGACATCGACAAGCTCAAGGGTTGATTGATGATGCTCGACAAATCCATCCTGCTGACGATCGTCCTCGCGCCGTTGTTCGGCGCGCTGGTTGCCGGCCTGTTCGGCAAGCGCATCGGCCGCGTCGCCTCGCACAGCGTGACCATAGCCGGCGTCGCCCTGAGTTGCGTGTTGTCGATCCTCGTGCTTTACAAACTGGTCTGGGGCGGAGCCGAGGTATTCAACCAGAACATCTACACCTGGTTCGAGGTCGGCAGCACGAGTGCGCACGTCGGTTTCCTGATCGACCGCCTGACCGCGATGATGATGGTGGTGGTCACCTTTGTCTCGTTGATGGTGCATGTCTACACGATCGGCTACATGGCCGAGGATGATGGCTACGAGCGCTTCTTCAGTTATATCGCGCTGTTCACCTTCTCGATGCTGATGCTGGTGATGAGCAACAACTTCCTGCAGCTGTTCTTCGGCTGGGAAGCGGTCGGCCTGGTCTCCTATCTGCTGATCGGCTTCTGGTACAAGCGGCCGACCGCGATATTCGCCAACATGAAGGCGTTCATCGTCAACCGCGTCGGCGATTTCGGTTTTCTGCTGGGCATTGCCGGCGTGCTGCTGTGGTTTGGCGGTTCGCTCGACTACGCCGCCGTGTTCGCGCACGCACAAGACCCCTCGCTGGACATGGCCTCGCGCTCGGTCGAACTGATCGCCGGTCATCCCTGGCAGGTGGCGACGATCGTCTGCATCTGCCTTTTCATCGGCGCCATGGGCAAGTCGGCCCAGGTGCCGCTGCACGTGTGGCTGCCGGACTCGATGGAAGGCCCGACGCCGATCTCGGCCCTGATCCACGCGGCGACCATGGTCACCGCGGGCATCTTCATGGTCGCGCGCATGTCGCCGCTGTTCGAGTTGAGCGAAACCGCGCTGACCTTCGTGCTGGTGATCGGCGCGACCACGGCCTTGTTCACCGGCTTGATCGGTGTGGTGCAGAACGACATCAAGCGCGTCGTCGCCTATTCGACGCTTTCCCAGCTCGGTTACATGACCGTTGCCCTCGGCGTCTCGGCGTATTCGGCCGGCGTGTTCCACCTGATGACGCATGCGTTCTTCAAGGCCTTGCTGTTCCTCGGCGCGGGTTCGGTGATCATTGCCATGCACCATGAGCAGGACATGCGCCACATGGGTGGCCTGCGCAAATACATGCCGATCACCTGGATCACGATGTGGATCGGTTCGCTGGCCCTGGCCGGCGCACCGGGATTTGCAGGATTCTTCTCCAAGGACGCGATCATCGAGGCGGTCGGCGAATCGCATCGCCTCGGTGCCGGTTACGCCTATTTCTGCGTGCTCGCGGGCGTCTTCATCACCGCGCTGTACAGCTTCCGCCTGCTCTACATGACCTTCCACGGCAAGCAGCGCTTTGTCGTCGATCCGGTCAAGCACCATCATGGACACGAAGACCCCGAGCATCACGCGCCCGGTCACCTCGCTCACGCGCCGCATGAATCGCCGTGGGTGGTGACCGTGCCGCTGGTATTGCTGGCGATTCCGTCGATCGTGATCGGTTTCCTGACCATCGGCCCGATGCTGTTCGGCGACTATTTCGGCAACGCCATCTTCGTGCGCGAGGCAAACAACGTGATCGGCGAGCTTGGCCACGGTTTCCATGGTGCGCTGGCGATGATCCTGCACGGGTTCAGCCAGCCGCCATTCTGGATCGCGCTGGCCGGCTTCATCGTCGCCACCTGGATCTGGCTGTTCAACCCGCGCATCGCCGACAAGGCCGAGAACGCCCTGCGTCCGCTGCATGCGGTACTGGCCAACAAATACTGGTTCGACAACCTCTACCAGGCGGTCTTCGCCCGTGGCGGCATCCGTTTTGGCCGTGGCCTCTGGCGCGGCAGCGATGCAACGCTGATCGACGGCGCAATCAATGGCTCGGCCAGCCTGGTCGACCAGGTTTCGGCGCTGCTGCGCCGGCTCCAGTCCGGCTATCTCTACCACTATGCATTCGCGATGATCCTCGGCCTGATCCTGCTGCTGGGCGGATCATGGTGGGTGTTGACGCGCATCGCTGCCTGATCGACGGGGAATGACGAACACCATGGCTCACTGGCCTCTTCTCAGCGTTCTGATCTGGTTGCCGATTGTCGGTGCCGTCCTCGTGCTCGCCCTGGGCCGCGATGCGCGTGTCGCACGCTGGCTCAGCCTGCTCGTCGCCCTGCTCACCTTCGTCGCCAGCCTGCCGCTCTACATCGGTTATGAGGCCGTCGCCGGAGGCATGCAGTTTGCCGAATCGCATCTCTGGATCGGCGGACTCAAGGCCTATTACGGCCTGGCCGTGGATGGCATCTCGGTTGCCCTGATTGTCCTCACCACGTTCACCAGCGTGCTCGTCATCATTGGCTCGTGGGGGCCGATCAACAAGCGGGTTTCCCAGTACATGGCGGCCATGCTCGTGCTCGAGGGCATGTTGATCGGCATCTTCGCGGCCACCGATGCATTGCTGTTCTACGTGTTCTTCGAGGCCATGCTGATCCCGATGTTCATCATCATCGGCGTCTGGGGCGGCCCGCGTCGTGTCTACGCAACGCTGAAGTTCTTCATCTACACCTTCCTCGGCTCGATCTTCATGCTGATCGCGCTGATCTACCTGCACATGAAGACCGGTGAGTTCTCCCTGGCCGCCTTTGCCGCCGCGCCGCTCAGCGCGACCGAACAGGCCTGGCTGTTCTTCGGCTTCCTTGCCGGTTTCGCGATCAAGGTGCCGATGTGGCCGGTGCACACCTGGTTGCCGGATGCCCACGTCGAGGCACCAACCGGCGGTTCGGTGATCCTTGCCGCGATCATGCTGAAAGTCGGCGGCTACGGTTTCATCCGTTTCTCCTTGCCGATCACCCCGGATGCCTCGCAGGAATACGCCTGGGTGGTCATCGCCATGTCGCTGGTCGCGGTGGTCTACATCGGCTATGTCGCCCTCGTCCAGGACGACATGAAGAAGCTGGTCGCCTATTCGTCGGTCGCGCACATGGCCTTCGTCACCCTCGGCATCTTCATCTCCCTGGCCCTGGTCCGCGAGCACGCCAATCCGGATGCGGCGCGCCTGGGCATGCAGGGTGCGATGGTGCAGATGATTTCGCACGGCTTCGTCTCCGGCGCGATGTTCGCCTGCATCGGCGTGCTCTACGATCGATTGCACACGCGCATGATCGACGAGTACGGCGGCGTCATGAACGTGATGCCGTGGTTCGGCGGATTCTTCATCCTCTTTTCCATGGCCAATTGCGGCCTGCCAGGTACCAGTGGTTTCGTTGGCGAGTTCATGGTCATCCTGGCCTCGTTCCAGAGCAATCCCTTCATCGCCCTGGTCGCCGCGTTCACCCTGATCATCGGTGCCGCCTACACGTTGTGGCTGGTCAAGCGCGTGATCTTCGGCGAAGTCACCAATCCGAAAGTTGCCAAGTTCAAGGATCTCGATGCACGCGAATGGATCGTGCTCGGATCATTCGCCGCTGCCGTACTTGCCCTCGGCATCTACCCGAAGCCGCTGACCGACCTGATGGACAGCTCGGTGCTGCAGATCGTCAATGCGTTGATGCTGAGCAAGGCCTGAGAATCCGATGACCATCCAATTCAATCCCGCCGATCTGCTCGTCATCCTGCCCGAGCTGGTGTTGCTGGGCGCCACCTGCGCGATCCTGCTGATCGATTTGTTCCTCAAGCCGAGCCAGCGCGACATTACCCATTGGCTGTCGATCGTGGCCATTGCCGTGACCTCGTTCCTGGTCTGGCGCGGTGCGCCGGAAGTCGCCCAGGGCGTCAGCGCGTTCAACGGCATGTTCAAGCACGATGGCATCAGCGTCGTGCTCAAGCAGTTTGTCCTGCTCACCACCGGCCTGAGCCTGTTCTACGCGCGCAACTACATGCGCGAGCGCAGCTTGCTGTTTGGCGAGTTCTACCTGCTGATCCTGTTTGCCACGATCGGCATGATGCTGCTGGTTTCCGCGGGCAGCCTGGTGATCGCCTACCTCGGCCTCGAATTGCTCGCGCTGTCGTCCTATGCGCTGGTCGCCTTGAACCGCAACTCGGCGATCTCGGCCGAAGCGGCGATCAAGTATTTCGTGCTAGGGGCGCTGGCTTCCGGCCTGCTGCTGTATGGCATGTCGATGATCTACGGGGCCACCGGCACGCTCGATCTGGCGGCCATCAGTGCGCAGATCAACCAGGTCGAGCATCGCGGTTGGCTGGCCATCGGCCTGGTCTTCATCGTTTCCGGCGTCGCCTTCAAGCTCGGTGCCGCGCCATTCCACATGTGGTTGCCGGATGTCTATCACGGCGCGCCGACAGCAATCACCGTGTTCATCGGATCAGCACCCAAGGTCGCCGCGTTCGGACTGCTCTACCGCCTGCTCGAAGGCGGCCTTGGCCCGATGAGCGAGCATTGGACGCCGATGCTGGCTCTGCTCTCGGTGCTCTCGCTGGCGGTCGGCAACCTGTTCGCGATCGCGCAGTCGAACCTCAAGCGCATGCTCGCCTATTCGACGATCTCGCACATCGGTTTCATGCTGCTCGGATTTGTCGGCGGCTCGCCGGCAGGTTACTCGGCGGCGATGTTCTACATCATCAGCTACACGATGACCGCCACGGTCGCCTTCGGCATCATCGCCTTGCTCGCCCGCGCCGGATTCGAGTGCGAGGAGATCGATGACTTCAAGGGACTCAACCAGCGCAGCCCCTGGTATGCCGCGATCATGGGCATCTCGATGTTCTCGCTGGCCGGCGTACCGCCATTGTTCGGTTTCTTTGCCAAGCTGCTGGTGCTGAAATCGGCCATCGACGCCGGCTTCCTGTGGCTGGCGATTGTCGCCATCATCTTCGCCATCATCGGCATCTACTACTACCTGCGCGTGGTCAAGGTCATGTACTTCGACGCGGCGGCCGACGATGCGGCAGTGCCGCTGCCGGCAGATCTGCCACTGCGCTGGGTGATCTCGCTCAACGGCCTCGCCCTGGTCGTGCTCGGTCTCGCCTGGGGCCCGCTGTTTGACTGGTGCAACCGCGCCTTCGGCGTCTGATCGCGGATCGGCTGCCGAAGCGGATCGTTCAGTAGCCGAAGAAATCCTCGCTGCGGATATCGTCGTCGTCGATGCCGGCGGCGCCCAGCGCGGCGCGCATGGCGACGACCAGGCCGGGCGGGCCGGCGACGTAAAAGATCGGTGATTCCAGGGCGGCGCTGACGCGGGTCAGGAATGCGCCATCGACCAGACTGGTTTCTCCACGCCAGGTGCTGGTGGATTTGCCCATGTCGGTCATCGTCGCGACCAGCTTGAAGCGTTCGTGCTGCCTGGCATAGCCTTGCAGTTCGGCGAGGAAGGCGCAGTCCTCGGGGCGCCGATTGGAATAGATCAGCATCAGCTGATGGGCCGATTCCGTCTTGAAGCTGTGCCGCAACATGCTCATGAAGGGCGTAATGCCGATGCCGCCGGCAATGAAGCAGGCCGCACGCGAAGCCCTGTTGTGCAAGATCATCGAGCCGAACGGACCGTCGATGGAAACGCCTGCTCCCGGTTCGAGGCGACCGAGGGCGCGTTTGTAGGCACTGTCGCGCATGCGCGTCGTCACCGTCAGGGTGTCCTCATGCGGGGCGCTGACGATGGAGAACGCGTGCACACGGGAATCCTCGCCCAGTTGCGGATCATCGAGAATCAGATCGATCGCCTGGCCTGGCTTGAACTCGAATCCCGCCGGCTTCAGCAAGTGGAAGGCAACCGTACCTTCGGCGACCGTTTCGCGCTTGAGCAAGACGCTGGGTTGTGCACTCATGACAATGCTCCGTTCACGCCGTCGGCTGCGGCGACGTGCAGGTGCCTGCTCGCGCGCGTGGCCGCAGGCTCAGGCCCGATGCGTTCGATGCGCGCAAAGGCCGAGTGGTTGTGGATCGATTCGAAGTTTTCCGCCTCGATCAGATAGCCGCCGATGCGCGCATCCTGGTCGAGCGCGTGGGCGACATCGCGAACCAGGTCTTCGACGAATTTCGGGTTGTCGTAGGCGCGCTCGGTGACGAACTTTTCATCGGCACGCTTGAGCAGGCCGTAGACTTCGCAGGAGGCGCTGGCCTCGGCAATCGCAATCAGTTCTTCAATTGATATGGAATCGCGGATCTCGGCTGCAATGCTGATGTGCGAGCGCTGGTTGTGCGCGCCGTAGGCGGAGATCTGTTTGGAGCAGGGACACAGGCTGGTGGCCGGCACGACAACCCGCACGCGCAATGCGAACTGGCCGTCCGCGTCGACGCTGCCGCACCATTCGACATCGTGATCCAGCAAGCTGTTGACCCCTGACACCGGAGCGGCCTTGCTGACGAAGTAGGGGAAGCGCAGGGTGATGCTGCCGCTGCGTGCATCAAGCCGTTCGAGCATCTCGAACACCAACGCGCGCAAGCCGGCCAGGTCGAGATGGCTGCCGTGCGCCTCGATCAACTCGATGAAGCGCGACATGTGCGTGCCCTTGATTTCCGGGGCTAGCGCCACGTTCATCGAGAAACTGGCAATGGTGGCGACGGCGTGCGCGCCGGAGTGGATGACGACCGGGTAGCGCACGCCCTTGACGCCGACGGCATCGATGCGTTGCTTGCGGAAATCAGCTTGTGCCTGCACATCAGGCAGCAGCTGCATTGCGGTGAGGGCATTCATGGGGATTCTCGATACGTAGCGGGCAGTTGGCTTGCTGCGGTGTGGCGTTCTATCGTTCTATCAATTGAATTTGTCCGGGAACTGCTTGGCGAGGGCATCGGTGAGTGCGTCGGCAATCACGTACATGTGATCGCGCATGGCCGCCCAGGTCTTGCCTTCCTCGACATACTTGTGGTCCTTGAGCTGCTGATCCTGCTCCATGTGGTGCGCGGCATGGCCGATGAAGAGGGAGTTGACCGTCGCACGCGGCAGATTGGGATTGGCCCCGCTGAGGAAATCGGCAATCGCGCCGGCATTGGCCGTCAGTTGCCTGGAGGCCGCAGCCTGCTTGGCCGCATCAGCGGTGGCGGTGGCATCGATATGCGCCTTGACTCCGCCGTAATGGCCGACCAGCAGATCCATCAGGGCGTCGGAGCCCGCTTTTCCATAGAAAGGCTCGATCGAGGCGGCAATCTGTTTCGCGTTGCTGACGACCTCGGCCTCGGCAGCCTTTGCTGCGGCGCTGTTGCCGTCCATGGTTTCCAGGGCGACGTTGCGCACCCAGAAGATATGTCCGATCCAGAGGTCGCGCAGGGCAGCCTGGGTTGTTGCTTGCTTGACGGTAATCGTATGCGTTGCGGCAGCAGCCGGGGCCTCGTGCGCAAGCAGCGGGCCAGCGCTTCCGAGCAGGGCGACCAGGGCGAGCACGGCCAGTGGTTGGCGGATGGGGGATGACATGACGAACTCCTTGCGTTGGCTGGGATCCTCATGCTGATCTTGATAAAATAGATTGTCAAGTAATATATGCCATAAGCCTGTAAAGCCGGATTCCAGTAGCATGAGTGGCTCGACGGAGGCGCCGGCCCGCTCAGTAGCGAGAGGACAATGATCAAGGTAATGGGAAATCGCCAGCAGGCCCTGCTCACGCTCCTGCTTCACACAAAGACCGGCCTGACCGTGGATGAGCTCTCACGCGGCCTGCACGTGACCCGCAATGCGGTGCGCCAACATCTGGCCTCGCTGGGCAGCGACGGCCTTGTCGAGACCGGCATCTCGCGACCTTCCGGTGGCCGGCCCGAGCAGCTTTACGTGTTGTCGGACAAGGGCCTGGAGCTGTTTCCGCGGCAGTACTCGTGGTTTGCCGAACTGGTGATCGATACCATCCGCGATGACGCCGGCGACGACGTGCTCAAGGAGCGACTCGGACGCATGGGCGAACGCGTGGCCGACCAGTTGCTGGCGCAGAGCCAGCCTGCGACGGAGCCGCAGGAAAAAGTACAGAAGCTCGCCCGCATCATGCAGGAGATGGGCTACAACACCGGCGAAGCCGGCGTGATCGACGGCCAGCCTGTCATCGAGGCGGACAATTGCGTTTTCCACAAGCTGGCGATGAAGGATCCCGAGATCTGCCGCTTCGACCTGGCCATGATGGCGCGCTTCACCGACAGCACGATCGACCACCAGGAATGCATGGCAAGAGGCGGCAACGTCTGTCGTTTCAAGTTCCTGCCGAAGGCGAAGTAGCCCGATCCGGCAGTGCCTCGCTGGTGCCGCCATGCGTGCGGCCAAGTCCGGCTCGGGCATGCTCTGTCAACAAACTGCACCCGCGTGGCTGAACGCTTCAGCCGACTTGATCCGGCTCGGGTTTCCCCTGCCACGCACAATCGCTACCCTGTTGCGCATGCAGGAAATCATCGACGCCCATCTCGTGCAGCCGCTGGCCGGCATTCCGCATGCCTCCACATTGGTCGCGCTGCTCGTGCTGGCCCTCATCGCCTGGCTGGCCAACTGGCTGACGCGGCGCGTCCTGCTGGTCGTGGTCGGGCGACTGGCCAAAGCCTCGCCGAGCAAATGGGACGACGCGATGATGGGCCGCCGCGTGCTGGCACGCCTGGCCAATGTCGTGCCGGCGTTGATCGTGCTCGGCGGCATTGTCCTCGTACCGGGCGTGCCCGCCTGGCTTGATACCGTAGTGCGCAGCATTGCCCGCGCCTACATTGCGCTGAGCGTGGCGCTGGCCATCGCCAACCTGCTCGACGCACTCAACGACATCTATGAAAAATCCAGTCGCCACGCGACGCGACGCCCGATCAAGGGCTACCTGCAACTGCTGAAGATCGGCATCTACATCATTGCCGGCGTGCTCATCATCGCCGCCTTGATCGGCAAGTCCCCGCTGGTTCTGCTGACCGGCTTCGGTGCGATGACCGCAGTGCTGATGCTGGTGTTCAAGGATACCCTGCTGTCGCTGGTGGCCAGCCTGCAACTGTCGAGCAACGACATGCTGCGCGTCGGCGACTGGATCGAGATGCCCAGCCAGAATGTCGACGGTGACGTCATCGACATCAGCCTGCATACGATCAAGGTGCAGAACTGGGACAAGACCATCAGCACCATTCCGACCTGGAAGCTGATCAGCGAGAGTTTCCGCAATTGGCGCGGGATGCAGGAATTTGGCGGGCGAAGGATCAAGCGCGCACTGTTGATCGACCAGAACTCGGTGCGTTTTCTCGATCTGCACGAACGCCAGCGCTTGCGCCGCATCGCCTTGATCGACGACTACCTGGACAAGCAGCAGGTCGAACTGGCCGAGTACAACGCCAAACTCGAGGCGGCCGGCAAGGATCCGGTCAACAGTCGGCGCGCCACCAACCTCGGCACCTTCCGCGCCTACATGACCGCTTATCTGCGCTCGCATCCGGGCGTCGCCCAGGACATGACCCTGATGGTGCGCCAGCTCGAACCGACGCCGACCGGCTTGCCGCTGCAGGTGTATTGCTTCTCGGCCAACGTCAGCTGGGTGCCCTACGAAAACCTGGCCAGCGACATCTTCGATCATCTGTTGGCGGTATTGCCGGAATTCGGCCTGCGCCTGTACCAGGCCCCCAGCGGTGCCGACATTGTCGCCGCACTGGCGCGGCCGGGTAACGACGCGGAGAAGTAGGCGCAGGCGACTTCTGCGGCGCGGGTCAATGCACGCTACCCCGCGCGGTGCATCATGGCGGCGTGCACTCCCGGAGATCCGCAATGACCAGCAAGAACACGATTTGCCTGTGGTACGACGGCACCGCA
>Ga0209477_1001586_pt1 | contig 13743 bp, 14 predicted proteins | sample KloWWTupernatant_FD_187180 | JGI IMG/M metagenome (GOLD analysis project Ga0209477, IMG submission 187180) | Active sludge microbial communities from Klosterneuburg, Austria, studying microevolution and ecology of nitrifiers - Klosterneuburg... | ecosystem: Engineered > WWTP > Aerobic digester >...
GCCCTCGGGCCGAATCAGACTTCGGTGACGAACTGTGCGCGCGGGCGGCGTACCTTGGTCAGGTTGACCAGCCAGTCCTTGTCGGCTTCGCGGTAGCCCAGCGGCAGGATGGCGACGCTGCGCAGGCCCCGTGCGCGCAGGTCCAGGATCTCGTCCATGGCGGCGGCATCAAAGCCTTCCATGGGGGTGCAGTCCACTTCCTCAAAGGCGGCGGCCATCATGGCAGCGCTCATGCCAATGTAGGCTTGGCGTGCGGCGTGCTGGTGGTTCACTTCGGCGTCGCGCTGGGGGTACATGCCCAGGAGCATGTTGCGGTAGTTCTCCCAGCCTTCGTTCTTGAAGCCGCGCACGGTGTTGGTCAGGTCAAACATCATGTTGATGCGCTCGGTCGTGTAGTTGTCCCAGGCGGCAAACACCAGCAGGTGCGATCCATCGGTGATCTGGCCCTGGTTCCAGGCGATGGGTTTGATGCGTTCGCGCACTTCTTTGTTGGTCACGACGATGATTTCGTAAGGCTGCAGGCCGCTGGACGTGGGAGCCAGGCGTGCGGCTTCCAGAATGCGCTCGACCTTGTCTTGCGGCACGGCCTTGGAGGGGTCCATTTTTTTGGCGGCATAGCGCCACTGCAGGCGCTCGATGAGCATGTCCGATGGCATTTCCTGGGCCGGGGCGTTGAGGGTCGCGGTGTGGTTCACTGAAAAATTCCTTGCTGGGTGGTGGTTTGCGCCGAATCTATCGACGTTCTCATGCAATGTAGGGATGATTTTGTTGCTTGAGAAGGCCCAATAAAACACAATTGAGTTTCCCTACTGGCAACAATAAGCCACCTCCCTTCGGAAGCCCCCATGCTGAACCCCCAACTATTGACCACGTTTGCCACCATCGTCAGTGCGGGCAGCATCAGTGCTGCGGCCGTGCGGCTGGGCTGCGGCAAGTCGGTTGTCTCGCGCCAGTTGGCTCGGCTGGAGGCCGACCTGGGCACCCGGCTCATTCAGCGCACCACGCGCAAGCTGACCTTGACCGAGGTGGGCAAGGTGGTGCTACTGGAGGCCCAACAGATCAGCCGCGCATTGAACAACGTGGCCCAAATCTCGGGGCAGTTTCAACAAGAGGTGCGCGGGCCCCTGCGCATCGCGTGCCCCCGCCCGCTGGGGCAGCGCCACCTGGTGCCGCTGATTACCGAATTCACCCGCCTGCACCCCTTGGTGGAAGTCACCCTGCTGGTAGAAGACCGCATGGCCGACCTGATTGCCGAGCAAATTGACGTGGCCATTCGGGCGGCGCAGCTAGAGGATTCCTCCCTGGTGGCACGCAAGCTGGCCGACAACCCCCGAACCCTGGTGGCCGCCCCCGCTTACCTGGCGCAGGCAGGAACACCCCGCACGCCCGAAGACCTGGCCCAGCACGCGTGCCTGCTCTGGACGCGCGACAACCGCGTGTACGACGAGTGGCCGCTGAGCATGGGCGGAAGCACCACCCTGGTTCGCGTGCAAGGCCGCATCCACGTGAACGACGGCATGGCCCTGGCAGCAACCGCCTGCGCGGGCGCGGGCATCACGCTGATTGACCGCCTGCTGGTGGAGCAGGAACTGGCCGACGGCACCCTTGTCGAGCTGCTCACCCACTACAGCCTTCCGCCCGGCCCACCGCTCTATGCGGTATACCCGGCGCGGCAATGGTTGGCGCTCAACACCTCCACCTTTGTGGCGTTTTTGCTGTCCCGGCAGTTTGCACAGAGGGTTTGACAGAGAACCTAGGCCGGGGCGCGCAACCCGGAACAGGTCGACGGATCGGCCAAGTTTTCCCCAATTTCCAGGGATAAACCTGTGGATAAGCCGTGGTCAGCGCGCACCAGCCTGGTGCAAGTGACTGACACACAAGGGCTTGTGTTGCACTGCCGCAAATACAAGCAGTGCCGGGGTCCGGGGGCTCAGTTGTTCTCGCGGCGGATCAGGGCGCGGCCTGCGTCGGTGATGGTCAGCTCATCCTGGCTGTTCTTGCCGATGTAGCCGCGCTCGTAGAGACGGCCCGACAGGTGCTCTTTCAGCGCCTGGGGGGTTGTGACCAACTCGCCCATCTCCAATTTCTTGAGGGTTTCAAGTTCGTCCACGGTGGCGTCGAACTGGGGTGCGTGATAGGTGCTCATGGCGGGTCTCCGGTACAAAAACAAGGCTGCTCAGAGCAGTTGCGGGCTCAGAACATGGGAAGGTCGTGCAGGGCCGGGGCATTGCCGTCTTCCGGGAAGCTGATGCATTCGTCCCAGCCGCCGTGGCGGCTGTCCTGCACCTGCAGGCAGGCCGGGGCGCCATGCACCAGGGTGCCTTGGGGCCCCGCGCGCACGGCGACGATGGGGTCGCCCTCGAGCAGCCGGTCCACCACCTCGACCAGTGGCACAGGCACGGGAGCGGACTCCCAGTACCTGCCGTCGGCAGCCAGCAGGCCCATCAGCACCTCGCTGATGCAGGGCCCTTGCCGGGTGTCGTAGCGCACTGCCGATATTCCGTACATGCCATCTGTCCTTTCTGCTGCCTATGGGCCTGCAATGAGCTTACTTTAGAGCCAAAGGGCCGCTTGTAGGAAGAGACCCCTATGCGCCAGGGCCTGCCATGGTCGCCAACCAGGCGCTGAAGGTGGCCAGCACGGGCGACGGCGCCTGCGCAGGGCTGATGAGATAGTAGCCCCGCTCGCCGCGCAAAGGGCGCGCACAGGCCACCACCAGCTCGCCACTGGCCAGCTCGGCCTCAATCAGCAAGGGCGGGATCAGCGCCACGCCCAGCCCGTGCGTGGCGGCCACAGCCAGCATCGAGAACAGCTCGTAGCGCGGGCCGTCGAGGGCATGGGGCGCGTCCACGCCCATGGCTTCAAACCACTGGCGCCAACCATAGGGGCGCGTGCTTTGCTGCAACAGTGGCAACCCGGCCAGCGCTTGGGCGGCCACACCCTGGTAGGCGCGGCCCCGGCCCCGGTGCGCCGAGGGTTCAAGCAACTGCGGGCTGCACACCGGAACCACGTCTTCGTGCATGAGCAGTTGCGCCTGAATGCCGGGCCAGTTCGCCACCTGCTCGGCGGTGCCTGCATACAGCGCTGCGTCGAACGTGGTGTCGGCAAACAAGAAGGGGCGCGTCTGCGTTTCGATATGGACAACAATGTCGGGGTGCTGCCGGGCCAGTTGCGGCAAGCGCGGAATGAGCCAGCGCGTCGCAAAGGTGGGCACCGCAGCCAGCGACAACGCGCCGCCCTCGCCCTGGTGCGCCATCACGTCGAGCGTGTCGCGCTCCAGACCCTGCAGCCAGCGCGCCACCTGGCGCCCGTAGTGCGCGCCCGCCGGTGTGAGCACCACGCCGTGGCGCGTGCGACGAAACAGTTGCACGCCCAAAAACTCTTCCAGCGCCTGGATCTGGCGCGACACGGCGCTTTGCGTGAGCGACAGTTCCTGCGCGGCGCGGGTGTAGCTCTCGTGCCGGGCGGCAACTTCAAAACAGGCAAGAGCCTGGGTAGATGGAATGTTGCGACGCATGATGAAGGGGAACTTGTGGCAGGGCATTCGCCCGGTTGCGTATTTGGCAGCAAGTATTCCATACATTCTATTAACGCATGTCTAGATGAAAAGAACTCGCTTGCAGGGTGCCATACCAAGGCCTACGATGCGTTCCAGTCAATTCGCTTTCCCCCTCATTTTTCTTGTTTGACCTGGAGACACGCACATGGCCCACGCCGCTTTTCAATGGGATGACCCTTTCCTTCTCAGCCACCAACTGACCGACGACGAGCGCGCCATCCAGGGTGCCGCCGCTGCGTATTGCCAGGACAAGCTGGCCCCGCGTGTGCTCGACGCCTTTCGCCACGAAAAGATGGACACCAGCATCTTCCGCGAGATGGGTGAAGTGGGCCTGCTGGGCCCCACCATTCCTGAACAGTACGGCGGCCCCGGTCTGTCTTACGTGGCCTATGGCCTGATCGCCCGCGAGGTGGAGCGCGTGGACTCGGGCTACCGCTCGATGGCCAGCGTGCAAAGTTCGCTGGTGATGGTGCCCATCCATGAATTTGGCACCGAAGCGCAAAAACAAAAGTACCTGCCCAAGCTGGCCAGCGGCGAATGGATTGGCTGCTTTGGCCTGACCGAGCCCGACCACGGCTCGGACCCCGGCAGCATGGCCTCGCGCGCCCACAAGGTCGATGGTGGCTACAAGCTGTCGGGCGCCAAGATGTGGATCACCAACAGCCCCGTGGCGGATGTGTTCGTCGTTTGGGCCAAGGAAGTCTCTGAAGGCGGCGCCGTCGGCCCCATCCGCGGCTTTGTACTCGAAAAAGGCATGAAGGGATTGAGTGCCCCCGCCATCCACGGCAAGGTGGGGCTGCGCGCGAGCATCACCGGCGAGATCGTGATGGACGAGGTGTTTGTGCCCGAAGAAAACGCCTTCCCTGAAGTGCAGGGCCTCAAAGGCCCCTTCACCTGCCTGAACAGCGCGCGCTACGGCATTGCCTGGGGCGCCCTGGGCGCGGCCGAGTTTTGCTGGCACACCGCACGCCAGTACACGCTGGACCGCAAGCAGTTTGGCCGCCCCCTGGCCGCCAACCAGCTCATTCAAAAGAAGCTGGCCGACATGCAGACCGAGATTGCGATCGGCCTGCAGGCCTGCCTGCAATTTGGCCGCATGAAGGACGCAGGCACGGCCAGCGTGGAAGGCACCTCCATCATCAAGCGCAACAGCTGCGGCAAGGCGCTAGACATTGCCCGCATGGCGCGCGACATGATGGGCGGCAACGGCATCAGCGACGAGTTTGGCGTGGCGCGCCACCTGGTCAACCTGGAAGTAGTGAACACCTATGAAGGCACCCACGATGTGCACGCGCTCATTTTGGGCCGCGCACAAACGGGCATTGCGGCGTTCGCAAACTGAGACCGGCAACCACTCTCTCCCGCCGCCCGCTGCTGCGGCGAGGGCTCCCCTCTCCCCACCGCGGGAAACGGGCCGGGGGAGAGGGGGCAGCGGCGTGCGACATGCCTTACATCCCTCCCTCTCCCCGCCCTCTCCCACGAGGGGCGAGGGAGCAAGGCGGGGCCTTCCAGGCGCATTTCAAGTGTTTTAGGCCTCTAGCGCTTGATAGACAAGCGCCACCAGCTATCAATTCAATAGTAAAAGATCCATGACCACACTGCCCTCCAACGCTGGCGCCCTCGCCGGTATCAAGGTACTCGACCTCTCCCGCGTGCTGGCTGGCCCCTGGTGCACGCAAATTTTGGCCGACCTGGGGGCGGATGTGGTCAAGGTCGAGCGCCCCGGCGCAGGCGACGATACGCGCCACTGGGGCCCTCCCTTCTTGAAGGACGCCGACGGCAACGACACCACCCAGGCCAGCTACTACACGGCCTGCAACCGCAACAAGCGTTCCGTCACCATCGACATGGCCACGCCCGAGGGCCAGGCGCTCATCCGCCAGATGGCACAGCACGCCGATGTGCTGGTGGAGAACTTCAAGGTGGGGGGGCTGGCACGCTATGGGCTGGACTACGCCAGCCTGCGCGCCCTCAACCCGCGCCTCATCTACTGCTCGGTCACCGGTTTCGGGCAGGACGGGCCGTATGCCGAGCGCGCCGGCTACGACCTGATGATCCAGGCCATGACCGGCATGATGAGCATCACCGGCCGCGCCGATGGCGAGCCCGGCGGCGGCCCGCTGCGCGTGGGCGTGGCGCTCACCGACCTTTTCACCGGCGTGTACGCCAGCAGCGCCATCCTGGCCGCACTGAACGTGCGCGACAACGGCACCACCGGCACCGGCAAGGGCCAGCACATCGACATGGCACTGCTGGACGTGGGCATGGCCATCCTGGCCAACCAGGCGTCGGGCTTTCTGGCCACGGGCGTGGCACCCACGCGCCAGGGCAACAGCCACCCCAGCCTGGCGCCCTACCAGGACTTCCCCACGCAAGACGGCTCCATGCTGCTGGCCATTGGCAACGACGGCCAGTTCGCCCGTTTTTGCGCGGCGGTGGGCAAGCCAGAATGGGCGGCCGACGCACGCTTTGCCAGCAACACGCTGCGCGTGAAACACCGCACGGCCCTGATCCCCGCCATGGAAGCCGTGACCCGCACCCGCCCCACCGCCGACTGGATTGCCCTGTTCGAAGACAAGGCCGTGCCCTGCGGCCCCATCAACACCCTTGCCCAGGCGTTTGACGACGCCCAGGTGCAGGCACGCGGCCTGGCCGTGCCGCTGCCGCGCTGGAAAGAAGGCGAAGCGGGCGACGGCGTGGCGCAAATCACCGGCGTGGCCAGCCCGCTGCGCCTGTCAACCCACCCGCCCGTGCTGCGCAACGCCCCACCGGCGCTGGGCCAGCACACCGATGAAGTGCTGAAAGAGCTGGGGCTGGACGCTGCACGCATTGCAGCCCTGCGTGCCGACGGGGTGGTATGACGGGGCACAGGGCCGCCCCATGGGGTTTGCGCCCGTGCGCTGGGCGCCCTACGATGGGCGCCCGTCCCCCTCTGTGTTTAGGAGCCATGCGATGCCGTCAACATTCAAAGTGGGTGACCACGTCACCTGGAACTCCGAAGCGGGCCATGTCAGCGGCCACATCATCAAGGTGCACAAGGCCAATTTTGACTACAAGGGCTACACACACCACGCCACGGCCGACGACCCGCAATACGAAATCAAAAGCGACAAGACCGACCACATCGCAGCGCACAAGGGTTCGGCGCTAAAGCGACTGCCCGGGTAAGCCGCAAGCGTGGCTTAGCGGGGGCGTTCAAACCCACTCTCGGCCCAGCGCAAGGCGCTGTCCACCGTCAGTTGAAAACCTGGTGACACCGGCACGCGGGCCAGCTCCGCGCCCAGCGCGTCTTGCGCCGCCAGCGTGGCAGTTGCGCCTTCGTCGTCGGGCACGATGGCCAGCAACACCCGCACCCGCTCTCCACCCCAGGTGATGGTGACGTTCTTGTTCAGTTGCGCATATAGCTGCTGCTCGTGGCGGCGCAGCACTTCGCCCGCTGTCTTGACCAGGGTATTGAAGGCATTCACATCCAGCGGTTTGGGGTTCTTTTTGTCGCGCCCCATGGTCCACGGGCCCACCAGCGCGGGCTCGTCCTCGCCCCGCAGCGTCATGGAAACGGCCCAACCATCGTCATCCTCGTTTTTAATCACCCGCGCCATCCAGCGGCCGTCGCTCCACAGGCGGGGCTCCTGGATGGGGGAAGGTGTGTCATCGGTGTGATCGATCATGGCGGCGGGCTATGCAAGGAAAAGGCGCAGAGCATACGCGCATCGACAGCATAGCCCCGGCAGCCACGGCACCCGTTCCGGCCATCGCATGCAGCCCCGTCAACCCGCATTCAGAATGGAAAGCGCAGGGTAAAAGCCGTGCGGCCCGGGTGCGAGGCAACCCCTACATCGCCTTTGTGCGCACGCAAAATCGCCTGCGTGATGGCCAGGCCCAAGCCCGTTCCCTCGCCTGATGCGTGCTGGCGCGACGGATCAGCCCTGTAAAAGCGCTCGAATAACCGGGCCAGGTGCTGCGCGGGAATCATCTCGCCGGTGTTTTCCACCGTGAGCACGATCTGGCCTTCCTGCCGAACAATGGCCACGGCAACCTGCCCCCCGGCGGGGGTATGGCGCAGTGCGTTGGAGAGCAGGTTGTTCAGCGCCCGGCGCAGCATGAGCCGGTCGCCCAGCACCACGCCCGCGCCTTGTACGTCCAGCCGAATCGCTTGCTCATCGGCCAGCGCCTCATAGAAGTCAAACAGGTCCTGCACCTCACGCGCCAAGTCCACGGGCTCGCGGTGCACGATGGCCAAGCCGTTCTCGGCCTTGGCCAGAAACAGCATGTCAGAAATCATGCGCGCCAGGCGTTCATATTCCTCCGCATTGGATTCCAGGATGTCGCGGTAGATGCCTGCGTCCCGCGGTCGGCTCAGTACCACCTGGGTCTGCATCATCAGGTTGCTGATGGGCGTGCGCAACTCGTGTGCCAGGTCCGAAGAGAAATCGGACAGCCGTCGAAAGGCATCCTCGAGGCGTTCGAGCATTTCGTTCAGGGTGGTGGCCAGGTCGGCCAGCTCGGCCGGTACGGCCTGGGTCGGCACGCGACGGTCCAGGCTTTGCGCCGTGACGGCGGCGGCCTGTTCGCGCATGGCCCGCAGTGGCGCCAAGCCCCGGCGTGCGGCAAACCAGCCCAGCAGGCCCACCATCAGCGCCGCACAGGCCACAAACAGCCACAGAGTACGGCGAAAGTCGTGCATGAAATCATCGTGGTGCGCGCTATCGATGGCGAGAAAAACACGCACGTCCCCATGCGCAGCAGGGGCCATGGGCATGCCCCATTCCAGCCCATGGAACCGCCGCCCTTCGGTGGTCCATTTCTGCAAGGGCGCTGCTGCACGGTCAGGCCCACTGGCGCCCCCCGAATCCGGAAAAACGACCCCCGGTGTGGCAAACAACAACGCCTGGTCAGGCCCGCGCACCGCCATTACCAGATCATGGTGCCCGGAGAAGGCTTCACGCAGCTGCCCGACCATCCCCGCCAGATCTTGCGGTGTACGCGCAGCACCAATGATGTGCTCGGCATGCTGCAACTTGCCCGTCAATTCAGAGCGGTCAAGGTCGTCGAAATGGCGTTCGATGGCGCCCAGCACCACCCAGCCCAGGAGGAGCAGGACAGCCCCCGAGGCCGTGGTGAAAAGCAGCGTCAGCCGAGCGGTCAGGGACAGGCGGGGCATCAACACCCGGAATCCTCCAGCACATAGCCCATGCCGCGCACGGTGCGAATCAACTTGCGCTCGAAGGCATCATCCACTTTGGCGCGCAAGCGGCGCACAGCCACTTCGATCACATTGGTGTCGCTGTCGAAGTTCATGTCCCAGACCTGGGACGCAATCAGGGTGCGCGGCAGCACTTCGCCCTGCCTGCGCAGAAGCAATTCGAGCAGCGCAAACTCCTTGGCCGTGAGGTCAATGCGTTGACCGCCGCGCACGACGCGGCGGCGCACCAGGTCCAGCTCCAGATCAGCCACCCGCAGCAGCGTGCTCTCCATGCCGCTCTTGCCCCGGCGCAGCAGGGTGCGCACCCGCGCCAGAAATTCCGAAAAAGCAAAGGGCTTGACGAGGTAATCGTCGGCCCCCAATTCCAGGCCCTTGACCCTGTCCTCCACCTGGTCCCGCGCTGTCAGAAACATCACCGGCATGTGCTTGCCCCCCTGGCGCAAGATGTCCAGCAACTGCCAGCCGTTCATCCCCGGCAACATGACATCGAGCACCAGCAGGTCGTAGTCGCCCGTCGTGGCCAGATGCAGGCCATCAACGCCGTTGCGCACCAGATCGGCCACAAACCCGGACTCTGTCAGCCCTTGCTGCAGGTAGTCCCCCGTCTTGGGCTCATCTTCAACGATCAGGATTTTCATGCGGGGCAGAGCTGCTGTGGGGCACACCACCCGATTGTGCCCGCCACACCCCGCACTGGAGCGTAGATGACAGATTTGTAATCTGCCGGAAAGCTGCCTGTGGGGGGTGGCGCTGCACCATGCACGCCATGCACTCCCACCGTTCCAGACACCGGCGCCATCCGATCAGGCCAGCCCTGCAAAACCCAGCGCAAAAACTCCACTGGGCCCGGTTCGCCGGAATACTGCTGGCCTTTTCTCTGGCCGCAGCACCGGCCACTGCGCAAACACTGGCACAGGTACTGGAGCAGGCCTGGTCCCTGCACCCCCAGGCCAGGGCCAGCAGCACGCGCTCCGCCCAGGCCGCCGCAGGTGTCGAAGCAGCCACCGGCCTGACACCCGGCCCGGCCGCGCTGTCGCTGGGCACAGCGAGTGACCGCTTCAACGCCAACCAGGGCCAGCGTGAATGGGAAGTGGAAATGTCTGTCCCGCTGTGGCTGCCCGGTCAAAAGGCCGCGCAGACGGCCGAGGCCCTCAGCAGCCAGAAGGAAGCCATGGCAGAGCCCCATGCGCTGCGCCTTCGGTTGGCCGGCGACCTGCGCACAGCGTGGTGGGCCGTGGCCGCTGCACGCCAGACACAGACCCTGGCCCAGCAGCGCGTGGACACGGCCCAGGCCCTCCAGGCGGATATCCAGCGCCGCTACCGTGCGGGCGAACTGGCACGCATTGACGCCAACCTAGCCCAACGCGAAGTGCTTGTCGCCCAAGGGGCTTTGGCCGATAGCGCCACGGCGCTGGTGCAAGCCGAGCAAGCCTTTCGTGCGCTCACCGGCAGCGCCGCACCGGCCCAGCTGGCCCCGGAGTCCCCTTACGGTCAAAAAGTTCTTGCGCCAGACCACCCTCTTCTGGCCGTAGCCTCCGCCGCCCTGGAGCGGGCGCAGGCGCGGGTACGGTCGGTGGACGCCACCCGCCGCACGGCGCCAGAGCTGGCCTTGCGCATGGTCCGTGACCGCGGTGCGGCCGGGCAGCCGTATTCCAGCACCGTGGGCATCAAGCTGACGATTCCCTTGTCTTCTGCTCCCCTGGTGCGCCAGGCCCAGGCGGCCGCCCTGGCGGCGCTGGAGCAGGCGCAGGCCGAATACGACCAGTTGCAGCGCAAGCTGGCGCTCGACGCCGAGCAGGCGCAGCACAGCCTGGAGTCCAGCACGCGCCAGTTGCGCCAGGCACAAGAGCGCCTGGCCCTCGACACGGACACGCTCCACCTGGCAGACAAGGCATTTGCCCTGGGAGAGAGCGGCTTGCCTGCCTTGCTGCGGGCACGCTCCGATGCGCTGCAAGCCCAGGCCCAGGTCAGCCAACAACAGTGGTCCGTGGCAGCCGCCCAGTCCCGATTGAACCAAGCCCTCGGAGCCCTTCCCCAATGAAAAACCTGCGTTCTCTTCTGGCTGGTGCAGCCCTCGCCTGTCTGGCGTGGTCCGCCCTGGCCCACGGCGACGAAGACCACAGCGAGCCGCGCTCCGCAAAAACATCCCAGGCCGTGGCACTGGCACCGCGCGCCGAAGCACAAACCGATGCCTTTGAACTGGTGGCTACGCTCGAACAAGACCGGCTTGTACTGACCATCGACCGGTTTGACACGAACGAACCCGTCGTCGGCGCCCAGGTGGAAGTGGACACAGGCACCGTGCAGACCATGGCCCACCCATCGTCGCCTGGGGTGTACTGGGTTCCCCAGGGGGGCATCGGCCAACCAGGCAGGCACCCACTGACTTTCACTATCGAGACCGACGACAGTGCCGACCTGCTGACCGCCACGCTGGAAGTCTCACCGCCTGTGGCAATCGCCGCTGCACCGTTTGAACCTGCGCGCTCGATGGCCTGGGGCCTGGGCGGTATCGCGCTGCTCGCAGGTGTGGGCCTGCTCGTCCTGCGCCGCCGCGCACCGAGTCGTACCCATTCCCCAAGAGACATCGAATGAAATCCGGATACCTCCCCCCTCTGGCGGCCGCCTTGTTGTTGGTGATGCATGGCGCCGCACTCGCCCATGGCGATGAAGACCATGGCGCAGCGCCCACTACAGCGCCCACGGCCACCGCAGCGCCCCTGACCACACCACAGCGCCTGGCCGACGGAAGCCTGTTCATCCCCAAGGCGATCCAGCGGCAATGGGGCCTGCGTACCGTGAAGGCCGACATCCGCGACCTGCCCCTGTCGGTGGAGCTCGCTGGCAAGGTGGTTGCTGATGCGACGGCCGGAGGCCGCGTGCAATCCACCCAGCCTGGCCGCATCGTGGCACCGGTTCAGGGCCTACCCACCCTGGGCCAGAAAGTGCGCAAAGGGCAGGTGCTGGCCCATGTGCAGCCCACGGTGTCCAGCACGGAACGCGGGGGACTGCAGGCGCAATTGGCCGATCTTGATGCCCAGCAGACCATTGCCAAACGCAAGGCGGAGCGCTACGACCAGCTCCAGGGCGCCGTGCCACAGTCCGTCATTGATGCCGCACAACTTGAATGGGTGGCGTTGCGCCAACGCAGACAGGCACTGCAGGCCAGCCTCCACACGCCCGAACTGCTGCGCGCACCGGTCTCCGGTGTGGTCAGTGCAGTGCATGTCATGGCGGGCCAGGTCGTTGATGCCCGCGAAACCCTTTTCGAGGTGGTGAACCCCGCCCGGCTCACCGTGGAAGCACTGGCCTACGACCCTGGTTTGACCCAAGGGCTTACCGCTGCCAGCACCCGCGTGGCGGGCCGCAGTACGGAGTTGCAGTTTGTAGGCAGCGGGAGGCAGCTGCGCGAGCAGGCCTGGGTGTTGCAGTTCCGCGTGGCATCAGACCAGCATGCGCTGGCCGTTGGCCAATCGGTCACCGTGGTGGCCACCACCGGGCAGACCCACAAGGGTGCCGCCATTCCCCCAGCGGCAGTGGTGCGCGGCAGTGCTGGCGAGCAGACCGTATGGGTGCACACCCGTGCGGAGCGTTTCGAGAGGCGCACCGTGCGCGCCCAGGCGCTCAGTGCCGAGCGCACTGCACTCATTTCCGGCATTGCCACAGGTGAGCGCGTGGTGACCGAAGGTGCGAGCCTGCTCGCACAGGTGCGCTGACATGTTTGATTTCATCATCCAAACCAGCCTGCGGCAGCGCCTGATGGTGCTGGGCCTGTCTCTGCTTCTGGTGGTCTACGGCGCCCTGACCATCCGCGAGATGCCCGTCGATGTGTTTCCCGACCTGAACAAGCCCACCGTCACCCTGATGACCGAGGCCGGTGGCATGGCGCCTGAAGAAGTCGAGCAGTTGGTGAGCTTCCCCCTCGAGTCGGGCATGAACGGCATGCCCGGCGTGACGCGCGTGCGTTCAGTCTCGGGGGTCGGCCTGTCGATCGTGTACGTAGAGTTTGAATGGGCTTCGGACATCTACCGCAACCGCCAGCAGATTGCCGAACGGCTCAATATGGTCCGAGAGCAGCTGCCCGAGGGCATCGTGCCCCAAATGGGCCCCATCTCCTCCATCATGGGTGAGATTCTGCTGATCGCCCTTCCCGCTGATCCCGCAAAGGCCAGCCCGATGCAGGTGCGCGAATATGCCGACTGGGTGGTTCGCCCGCGGTTGCTCACTATCCCAGGCATCGCCCAGGTGACCCCCATCGGCGGTGAGGTGCGGCAATACCGGGTCGAAATTCACCCGCAGAAGCTGCAGGCGCTAGGCATCGAACGCGAAAAGGTGGATGCTGCGCTGCGCGATTTTGGCGCCAACACCAGCGGCGGCTTCTTACAGGCGCAAAGCCGTGAATACCTGATCCGGCAAATAGGCCGCACCAGCCGTATCGAGGATTTGCGCAACGTGGTGGTCGGCGTGAAAAACACCCAGCCCATCCTGCTCCACCAGGTGGCCGACGTTCGGTTAGCCCCGGCCGTCAAGCGGGGCGATGGCAGCTACACGGGCCAGTCGGCAGTGATCCTGTCGGTGCAAAAGCAGCCCAGCGCCGACAGTGTGGCGCTGACACAAGCGGTCGAACATGCCATGGCCGAGCTGAACAAGGGTCGGCCCCAGGGTATCGACCCCCCGCAGTTCCTGTTCAAGCAGGCTGATTTCATCGAACGGTCGGTGGGGAACGTGCAGGAGGCACTGCGCGACGGCGCTATTCTGGTGGCGGTGGTGCTGTTCCTGTTTTTGCTCAACGTGCGCACCACGGTGATCTCGCTGGTGGCCATTCCGTTGTCGCTGATGGTGACGGCCCTGGTGTTCCGCTATTTTGGTCTGTCGATCAACACCATGACCCTCGGCGGGCTGGCCATTGCCATCGGCGAACTGGTGGACGACGCGGTGGTCGATGTCGAAAACGTGCTGCGCCGCCTGAAAGAAAACAGCC
>Ga0209477_1001587_pt1 | contig 13740 bp, 10 predicted proteins | sample KloWWTupernatant_FD_187180 | JGI IMG/M metagenome (GOLD analysis project Ga0209477, IMG submission 187180) | Active sludge microbial communities from Klosterneuburg, Austria, studying microevolution and ecology of nitrifiers - Klosterneuburg... | ecosystem: Engineered > WWTP > Aerobic digester >...
GATGGACCTGGGCGTGAGTTCGCCCCAGATCGACGCCCCCGGGCGGGGTTTCAGTTTCCGTTTCGATGGTCCGCTGGACATGCGCATGGATACCACGCGCGGCGAAAGCGTGGCCCAGTGGCTGGCCAGTGCCGAAGTAGGGCAGATTGCGGAGGTGATACGTGAATACGGTGAAGAACGGTTTGCTGGCCCCATTGCAAAGGCGATTGTTGCTCGGCGGCAGGAACGGGGTCCTGTTGCATCCACCGCAGAACTGGCCGACCTCGTGGCTGGCGCGGTCAAAACCCGCGAGCCGGGCCAGAACCCTGCAACGCGCACATTTCAGGCTCTTCGGATTTTCATCAACGCCGAGCTTGAAGAACTGCGGCAGGCGCTAGAGGCCAGTCTTGCGCTCTTGCAGCCGGGGGGGCGGCTGGTGGTGATCAGTTTTCATTCGCTGGAAGACCGCATCGTCAAGCAGTTCATCGCACAGCACTCCAAAGAGGTCTACGACCGCCGTGCGCCCTTCGCCGCGCCCCAGCCCATGCGGCTCAGGGCGCTTGATCGCATCAAGCCCGGCGCCGCTGAGGTGGTGGCCAACCCGCGTGCGCGCAGTGCCGTCATGCGCGTGGCCGAGCGTACCGAGGTTCCGGCATGAGCGCCGCACACGCCCGTACCGCGCAAACCATGCGCGCCCGGACTGCTGTCAGTGCGAGCGTGGAGGCGCACGCATGATCCGGCTGAACATGGTGCTGCTCCTGGCCGTGATTGCGAGTGCGCTGTTTCTGGTGCATACACAGTACGAGTCGCGCCAGCTGTTTACCGAGCTGGACCGTGCGCTGGCCGAAGCGCGCCGCCTGGAAACCGAGCAGCAGCGTCTGCAGGTCGAAAAGCGCGCCCAGGCCACGCCTTTGCGTGTGGAAACACTGGCGCGCACCCGCTTGCACATGCGCACCGTGACGCCCGCCATCACGCAGTACGTGCCCGATCCGCTGCCTGCCTCGGAGACCCGGCCATGAGCCGCAGTGTGGTCTATACCCTCAGTCCGTTGCTGGCGAGCAAGACGCCGGTGTGGCGCAGCAAGTTCATCGTGGCCATGATTGCACTCGGCTTTGTGGGACTGGGCGTGCGCGCGGCCTATGTGCAGGTGTTCGGCAACGATTTCTTTCAGCGCCAGGGCGAGGTGCGTTTTGCGCGCACGCTGGAACTGCCCGCCAACCGGGGACAGATTCTTGACCGCAATGGCTTGATCCTGGCCTCCAGTGTGCCGGCAAGCAGCATCTGGGCCATTCCCGAGGATGTGGAGCAGGACAAACCGGAGGTGCGCGCCAAGCTCAAGGATCTGGCTCGCCTGATGGGCATGCCCATGGCAGAGCTGCAGGCCAAGCTCGCGGATGAGGACAAGACCTTCGTCTGGATCAAGCGCCAGCTCGACTGGGACCTGGGACAGAAAATCGCGGCGTTGAACATCAAAGGCATTTACCAGCGCAAGGAATACAAGCGCCAGTACCCTGAGGGCGAGGCAGCGGCGCATGTGGTGGGCTTTACCAACGTCGAGGACAAGGGCCAGGAAGGCATGGAACTGGCCTTCAACGACCTGCTGGCGGGCAAAAGCGGTTCGCGCCGTGTCATCAAGGACCGCCTGGGCCGCGTGGTCGAAGGCGTGGGCGAGGTGGTGCCGCCGGTGGATGGGCGCGACATGCAGCTCTCCATTGACAGCAAGGTGCAGTTCTTCGCCTACCAGAAGCTGCGCGACCAGGTGCAGGCGCACAAGGCCAAGGGTGGCAGTGTGGTGGTGCTCGATGCCGTGACGGGCGAAGTGCTGGCCCTGGCCAACTACCCCAGCTATGCGCCCGACAAGCGCCAGAACCTTTCGGGCGAACAACTGCGCAACCGCGCGCTGACCGACACGTTCGAGCCCGGTTCGACCATGAAGCCTTTCACCATCGGTCTGGCACTCGAGAGCGGCCGGGTGCGGCCCCATACGGTCATCGACACCACGCCAGGGCGCCTGACCATCACCGGATCGACCATCTCGGACACGCACAACTACGGCGCGCTCACCGTGGAAGGCGTGATCCAGAAGTCCAGCAACGTGGGCACCACCAAGATCGCCATGCAGATGCCTGCGCGCGAGATGTGGGAGACCTTCTCGGCCGCAGGCTTCGGGCAAAAGCCGCAACTCGGCTTTCCAGGTGTGGTCAGCGGGCGCCTGCGCCCCTACAAGACCTGGCGCCCCATCGAGCAGGCCACCATGTCCTATGGCTATGGTCTCTCGGCCAGCCTGTTCCAGATGGCGCGCTCCTATACCGTGTTTGCGCACCAGGGGCAGATCATTCCGGCCACCATGCTCAAGACCAGCGAACCCGCAGCGGGTGTGCCGGTGTTTTCGCCCAAGACGGCCGATGCCGTACGCAAGATGCTGCAGATGGCCGCAGGCCCGGGCGGCACGGGCCAGAAGGCGCAGACCGTGGGCTACTCCGTGGGCGGCAAGTCGGGTACCGCGCGCAAGCAGGTGGGCAAGAGCTACGCCACCAACAAGTACCGCGCCTGGTTTACCGGCATGGCACCCATCGACCAGCCGCGCATCATCGTTGCGGTGATGATCGACGAGCCCAGCAATGGCGTGTACTACGGCGGCGCGGTGGCTGCGCCCGTGTTCAGCGAAGTGGTGCAGCAGACGCTGCGCATGATGGGCGTGCAACCCGACATGGACGTCAAGCCGCAGATCGTGGCCGAGGCGGTGGAGGAGCCGCTGTGATCCGCACCCTGACCGACTTCCATGAGGCCGTGCAGTGGCTGCGCGCGCGCGTCACCGGCACGCTGCACACCGACAGCCGCCGCATCGCGCCGGGGGATGGCTTCATCGCATGGCCCGGCGCTGCCACCGACGGCCGCGCCCATGTGCGCGACGCCCTGGTGCGCGGCGCAACGGCCTGCCTGGTCGAGCATGAGGGCGTGCTGCCTTTCGCCTTTGCGGGCGACGACATCGCCGCGCTGCCCCGCCTCAAGCAGGCCACGGGCGACATTGCCGCCGACTGGTTTGGCCAGCCCAGCCGGGCGCTGGAGGTGGTGGCCGTCACGGGCACCAACGGCAAGACCAGCACCACCTGGTGGCTGGCGCAGGCGCTATCGAATCAGGAGCGTTCAGCGCATGGTCCGTGTGCCCTGGTGGGTACTTTGGGTGTGGGGCTGGCGGATCATCTGGAGCCCACGGGCATGACCACGCCGGACCCGGTGCTGCTGCAGCGCTCCTTCCGGCAGTTTGCCGATGCAGCGGCGCGCTCGTGCGCCATCGAGGCATCTTCCATCGGCCTGGCCGAGCACCGGCTGGCGGGCACGCGCATTGCCGTGGCGGTGTTCACCAACTTCACCCAAGACCACCTGGACTACCACGCCAGCATGGAGGCCTACTGGCAGGCCAAGGCCGCGCTGTTCGACTGGCCCGGCCTGCGCGCGGCTGCCATCAACATCGACGACCCCCAAGGCGCTGCCCTGCATGCGGCCCTGCAAGGGCGCGGCATCGAGCTGTGGAGCCTCTCGCAGCACACGGCCGCACGCCTGTGTGCCACCGAGGTCACCCTGGGCGAGGGCGGCCTGCGTTTTCGTGTGAGCGAAGGCGCGCACAGCCTGACGCTGCAGACGCAGGTGATCGGCAGCTACAACGTCTCCAACCTGCTGGGCGTGATTGCCGCGCAGCGCGCCCTGGGTGTGCCCTTGGAGCAGGCCGTGCGTGTCTGCGAACAGTTGCTGCCCGTGCCGGGCCGTATGGAGCGCATCGTGCAGCCTGGCCAGCCGCTGGTGGCCGTGGACTACGCCCACACCCCCGACGCCCTGCAGCAGGCCCTGCAGGCCCTGCGGCCGCTGGCGCAAGAGCGCGGCGGCCAGCTCTGGTGCGTGTTCGGCTGCGGCGGCGACCGCGACGCGGGCAAGCGCCCGCTGATGGGCGGCATCGCGCAGCGCCACGCTGACTGGGTCGTGGTGACCAGCGACAACCCGCGCAGCGAGCAACCCGCCGACATCCTGCACCAGATCCTGCTGGGCACCATTGCCGGGGAAACCGTGCGCGCCGAGCCCGACCGCGCCGCCGCCATCGGTCTGGCCCTGCAAGAGGCCGATGTGCGCGATGTGGTGCTCATCGCAGGCAAGGGCCACGAGGACTACCAGGAGACGGCCGGTGTGCGCCAGCCATTCTCGGACATGGCGCAGGCCCTGGCCGTACTCCAGCGCCGGGGAGGCACCCCATGATGGGCATGAACTTGCAACAGGTTTTCGCCTGGATCGAGTCGCGCGAGCCGCGTGCGCGCCTGGTGGGCGATGGCGCCACTCCCCTGGCGCGCGTGCACACCGACACGCGCACCCTGCAGGCGGGCGACCTGTTCGTGGCCCTGCGTGGCGAGCGCTTTGACGCCCACGACTTCCTGGCCCAGGCCCGCGCCAGCGGCGCCGTGGCCGCCCTTGCCGAGCGCGGGCTGCAGGCCGCCGGGCTGCCCGGCATAGAAGTGCCCGACAGCCTGCAGGCCCTGGGCCACCTGGCCGCTGCATGGCGCGCGCAGTTCAGCCTGCCCTTTATTGCGGTGACCGGCAGCAACGGCAAGACCACGGTCACGCAGATGATTGCCGCCATCCTGCAGGCGCACGCGCAGCAGGCTGCGTTTGCCACGCGTGGCAATCTCAACAACGCCATCGGCGTTCCGCAAACCCTGCTGCGCCTGAACGCCTCGCACCGCGTGGGCGTGGTCGAGCTGGGCATGAACCACCCCGGCGAGATCGCCCTGCTGGCGCGCATTGCCCAACCCACGGTGGCCCTGGTGAACAACGCGCAGCGCGAGCACCTGGAATTCATGCACACCGTGCAGGCCGTGGCCGAAGAAAACGGCTCGGTGCTGGCCGCGCTGCCCATGGATGGCGTGGCCGTGTTCCCAGCGGGCGATGCCTACACCGCGCTGTGGCAGGGCCTGGCGGCGGGGCGGCGCTGCGTCACCTTTGGCGGTGCGCTGGCCGATGTGCGCTGCACACAGGCCCAGTGGCAGGGCGACGCCTGGCAGGTCACCCTGGCCACGCCGCAAGGGCCGCTGGAATGTGCGCTGCACATTGCGGGCCGCCACAACGTGACCAACGCACAGGCCGCCGCAGCCTGCGCATTGGCGGCGGGCGTGCCACTGGACGCTATCGCGCGCGGCCTGGGTGCTTTCGAGCCGGTCAAGGGCCGTTCGCGCGCCCTGGGCGTGCGTTGCGGCGAGCGCACCGTCACCGTGGTGGACGACAGCTACAACGCCAACCCGGACTCCATGCACGCTGCCATCGAGGTGCTGGCCGAACTGCCCGCGCCGCGCCTGCTGGTGCTGGGCGACATGGGCGAGGTGGGCGACCAGGGGCCGCAGTTTCACGCTGAGGCCGGGGCCCATGCGCGTGCACGCGGCATCGAGCGGCTGTACGCGCTGGGCACGCTGTCGCGGCACACCGCGCAGGCCTTTGGCACGGCCACGCATTTTGACGACATGGCATCGCTGCTGGCAGCGGTGCGGCAGGCGCTTCCCGAGGTGGGCAGCGTGCTGGTGAAGGGATCGCGATTCATGAAGATGGAACAGGTGGTGGAGGCATTGGTCTCCACCGCGCAAGCCGCCGCTGCGGCGCAGGAGGCCAACCATGGCACAAAGCATTGAGATGAGCCGAGGTGCCCCATGCTGATGTGGCTGGCCCAATGGCTGCAAGGCCTGTCGCCCGAGTTGGGTTTTTTGCGCGTGTTCCAGTACCTCACGCTGCGTGCGGTGCTGGGTGCGATGACGGCGCTGCTCATCGGCCTGCTCGCCGGGCCTGCGGTGATCCGGCGCCTGACGGCGCTGAAGATCGGCCAGCCCATCCGCACCAACGGCATGGAAACGCACCATGTCAAAAGTGGCACGCCCACCATGGGCGGAGTGCTGATCCTGCTGGCCATTGCCATTGCCACGCTGCTGTGGGCCGATTTGTCCAACCGCTTTGTGTGGATCGTGCTCATCGTCACGCTGGGTTTTGGTGCCATTGGCTGGGCCGACGACTGGCGCAAGGTGGTCTACAAAGACCCCAACGGTATGCCTTCGCGCGAGAAGTACCTGTGGCAGTCGCTCATTGGGTTGGCGGCAGCGCTGTATCTGGTGTTCAGCATTTCGGAAAGCTCCAACCTCAAGGTGCTGGAGCTGTTCTTCTCGTGGGTCAGTTCGGGGTTTGACGTGAACCTGCCGCCCAAGGCGGGCCTGTTGGTGCCTTTCTTCAAGGAAGTGAGCTACCCGCTGGGCGTGCTGGGCTTCGTCATCCTGACCTACCTGGTCATCGTGGGCTCCAGCAATGCGGTCAACCTGACGGACGGCCTGGACGGCCTGGCCATCATGCCGGTGGTCATGGTGGGTTCGGCGCTGGGTGTGTTTGCCTACGTTGCGGGCAGTTCGGTGTATTCCAAGTACCTGTTCTTCCCGCACATTCCGGGCGCGGGTGAACTGCTCATTTTCTGCGCTGCCATGGCGGGCGCGGGCCTGGCCTTCCTGTGGTTCAACACCCACCCGGCGCAGGTGTTCATGGGTGACGTGGGCGCGCTGGCGCTGGGCGGCGCCCTGGGCACCATTGCCGTCATCGTGCGCCAGGAAATCGTGCTGGCCATCATGGGCGGCATCTTCGTCGTCGAGGCGCTGTCGGTCATGCTGCAGGTGAGCTGGTTCAAGTACACCAAGCGCAAGTACGGCGAAGGCCGACGCCTGCTCAAGATGGCGCCGCTGCACCACCACTTCGAGAAGAACGGCTGGAAGGAAACGCAGGTGGTCGTGCGTTTCTGGATCATCACCATGCTGCTGTGTCTCATCGGCCTGTCCACCCTGAAACTGCGATGAATCCGCTGGACGAGCCACTCCCTCCACCCGCCGAAGGCACGCCTGCGGCGCTGCCCCTGCCTGCAGAAGGAGCGGCAGGCGCAGAACCAATGCCTGCTGGGGTTGCAGATCTGATGGACACGGTGCCGCCTGTGGACATGGGCACTGCGCCCGCCACGGCCCCAGCGCCCCAGCACGAGCTGCCGCACACCCTGGACGCCGCGCGCGAGGCCGCGGCCTTTGTGGCGCGCATCTTTGCCGAAACGCCGGTGTCCCACCCCGGCGCAGATGCCGCCGAGCCCGCAGAGCCCGAATCTGCGGCAGAGGAACAGACCGCCGCACCCGACCCCGTGCCCGCAGGTTGGCCGCTGGAAGGCAGCAAGCCCTTGCAGGACCAGGCCGTGCTGGTGCTGGGCCTGGGCGCATCGGGCCTGGCCATGGCGCGCTGGTGCGTGCGCTGCGGTGCCCAGGTCACTGTGGCCGACACGCGCGAGGCGCCGCCGCAATTGGCGCAACTGCGCGCCGAACTGCCGCAGGTGCGCTTTGTGGCAGGAGCCTTCGATGCGGCCTTGCTCGATGGCGCAGCCTACAGCGCGGTGTACCGATCGCCCGGCCTGGCTCCGCAGGTGATTGCTCCTGTTTTTATAGCTGCTGGCGCCCGTGAAATAAGCGCTGGGGGCGAAATTGACCTGTATTCCAGTGCCTTGCGGGCGCTGCGTGCCGCCCATGGCTACGCACCGGCCGTGCTGGCCATCACCGGCACCAACGGCAAGACCACGGTGACCTCGCTCACCGGCAAGCTGGTGGCGCATGCGGGCAAGTCGGTGGCAGTGGCGGGCAACATCGGCCCCACGCTGCTCGACACCCTGGCCGAGCGCATCGACGCCGGGCAACTCCCCGAGGTCTGGGTGCTGGAGCTGTCGAGTTTCCAGCTCGACGGTGTGAACGGCTTTGAGCCCACGGCCGCGACGGTGCTCAATGTGACGCAGGACCATCTCGACTGGCACGGCGACATGCGCGCCTACGCCGGGGCCAAGACACGTATCTTTGGCCAGTGCGGGCTCATGGTGCTCAATCGCGAAGATGCAGCCGTGATGGCCATGTTGCCGTCCCCCGGCCATCCGAAGGCGGCAGCGGCCCCCTCGGGGGGCAGCGAAGCACACGCAGTGGCGAGCGCAGGGGTGCAGCGTTCTTCGCCACTGGTCAAGGTCAAGCTGCAAAAGCTCCAGCTGCGCCCGCACGTCACTTTCGGTGGCGACCTGCCACAGCGCCCGGGCGATTTCGGTATCGAGGTCGTCAGCGGCATGGCGTGGCTGGTGCGTGCGCAGGAGGCTGACGAAACCATCAAGCGCTCCAGACTGCACGAAGAAGCTCTGCACATCCAGCGGCTCATGCCTGCCGATGCGCTGCGTATCCGGGGGCGGCACAACGCCGTCAACGCGCTGGCCGCATTGGCGTTGGCCATGGCGGCAGGCTGTCCGCTGGGCGCCATGCTGTACGGCCTTCGCGAGTACCGCGGCGAGCCGCACCGCGTCGAGCCCGTGGGCATCGTCGACGGCGTCGAATACTTTGATGACAGCAAGGGCACCAATGTGGGTGCCACCGTGGCCGCACTGACCGGACTGGGCGCTGACCGCCGTCTGGTAGTGATACTCGGCGGTGACGGCAAGGGGCAGGACTTTTCGCCGCTGGCCGCGCCGATTGCGCGCTGTGCACGTGCCGTGGTGTTGATTGGGCGTGACGCGCCGCAGATCCGGGACGCGCTGCTGGATACCGGCGTCGTGCTGCACGATGCCGCCACACTGCCCGAGGCTGTGCAATGGGCTGCACAACGCGCCCATGCAGGGGATGCGGTGCTGATGTCGCCCGCCTGCGCGAGCCTGGACATGTTCCGCGACTACGCGCACCGCGCAGAGGTGTTTGTGGATGCCGTGCACCAGCTTGCGCAGGACGCAGGCCAGGACCTGGGAGGCGCAGCATGAGCAGCGCCAGCACCACCGCAGGCAGCTTGCTGCAGCGCATGGCAGGCTGGTTCGGCGGTTTGCCGGGCAAGGCTGCCGAGGTGCTGCCCGTGCGCGTGGGCGGCACCGAGTACCGCCAGACCACGTCCACCCCGGCCAGTGTGTTGGGGTTTGACCAGGCGTTGCTGTGGGTGGTGGTGGCCTTGCTGTCCTGGGGACTGGTGATGGTGTATTCGGCCTCGATTGCCATGCCCGGCAATCCGCGCTTTGCCAACTATGCCCCCACGCATTTTCTGACGCGTCACGCGTTCTACCTGGTCATGGGGTTTGTGGCGGCGCTGCTCGCATTCCAGGTACCGATGCGGGTGTGGGAGCGGGTTGCGCCCTGGCTGTTTGCTGCGTCGCTGGTGCTCCTGGCGGCAGTGCTGTTGCCGGGCGTGGGCAAGGTGGTCAACGGAGCGCGCCGCTGGCTCACCCTCGGGCCCATCGGGTTTCAGCCGTCGGAGGTGGCCAAGTTTGCGGTGCTTATCTACGCCGCGGACTACATGGTGCGCAAGATGGAGGTGAAGGAGCGGTTCTTTCGTGCGGTGCTGCCCATGGGTGCCGCGCTGGCGGTGGTGGGTGTGCTGCTGCTGGCCGAACCCGACATGGGGGCCTTTATGGTGGTGGCGGTCATCGCCATGGGAATTCTGTTTCTGGGCGGCGTGAACGCACGCATGTTCTTCCTCATCGTCGCCATTCTGCTGGCGGCGTTTGCGCTCATGATTGTCAGCTCGCCCTGGCGGCGTGAGCGGGTGTTTGCCTACCTCGACCCTTTCAGTGAGCAGCATGCGCTGGGCAAGGGCTACCAGCTCTCGCATGCTCTCATTGCGTTTGGCCGGGGCGAGATCTTTGGCGTCGGCCTGGGCGGCAGTGTCGAAAAACTGCACTGGCTCCCCGAGGCGCATACCGACTTTCTGATGGCTGTGATCGGCGAGGAGTTCGGACTGGTCGGTGTGCTTGTACTCATCGTGTTGTTCCTCTGGATGACGCGCCGCATCATGCACATCGGCCGCCAGGCCATCGCGCTCGACCGCGTGTTTGCCGGGCTGGTGGCGCAGGGCGTGGCCATCTGGATGGGCTTTCAGGCCTTCATCAACATGGGGGTGAACCTGGGCGCGCTGCCCACCAAAGGCCTGACGCTGCCGCTGATGAGCTATGGCGGTTCGGCCATCCTGATGAACCTTGTTGCCATTGCCGTGGTGCTGCGCGTGGACTACGAGAACAAGTTGCTCATGCGGGGCAGTGGCAGGGCACCGACCTCGCGCAAAAGGGGAGGGGCGGCATGAGCACGGTACCCAAGACCGCCCTCATCATGGCCGGTGGCACCGGTGGCCATATCTTCCCCGGCCTGGCCGTGGCCGAGGAGCTGCGCGCGCGTGGCTGGCATGTGCATTGGCTGGGTGCGCCGGGCAGTATGGAGGCGCGCATCGTGCCATCGCACGGGTTTGCGCTGGAGACCATCGACTTTTCGGGCGTGCGCGGCAAGGGCTTGGCCACGCTGGCCCTGTTGCCACTGCGCCTGCTGCGCGCCTTCTGGCAGGCCTGGCAGTTGGTGCGCCGCGTGCGGCCCGATGTGGTGGTGGGTTTGGGCGGCTACATCAGTTTTCCGGGTGGCCTGATGGCCGTGCTGGCAGGCAAACCGCTGGTACTGCACGAGCAGAACTCCGTGGCCGGAATGGCCAACAAGGTGCTGGCGGGGGTGGCCGACCGGGTATTCACCGCCTTCCCCGATGTGCTGAAGAAGGCGCAATGGGTGGGCAACCCGCTGCGCGCCGCATTCACGCGCCAGGGCTCCCCCGCAGAGCGCTTTGCTGGCCGCAGTGGCCCGCTGCGCCTGCTGGTGGTGGGCGGCAGCCTGGGCGCGCGGGCGCTCAACGAGATCGTGCCGCAGGCGCTGGCGCTCATTCCGCCAGACCAGCGCCCTGTGGTCACGCACCAGAGCGGGGCCGCGCAGATCGACGCCTTGCGCGCCAACTACCAGACAGCAGGCGTGCAGGCCGAACTGACGCCGTTCATCGACGACACGGCCAGTGCCTTTGCGCAGGCCGACCTCATCGTCTGCCGGGCGGGTGCGAGCACCGTCACCGAGATTGCCGCTGTGGGCGCCGCCGCCGTGTTTGTGCCCTTCCCGGCGGCGGTGGATGACCACCAGACCACCAACGCACAGTTCCTGGTGCAGGCCGGGGGCGGCTGGTTGGTGCAGCAGCGCGACCTTTCCCCGCAGTGGCTGGCAGTTATGCTACAAAATACGGAGCGCACAGCGCTTATGGATAAAGCGCTGAAGGCCAAAAATATGCAAAAAATCAATGCCACCCGTGAAGTGGTGACCGCGTGTGAGGAAGTAGCAGCATGAAACACGCAATCCGCCATATCCACTTTGTAGGTCTGGGCGGCTCGGGCATGAGCGGCATCGCCGAGGTGCTGTTCAACCTGGGCTACCGCATTTCGGGCTCGGACTTGTCCGACAGCGCCACGCTGCGCCGACTGCAGGGCCTGGGCATGCAGACCTTTGTGGGCCATGCGGCTGAGCACATTGCCGGGGCCGATGCGGTGGTCACATCTACCGCCGTCAAGCGCGACAACCCCGAGGTGCTGGCGGCGCGTGAGAAAAAAATTCCGGTGGTGCCGCGCGCCCTCATGCTGGCCGAGCTCATGCGCCTCAAGCAGGGCATTGCCATTGCCGGCACGCACGGCAAAACCACCACCACCAGCCTGGTCACCAGCGTGCTGGCCGAGGGCGGACTCGACCCGACCTTCGTGATCGGCGGGCGCCTCAACAGCGCGGGAGCGAACGCCAAGCTGGGCAGTGGCGACTACATCGTGGTGGAGGCCGATGAATCGGACGCCTCGTTCCTCAACCTGCTGCCCGTGATGGCCGTCGTCACCAACATCGACGCCGACCACATGGAGACCTACGGCCACGACTTCGGCCGCCTGAAGAGGGCCTTCGTCGATTTCCTGCACCGCATGCCGTTCTACGGCACGGCCATCCTGTGCATCGACAACCCGGCCGTGCGCGAGATCGTGCCCGAGGTGTCGTGTCCCATCACCAGCTACGGCTTCTCCGAGGACGCGCAGGTGCGCGCCGTCAATGTCCGTGCCCAGGGCGGCCAGATGCATTTCACCGTGCAGCGGCGCAACGGCGTGACGCTGCCGGACATGGACGTTGTGCTCAACCTTGCGGGCGAGCACAACGTGCTCAACGCGCTCTCGGCCATTGCCGTTGCGGTGGAGCTGAATATTCCTGACGACGCGGTGCTGCGTGCCCTGGCCGGTTTCAAAGGGGTGGGGCGGCGTTTTCAGCACTACGGCGAGCTTCCGTCCAAGGGCGGCGGCCAGTTCACCGTGATCGACGACTACGGCCACCACCCCGTGGAGATGGCGGCCACGCTGGCGGCGGCGCGTGGCGCCTATGCGGGGCGGCGTCTGGTGCTGGCTTTCCAGCCGCACCGCTACTCGCGCACCCGCGACTGCTTTGAGGATTTCGTGAAGGTGATTGGCAGCGCTGACGCCGTGCTGCTCACCGAGGTCTATGCGGCAGGCGAGGCTCCGGTGGTTGCGGCGGATGGCCGCTCGCTGGCGCGTGCGCTGCGTGTGGCTGGGCGGGTGGAGCCCGTGTTTGTGGACGACGTTGCCACGCTGGCACAGGCCATCGCCGACCTCGCGCAGGACGGCGATGTGGTGTTGTGCATGGGTGCAGGCACCATCGGCGCAGTGCCGGGGAAACTGGTTGAAATGCTAGAAAAACAAGAGCGCTCGGCGCATGAGGAGCAAGCCTGATGAGTGCAATGAATACCCCGGTGGATGTGGGTTTGCTGGGCAAGGTGGCGGTGCTCATGGGCGGGTCCTCGGCCGAACGCGAGGTGTCGTTGATGTCGGGCGCTGGCGTGCTGCAGGCGTTGCGGGCGCGCGGGGTCGATGCCCATGCTTTCGACCCGTCGCAGGGCGATCTGGGCGAACTCAAGCGGTCCGGCTATGCGCGCTGCTTCATTGCGCTGCACGGCCGCCATGGCGAAGATGGCACGGTGCAGGGGGCGCTTGAACTGCTGGGCATCCCGTACACCGGCCCGGGCGTGATGGCGTCGAGCATCGCCATGGACAAGACCATGACCAAGCGCATCTGGCGTGCGGAGGGTCTGCCCACGCCCGACTGGCGCCAGGTGGCGAGCAGCGAAGAGACCAAGGCTGCTCTGGCCGCGCTGGGCGCGCCGATGATCGTCAAGCCCGCGCGCGAGGGCTCCACCATCGGCCTGACCAAGGTGACCGAGCCCGGCCAGTGCGCCCAGGCCTATGCGCTGGCTGCACGCTACGACCCCGAGGTGCTGTGCGAGCAGTTCATCGAGGGCGATGAGACCACCTGCCCGATTCTGGGCGAGGGTGCCAGCGCGCATGCGCTGCCGGTGATCCGCATCGTCGCGCCCCAGGGCAACTACGACTACCAGCACAAGTACTTCACCGACGACACCAAGTACCACTGCCCCAGCGGGCTGCCGCAGGCCGAAGAAGACGCCATCCAGCGTCTGGTGGTGCAAGCGTTCCGCACGCTGGGTTGCCGAGGCTGGGCGCGCGCCGACATCATGGTCCGCGCCCGCGACCGCCAGCCCTTCCTGCTGGAGATCAACACCTCGCCCGGCATGACCGGGCATTCGCTCGTGCCCATGTCGGCACGTGCGGCCGGCATCAGCTACGAAGACCTGTGCCTGCGCCTGCTGGCCGCCGCCTCGTTGGACGCGCCCGCCGAAACCACCGTGGGGGGGGCAGCCGCATGAACCACGCCTTGCCAGCGCCACTGGACGTCAAGCTCATGAACCTGACCGCCACGGTCCTGTTCGTGGGCTGTGTCGTGCTGGTGCTGATGGCTGGTGCGTGGTGGGTGCTGCGCCATCCGGCGCTGGGCATCGGGCGCATCGTGGTGC
>Ga0209477_1001588_pt1 | contig 13737 bp, 9 predicted proteins | sample KloWWTupernatant_FD_187180 | JGI IMG/M metagenome (GOLD analysis project Ga0209477, IMG submission 187180) | Active sludge microbial communities from Klosterneuburg, Austria, studying microevolution and ecology of nitrifiers - Klosterneuburg... | ecosystem: Engineered > WWTP > Aerobic digester >...
CGTGAGCAGGACGCATGCGGCGAGGGCCAGCACGATCCCGACCCCCTGGCTGCGCGACAGCCGCTCGCGGAGCACCACGCGGGCCAGCGCGATCGTGGCCAGGGGGTAGAGGCCGACCACGACGGCGACGACGCTCAGCTCGCCGTCGCCCAGGGCGAGCATGAGCAGCGCGTTCGCGACCCCGAGAACAAGACCGGCGCCTGCGGCGAGCAGCACCGTGCGCGACGTGCGATGGTGCGAGCCGGCCGCACCCTCGCCGCCGTCGAGCCAGGCGACCCGCACGCGGGTGCGAGGATGCGCGGCGAGACCGAGCAGCCCGGTCACCAGCAGGAGCAGACCGCTGGCGGTCTCGACGAGTGCTGGGCCGAGACCCGAGCCGCTCGGGGCGGCGTCCAGCGCGGCGATCGACATGCCAAGGCCCACGCCGGCGACGGTGGCCAGGACGAGTGCGCGCCGGCCGACCCGGTGCGGGTGGTCCTCGCGCGGGACACCGAGGAGCAGGGCCGCGACGATCGCGATGGCGACACCGCCCCAGCGGGGACCCGTGAGCCGCTCTCCGAGCAGGAGGGCGACGGCGACCGGGACGGCCGACTGGAGCATCGCGATGAACGGGGACAGCAGGCTGAGGGGGCCGGCGGCCAGCGCGGCATAGAAGGTCGCGAACCCGACCAGGGCGCTGACCCCCGCGACGACGCCAGCGAGCACGGACCCGGCCGTCCAGGCTCCCGGCACGAGCAGGACGCCCACGACGAGCGTGAGCGAGGCGACGAGGTAGGCGAGCGCCGTGACGACCAGGACCGGGGCCCGCCGGGCTGCGAGCGCGCCGAGGAAGTCCGAGACCCCGTAGAGCAGGCTCGAGGCCAGCGCGAGCACGACGACCAGCAGCACGTCGGCCACCCTAGGCGCGGCGAGCGCCCGAGGCCGGTCGGGGACCGGCAGGGCCGCGGCCTCGGCCGGTCCCACTACCGCCCGAGGTGTGCCCCCAACGCCCCGGCGTCGTCAGCCCCCGCGGATGTCAGGCTGCGCACAGAGCTGATCGCGCCGACGGTGAGGACCGCGCGCGCCACGCCAGCCGAGCACTCCACGGCGATCTGGTGCGCGGCGTCGATCCGTAGCGCCAGACCCCCCGTGGAACCCTCGTCCGCGGGGACCTCGGCGCAGGCTCGCGTGCAGCGTCTGCTGGCGGCGCGGCCGCAGGCCTCTGGTGGCGACCGAAGGTGGGCCACCCGTCGCTCCAGGTGACGTCGTCGGCGTAGGTCTCGCGGCCCAGCACGTGCCACTCCGGGCTCGAGCCGCGCGCGAAGCTCACCGCGTGCCCGCCCTCGGCGCCGCCCTCGGCGATGAGCAGGGACCACCACGAGCCGACCCGGTACAGGTGCGGCGCCTCGGGGAACGTGGCGCCGGTGCCGGACCACAGGTTCCGGCGTTCGGAGAGCACCTCCCCGCGCGCGAGGTCGACGGTGACCTGGACGATCCCCTCGGGGGTTCGCGGGCCGAAGCCCGCGAACGTCGGTGGCACACGCCGACGTCATCCGCCCACCGCGCCGGCCCGCGCGATCGCGCCGTAGACCGCCGCGCTCGGCTTCGGTGTGCGGGCGAAGGTGGTGCGGTCCACGGTGTGCAGCCCGAAGTGCTTCGCGTAGCCGAAGATCCACTCGAAGTTGTCCAGCAACGTCCAGTGGCAGTAGCCGAGCACCGGCACGCCGTCATCCATCGCGTCGAGCAGCCCGGCGAGGGCCGGCTCGATGAAGGCGGCGCGCAGCGCGTCGTCGTCCGTGCCCATCCCGTGCTCGGTGACGAACACGGGACGCCCGCTGACCTCGTGCGCGTACCGCGCCGCGCCACCCAGGGAACCCGGCGCGACGGCGGAGCCCATCTCGTTGAGCGGGGCGCCGGCCGGCGGCGGCAGCTCGCCGTCGGGGCCGTAGGTGAGCCGCTCGTAGTTCTGCACCCCGATGAAGTCGTCGTCGCGCGCCAGGCGCAGCCAGTGGTCGTAGACCTCGGCGCGTTTGGCGTCGCGGACGGCCTCCCCACCCGGGGCGGCCACGTCGTCCGAGATGGCGATGGACAGGCCGACGGGCAGGTCGGGGCGGCGGGCCTTGACCGCCGCGCGGGCCGCGAGGTGCGCACGGGTCATGCCGTCGCGCATCGCCGCGAAGTCCTCCGGCAGCATGACGTTGCCCGCGCGGTAGCGCTCCACGCCGGCCGCTGCGCTCGCGGCCGCCAGGGTCGCGTGCTCGATCTCGAGGATCTCCGGCGGCAGGCCGGCGAACGCCAGCATCTGGGGCAGGTTGGGCTCGTTGAGCGTCACGGCGGCGGCGATCCGGTCGCCGAACCGGTCCATCACCGCGCCGCAGTGCGCAGCGAAACGGTCGGCCGCGTGCGGGTCGAGCCACGATCCGAGCGCCGCGAACCAGTGCGGCGACGTGAAGTGGCTGAACGTCACGAGCGGCGCCAGCCCACGGGCCAGGCAGCCGTCCACGACGGCCTCGTAGTGGGAGAGCGCCGCCTCGTCGCGCACGCCCTGCTCCGGCTCGACGCGGGCCCACTCCACCGAGAAGCGGAACGCGTTCAGGCCCATGTCCCGGGCCAGGTCGAGGTCCCGCTCCCACAGCTCCCAGCTGTTGCAGGCGCGACCGGACGGCTCGGCGAAGATCGTGGGGGAGACGTTCTCGAGGAACCACGTGTCGCTGGTCCGGTTGTCGCCCTCGTTCTGGTGCCCGGCCGTGGCGACGCCCCACCAGAAGTCCTCGGGGAACGGGCGAGTGGTCATCGGAAGGCTCCTCCGGGGCTGCGGCGTGCGCATCGTCGCGCCGCGCCAGACTGCCCCGCCGGCCGCCGGCCGGAGCCATCGGCTTCCATTGAGCGGAAGACCGCGTCAGTAGGTCCAGGCGGGCAGCCGCCGGCGGGGGCCGCGCGGGTCGCTGAGGTCGCGCGTGATCCCGCGGGCCGTGGTCCGCAGCGCTGGCTCGAGCCGCGCGGGGTCGGCGACGTCCGCGGGGGCGACCAGCGAGACCGCGGCGACGACGTTCCCCGACCGGTTGTGGACAGGTGCGGCGACGGACGTCAGCGGCGACGTGGGGCGCTGGACGACGGCGACACCGCGGCGGCGGATCTCGGCGAGCTGGGCGCGCACGTCGTGCGGGCTGGGCCGGGGGCACTCGTGCAGGGGCCAGCCGAAGGCCGAGGCGAGGACCTCGTCGACCACGGCCGCGGGGCTGTGCGCCAGGAGCACGAGGCCCACCCCCGTGGGCACCGGGGGGTGGCGGCTGCCCGCGCGGTCGGTCAGTGGCAGGTCGTACCGCCCCACCCGGCGGTCGACGATGACGACGTCGTGCCCGTCGAGGATCGCGAGCTGGGAGTGCAGGCGGGTGGCCAGGTTGAGGTCGTCGAGGAAGGGCGCCGCCACCTCGCGCAGGCCCAGCGAGGGCTCGGCGAGCGCGGCGACCTCCCACAGGCGCAGGCCGATCCCGTAGGCGCCCGTGGCATCGCGTTCCAGCGCGCCCCATGCGACGAGGCGGGCTGCGAGCCGGCTCGTCGTGCTCAGGGGCAGCCCGCTGCGCCGCGCGAGGTCCGAGAGCGTCATCCGGCGGTGGTCCGGGCCGAAGGCGCCGAGGATCGCCAGCGCGCGGTCGACGACCGGGTCGCCCTGAGGTGGCCGCCGGCCGCGGACGGGCGCAGTGGTCACGGGCGCGGCCCCGGCGTCGAGGGTGGGACGGGAGGACACCGGACCAGTCTGCCATTGAATGGAAAGGCATGGCGCGGTCCTGCACCCCCAGGTCGCACGGTTGCCCCACGACAACGCCGTCTGCGGACATCTCCCCGTCCGCCAGCCCGAGGAGTGACATGACCGTCCCCCGTTCCCGCCTCACCGCCGCCGCGCTGGCCCTCTGCGCAGGCCTCGCCCTCACCGCCTGCACGAGCGAGGCCGAGGCACCCGCCACACCGTCCGAGGACGAGACGACCGCCGAGGAGGCCGCCGAGGAGCCCGAGGCCCAGGCCCTGCGGATCGGCTTCATCCCGCCCACGATGTCCGTGCCGGCCTTCCAGGGCCTGGCCGCCGGGCTCGAGGGCGCCGGGAGCGAGTTCGGCGACACCGTGGTGACCGCCGAGGCGAACTTTGACCCGGTCACCCAGATCCAGACCATCGAGCAGTGGGTCCAGCTGGGCCAGATCGACGCCCTGTGGGTCATCCCCGTCGCGGCCGACACCCTCACCCCCGTCATCGAGCAGGCCCAGGAGGCGGGCATCGTCGTCATCGCCGGCGGCCTGCCGGTCGACTACGGCATGGACGAGGCCGAGCCGGGCGTGACCTTCTCCAACGTCGACAACACCGCCTACGGCGAGGGCATCGGCACGCTCATGGCCGAGTGCGTCGCGGAGCGGCTCGACGGGGTGGCCGAGGTCCTGTTCGTCGCCAACGCGCAGGTCCAGTCGGGTGCGGCGCTCATCAACGAGGGCGCGCTCGCGGCCTTCGCCGCCGAGGCCCCCGACGCCACGATCGTCCAGCAGGTCGACGCCAAGGAAGAGCGCGCGGCGGACCAGACCCTCATCCAGACAGCGCTCCAGGCCAACCCCGGCGCGAACGGACTGTTCACCGGTGACGCCGAGTCCACGATGGCGGCGGTGAACGCGTTCACCAACGCCGGCGCCGACCCGACCACGCTCTGCATCGTCGGCAACGGCGGCACCGAGGAGCAGACGGCCGCGATCGAGGCCGGCACGCTGTTCGGCGTCGTCTCGTTCGACTTCATGGGCGACATGGGCCAGAACCTCGCCGAGCTGCACACCCTCGCCGCCGACCCGACGGCCCCCGGCCGGGTGCTCACCACGCCGATCTCGCTCCAGCGCGGCTGACCGGCGGAGCGGACGGAGGCTCAGACATGACGCTGTCGGCGTCCCGGGGTGCCCGCGTTGCGGCGGGCGCCCCGGTCCCGGCCACCGATGCCGGGGGTACGCGCACCGTGCGCACCCTGGTGTTCGTCCGGGACCGCGGGATCATCCTGCTCTGGCTCCTCCTGGTGGCGGTCTTCGCCTTCTGGGGCCAGCCGTACTTCTTCACGCTCGCCAACGCGGCCCTCGTAGCCAACGCCGCGGCGCTCACCGCGCTGTTCGCGGCAGCCGTCGGCTTCGGCATCCTCAGCGGAGCCCTCGACCTGTCCGTCCCGGCCGCCGCGGCGCTCGCCTCGGTGGTCGCAGGGCAGATCCTCACCGCGGGTGGTCCCACGTGGCTCGCCATCGTGGCGGCGCTCGTGGCCGGCTCGTCGGTCGGCCTGCTCAACGGCGCGCTGGTGCAGCGAGGCCTCAACCCCCTGGTCGTGACCATCGCCTCCCTGACCTCGGTCGGTGGCGTCGCCGTGCTGGTCTCGGGCGGGCTGGCCATCCCGGGGATCGACCAGCTGACCTGGATGGGCTCGGCCCGGTACGCGGGGATACCCGCTCCGGTGTACCTCGTCGGTCTGGTCTACCTCCTGGCGTGGTTCTTCCTCACTCAGACGAGGGCCGGTGCCCGGCTCCAGGCCGTGGGCGGCAACGTCGAGGCCGTGCGTCGCGTCGGGATCTCCGCCGACCGCTACCGGATCCTGGGCTTCGTGCTCGGCAGCCTGTGCGGCGCCGTCGGCGGCCTCGCGGTGACGGCCGTGACGCTCCAGGCGTCCCCGGCGGCGTCCACCTCGCTGCTCTTCACCGGCATCACCGCGGTGGCGCTGTCCGGCATGCCGCTCAGCGGCGGACGCGGGAGCATGCCGCGCGTGCTGGTGGGCGCGCTCATCATCGAGACGATCAACAGCGCCCTCGTCATCCGCGGCATCGAGCCGGCGTGGACCACCGTCGTCACCGGCGTGCTCCTGGTCGTGGCGCTCGTGTTCGAGCGCGTCATGAGCCGGGCTGTCACGGCGCGGCTCACGGTGTCCGAGTCCGTGGCCACCCCAGCACCCGAGGAGGCATGAGATGAGCGAGCACGGTGCGGTGCCGGCCTTCGAGCTGCGTGGCATCGAGAAGCACTACGGCTTCGTCAAGGCGCTGGCCGGCGTGGACTTCCACGTGCGGCCCGGCGAGGTGGTCGCCCTGCTGGGCGACAACGGCGCGGGCAAGTCGACGCTGCTCAAGGTGATGTCGGGCGCGCACGCCCCGACCTACGGCGAGATCTTCGTCGGCGGGCGCAGGGTGGAGCTCGGCAGCCCGCGGGCCGCCGCAGAGGCCGGGGTGCAGATGGTCTACCAGGACCTGGCCCTCATCGACGCCGCGGACATCGCCACCAACCTCACCCTCGGCCGCGAGCCGGTCCGCAAGGGTCTCCTCGGCTGGCTCGGGGTGCTGGACAAGAAGGCCATGCGGCGCGAGGCGGAGCGCGAGATCCAGGCGCTCGGCGTCACGACGGCGCCCGTCACGCGGGCGGTCGAGATGCTCTCGGGCGGCCAGCGTCAGGTGGTCGCGCTCGCGCGCGCCGCGGTCCGGGTCGGGGACGCCGCGAACGCCGTCCTGCTGCTCGACGAGCCGACGGCGGCCCTGGGCTACGCCCAGACCAAGCAGGTCGGCGAGCTGGTCCGGACCATGGCGGACCGGGGGATCGCCGTCGTCGTCGTGACGCACAACCTGCCGTTCTGCTTCGATGTGGCCGACCGGATCGCCGTGCTCAACCGCGGGCGCAAGGTCGCCGACGTGCTGCGCTCCGAGACGGACAACGACGCGATCGTCGGGTGGATCACCGGGGCCAAGGCACCCCAGGAGAACCTGGTCGCCGGGTCCCGCTGAGGCGTACCGGTGCTCGGGACGGTCCGCCGTCCCGAGCACCGGCCGGATCGCACCGCACCGCACCACCGAGAGAGACGAGACCGCCATGCCCACCGCCGCCGACGCGACGGACCTGCCGCCGGACGCGCTCGGCCTCGCCGGGGCGCCGTTCCACCTGGACGACGACGCGCTGGCGTGGGTCGGGACGACGCTCGCCGGCCTGAGCCCTGAGCAGAAGGTCGGTCAGCTCTTCTGCCTCATCGACCTGCCCGCCACGACGGAGAACATCGACGCGCACCTCGCGGTCGCCGAGCCCGGCGGCTACATGCGCCGGCCCGCGCCGAGCGCGGAGATCGCCGCGCTCAACGCCTACATCCAGTCCAGGGTCCGGGTGCCCGCGCTGATCGCCGCGAACATCGAGTCCGGTGCCGACATGATCGGCACCGACCTCACGTCGTTCGGCAGCCCCCTGCAGACCGCGGCGACGGGCGACGCCACGAACGCGTACCGCCTCGGCCTGGTGTGCGGCACCGAGGCGCGCGCCGTGGGCTGCACGTGGGGCTTCGCGCCCGTCGTCGACGTCCAGCTGAACCACGCCAACCCCATGGTCCTGACGCGGGGCTTCGGCTCGGACGCGGCGACCGTGGCGACGTTCGGGGCGGCCTTCGTCCGCGGGCTCCAGGAGGCCGGGGTCGCGGCATCCGTCAAGCACTGGCCCGGCGACGGGGTCGACGACCGGGACCAGCACCTCGTCACGGCGGTCAACACCCTGTCCGTCGAGGAGTGGGAGGCGACATTCGGGCACGTGTACCGCACCGTGATCGACGCCGGGGCGATGACGGTCATGGCCGCGCACATCGCCCTGCCGGCGTGGTCGCGCGCGCTGCGCCCGGGGATCGCGGACGAGGACATCCTGCCCGCGAGCCTCGCGCCAGAGATCACCACGGAGCTGCTGCGTGAGCGCCTCGGCTTCCGCGGCCTGGTGGTCACGGACGCCTCGCTCATGGCCGGCATGCAGCTGGCCATGCCGCGCCGCGACCTCGTGCCCGCCGCGATCGCCGCGGGCTGCGACATGTTCCTCTTCACCCAGGACTACGCGGAGGACCACGGCTTCCTGCTCGACGGCGTGCGTCGTGGTGTCGTCTCCGAGGCACGGCTCGACGAGGCCGTCACGCGCGTCCTGGCGCTCAAGGCCGCCGTCGGCCTGCACCGCGCGGCGTCGGTCCAGGACCTCGTCCCCGACCCGACGTGCGCCGGTGTCGACCGGGTCCGCCACCTCGGGTGGGCGCGCGGCAGCGCCGACGCGGCGATCACCCTGGTCAAGGACAAGGACCCGCGGTCGCTGCCGATGGACCCGGCCCGTCACCGTCGGGTGCTCGTGTACTCGCTGCGCGGCCCGGACGCCACGACCGCCCCCGTCGAGCGGTTCGTCGAGGCGATGTCCGCCGAGGGCTTCGAGCTGCACGTCATGGGCGAGTGGGCCACCGCCGGGCCGGGGGAGCGGGGCTTCGGCCGGATGGGCGCCGTCACCGGCCGCGAGCTCCTCGAGAGCTTCGACGCGGTGGTCTACCTGCTCGATGTGTGGCCGGTGAGCAACCAGCCGACACCGCGCCTGTACTGGTCGATCATGGGCGCCAACGCGCCGAAGTTCACGATTGAGGTGCCGACGGTCGTCGTCTCGCTGGGCAGCCCGTTCCACCTGCAGGACATGCCGCGGGTCAAGACGTTCGTCAACGCCTACGGGCGCAACGACGCGACGGTGCTGGCCGTCGTCGAGAAGCTGCTGGGGCGCTCGCCCTTCACCGGGCGCAGCCCCGTCGACCCGTTCTGCGGGTACTGGGACGCGCACCTCTGAGCGGGGCGCTGGCGCGCCCCGCGGTCCGAAGGAGGGCGGGACCGACCCCTCCGCCGGGCCCCGGGGCCGGACGCCGACGCGGACGACGACGCCCGGCCGGTAGCGTGCCCGCAACGGGGACCGTGCACGGGACGACGGGCGGAGGGCAGCCATGACCGACGTGCTCTCCTCCGCGCGGGCGCTGCCGGCGGGTGGCGACTGGTCCTGGCTGCCGGAGAGCACGCCGCCGCCGTCGGCCGAGGCGCTGGGCGCGGCGCGTCGGCAGACCGCGACGCTGCTCGCGGACCGCGGCGTCACCTACGGCACCGCGACCCCGGGCCACCGCGCGGCCGGGTGGCGCATGGACCCCGTGCCCGTCGTCATCGGCGAGGCCGAGTGGTCCGGGCTGGAGCGCGCCGTCGCCCAGCGTGCCGCGCTGCTCGACGCGATCCTGCGTGACCTGTACGGGCAGCGCACGCTATTGGCAGACGGCGTCGTCCCGGTCGAGGTGGTCCTGGCGCACCCCGGGTTCCTGCGCGCGGTCGACGGGCTCGGCGTCCCCGGGCCGCACGGGCTGGTGCTCGCGGGGACGGACGTCTCGCGCGACGGTGCAGGGGCGTGGCAGGTGGTCGCGGACCGCACCCAGGCGCCGTCCGGCGCCGGCTACGCGATGGTCGGCCGGCGCGTCGTCGCGCAGTCCATGGCGGGGGTCTACCGGCAGACGTCGATCCGCCGGATCGGGCGCTTCTTCCACGCCCTGCGCGGGGCCCTCGACGCCGCGGCGCCGTCGGGCACCGCACCGCAGGCCGTGCTGCTGACCGCCGGGCCGCTGTCCGAGACCGCGTTCGACCAGGCCTACCTCGCGTCGATGCTCGGCCTGCCGCTCGTCGAGGGCAGCGACCTGCTGGTCCGCGACGGCCGCGTGTGGCTCCAGGGCCTCGACGGCCCCGAGCGCGTGGACGTCGTGCTGCGCCGGGTGGACGCGCAGTGGTGCGACCCGCTTGACCTGCGTGCCGACTCCCGCCTCGGGGTCCCGGGGCTGGTCCGGGCGGTGCGTCAGGGCACGGTCGCCGTGGTCAACCCGCTGGGCAGCGGGGTCCTCGAGCACCCGGCGCTCGGTGCGTACCTGCCGCGGGCGGCGCGCGTCGTGCTCGGCGAGGACCTCCTGCTCCCGTCCCCGCCGACCTTCTGGTGCGGTGACCCGGCCGCCCGCTCCCACGCGCTGGCGCACCTGGCGGACCTCGTCCTCAAGCACACGACCGGCGGGCGCGAGCGCGCCGTCCTCGGCTGGACGCTCGACGCGGCGGGCCGCGAACGGCTGGCCGCGCGGATCACCGCCGACCCGCTGCACTGGACCGCCCAGCAGAGGGTCCCCGGCGCCACGGCGGGGGACGACGACGCCCGACCGGCCGTGCTCCGCACGTTCGCGGTGGGCGAGGGCGGCGGGTACCACGTCATGGCCGGCGGGCTCGCGCTCGAGGCGCCCGAGCACCAGCGCGTGGTCTCCAGCGCGCTCGGCGCCATCGCCCGGGACGTGTGGGTCATCGCCGCGGAGGCCGATGCGGCGCCCGACCCGTGGCTGCTCGCGGCCCAGGACGAGCCGCTGCCCCGCCAGCTCGTCGCCGTCCCGCCCCGCACGGCGGAGAACCTCTTCTGGCTGGGCCGCTACGCCGAGCGCGCCGGGGACACCGTGCGGCTGCTGCGCGCAACGGTCGACCGCTGGTACGACCACGCGCGTCGCCCCGCCAGCCCCGGCGGTCAGGCGCTGCGGGTGCTCCTCGACGCGCTCGGCGCCCAGCACCCCGCGGGGTGGCCGGTGGTCGCCGGGGAGCCGGCTGGCGGGCCGACGGGTGACGTCGCCCGGCCGCAGCACGTGCGCGCGCTGCTGCTCGCGGGCGACGAGCCCGGGACGGTCGCGTGGTCGGTCCGCCGGATGGCGGAGGCCGCCGCCGCGGTCCGCGACCAGCTCTCGCACGACACGTGGCTGCCGCTGGCGAGCATGGACCGCGTGCTCGAGCACGAGGCGGCAGGCAAGCGGGCGGCCGGGTCCACCACCGGCCTGCTGCCCGTGCTCGACCGGCTGCTCGAGGCGCTGCTGGCCGTTGCCGGGATCCAGGCCGAGGGCATGGTGCGCGACGTCGGCTGGTACCTGCTCGACGCCGGACGGCGCCTCGAACGCGCGCTGTACGTCGTGGAGAGCCTTGGCGCGACCCTCGTCGCGACGCGGCCGGACGAGGTGGACGCCTACGTGCTGGAGTCGCTGCTCATCGCCCACGAGTCCTCGATCACCTACCGGCGCCGGCACTCCGCACGGCCCGACGTCGCGCACGTGCTCGACCTGGTGCTCCGCGACGCCGCCAACCCCCGGTCCCTCGCCTACCAGGTCGAGCGCCTCCGCGAGGACCTCGCGCAGGTGCCGTCGTCGCAGTCGACCGAGGCGCGCGACCGGCTCGCGCAGGACGTCGCGGACCTGGTCGCCGAGATCGACGTGCGGGCGGCCGGAGCGGTCATCGGCGGGCGGCGCGAGCGCCTGGCGGAGCTGCTCGAGTCGCTGCGCTGGCGGCTGCGCGCGCTGTCGGACGAGGTGGCGGCGGCGCACTTCGTCCACCCGACGCCCAGCCGGGCTCTGGTGGACTCCTGGGACCTGTCGTGAGCCGCACCTACGACCTCGTGCACCGCACGCGGTTCACCTACGACGAGGCGGTCACCGACTCCTACGGTCGCGCGGTGCTCGTCCCACGCGACCTGCCCGACCAGGTGCGCCACGCGGCCACGGTCGACATCGAGCCGGCGCCCGCGGACACCGCCGAGCACGTCGACTACTTCGGCAACACCTCGACCTACTTCGCCGTGACGCGGCCGCACACCGAGCTCGTCGTGACGGCGCGCTCGCGCGTCACCGTCGACCGTGCACCCGCGTCGCCCGCGACCCTGCCGGCGATCGCGTGGGACGAGGTCGGGCGGGCCCTCGCGGATCCCGCGGCGACCGAGGCGATCGGCACCGTCGCGCTGCGCGAGGCCCTGCTCCCGTCGCGGCACGTTGCCCTGGCGCCCGAGGTCCACGGCTGGGCGGCGCCGTCGTTCGCCCCAGGGCGCCCGCTCGCCGAGGTGCTCGCCGACCTGGCGCACCGGATCCGTACCGAGATCGCCTACCGCTCGGGGTCGACGACGGTGCACACCACCCAGGTCGAGCTGCTCGCCCAGCGCGAGGGGGTCTGCCAGGACTTCGCGCACCTCATGATCGCGGCGCTGCGCGCCCACGGGGTGCCGGCCAGGTACACGAGCGGGTACCTGGAGACCCGCCCGGCGCCCGGCAGGGAGAAGCTGCGCGGGGCGGACGCCTCGCACGCGTGGGTCTCGGCGTGGGTGCCGGGCGCCGGCTGGGTCGAGGTGGACCCGACCAACGACTGCTTCGTCGACGAGCGCTACGTGGTGCTCGGGTGGGGGCGCGACTACGGCGACCTCCCGCCGCTGCGCGGGGTCATCTTCACCGAGGGCTCGGGCTCGACCCTGCGCGTCGAGGTGGACCTCGTGCCCGCGGGGTCGGAACCCTTCGTCTGAGCCGCCGGTGAGCGCCCCTCGCTACGGCACGATGTGCCCCGCAGCCCGGAACAGCTCGTACCACTCGGCCCGCGTGAGCGGCAGGTCGGAGCCGAGCGCCGCCCCCGCCACGCGCTCGGGGCTCGTGGTGCCGAGGACCACCTGCATCCGGGCCGGGTGCCGGGTGATCCACGCGGTGGCGATGGCAATGGGAGGGACGTCGTAGGCCGCGGCGAGCCGGTCGATGACGGCGTTGAGCTCCGGGTGGTCCGGGGAGCCGAGGAACACCCCGGTGAAGAACCCGGCCTGGAACGGGGACCAGGCCTGGACGGTGATGTCGTGCAGCCGGCAGTAGTCGAGGATGCCGCCGCCGTCGCGCGTCACGGCCTGGGACTCGCCCAGCATGTTCGTCGCGATCCCCTCGGCGACGATCGGCGCGTGCGTGATCGACAGCTGGAGCTGGTTGGCGACGATCGGCTGGCGGACGTGGCGGCGCAGCAGGTCGATCTGCCGGGGGGTGTGGTTCGAGACGCCGAACGCCCGGACCTTGCCCGCGGCCGCGAGGTCGTCGAACGCCCGCGCGACCTCCTCCGGCTCCACGAGCGCGTCGGGCCGGTGCAGCAGCAGGATGTCGATCCGGTCCGTGCGCAGCGCGGCGAGCGAACCCTCGACGGACGCGACGATGTGCTCGTAGGAGAAGTCGAAGTAGCCCTGACCATGCACGATCCCGCACTTGGTCTGGATCGTCAGCGCGTCGCGCTCGGCGGGCGTCAGCGCCATCGCGTCGGCGAACCGGGCCTCGCACGCGTGCGGCTGCGCGCCGTAGATGTCGGCGTGGTCGACGAAGTCGATCCCCGCGTCACGCGCCGCCCGGACCAGGGCCCGGACCTCGTCGTCGGACTTGTCGGCGATCCGCATCATGCCGAGCACGACGTTGGGGGCGACGATGTCGGTGCCGGGCAGGGTGAAGGTCCTCACAGCGGGGGTTCCTCTCGGTGGGGTGGTGCGGTCGGTACGCGTCGGGCGACGGGGACGCTGGTCGGGCTCACCGCCACAGCGGCGTCGTCCAGTCCACCACGCTCAGCGGGACCACGAGCACCGGACGGTGCTGGTGGTGGCTCAGCTGGACCGCGAGCGAGCCCTCGACCACCTCGCGCAGGCGTGCCCCGGGACCAGGGGCACGGGTGCCGACGACGACCGCTGCGGCATCGACCGCTCGGGCGAGGTGGGTCAGCGCACGGTCCGGCCGGCCGGCGAGGTAGCGGAAGTCCCACGGCACGCCGGACCCGCCGAGCAGCTGCGTGAGGGAGTCCTCGATCTGCCGCCGGCGCTCGTGCCACGTGTCGTCGACCGCGTCGGGGTCGATCTCCGCGTGGCGCACCGAGCCGTCCGGGTGCTCCTCGACGACGAACCGCGTGGTGTCGACGTAGGCGAAGCAGAGGCGCACACCGCCGGCGGCCCGCGACCACGACGCCGCGGTGAGTGCGACGAGCTCCGGCTGCCGCGGGGTGACGGCGACCACCAGCGGATGACCGGCGAACGGGGTCAGCCGCTCCGGGCTCGGCTGCGGGACCTCGCGCGTCGCCATCTCCCACCCCTCGCGGGCCTCGGTGGGCCCGAGACCATCGTCC
>Ga0209477_1001589_pt1 | contig 13736 bp, 11 predicted proteins | sample KloWWTupernatant_FD_187180 | JGI IMG/M metagenome (GOLD analysis project Ga0209477, IMG submission 187180) | Active sludge microbial communities from Klosterneuburg, Austria, studying microevolution and ecology of nitrifiers - Klosterneuburg... | ecosystem: Engineered > WWTP > Aerobic digester >...
GACGAGGAGGAGCGCCGTCGCCGGGACGAAGAGTTCGCCAAGGAGCACGATCCCAAGGACCACGATGTCGAGGCCGGATCGGAGTTCCGCCAACGCGGCGACTGGACTGCAGACGAGTCGGGGGCCGAGGCCCTGGAGTCGAGGCTCGAGGACGTGCGTGATGGTGGCTACGGTGTCGGCTCGGCAGCCCCCTTCGACGACGGACTCATGCCCTTCGGCCACAGCGTCAAGGCGTGGCACGACACGATGACCTTCGTCCGTCCGGGCGAAGCCGGCTATGACGGGGTCAACCCGGATGTGTGGTTCCTCGACGAAGGCTTCGCCGAGCGCGTGGGCTTCCGCGCCGCCCACTGACCTCGCCCGCCACTTGAGGGGTCTTGACACGCAGGCGAATCCGCCTTGACGTCGGCGTGTCGAGACCCCTCAAGTGGCACATCCGCTCAGCGACCGGCGCCCGGCATGGAGTGACCGGTCTCGAGCAGGGTCTTGAGGCTGGCGAGCACCCACGGCCAGCCGCCGCCACCCATCGCGGCATCGCCAGTGCCCTCGACGTCTTGGGCGGTGTTCGGCGCATCGGTGCAGTCGTGGGTCAACGTGAGCGCGGTCAGGCCGCCGGGGTACTCCTTGAGATCCCAGGTCAGGGTCGTCTCCTCGTGGTGCCAGGCGGCAACCCACGTCTGGACGAGTCGATGGGGCGGATCGGCGTCGAGGACCTTGCCGGTGACGGCGACGTCGCCCATGCCCATCTCCTTCATCTCCGGAGTGGTGAGCGCGCGGTAGTCACCGCCGGCCACGAGGTCATACGCGACCTCGCCTCCGTAGCCGTATTTGGTGGTGAACTCCGAGGACGTGATGGCGTCCCAGACGGTCTGGATCGGTGACTCGATGTAGACGCGGAAGACCTGAATGTCCTTGCTCATGGTGACTCCTCCAGTTGCTTCTTGAGAGCGGCGAGCGCCACGACGTGGTGCTCGGTGTACTTGTCGATCCAACGGTCATGGATCAGCCGGATCGGCACGGGGTTGAGGAAGTGCAACTTCACTCGTCCCTTCTTCTGCGTGACGACGAGCCCGGCCTGCTCGAGCAGCCCGAGGTGCTTGCTCACCCCGAAACGGGTCATCTCGGTGTGCTCGGCCACGACGGCCTCGAGTTCCCCGAGCGTGCGCCCGTCCTGCGCGAACAGGGCATCCAAGAGCACCCGCCGAGTCGGATCGGCGAGTGCCTTGAATACCAGGTCGTCGTTCACGTCCCAGACAATAGGTGACCAAATAGTCACATGTCAATGGTTCCGACCCTTGAGAGTGCACGACACTCCGCGGCGAACGGCCCGGCACCTGCAAGTCGTGCACTCTCAACGGGAAGGCGGCCATTCGCGCGAGGTGAGCCCACGGCATACGCAATCGGGCCTAGTCTCCCCACCATGACGACGACGTCCCCGTCCTCTCCTCCGTCCTCGACGCCTCCCATGTCCCTGATCCCGCGCATGACCATGGGCGAGCGGTTCGGGCACGCGACGGCCGGCTTCGGGCAGAACCTCGTCTACAACTGGCTCAACCTCTTCCTCCTCGCCTTCCTCTACGAGGGCCTCAAGCTCTCCAGCCGGGGCATCGCCACCCTCACCGTGGTCCTGACCGTCGTGCGCATCTGGGACGCGGTCAACGACATCGCCATCGGCCTGCTCGTCGACCGGACACGCACGCGGTGGGGCACCTTTCGCCCCTACCCGCTCATCACGGCACTGCCGATCGCCATCCTGACGACGCTCCTCTTCGCCATCCCCGAGCCGGCCGACCCCTCGGGCGAGACGCGATCGATCATCCTCGTGGCCATCGCCTACCTGCTCTGGGACCTCGTCTACACCGCGAGCGACGTCCCCTACTGGTCGCTCACCGCGGTCATGACCTCCGACGAGGACGAGCGCGCAAAGACGGTGTCCTGGGCGCGAATCGGCGCCACGATCGCCCTCGCACTCACCGTCCTCTTCGGCCCCGCGCTGACCAAGGCGGTTGGCTGGACCACCTCCGCGGCCATCGTCGCCTTCGTCGGCATGGCACTCTTCACCCTCGCCTTCTTCGCCACCAAGGAACGTGTCCAGCACCGCCCCGACCCGGTCCCGCTGCGCGAGGCGCTGGGCATCCTCGGCCGCAACCGGCCGCTCCAGTGGCTGCTGCTGTCGATGGTCATCGGCTTCGGCACCTTCGTCTTCCAGGTCGGCGGCGCCGTCCTCGCGACGGTCGTCTTCGGGGACATCGCGAACTTCACGACCCTCGGTGCCGCCCTCATCGTCGGCACCCTCATCGGCACCATCGCCACGCCGGCCCTGCTGCGCCACGCCACGGCCAAACGCACGCTCATCGTCACCAATCTCGTGGCCACGGTGGTCTATCTGGTGCTCTGGTTCATCGGCGCGCGCTCGGTGATCCAAGTGGCGATCGGGCTGGCCGTCGCCGGGGTCACCATGGGTATCACCAGTGTGGTCACGACTCGCATGGTCGGGGATACGGCGGACGAGACCGAGGTCCGCACGGGCGAGCGAACCGACGGGGCCAGCTTCGCGGGCCAGACCTTCACGGCCAAGCTCAACTCCGCCATCGCGACGATGGCCTTCGGCTGGGCGGTCGCGGCCAGCGGCTACGAGGCGACGGCCACCGTGACCGACGGGATGAAGGCCGGCATCTGGGCCGCCTGCACCATCATCCCGGCGATCAGCGCGCTCCTGTCGGTGCTGCCACTGCTCAGGTATGCCGTGGACGAACCGACATTGTCGACTCGCCTGGCCGCTGTGCGCGCCGCCAAGGCGGCCTCCCCTGAGGAGGGCCCGGCTGGGGCGGACCACGCGCGTTGAGAGTGCACGACACGCTTGCCCAAACGGCCTGACACCGGCAAGTCGTGCACTCTCAACGGGTCTGTGGGATGCGGAGGGTGACGATCTGGAAGGGCCGCAACGGGATTCGCAGCGCCCCGTCAGGATCGACGTCCACGCGTCCGTCGTCGCCGAGGTCGTCGAGCAGGAAGTTCGTCGTGCGCAATGCACTCAGGTCGATGTCTCCCCACTGGGGGCCCAGAGCAACGGTCGCCACGCACTCCTGCCCGTCCGACTCGTAGAGGCGCAGCACGAGATCACCGCCACCGGGCTCGCTGTTGTCACGTTCGCCTCTGTAGTGGTCACCCCTTGCGCCTCGAGCACTGGCAGCCAACGTGACTGTGTCGAGGAGGACGTTGGCCGGTTCGACGACGAAGGCCGGGGGAGCGGCCGCTACATGAGCGATGACCACGGGTGCGTTGAGGTGTCGGGCGTGCCTGGTCGTCGACGGTCCGAGACCGCCCTCGTGGGGGTGGATCGCATACGTGAAGCGGTGCCTGCCACGATCGGCGGTCCGGTCCGGATAGACCGGCGCCCGAAGGAGATTCAGCGAGATGACGCCCTGCTTGACGCGATGCCCATACTTCCCGTCATTGAGCACGGAGAGGCCCGCCGCCTCCGTGCTGACGTCGACGAACCGATGCCCACAGATCTCGTACTGCGCCCGCTCCTGAGGCGTGTCATCCCGCGTCGACCGCTCGATCTGCCCGAACTGGATTTCACAGGTCACCACGTCCGACCAGGCCTCGGGCTCGAACTCCGCCCGCAGCATCCGCAGCCGCTCGTGCAAGTCGGCATCGGTCTCGAAGCGCACCACATCTTCACCGAGCATCAACACCACGTCCTGCCGGATCCGGGTGTCCCCGTGCATGAACTCCTGGTGCCGCACCACTCGAGGACCAACGATCGAGGTCTCCACGCGCACCGGGCTGAGCACTTCGCGCTTGAGGTCGACGTAGTTGGGTTTGATGTCCCACGCGTTGAACATCGTGAACGGATCTCGATGCACGACAAGGCGATTCAGCGCCCCGGACCGACGCACGTGCTCACGACCTGACAACACATCGACGAGCGACGTGATCGTCCCGTCCTCGCCAAACGTGACACGCAACCGGTCGTTCCAGATCGAGTGGTCATCGAAGCCGAGCGCACCACCCGGCTCCCCGGCATACGGAGTCAGGGCAACGGTCTCGAAGGGCGCGGCCTCGTGGTGCCACCACTGCCTGCCGTGCTCGACCCAACCGACCCGCGGCACCGGCGTGGTGTTGACGAAGGCCAAGGGCAAGTCGTCCGAGTGCTCCGCAGCGAGGACCTCGGCCGTCGCATCAAAGACGTCCGCAGACAGCCGCTGATAGACCTCGCGCGACTCGCGATGCACCCGTTCGATCGAGCTGCCGGGCAGCATGTCGTGGAACTGGTGGAGCAGCAACTCCTCCCACGTCCGATCCAGCAAGGCCGAGGGCCACTCCCCACCACCAGCCCAAACAGACTGTGCCGCAAGGTATTCGAGGTCGTGCAGCTCGTGCTCCAGCCGCCTGTTCCCGGCCTTGATCGCGCCCTGGGTGGTCAACGTGCCCTGGTGCTTCTCGAGGTAGAGCTCACCTCGCCAGTGGGGAAGAACATCGGCGTATGCCGTGAGCCGGCTGAAGAACTCAGCCGCCGTCCCAGCAACGAGAGTCGGCATGCCGAGCAGGTGCGCCGAACGCTTGGTGACCTCGAGGTGGACCTCACTCGGCCCACCACCCCCGTCCCCTGTACCGAAGAGGATCATCCCGATCGGCGCGACGCCGGCCTCGGGATATTGATCTCGCGCGGTGCCGATCGCCAAACCGGTCCCTGACGACGTGTAGGTGCCCTCGGGTGGCATGTGGACCAGCACCCCGGTCCCGTCGATCCCCTCCCAGACGAAGGAGCGGTGCGGGAAGTCGTTGTGCTCGTTCCACGCCAACTTGATGGTGAGGAAGGTGTCCATCCCGGCGCCGCGCAGGATCTGGGGTAGAGCCCCCGAGTAGCCGAAGGCGTCGGGCAACCAGCACGTCGTCACCCGCTGTCCGAAACGCGACTCCCAGTAGCGCTGGCCGTGAATCGCCTGACGCACCAACGATTCTCCACTGGGGAGGTTGGTGTCCGGCTCGATCCAGAAGCCACCCTGGAGTTCGAAGACCCCGGCTGCCACCGCCGCCTGCATCCGGGCGAAGAGCTCCGGATCGTCCTGCTCGATCCACTTGAACTGTTGTGGCTGGCTCGCTCCGAAGCGGAAATCCGGATGCGCGTCCAGCAGGTCCACCTGTGCCCGGAACGTGCGGTGCGCCTTGCGCCGCGTCTCCCGGATGGGCCACAGCCACGCCATGTCGAGGTGCGCATGGCCCAACCCAGTGAAGGCGATGGCCGCGCACCCCGGCCCACCCAACACCGGAGCCAGCGCTGACTTCACCCCACCCCAATCACCCTCGGCAGCGGCAGCGAACCCATGATCCAGCGCCACGACATACCGGTCTCCAAGCCCACCAGCCCGGAGGGAGGCATACGCGACCGTCAGCAGGTCGAGGTAGGCGTCCTCGCGAGCCCGGTCGATGCGGACCAGATCCAATGCCCGAATGCGAGCAATTCCGAAGGGCTGCACCATCTTTCCGTTGAAGCCGGCATCCAGCCACAAGGACAGCCGACCCGCCGGCGCACACGCCTCCAACAACTCGGGCGTCAACTCGACCCGGGTCTTCGCCCGGGCCGGTGCGTGCCGCTCCAGAGGAGTGAGGCGACTGGTCACCATCCCGACGACCTCGCCCGCGTCGTTGCGCAGGATCGCCTCGCCGTCGGTGTCGAGGATCAGCGCCAGCCCGCTCGCGGCCATGAGCTCATCGCCGATGAGACCCCGCAGGTCCACCTCCACGTGGAACCACGCACACACATGAGCCCGGCCCCAGGTCGACCCGGCCTTGACCCGCCGATAGGAGAGCGACTCGCGCTCGGCAAAGGGGACCGGCTCGGGTGAGCGCGCCATCGTCACCGACAGTGGCGTCAGCACCTCATGGATGCCGTCACGGACACTGGCCAGACGGCGCAGCAGCATCGGCTGCCGGAGCATCTCCAACTCGGGGATCGTCCAGGCCATGGGTCGTGGGTTCCTCGCGCGGGGACGGGTCCGTCAGCCGCCAGCTGGCGGCCGTCAGCCCTTGGCGCGCACGCGGTTGTTGCGCGCGTTGTGCTCGAGCTCGACGAGCCCCAACTCCTCGAGCAGGGGTGGGAGGTACATGCCGAAGCGACCCCGATAGCCCTTGCGCAGCCCATACCAACCGCCGACCGGGTTGTCCTCGGACCGACCCCACGCCTCGACCGTGCCCTCCTTGGCGGGCTTCTGCTCGTCGGCAGCGCCGAGGTCGACCCAGTCGCCCTGCTCGTGCAGCCACGCGGCGAGGTCATCGATGGCGCGCAAGTGATACTTCAACTGGGTCGAGCCGACCTGGCACACCAACGTCGGTGGCTCGGCGGCCTCATCGCGCCACATCTCGTAGGCCGACGTGCCCGGCGCCGTCTTCAGCTGCCACGGGTCATCCTTGGTGCCGCTTCCGCTCATGGCGGCATCCTCTCACCGACCGCGGACCCCGTGGCAGTCTTGACGGGTGAGTGAATCCCCGAGCGAACCCCAGAGCGAACCCACCCGCATCCCGACTTGGACCCTGAACGACGGCCTCGTCGTCCCGCAGGTCGGCTTCGGCACCTATCCGTTGCGCGGCGAGGAGGGCATCACCGCGATGGTGTCGGCCCTCGAGCAGGGCTATCGACTCATCGACTCCGCCGTGAACTACGAGAATGAGGAGGAGGTCGGCGAGGCGCTCCGTCGCAGTGGCCTCGACCGCGAGCACGTCCTCGTCACGACCAAGGTCCCCGGCCGCTTCCACGAGAAGTCCCTGGCGATCGCCTCGGTCGAGGACAGCCTGCGTCGCCTGCGCCTCGACGTCATCGACCTCGTCCTCATCCACTGGCCGAACCCGAGCCAGCACCTCTATGTCGACGCCTGGCAGGGCCTCGTCGAGTGTCGCGAGCGTGGCCTCGTCCGCTCGATCGGCGTCTCCAACTTCACTCCCCGTCACCTCGACGACATCATCGCCGCGACCGGCGTCACCCCCAGCGTCAACCAGATCGAGATGCACCCGGCCTTCCCCCAGGTCGAGCTCCGTGCGGTGCACGAACGGCTCGGGATCCGCACCGAGGCCTGGAGCCCCCTGGCGCGCATGGAGGGTGAAGCAGCCGCGCCCATCGCCGATGCAGCGGCCGCACATGGGGTCTCCCCGGCCCAGATCGTCCTCCGTTGGCACGTCCAACTCGGCTCCCTCGCTCTGCCGAAGTCGGCCGATCCGCGGCGCCAGCGCCTCAACCTCGACATCTTCGACGTCACCCTCACCGACAACGAGGTCAGCGCGATCACGGCCCTCGGCCGCCCCGACGGCCGACTCTTCGACGCCGACCCGGAGACCCACGAGGAGATGTGACGCAGTCACGCATCGCGAGCGCCTCAGGCCCGTGGTGCAGGATGTGCCAATGACACGGGCCCCGGGGACCTCCACTCGCCGGTGGCGGAGTGCTCGCCGGGCGCTGTCCGGATCCGCGGCGCTCGCTGTGGTCACCGCCATGACCGGGTATGCCGTGCCGCTGGCTTCCGCGGCCAGCCCGGGTGAGGCGGTGGTCTCGGTCGCAGGATCGGCGGGATCGGCTGCTGACCTGGCAGTGAAGGTCGAGGACCTCATGGTCCCGGTCGGGGCCGAGCCCGACGGCACGGCCGTCAACCTCGATGTGTCGATCACGACGAGCGCTGGCGCCACCGGTGCCAAACGGCCAGCGTTGATCCTCGCCCATGGCTTCGGGGGCGCGAAGGAGAGCGTGGCCGAACAGGCGAAGACCTATGCGGCACACGGTTACGTGGTGCTCTCGTACACGGCTCGCGGCTTCGGGAAGTCCGGGGGTCGCATTCACCTCGATGACCCGGCCTACGAGGTTGCCGATGGCAGTCTGCTGGTCGACCTGCTGTCACTGCGTGACGATGTCCAACTCGACGGAGTCGGTGACCCCCGCGTCGGGGTCGCGGGTGGCTCTTACGGCGGCGCGCTCGCGCTCATGCTCGGCGCAACCGACCCAAGAGTCGACGGCGTGGTCGCCTCGATCACGTGGAACGACCTGGCCCAGTCCCTCTTCCCCCAGTCCGCGGTCGAGGCCGTCGAAGCGTCGGATCCGACGGGCGCGACCCTCGCCGGCGGCACCCCGATCGAAACACCGGGTGTCTACAAGCAACTGTGGGGTTCGCGTTTCTTCACTGCGGCACTGGGCGCCGGTGGCGGCCGTGGGGGTGGCTCGGCGGGCGCACCGAGTGCCAGCGCTGCCGCACCGAGTGCCAACGCTGCCGCACCGAGTGCCAACGCTGCCGCACCGAGCCCATCTGCCACCGGGAGCACCAACGGCCCGGCCCGCGCGTCGTCTCAGTTGTTGTGTGGCCGCTTCGACCCGGCCATCTGCCAAGGCCTCCTCGAGGCTGCTGAGTCCGGAGCGCCCTCGCCGACGATCATCGAGACCTTGCGTGGTCACGGGCCCAATGCCGTCCTCAAGGACTCAATGGCCCCGACGCTCCTCGTCCAGGGCCAGACCGACTCGCTCTTCGGGCTCGACCAGGCCGATGCCAATGCCCGCGCCATTGCCGCCATCGGGGCGCCGCTGGCCATCCGCTGGACCGATGGTGGACATGACGCTCCCTCGACCACGCAGACCCAGGACGAAGCCGCCGCCCAGACGTGGCTCGACCACTACGTGCGCGACATCAAAGACCCGATCCGGTCTGTTGCTCCGGCCAGCACCTCGAGCGCTTCCTCGGCTGCGACACCCGAGGCTGCGCTGCCGAAGGGGTTCGACGCCTTCACCTACACCCTTCCCTTGGCGCGGCGGCAGGTGACGGCAACGATCGCCCGGCTCCCGGCATACCCGGGATTGAACGGTGGGACGACAGCGGAGGTGACCCCGGTGAAGGTGCCCCTGCGACTACCGGCGCAGGACCAACTCGTCCTCACCCCGCCCGGAGGCCAGCCGGCGTCGATCACGACCATCCCTGGCCTCGGGTTGCTCAACTCGGCCGCCGGCGGATCGACCGGCGGCTCGGGGACCGCGGGCGGGGGTGGATCATCGAGCAGTTCGCTGTCCCTGGGCTCCCTGCCGACGTATCCCCTCGCGGCACTTCCCGGTGCTTCGGCGGTCCTCGACGTCCGCGCCATCAGCAAGCGCGTGACGGTGGCGGGCGCACCGAAGCTGACCTTCTCGGTGACCTCCTCCGATGCCGAGGTCACCCTCTTCGTCTCCCTGTGGCAGGTGCAGGGGACCTCCGTCAGTCAGCCACGGCCGCTCGTGGCACCGCTCCGGCTGGCCGTCACCCCGGGTCAGGCGACCCAAGTGACCGTGGCGCTGCCCGCTGCGACGTGGGTGATGGAGGCCGGGTCGACGTGGCGCGTGCTCATCACCTCCACGGACAGTGCCTTTGCCGGGTCGCGGACCGTGCGGGCCGACCGGATCGCCCTCGACTCCGCCACGCTCACCCTGCCGACGGTTGAGGGGACTCCGTTGGCGACCGCCAGCGAGCGCGACACCGAGTCCCTGGCTGTGGGCGCTGCACTCATCGCCGTGCTGCTCGCCCTGGTGGGTTTCTCGCTCTGGCGCCGGTGGCAGCGACGTCAGCATCCCTTCCGTGAGGACCTCGCAGACACCCCGTTGGTCGTCTCCAACCTCGTCAAGACCTATGCCGACGGCCACCGCGCGGTCAACGACGTGAGTTGGCGCGCCGAGCGCGGGCAGGTCGTCGGCCTCCTCGGACCCAACGGCGCTGGCAAGACGACCACCATGCGCATGATGCTCGGACTGATCAGTCCGGATTCCGGCACTGTCCACGTGCTCGGGCACGAGATCACGCCCGGGGCGCCGATCCTTCGGTCCGTGGGTGCGTTGGTCGAGGGGCCGGGCTTCCTGCCCCATCTCACGGGTCGCGAAAATCTCCACGCCTTCTGGAAGGCCACCGGTCGGCCACCGGAGGAGGCGGGTTTCGAGGAGGCCTTCGATGTCGCGGCGCTCGGTGGCGCCCTCGACCGTCCGGCCCGCACCTATTCGCACGGCATGAAGCAGCGTCTCGGCATCGCGCAGGCGATGCTCGGCAAGCCCGAGGTGCTCTTCCTCGACGAGCCGACCAATGGCCTGGACCCGCCGCAGATCGCCGCGATGCGGCCGATCCTGCAGGCGTATGCCGCGACCGGCCGCACCGTCGTCGTCTCCAGTCACCTGCTCGCCGAGGTCGAGATGACCTGCAGCCATGTCGTCGTCATGCACGCCGGACGGGTGATCACGACGGGGACGGTCGCCGACCTCGTCGCCAGTGAGGACACCACGGTCATCGAGACCTCGTCCGCACCCACGAAAGCGGCGCTCGCCCACCTGAGGGGGGCGGACGGCATACGCACTCTTGAGGTCATCGACGAGGACGACCGAGCCAAGGTCACGATCATCGCGGACCGGCCGCGTCACGAGATCGTGCGGGAGGCCATCGATGCCGGCCTCGATGTCGTCGGGGTGGGGAGTCGTCGCCACCTCGAGGAGGTCTTCCTCGGGGTCATCGCCGATGCCTCCGCGAAACCTGAGGATGCAGAGGGTCCGGAGACGTCCATGATCGAACGACTGCGACAGGTGCGGGCCCGATGAGCACACAGACACGGCGCAGGCAGACGCCCCTGTCCGTCGGCGCCGAGATCGGTCGACAACTCCGGCGTCGCCGGACCCAGTGGATCTTCGGGATCCTGCTCGTGCTGCCGCTCATCTTCGTGGCGGCCTTCGCCCTGGACACCGGCCCGAGGCGAGGGTCGTCGTCGGGCACGCGACCGGTGGACCTGGCCACCTCTGGGTCCGGCAACTTCACCCTCTTCGTGTTGCTCGTCTCGGGGGAGTTGCTCTTCTACATCGTGGCGGCGCTCTTCGTCGGTGACTCGGTCCCGGCCGAAGCCTCATGGTCCTCGCTGCGCTACTTGCTCACCGCGCCGGTGGGCCGGTCTCGGTTGCTCACGAGCAAACTCATCGTGGGCCTGCTGTCCGTGGCTGTCGCGCTGGTCGTGATGCTCGTCTGGGCCCTGATCATCGGGTCACTGTTCTACGGCACGAACGAACTCTCCATCCCCGGCGGCGGCGAGATGTCATGGTCAATGGTGTTGCCGCGCATGGGAATTGCGATCGCCTACATCTTCGTCGCGGTCCTGCCGATCGCGGGCATCTCGTTCCTCGTCGGGGTCGGCACGGACACGCCCTTGGCCGCGGTCGGCTCGGCACTCATCGTGCTCATCGTCTCCGGGATTCTGGACTCCATCGATGCCCTCGGGGACTGGCGCAAGGGTCTGCCGGGCCACTACTCGCGGGCGTGGTACGACCTCTTCACCTCGACCCAGCCGGACTGGACGTCCTTCCAGCGGGGGGTGCTGTGGTCGTTGTTGTATGCCGTGGTGCTCTTCGCGCTCGGCTACTGGCGCTTCCAGCGCAAGGACGTTCTCTCGTAGGTCATGTCGTCGTGGCGGGGCGCCGGCCGCTGGCTTCAGGGCTGGGTTCACCGGCTGGTTGACGGGCACACTGGATGGCATGTCCCTGCTGCCGATCTTCCCGCTGGGCACGGTCCTCGTGCCGGGACAGGTCATGCCACTCCAACTCTTCGAGCCGCGCTATCTGGCACTGCACGCCGATCTCATGGCGTTGCCAGAGGAGGAGCGAGCGGTCGGGGTGGTGCTGATCCGTCAGGGCCACGAGGTCGGGGCGGGTCGCGAGGGGACGCTGACGCGCGTCGGGTGTGAGGGGGTGCTCAGTGAACACCGCGAGGTGCTCGCGGACGGTCGCCCGCTGGTCGCGTGGGTGCTGCACGGTCGGCGCCGGCTTCGCGTGGACGAGGTGATCGCGCCCGATGCGTCACGCCCCTACCTTTCGGCCGACGTGACCTGGCTCGACGACCTGTCGGACGAGGCCACGATCCGTGCTGCCCTCGGCGATCACGCACGCGCAGCTCAAGCAGGCCTCACCGTGGCGCAGCGCCAACTCCTGCTCGAGTGCGATCCCGCGGAGCGAGCCGCGCTCGCGGACCGACTCATTCGCGAGGAAGAGGCATTGCAGCGTCGCTTCTCGTCACGTTCGGTCCACGAGTCAGCAGGCGGCTTCAGCCTCAACTGACTGACCCCGTCGGTCTGTTCATGACACCAGGTTCGTAGGTGTCGCCCCGGTCTGGCATGGCATGTCCCCGCTTGTGACCCCAAGTTCGTATGCCGTCCCCTCACCCGCGCTCCCAGCGCCAGCACCGACGAACCTGGGGTCATAAACAGGATGTGCCGGAATGTTTTTGGGGCCAACTGACGAACCTGGGGTCACAAACAGCGGGGTGCGTGGGCGGTGGCGACTGTCAGCGGCGGGCGAGGCGGGCGTCCAGCCAGGCGATGATGTCGGCCGTGACCTCGTCACGGTTGGTCTCGTTGAGCATCTCGTGCCGCCCGCCCGGATAGAGCTTGAGGGTCACGTCCTCGACGCCGGCCTGCTCGTACTGCGCGGCCACCGCGGTCGGGCCCTTGCCACCAGCCCCGACCGGGTCCTCGTCACCGGAGAGCACGAGGATCGGCAGGTCCTTGGGGACCCTCGCCACGAGGGCATCGGAGTTGATCTGGCGCAGACCACCGAGGAGGTCGGCGTAGAAGCCCGCGGTGAAGACATTGCCGCACCACTCGTCCTCGACGTACTTGTCGACCTCGGCGGGGTCGCGTGAGAGCCAGTCGAACTCCGTGCGGTTGGGCTTGAAGGCGGCGTTGTATTGGCCGAAGGAAAGGGTGTTCATGATGCCCGAGCGGTGGCGACGACCCCGCAACTTGCCCTGGATCGTGGAGACCGCGATGCCGGCCAGCGCGATCGGGCCCGGGTCACCCGCGGTGCCGGAGAGCACGACGCCGGCGAGGTCCGGCGCCGGCTCGGCGATGTAGGACCGGGAGAGGAAGCTGCCCATGCTGTGCCCGATGAGGAACACCGGCAGCCCGGCCTGCTCGGCGCGAGCTCGATCGGTCACCGCCCGCATGTCGGCCACGGCGGTCGCCCAGCCGTCCTTGTCGGCGAAGTAGCCCTCGTCACTGTGGTCACCAGCCGTTCCCTTGTGGCCACGGTGGTCGTGGGCGTACACGGCATACCCGGCATCGGTGAGCGCCTGCGCGAACCGCTCATAGCGATCCGAGTGCTCGGCCATGCCGTGGGCGATCTGGACCACGGCACGCGGTCGGCCCTCGGGCAACCAGACATTGGTGTGGAGCGGAGTGGCGTCCGGGGCGGGGACCGTCGTCGTCGAGTGCTGCATGGCGGCAGTCTCGCATGCGGGCTGGTCGTCCGGCGGTGCCGGTCAGGCCGCGCGGCCCTTCTTGCGCCGCTTGAGGTGCGCGGCGAGTTCCTTCTTCGACAGCGGGTGCGTGGGGTCGGTGACGCTCACGACCCGCCGTTTGCGCACGGTCAGCCCGTCCGGCATCCGCTGCTCCTTGAGCAGGCGCAGGGGGCACCGGCCGCACTTCGGGCTGTCGTCGCAGCATTTCGCCTTGGGGACCACGACCTTGCTCTTCTTGAGCGGGCCCCTGCCCTTGCCACCCCTGACCTTCGTGCCCACAGCAGGAGTGTATGCCGTGCTTAGGCTCACCTAACAGGCGCTGTTCCCTTGGCCGGAACACGATCCAAGTGCGCACTTCTGGTGCATTTCTGCGCAGGTCCGTGACCGAATCGTGAGCAAGAAGTGCGCAGTTCACTTGCGCTATCGGTTGGCGGAGGTCGAAACCCGCGCCTAGGTTGACGACCAGCCGGT
>Ga0209477_1001592_pt1 | contig 13721 bp, 12 predicted proteins | sample KloWWTupernatant_FD_187180 | JGI IMG/M metagenome (GOLD analysis project Ga0209477, IMG submission 187180) | Active sludge microbial communities from Klosterneuburg, Austria, studying microevolution and ecology of nitrifiers - Klosterneuburg... | ecosystem: Engineered > WWTP > Aerobic digester >...
CGCGGAACAATCACACTGTAATCATCGTCGGTGGCGTTTAGAGCGTCGGCGCCGAGCGCCCAGGAATTCAAAGCGTTCGGCTGTGTCCAAAGAAAATCACCACTCAAGTTGATGGTTTGTCCAGGAAGGACGCAGCGCACGGCATTCGCCAATTGGCGAAAGCCGTTTTCGGCCAAACTAAGGTCGAGCGGGGCGTTGACAGTGAAAGCCTGTGGCGGTTGGAAACCGACAGCGGGGCTTGCGTCAGAGCCATAAACCATCCAGGGCGCAAGGGTGATGCCGCCCGTATTGGTGCCACTGATGGCGCGCCCTGAGCCGCCCGGATTTAACCCGGTTGTTGAGGACGGCCCGCTCAAGTCCTGCCACCACGAGCAAGTGACGTCCACAGGCGCGCTGGTGTTTTTGACCATGCCAAACAGGCCTGGAGCGTTGCTGAGGGTGGAGTAATTCACCCGAGCGTTTGTCGGGCCGGCATTGATCTTGTTAAACTCGCCAAAGCGCAGACCGCTGGCAAGTCCGCTGATGATGGTGCGCGATATCACAACATCATCGAGTGTCGCCGGGATCGCGTTGTAGCTGGGTGCATCGTCGCGGGCCTTGATGGTCACCGCCGTCGCGTTGAGCGGGTTGGTCGCGGTACCGGTCAAACCCGATCCCGTAATGATCGAGTCGTAGATATGAATGCGCTGATAGTCGCCATACTTCAGATTGATATCAATGCCGTTGTTGAAGCCGTACGCAGGATCAATTCCGCTGTTGCTGACCGTGATTCCCCGAAACGTGGCATCTTCAAGCTTCTCGGCGTACAGCCCTTTCTGGAGATTATTGTTGAAAGTGCTACTGCTAACCAGCACATTCTGCACGGTTGACGCGTTGGCGGGCGTCCCGGCGGTGAGAAACCAGCCTTGGGTATTCCAGTCGAATGCCGAATCCTGAACAAAAAGTCCGGAAACATTTGCCGCGCTGCCCACCCTCAAACCTACCGCATTGCTTACAAAACGGCTGGATTGGATGTTGAGGTCGTTCAAGGGGCTAAGGTTGGCGCCATTTGTGTTGGAGATGGCGACGACACCGTCCAGCGTGGTATAGCTGCCGACTACCAAACCATTGCTGAAACCCGAGACGCGCAAGTTCTTGAGCGTCTGCCGCACCGTCGCACTGGTGCCGGCGCCAAGCGCAAAACCAACACCGCTGCCGGGTGCGGCGCTCTGTACGATCGTATCAAGCGCAGGGTTCTCGCCATTTCCAGCGCCAACAATGGTCAGGACCTTGCTGCTGGCGACGTTCTCGGAATATATCCCCGCCGTGACACTAATGACGTGTCCGTCAAGAGTCACCGGATCGTCGATGGCCGACTGGATAGTGCAATAACTAACACCCGTGTTCATATCAAACACGGCGCTACATACCGAGTAGTTCCAATTAAAGCCGGAATAACCATAGTCAACGCTGGACTCGTTGCGCGTAAACAGCTGATACTCGACCAGTGTGGCCGGTGGTTGAGCCGGCAAGTCGACGCGCCAGTTCGCCCCCGGATATCCACCCGCGTCGAAGGTCCCGAGGTGCTTGACGTAGCTTCCGCCAATTTTTGTCTCGACACCGGAAGCCTCGCCTAATGCGGTGTCGCTGTCAATCCAAATTCGAACCGTCTGTGAGGAGGCTGGAGTAGGGGGTATCAGCGCGACGTGGGTGCGATAGGTAGCAGCAGGCGCCTTCGCGCTGGCCGGCTGGCCCAGAGCAAGGGCCGATGTAACCGCAAGCAAACTGACCAAAAACGACCTGACCGTAATGAAGCTGTATTGTCCTATCATGATCTCCCCTATTTACATAACTGGGTTCCCGACCGCTCAACAGTCCGGGAACCCAGGGTACTGAGTCTCACTAGACCCATCCCAAAGAACAATTCTGTCGACACCGTTACTTGCGGTTTTCTGCCGCCGATTATCGGTCAACTTGCACATTATGTGATGTAAGTACGTCTGTGCATCCCCCAACTGGTCATACAACAGTTGGCCAACTGGACAGGTGGTGGACCACTGGCTCAACGGATAAGGCACACCGTCATGCCTCCCCATTCGAAGAGTCAAGAATTGAAACATCCGCAAGGTAACTCACATTGGGTCAGGAAAGTGCTAAACACGTGCTAACCGTCTGCCCGACGCGCAAGCCAGCCAGCGCCTCGGCAGCATGGGTCTTCCAGCGTACAATCTCTTCACTACATCATGACAAGCCTCCTCGAGACCGAGATCCACGAACAACCCCAGGCCTTCGCCCGCCTGCTGGACGGCGAGCGGGCCAACGTTGCCCGGCTGGCCGCCCGGCTGAAGGCGTTGGACATCTCCTATGTCACCATCGCTGCCCGCGGGACCAGCGATAACGCCGGGATCTACGCCAAGTACCTGTTCGCCTCGGCCCTCGGCCTGCCCGTCGCCATGGCGACCCCCTCGCTCTACACGCTCTATAGGAAGCCACCCCGCCTGCGGAATACGCTGGTCATCGGCATCTCGCAGAGCGGCGAATCGATCGACATCCTGGCCGTGCTCGAGGAGGCCCGCCGCCAGGGCGCGCCCACCCTCGCCATCGTCAATGTCGAGGACTCCAGCATGGCCCGGGCCGCCGAACACGTGATCCCGCTCCACGCCGGGCCTGAGAAGGCCGTCGCGGCGACCAAGTCGTACACCACCAGCCTCGGCGCGCTGGCCATGCTGGCCGTGGCCATGGGCGGCGACGGGCTGGCCGAGGCCGACCTGCTGGCCATGCCCGGCCATATCGAGACTGCCCTGAAGACCGACGCGGTCGCGACCGCCATCGCCGAGGATCTGCGCGAAGTCGACGATGTGGTCGTGGTCGGGCGCGGCTTCAACTACTGCTCGGCCTATGAGCTCGCGATCAAGATGAAGGAGCTCACTTACACCCACGCCGAGCCGTATTCGAGCGCCGACTTTCTGCACGGCCCGATCGCCATCCTCGACGAGCGCTACCGGGTCATCGCCATCGCCCCGAGTGGTCCGCTGCAGGCCAACCAGATCGAGTTCATCCACCGCGCCCAGGCCCGCGGCGGGCGGGTGATCGCCATCTCTGACAACCCGGACATCCTGGCCGCCGCCGGCGAGCGGCTCAGGTTGCCGGCAGGGATGCCCGAATGGGTCTCGCCCATTGCCGCGATCGTGCCTGGCCAGCTCCTGGCCCTGCGCCTGACGGAGGCCCGCGGCTACAGCACCGACGCGCCGCGCGGCCTGACCAAGGTGACCAAGACGCTGTAGATGAAACCTCGAGTTTCTGGGCTGTTGGAATCCGGGATCTATCCGCAGATTTCGCAGATTTCCGCGGATTTGGACATGCACCGATGAGTCCGACGACAATCCGCCTGCACGCGCCCACGAATCCTTGGACCGGACGCGGGAAGGCCGCGACCGCGCGGGCGAGACGCCCGCGCTCCCAGTCGATGAGCGGCCAATCGGAGCCCGGGCGTGCCGGGTGCGCGCGGGCGAGACGCCCGCGTTCCCAGTCGATGAGCGGCTCCTTGGAGCGCGGGCATCTTGCCCGCGCGGTCGCGGCCGACGTCGGCGTCACGCCGCCAAGAACGAAGAATCCGCGGAAATCTGCGGATAAAACCCCCAGCTCATGAACGGTGTCGTCTCCCTGCTCGATCCCGCCGCCACGGCCCAAATTCATGCGCTCTGGGCCGAGATGCAGGCCGCCCACGGCATCGACGCCGTCGCCCGGCGCGTGCCCTGGCCGCATGTGTCGTATCACATCGCCCCGCGCTACGACCCGATCACCCTCGAGGCCGGCCTGCGGGCCCTGGCCCGCGAGACGGGCCCGCTTGACATCCAGGCGACTGGGCTGGGCATCTTTACCGGCCCAACGCCCGTGCTCTACCTGGCCGTCACCCGCAGCCCGGCGTTGTCCGCGCTGCACGCCCGGGCGTGGGCGGCCTGCAACGCCGCCGCCGAGGACCCGTCGCCGCTGTACGCGCCCAACGTGTGGGTGCCGCATATCACCCTCGCCCACCACGACGTCACGCCGGCCAATCTGCCCAGGCTGATCGCCGACCTGGGCGGGCGCGACTTCGCCTGGACGATCAGGCTGTCCGCCTTCACTGCCCTCTTCAAGACCGACGACGTCTATCAGCCCGCATTCCAGGCGCCGTTTGGGGCCGCGTAGACTACGCCCACGCATGGCCAACCTCAACTCCGACCTCCTTGACCCAAACACGCGCCTGATCCTGGATCGGGCCGGCGAGATCATGCGCACCTGGGGCAAGCCCTCGCTCATGCCGGAGATGGCTCTGATCGCCGCGCTGCGGCTGCCCGAGACCACCGCCTGCCGGGCCCTCACCCGCCTGGCCGACCAGCGCGCCTTCAAACTCAAGGATCTCGAAGCCGAGGCCGAGCGCCAGGCCCGCGCCCGCAACGCTCGGAGCGCGAACTTCACCTATGTCAGCGCGCAGAACGTGGTGTCGGACCTGACCGAGGAGATGCTGATCGTGCTGGACGAGGCTCGCAGCATTGCTCTGGCGTCCGGCGAGATCTACATCGCCACAGAGCATTTGCTCTCGTCGCTCGCCCAGCCTGGGGTGAGCACGGCCGGCCTGCTGCAAAGCCGCGGGGCCACCCCGCCCGCGATCGCGGCCCTGATGGCCGAGGGGTTGGTCACCCGCTCGGCGACGTCGCACGACTGGGTGGCTTCCGCGCGCAAGGGCCAGGCCCCGCCCCTGCTCATGCGCGACGACCTGCTGCGCGACCTGGCCTCACTCCTGGCCCTGTCCGAGGACCGCCACGTCATCCTGACCGGCACCCCAGGCAGCGGGCGGCGCAGCCTGGTCCAGTCGCTGGCCCTGCTCATCGCCGAGGGCAAGGGCCCGGCCGGGGTGGGCGCCATCGTCGAGATCTCGGATGGGGCCTGGCTCGACAACCCGACCCTGGCCCTGCAGGTCGCCCTGCGCCAGGCCTCGGGCGGGGCGGTGTTCATCGCCAACATCCATCGCTTCTTCGCCAGCGGCGGGCGGCCGGAAGCCGCCGCGCGCGATCTGCAGAAGGCCTTTGTCGGCGACCCGGCCGCCCCGGTCATCATCGGCACAACGACCGAAGCCGACTTCAACGACCGGATCAAGCCGAACGGGCTGATCACCCAGCGCTCCCACCTGCTGCGCGTGCCGCCGATGACAACCAAAGAAGCCGAGGCCGCGCTGGGGGTCATGCGCGCCCAGTTCGAACGCGACTACGGGCTGACGGTCAACCCGGAAGCGGCGAAACAGGCCGCCACCCTGGCCTCGCGCTACATCAGCGCCGAGGCCCTGCCCGGCGCGGCCGTGCGGGTGCTGCACCGGGCCTGCGCGCTGCGCAAGTCCAACGGCGCGGCGCCATCCACAGCGCCGATTGGCGCCGAGGATGTGACCCGGGCCGTCAGCGTCATGACCGGCATTCCGATCACCAAGCTCGGGGCCGACGAGCGGGCCCGCTACGCCACGATGGAAGAGGCGCTGCGCCAGCGCATCCTGGGCCAGGACGAGGCCGTCCGCTCCGTCAGCCGGTCGGTCAAATCGGCCCGGGTCGGGCTGAAGGATCCCAAACGGCCGATCGGCTCGTTTCTGTTTCTCGGGCCGAGCGGGGTCGGCAAGAGCGAGCTGGCCAAGGCCCTGGCCGAGTTCATGTTCGGGAGCGAGAACAATCTGATTGCGTTGGACATGACCGAGTATCAGAAGGACGACACAATCAACCGATTGATCGGCTCGCCGCCCGGGTATGTCGGCTATGAGGCCGGCGGTCAGCTCACCGAGAAGGTGATCAAACAGCCCTACTCGGTGGTGCTCTTTGACGAGGTCGAGAAGGCCCATCCGCGCATCCTGGACATTCTGTTGCAGATCATGGAAGAGGGCCGCCTGACCGACGGCCAGGGCCGCCTGGCGAATTTCGCCGAGGCCGTCATCCTGCTCACCAGCAACCTTGGCGCGGTGTATCTGAACAACCCGGCCAACCTCGAGGACGCCGATCTGAATCTGAAGGCGCGCGAGATGGCGCTCAACGAGGTCAAGGGCTACTTCCGGCCCGAGTTTCTGAACCGGTTGGACGACATCATCACCTTTAACCCGCTCTCGGCAACGGTGATGCGGGGCATCCTGGATCTGCTCATCGGCAAGGAAGCCAAACTGGCGGCCGAGCGCGGAATCGCGATCGAGGTGACGCCGGCCGCGCGGGCCTGGCTGCTGGCCCAGAACAAGGAAGTCGGGATGGGCGCCCGCCCGCTCCGGCGCATCCTGCAGCGGCATGTGCGCGAGAAGCTGACCGACTATCTACTGACGCTCGAAGCCCCGCCGGCGAAGGTCCTCGTCGACGCCGGCGCCGACGGGCTCGTCTTTACGGCGTAATGTAAGGGCGAAGCATGCCGATACCGGCCTGCTTCGCCCTTACTCCCACGTCTCGGCGAACATGATCTCGACACAGTCGCGGGCGATGGCCAGCAGGGTCGCGCCTGCGTTGCGGCCCTCGGGCGACTCCAGCCCGGCCCGCATGTCGTCCAACGAATCAAAGTAAAGCTCGTGGATGAGGAGATAGGGCGCGGGACCGCGCGGCCCGGCAATGCCCCGGGTGACGGCCGCCCGGCGCAGGCCCGGCATCAGGGTGATGGCCGGGACGTGCTGGGCGGCAAAGGCGGCCTCGAACGAATCGATGTCTGGAGGCGCCTTGAAGAGCAAGATCAGCTTGTGCAAAACTCAGCCCGCAGCCTCAAACGCCTGCTTGATCCAGGCGATGAGCTCCTTGTCGACTTCTTTGGCGGCTGTCACCCGCACGTTGTACTGGCACATCCCGCCGGCCGGCAACGCGACCAGCCGCGCGGTCGCCGGGACGCCCTTCATGTTGAGGCCAACGTCGACCCGGGTGCTGGCGCCCGGGCCAAGCATGGCAAACTGCTTCTTGCGGCGCAGGCTGACATAGCCCTTTTTGGGGACCACCTCGAACTCGCCGAACTTGCCAATCGCCGCCATAAGCGCGTCATGAATCGGGCGGAGGGCCGCTTTGGGCCCGGCGTAGAGGGTGTCGAGTACTTCGTCCCCGCTCAACCCGGCCGCCGCCCGCGTGCCGTCCGACTGCATGGTGGCGTGGGCCAGCGCATTCGCGTCGCCGTGGCCCAGGCCAAGCTCGCGTTTGAGCATGTCCCGTATCTCGCCATGCTTGGTCAGCCCGCTCTTTTTCACGAGAGTGGTGAGCTCGGCAAGGCTCTTGCCGGTCTTGGTCTGGATGTTGTTGATCTGGGTTTGGACGGCCTGGTCTAGGGTGCTCATGTGTTTTCCTCCGGTGGGTGATTCTAGCAATGAAGCGCGAACAGCGGACGGATCTATCCGCAGATTCCGCAGATTCGCGCCGATTGATGTTTCTGTATGGGTATCGCCAATCCAAAACAGAATCGGCGTAAATCTGCGGAATCTGCGGATAAATCAGTTTTGGCAAGACGAATCTGCGGCCAGCTCCTCACTATGGTAAACTCGCCCTCGTTCGGGGAGTGGCGCAGCCTGGTAGCGCGCTGCGTTCGGGTCGCAGAGGTCCAGGGTTCAAATCCCTGCTCCCCGACTTCTTCTTTAGGGTCCGTCGTCCTCGTCTCGCTTTTCTGAAATGCCTGCGCCGTCATCCTCCGCATGGGACGATTTCGTCCGGCAGCATCCAGCGGGCCATTTTCTGCAGCTTTCCGCCTGGGCCGGCCTCAAGACCGCCCACGGTTGGAACAGCGTACTCTCCACGCAAACATCCGGCACGGGCATCGTCTCGGGCGCCCAGATCCTGCTGCGCCATCTCCCAGCGGGCCTGGGCGCGATCGCCTACGCCCCCCGCGGCCCGGTCGTGGACTGGGGCGATAAGGCGCTCACCCGGGCCGCATTGGACGGCGCGGCGGCCACGGCCAAATCCGCCGGCGCCTTCGCCCTCGTCGTCGAGCCCGAGCTGCTGGACGGCGGCCTGGACCTGCGGGGTGACAATCTCATTCCGCTGGACTTCACCGTGCAGCCACCCCGCACAATCTGGGTTGACCTGGCCGGCGACGAGGCGGCCGTCCTGGCCCGGATGAAACAGAAGACCCGCTACAACGTCGGCCTGGCCCGCCGCAAGGGCGTGACGGTCCGCCCGGGCAGCGCCGCCGATTCGGCCGCCTTTGGCGCGCTGATGCGAGCGACGGCCGAGCGCGACGGCTTCTCGATACATCCCGCCGCCTACTACGCCGATGCGTTGCGCCTGCTCGGCGACGATGCCGCCCTGCTCCTGGCCGAGAGCGAGGGCGAGACCCTGGCCGCCCTGCTCGTCGTCGCCTGTGGCCAGCGCGCCACCTATCTATATGGCGCGAGCAGCAACACCCACCGCGAGCTGATGGCCCCCTATCTCCTGCAGTGGGAGGCCATGCGTTGGGCCCGAGCGCGGGCCTGCGCGACGTATGATCTGTGGGGGGTTCCGGACGCGGACGAGGCCGCCCTCGAGGCCGGCTTTGAAGCCCGCCATGACGGACTGTGGGGGGTCTACCGCCACAAACGCGGCTACGGCGGGCAGATTGTCCGGCACGTCGGCGCGTGGGCCCGGGTAATCTCGCCCCTGCGCTGGCGGGCCTATGAGGCCGCCCGGCGGTTGCGCAAAACGCACGGACTGTCGGCATAAACCATGGCAGACGGCATTCTGTATTTCCCAAAGGGTTTCAAGTGGGGGACGGCCAGCGCCGCCCATCAGGTCGAAGGCAACAACACCAACAGCCAGTGGTGGGCGTGGGAGCAGCTGCCCGGCAAGATCGCCAACGGCGACAAGAGCGGGCTGGCCTGCGACTGGTGGAACAACGCCGAGGCCGATTTCGACCGGATGGTCGACATGGGCCTGAACGCCCACCGCCTGTCGATCGAGTGGAGCCGGATCGAGCCGCGCGACGGGGTCTTTGATGAGGCCGCGATCGAGCGTTATCGGGCCATCCTGCTCGGGCTGCGCCGGCGCGGGATCGAGCCGATGGTCACCCTGCACCATTTCAGCAATCCCATTTGGCTCGAGGATCGGGGCGGCTGGATCGAGGAGCAGGTCGTGGTCCCGCGCTTTGCGCGATTTGTGCGCAAAGTCGTGCGATCCATGGGCGATTTGTGCGACCTGTGGTGCACCCTCAACGAACCCAACATCTACGCCCTGATGGGCTACCTGGCCTATGGCCGGATGCCGCCCGGGCGGAGCGGCGAGATAGACTCGACCGTGGCCGTTGTGCGGAACATGCTCCTTGCCCACGGGGCCGCCTACCAGGCGCTGCATGAGGAGCAGGCCCTGGCCCGGGTCGGGATCGCCCACCACATGCGGCTGTTCCAGCCGCTCCGGCCAGCGAACCCTTTCGACAACGTCATGAGCCGGGTCTTTGGCAGCGTCTTCAACCAGGGCATTCTGGACGCTGTGACAAAGGGCCGCTGGAACTGGCTGCTGCGCCGCGGCGCGACGACGAGCGCGCGGGCGCTGCGCGGCACGCTGGATTGGATTGGGCTGAACTACTACTCGCGCGAGCGGGTGTCCTTTGCCCCGCGCAGCCCGGAAACGCTGTACGGCAAGATCCAGTTCACTCCGGGAGCCGAGCTGAGCGATTTTGGTTACGGCGAGATCCATCCCGACGGGATGACGCCCCTGATCCGAAAGCTGGCCCACTTCGGACTGCCTATCTACATCACCGAGAACGGCATCCCCGACGCCGACGACGACCAGCGCCCGGGCTTCCTGCTCCAGCACCTGCAGGCCCTGTGGCGGGTCACCCAGTTCAACTGGCGCATCAGCGGTTACTACCACTGGTCCTTTGTCGACAATTTCGAATGGGGCGAGGGCTTTCGGATGAAGTTTGGGCTGTATGCGATGGACCCGGCCACCCAGGAGCGCACCTTGCGACGGAGCGGCATGCTCATGCGCGAGATCGCCAGGACCGGCCCGGGCGGCGCCATCTCGAGCGCGATGGTCCGCGAGTACGCCCCGCAGCTCATGGCGACGATGTTTCCGGGGGGTTGATATTGATGTCGGAGGCGATCCCCCCGGCGGAGCCGGGGGGATCGCCTCCGAGAATAGCCTCTAGAAAGCGTTTTCGTAGTGGGTGATGCGCGCAACTTCATTGCGCGGGTTGAGATCGATGGCGATGACGTCGAAGCGGGCGGGCGAGTCGAGGCGCTCGTTGACGCTCAGCCAGGCCTGGGCCGTCTGCGCAAGCTTCGCCCGTTTTGCGGGACCGAGGGTCTCTTCCGGCGCGCCATACGCTTCGCCGTGCCGCGCGCGGACCTCGACAAAGACGATGACGCCGCCGTGCTCGACGATCAGGTCCAGCTCGCCGTGGCCGTGCCGCCAATTCCGGGCGACGACGACATAGCCCTTGTCTTCGAGGTGGCGGACGGCGATGGCCTCCCCCCAGTCGCCGGTCTCCTTGCGGGCGGGCATGCGGCCTTCAGGCTTCTTCCTCAACGTCGGGCGGGAGCGCGGCCTGGCGACCGGAGATGCGGGCGGCGATGACGGCCACCGCGACATAGACCAGGCAGAACACGACGACCAGCCCGGCCCGGATTTCGGCCTGCCAGGCGGATCTGGCGAAGATCGCGAAGATGACTTGGGCGAGCACGGCCCCGGCACCCACCCACGGCCCGATCGACATCCCGGCCAGCGCGCCGTAGCGCGGGTCTTCGTAGAGCGCGGCCGCCTTGCGCCCGGCCTGGATGGCCATGACCACGGTCACGGTCAGCAGGGCCACGTAACCAGCGCTGAAGGCGGCCCCGGCCAGAAGCACATTCGGGATCAGCGAAACGAGCGAGCCGCCCACCATCACGGCGGCGAGCAGGCCGACAGCGGCGGTGAGGACGAGATAGCGAAGGCGGAGATTCATATCGAGGCCCGAGTGTACCCGTAGAGCCGGCCCGGTGGGCCGGCTCCCGGTGGGCCGGCTCCCGGTCGGCCGGCTTCCGGTCGGCCGGCTCATCTTTCCCCGGCCAATCGGGAAGGATTTCCCCCTGGCACGGGATGAAACCCCTTGCATGTCCGCGTGGCGTGAGCGTAGGATATCCGCACGATGCCTGGAGACAAAGTCCGCGCCGATTATGATGAACTGGCCAAGATCTCCAGCCTCTGGCAGCGCGAGAGCGAAAGCAGCGGCCAGATGCTCGCGGCGCTTCGGCGCGAAATGGCGGTCCTCGAAAAGGGAGACTGGGTCGGCCCTGGCGCTACTGCTTTCTATGCCGAAATGAAGTCGGCGGTGTTGCCGGCCGTGCAACGCTTGATTAGCGCTCTGTCCGAAGCCGGCCAGGCGAGTCGCCGCATCAGCGCAATTGTCAAGACCGCCGAGGACGACGCGGCGCGCGTCCTGCGCGGCAACGCCGCGGATGCCAAGCTCCCGGCCATGGGGGTCAGCAAGGATCAGATCGAGCCATCCGGATCGCACACCGGTGCCATTGTGGGCGGTGTCGTCGGCGGCGTGCTGGGCGGCCTTTTTGGCGCCGCAGTCGGCGCGGGCGTGGGCTCGCAATTTGACAGCGGGCCGGATTCCGGGGGCAGCTTCGTCAAACTGTCCGACGCGCCAAAAACCGTCGAGGTTCCGAAGGTCCTCAACGACGGGCTGGCCGATGCGTGGAAGGACTCGTTCCCAAAGGGGCGCTCCCAGGAACAGGGCGGGATGCTGGTCCAGAAGAGCGACGGCACGCTTGAGTTCCGCCGCGGCGCCGCCGGTGACAGCGGCTCCTTCTCGCCAAATTACGGCGATCTCAAGGACGGTGAGACCCTCATCGGCCTTGTGCACACCCATCCCTACGACGCGACCGAGGGCGGGCACACCGACGTCTCATTCAGCGGCGCCGACATCGCAAACCTGGTTTCCCGGCGCGATCCGATGAAGATGGTCCAGAGCGGCGACGGCCAGTTCATGGTGATGCGGACGCAGGAGTTCGATGCGCGGGTCAACAAACTGGATGACGACGGCAAGCAGCAGCTCTACGACGACATGAAGGCTGACTACAGGAAAGTCTTCAATCAGGATACGGACAAGTTCACCTTCGCCGAGCGAAATGATCGGGCGGCTGAGTCCGTCGCAAAGAAGTATGATCTGGCCTATTACACGGGCAAGAACGGCTCGCTCGAGCGCAAAACGCCATGATTCGCGAGCGCGATGGGGCCCGGTGCCTGCTTTCGGCCGCGCTCCTCATGCTCGCCTGCGTCGGATGCGCGGCGCAAACAGGCACGGGATCGACTATGAAAACGTCATCAATCACCGTCAAGTCGCTCGGCAACGGGCTATGGCAGGTCAGCGTCATCGCCCAGCACAAGGGCGTCGAAAAAACCGGCGCGGTGACGATTCTCAGCCAGGCGACCCCGGATGGCGCAACGCCCCCGCATGCCGGGCTGGCGGCCAGCACTGCCTGGTTTCAGTTGGGCTCCGCGTATCTGACCGCTGGCGCGGCGGCGGATGCCGCCTACTGCTTTCGTCAGGGTCTTGACGCGCTGGGCGAGCGATACGCGACCCTCGACGTCGTCGATGACACCGATCAGAAGATCGCTGCCGCGGAGGAATTGCTCGCGAAAGGCCGCGAGGTCGATGGCGCAGGGCTGCTGCAGCGCATGCTGGCCACCCGCCACGCGCTTTATCGTGTGCGCTACGCGGGGGATTTGAAGTAGAGGTTCAATCCCAGACGTAGGTCTCGTCGTAGTCCATCTTGTACTTCGAAAGGCATGCCCGGAACTCGTCCTGGAAGGTCTGCGTTCTATGGTGCGCTTCCTGTCCGTCGATGTAGGTGAGTAGCGAGTCGAGATCGGCGGGTTCGACGGAGAAGGCCCCATAGCCGCGTTGCCAGCAGAACAACGCGAGGTCGGGCGACAACGTTTTCACCCACTTCGACGAGGTGGTCTTGACTTTCTCCACGAAGTCGGCAATCGTGATCGTTCGCGACAGGCGGATGGCAAGATGGACGTGATCGGCCACCCCGCCGGCCCGGGAACACTCACAACCCAAGGTTCGAGCGACCGTCGCAAGGTAGGCGTGGAGGCGCGGCCGCGCATCTTCAACGAGCCAGGGGTGGCGCTCTTTTGTGCTGAACACGATATGAACGATAACCAGGCCCAACGATTGAGGCATGGGCGCGATTTTACTGCGGTGTCCCGCCACAACACCGCCTCCAGGGCCGCGATCCAGGGCCGTTGGCCCTGGCTGATATGGCACCGCGCCTTTGGCGCTGGGTACCGCCGGCCATATCGGGAGGGCCAACGGCCCGACCTCATACCAGCGAGGGGCATCGCCCCTCGAGGCGTGGGCCCGCGATGCATCGCCCCTCAATGTCTCAGGGCCTGCGCCCCAGGGCCGTTGGCCCTGGCTGATATGGCGCCGCGCCTTTGGCGCTGGGTACTGCCGGCCACATTTGAGAGGGCCAACGGCCCGACCCCATACCAGCGAGGGGCACCGCCCCTCGTGGCCAACCGCCCCGCGGCGTTGCCCGGCATGGGGAAGCCGGCCCGCCGGGCCGGCTCTACGGATCCATCCCGCGCAATTCGGTCTCGTTGAGGATGGTGACCCCCAGGCTCTGGGCCTTGGCCAATTTGCTCCCCGCGGCCTCGCCGGCCACCAGGTAGCTCGTCTTCTTGCTCACGCTGTCGCCGACCTTGCCCCCTCGCGCTTCGATCCAGGCGGCGATCTCTTCGCGCGGCTGGCTGAGGGTGCCGGTGATGACAAAGGTCTTGCCCGCGAACGGCCCCGCGGGCGGCTCGGCC
>Ga0209477_1001599_pt1 | contig 13676 bp, 17 predicted proteins | sample KloWWTupernatant_FD_187180 | JGI IMG/M metagenome (GOLD analysis project Ga0209477, IMG submission 187180) | Active sludge microbial communities from Klosterneuburg, Austria, studying microevolution and ecology of nitrifiers - Klosterneuburg... | ecosystem: Engineered > WWTP > Aerobic digester >...
ACGGCACCCACAATGGACCAGGCTACGCGCACGGGCTCCACCGTCCACAGGGCCAGCAGCACGATGCAGCAGTCCACCGCCATTTGCACCTTGCCAGCGCGCCAGCCGTAGCGGTCCTGCAGGTACAGGGCGGCAATGCCCACGCCGCCCAGGCTGCAGCGGTGGCGAAACAGCGCCAGAAAACCGGTGCCCGTGATCAGCCCACCGGCAATGGCGGCATACAGCGGCTCGATGTGGGAAAACTGCAAAAACTGCGATTGCAGTTCGGTCAGCAAGGACAGCAGCAGCACGGCCACAAAGGTCTTGAGCGTGAATTCGCGCCCCAGCTTGCGCAGTGCCAGCCAGTAAAAGGGCAGGTTGAGCACAAAGAAAATTTTGCCAAAACCGATGCCCGTGGCGTAGTGCAGCAAAAATGCCAGCCCGGCGGTGCCGCCCGTCAGCAGCCCTGCACTGGTGAAGAAGGCGATGCCGACGGAAATCATCAGTACGCCGGTGAAGATGGCGACCGCATCCTCGGTCGGGGTGTGCGGCACCGCGGCGGGAGGTAGCGGGGCGGAAGGTGCGGGGGAGCGAGTCATAACAACAAAAAAGGGGCGCGCGGCCCTGCATTGGAGCACGCACCAGGCGCGCAGGGCTTGCAGTGGGCTTTCGGCGCTGACTATTCCACCACGGCGGACTCCACAAACACCAGTTCACATGAGCCGCCGCCCGAGTCCGAGCGCGTGAGCGAACTCGTCCAACGCCAACCCTGCGCGTTGGTGGCCTCCACCAGGTAGCCGCTGATCTGGACAAAGCTGCCTTCGCGTGCCTTTTTGAGCACCTTGTGCACAGCAGCATTGGCCGGAATCATGTGCATGTTGGCCGAAGATTCGATGATCTCCTGCAACGGAATGGGTGGCTGATCCTTCCAGGAATAGCGGTACCAGCGGCCTCCCTGCGTGATGTTCAGGGGGCCATAGACGGCCGGATTGGCCATTTGTTTCCAGCCTAGCGCCAGGTCGATGGGCGACAAATCGGCTTCCTTGTCCATGCGGTAGTCTTCGCGCCCCAGTACCCGGGCTCGCACGGCAAATTGCGCCAGGGGCCTGATCTGGTGGCCCTCAAAAGCAAAAGCTGCCTTGTTGGTGGGGGTTTGCACCGGGCTTTGCGCAAGCACCTGTACTTGCACCGCAGGCACCGATACCGCTTTGGGACCCTGCAAGCTGGTGCGTGCGGCTTCGATGCCGAAGAAGGCGACGCACAGTGCGGCGCCGATTTTCAGAACAGTCTGGATCTGCATGGCGTCACACCACCCAAAGTGGCAGGCTGGAGAAATACATGGTTTTTTGGCTTTTTACGCTTACCAGGCAAGCGCTGATAGCTGCTATTTTAATAGCACGCCAGGCACCTATCAGGCATGCCCATGCGCCTTCGGTGCCTCCTGTGCCAATTCGGCGCGTGCCTGGCGCACCACGCTCCAGCCGCCGCTGATGGCCAAGGCCGCCATGGTGGCAGCTACCGCCAGATCAGGCCAGGCCGCGCCTGTGCCAAACACACCCAGGGCGGCAGCCATCACGGCCAGGTTGCCCAGCGCATCGTTGCGCGTGCACAGCCACACACTGCGCATGTTGGCGTCGCCTTCACGCCAGGCGTACAACAGCACGGCCACGCCCAGGTTGGCCGCCAGGGCCAGCAGGCCAATGCTGCCCATGGTGATGGGTTCGGGCGCAACGCCGTACCAGGCGCCCCAGACTACGCGGCCTACGACAAAAACACCAAACGCCAGCATGCTGGCCCCCTTGAGGAGCGCTGCGCGGGCCCGCCAGGTCAGGGCCATGGCCAGCACCCACAGCGATACGGCGTAGTTGGCAGCATCACCCAGGAAGTCGATGGCATCGGCCAGCAGCGAGGCCGAGCCCGAACGCATGCCCGCACCCATCTCCACGGCAAACATGGCGGCGTTGACGATCAGCGCCACCCACAGGATGCGGCGGTATCGGGGATCGGCGCTGGCCGGGCTGCTGTGGCAATGGTCGTTGTGGCAATGGGCTGACATGGGTTTCTCCGGGATCGGTTGCGGTATGGTGGATGATTAGAAACCCTGAAGTCACTACAAGGTCAAGCCATGTCCGACACCACTGCATGCCACCGCATTGGCGAGGCGGCCCGCCGCTCGGGCGTGTCTGCTGCCAACATCCGTTATTACGAAAAGGAAGGCCTGCTGGCCCCCGGCAGCCGGAGCAGCAACAGCTACCGCCTGTATAGCCGTGCCGACATTCACCAGTTGCGCTTTATCCGGCTGTGCCGCGCCATGGACATGTCGCTGGACGAGGTGCGCACGCTGCTGGCGCTGGACCTGGCTTCCAAGGCCGACTGCGACGCTGCCTGTGTAGCACTCGACGGCCACCTGGACCATGTACGCACCCGTCTGCACGAACTGCAAGCCCTGGAGCAGGACCTGCTGGCACTGCGCAACCGCTGCGATGGCACGGGCGAGCATTGCGGCATCATCGAAGCACTGCACGCGCAGGCCGACGCCCAGCCCCTGCCTGCGGCACCGAACGTGGCGCCGCCCAAGCGCCACGTCTGATGCCCACTGATGCTATGTTTTGAATAGCTGAAACCGCATGTAAACACTGCGGTTGATGGCATTTTGAATACATAACACCCAGGCAAGACGCTATCATGCACGCATGATCTCCCACTGGCCCGCCCTGACCCTGCACGAGCGCCTCTGGCACGCCCTGCGCCGCTGGGCACTGGCCTGGGGCCGTATCATGTACCTGGGGGCCGTCGTGCTGGTGCTGGTGCTCACGCCGTCGAGCTACGGCCCGGGCGCGCGGCGCACGCTGGCCCGCCACATCTACCAGGACACCGCGCCCATTCTGCCGGGCTTCACCGTGCTGGCGGCCTTGCTGGGCCTGGTGCTCACGCGCATCGTGGTGGTCACCGCCCTGAGCTATGGGCTGACCGCCTATGCGCTGGAAATGGTCATCCGCGTGCTGGTGCTGGAGCTGATTCCGCTCACTGCCGCGCTGTTTGTGGCCATGCGTTGCACCATTCCCAACGGCGCGCGCCTGGCGCAACTGCGCCAGTCGGGACGCCTCGATGCCCTGCGGCGCAGGGGCGTCGACCCGGTGCGCATGGAACTGCTGCCGCGGGTGGTGGCCGGGGTGTTTGCCTGCATCACACTGGCGGCGCTGTCCTGTGTGGTCGCATTGGTGATGGCCTACCTGGGCGTGTACGGCTTCAACCTGGCCGGCCTGCCCAGCTACACCCGCATGTTTGGCCATGTGTTCTCGCCCGCGGTAACCCTGGTGTTTGCGATCAAAACCCTGCTGTCGAGTCTGGCCGTGGCCTTGATCCCCATGACTGCCGGCATGTACGACGCAGGCGAGGGCGCCCAACAAGATACCGAACTGGGCGGACTGGCCCGCATGTTTGCCGTGTTGCTGCTGATCGAGGTGGCATCGCTCGTTGGCAACTACTATTGATACCGAGGATAGCTGCACCCATGCAAGACCCCGCAACACCCCCCCCCGCGCCCATCGCCGAGGATGGCCTGCGCCCGGTGGCGCACCTGGAGCTCAAGGCCGTGGCACTGATGCTGTTCACGCTGGCCCTGATAGTGGGGTCGGCCCTGTACCTGCTGTACGCACGCGGTGCTTTCGAGCCCACGCAGACGCTGGTGCTCACCGCCGACGATTCCGAGGGCGTGGTGGTGGGCATGGACATGACGTTTTCGGGTTTCCCCATCGGGCGGGTGCGCCGGATCGAGCTGGCCGACGAGGGCCATGCCCGCATCGTGATCGATGTACCGCGCAAGGATGCCCACTGGCTGCGCGTCTCCAGCATCTTCACGCTGGTGCGCGGCGTGGTGGGTGGCACCAACATTCGTGCTTACAGCGGCATGCTGCAGGACGACGCCTTGCCCGATGGTGCCGAACGCGCCGTGCTCAAGGGCGATGCCACAGGTGAGATCCCGCAGCTCATGGCGGACGCCCGTACCCTGCTGACCAACCTGAACGCCCTGACCGCCGAGGACTCTGCCCTGGGTGCCAGCATGGCTAACGTGAAAGACCTGACCGAGCGGCTCAAGGGCCCGGGTGGCGCGCTCCAGGTGCTCATGGGCAACGAGCAGGATGCCCGCAAGATCGTGGCCACGCTGGACCGCACCAACGCACTGCTGGCGCGCATTGACGGCATGGCCGCCAAGGCCGACCAGCAGGTTTTTGGCCCCGGCGGGGTGCTGCCCGAGGTGCAGGCCACCGTGGCACAACTGGGTGGATTGCTGGCCGATACCCGTGCCAGCCTGAAAAAGGTCGATGCCGTGCTGGCCGAAGCACAGGCGGTGGGCGCCAACGTGCGCGAAGGCACCGCCGACCTGGGCGCGCTGCGCGCTGAGGTGGAATCCAACCTGCGCAAGATCGAGGGCTTGGTCAACGACATCAACCGCAAATGGCCCTTTGCCCGCGATACGGAGTTGAAGTTGCCATGACACCCACCCTGCATACCGCCCGGCTGGTGAGCCTGTGCCTGGCGTTGGCCCTAGCCGCATGCTCCAGCCAGCCCCCCGCGCCCGATTGGCAGATGAATGCTCATGGCGCAGCGCAAAAGGCCGTGCAGGCCTATCTGTCTGGTGAAACCCGCGTCGCCACCCTGGAATTTGCCCGCGCACGCCAGGAGACTGCCCGCACCGGGCAACCGGCCCTGCTTGCGCAGGTGCACTTGCTGGAATGCGCTGCCCAGGTCGCCAGCCTTGAATTGACACCCTGCAGCGCTTTTGACACCTTGCGCCCCGACGCCAGCGCAGCGCAAACCGCCTATGCCGACTATTTGGCGGGAACGCTCGCCCCGCAGGCTGCCGCCCTGCTGCCCCAAAGCCAACAGGCTGTGGCCCTGGCCACCGATGCCAACGCCGCAACGGCTCTGGCAGCCATTGCCGACCCCTGGTCGCGCCTAGTGGCCGCGGGTGTTTTGCTGCGCACCGGCCGTGCGAGCCCGCAAACCATGGAACTGGCTACAGAAACGGCGTCCACCCAAGGGTGGCGGCGCCCCTTGCTGGCCTGGCTGCTATTGCAGGCACAGCGGGCAGAACAGGCGGGCGACACCCAGGCCGCAAGCAAGCTGCGTCGCCGCATCGCCGTGGTGGAGCAGGGCGGTGGCTGAGCCAGGATTCCAGCCGCGCCAGTGCAGTGGCAGCCCTCGCGGCAAAGCCGGTTCAATCGTTGACGGCTTGCTCCAGAACCAGCTCCAGCCCCTGGGCCGAATCGGCCATGGAATCGACCGATTGCACGGCGACATCCGGCAGCAGCAAGGTTGCCGATGCCACCAGGGCCAGCAAAATGGCACAGGCAAAGGCCGCCATGGCGCGCAGCGGCACGGGGGGGTGCTGGGGTGGTACAAGTCTGCATGGCATGGTGGCTTGATTACAGCAAGAAGTGGCCGCTGCAGATGTCAGACAACACCGCATTGATGCGCGGCAGGGCTCTTGCCCACAGGAGGCCTTCGTGAACCAGTCTGCGAAAATACCGAACCTGCACAGGCCCCCCCTGTTGCCACCATCGGAGGGCCTGCCAGCGTTGCGCCTGAGCTTTGATGACGGGCCGCTGGAACGGGATTTCAGGCACTACCACCAAGGTGTTTTCCTGCTGCGCATGCGCTGGGCCTTGCTGGTGGCCGTGGCCTTGTTTCTGCTGTTTGCCGTACTGGACGCCATCAGCCTGCCTGCGCTGGTGCGCAACCAAATCCTGGCCCTGCGCCTGGGCCTGATGATCCCAGTGCTTTTCCTGGCCTGGCTGGCGACGTACCCGGCGTGGCTGCACAAGCACCTGCAATGGATTGGCGCCATTGCCGCGCTGATCTGCGGCCTGGGTGTGGTGGGCATCATCTGGGTGGCCCGGGTGCATGCCTTTCCTTTGCCTTACGAAGGCATCATCCTGGTCACCTTCTTCTTCTACTTTCTGACCGGGCTGCGTTTTCTACCGGCGGTGCTGTGCGGCTGGATAACGTTCGTGGCTTACGTGGGCATGGAACTGCACACCGGCCTGGCAGGCCATGTGTTGCTGTACAACGCCTTCTTCCTGGGCACGGCCAATGTGATCGGCACGGTCGGCAACTACTTCCTGGAATCCGCCATGCGCCAGAACTTCCTGTCGCAAAGGCTGTTGCAGGACATGGCCGAAAAAGACTTCCTGACCGGGCTGCTCAACCGCCGCGCCTTCAGTGCCCGGGCCGACTGCACCTGGCGCCAGGCCCTGCGCGAGAAGCACGCGCTGGGCGTTGTGATGATGGATGTCGATTTTTTCAAGCGCTACAACGACCACTATGGCCATGCCGAAGGCGACGAAACCCTGAAAAAGGTGGCCCAGGTGATCGGCAGCCACGCCCGCAGGCCCCTGGACATCGTGGCCCGCTATGGCGGCGAGGAGTTCGTGGGGCTTTGGTACAACCTCAGCGAAGCCGACATGCAGACCATCCTGGAGAGCCTGCGTACCGACATCGCCGCGCTGCAAATCCCCCATGCCTCATCGGACGTGGCCCCCCATGTCAGCCTCAGCATCGGGCTGGCTTATCTGCAGCCACAGGCCCACCACACGCTGGACGATGCCCTGCGCCTGGCCGACGTGGCCCTCTACCTGGCCAAGGAGCAAGGGCGCAACCGCGTGGTACTCAAAACGCCAGAGGCCAGCTAGTGCACATTTCGCATAAAAAACGGTTCTAACGCCCGTCTTTCAATCGCCTAAAGCTACCAAATTAGGAGCAAAAAGAATCAGCGCAAACCAGTCCCACTGGCGCCTTCAGTCCGCTGAATCAGCTCGATCTTGTAGCCATCGGGGTCCGTCACAAAGGCAATCACAGTGCTGCCGCCCTTGACAGGTCCCGCCTCGCGCGTCACGTTGCCGCCTGCGGCCTTGATCTTGTCGCAGGCCGCATAGGCATCGGGCACGCCCAGGGCAATATGACCATAGCCATTGCCGTGGTCGTAGCTCTCGGTGCCCCAGTTGTAGGTCAGCTCAATCTCGGCCTGGCCTGGGTTGCCGCCCTCAAAACCCAAAAAAGCGAGCGAGTACTTGTAGTCGGGGTTCTCGGACTGGCGCAGCAATTGCATGCCCAGCACCTGGGTATAGAAGTCGATGGAGCGCTGGAGATTGCCAACGCGCAGCATGGTGTGCAGGATTCTCATGTCCGCGATTATGCCGGGAGATCGAAAACCAGGCAGATCGCTTCGATGACAACGCCCATGAAAGAAGAGGGCGCCTGTTCGGTGGCTACACCGACACGGTGTAGTTCAGTGTCATGCGCCCCCCGTCGACAGTGACGATCTCACCCGTCACATAGCTGGCCGCATCGCTGGCAAGCCAGGCCACCACATCCGCAATCTCAGACGGCTCGCCCAGCCGGCCCAGGGGCGTGCGGCTCAAAATCTTGTTCTTGGCCTCATCGCTGGTCAGAACCGCCTTGGCCGCCAGCTCGGTGGCGATGGTGCCGGGTGCCACCGCGTTCACCCGAATGTTGTGCGGTGCCAGCGCCAGGGCCATCACGCGCGTGAGCTGATTGATGCCGCCCTTGCTGACGTTGTAGCTGGCGATGTTGGGGATAGCGAGCATGCCGTTGACAGAACTCATGTTGACAATGGTGCCGCGGCTGGCCTGCGCCATTGCGCGGGCCACCGCCTGGCCCACCAGGAAGGAGCCTTTGACGTTGACGCGCAGCACCGCATCAAAGTCTTCTTCGGTGACGTCAAGAAAATCGGCTGCCCGAAAAATACCGGCGTTGTTCACCAGTACGTCGATGCGGCCCTGCCAGGCGAGCGCCTGTTGCACCAGCTGATCCACCTGCGCCTTGTTGCCCACGTCACAGTGCACGTACAGGCCGGAGAGCTCAGCCGCCAGCCTTTGCCCACGCTCATCGTCCACGTCTGCCAGCACCACCAGCGCGCCTTCGGCCGCAAAGCGCCGCGCGCAGGCCGCACCGATGCCTTGCGCAGCGCCGGTGATGAGACAAACGCGGCCGCCGTGGCCGAAGTGGATGGAGGATGAGGGAGACGCGACAGTGTTCATGGCGCAATGGTAGCTGGGCTGAATAGGGAGTATCACGATGACAATCCCATCAATGGGCAAGCCTGCACTTTTGCCCGTTACGAAATGGAGACCAGAGACAAACTACTTCATAGTCTTCAGCTCCCACATGACTAGATACGATGTATATTATGTTAACTAATAAAACAGAAACCCCAATGGGACTCCAGGCTTTGCATCCCCACCGCTGCTCTTGGTCGGATCCCAAAGATCGACACGGCTCCTACGCATCCACGAAATGCAAGTCGGCAAAGTCAATCGGTTGAATCAACTGGAAGGTGCGGTACGCGATCGCCTGGGAGTGCTGCTGCGTTGACGCTGGGATCCGTCGCGGCAGTACCCACCGTAAGGCAGGACGCTAGGGAGGACTTTTCGCCGCGCTAAACGACACCTTTTCCAAACAACGCATGCTGTTGTTTGGCAGTGCGTTCGTACTGGCGCGCAATGCTGTCGCAGACGAGGTCACACAGCGCATACACCGACGGGTCTGCGATGCGGTAGTACACGCTGGTGCCCCGGCTTTCGCGCTCGACAAAGCCCTGTTGCGTCATCAGGCTCAGGTGACGCGAGACGTTGGCTGCCGTGTAACCGCACAACTGGGCTAGCTCACCCACGTTGTGCTCGCCTTCCCGCAACAGGTTCAGGATGCGCAGGCGCGTGGGCTCCGCCAGCGTCTGAAAGTACGCGGCAACTTGCGTGATGGCTTCTGGGGGCAGGTTCTTCATGGCAGATTTGCTGGGGGTCAAGGCCATTCGATCGGTTGAGCACCACATCTGTTCCGGCCTGCCCACATAATACGCCAGTTGACTATTTAGCTGTTTGGCTAAATAATCACATCAACAAAACAGTGAGGTATCCCATGAAATCCTGGCAAATTGTCCACTTGGTCGCAGGCCTGTTCATTCTTCTTTCTTTGGCTCTGGGCATTACCGGCAGCCCGATCTTTGTCAGCCAGTGGTGGTTGGCCTTCACCGCCTTTGTGGGCCTCAACATCATGCAAAGCGGGCTGACCAAATGGTGTTTGATGGAAACCATGCTGCGCAAGCTCGGTGCACAGCCCGGCTGCTGATCCAAAGACTGCGCCATGACCGTGTTGCACGAATCCCCCGAGCCGCCCCCTGCCCCCACGCTGGTGGATGTGCGCTCGCGTCCCGAGTTCGAATCGGGGCATGTAGATGGCGCAGTGCATCTGCCGCTAGAGCGCCTGGCGCAGGATGCGCCCTTGCTGCTGTCCGACAAGTCAGCGCCCATGGTGCTGTACTGCCTGTCGGGTGCGCGATCGGGCATGGCCTTGCAATGGTTGCGGCAAATGGGCTATACCAAAGCGACCAATGGCGGCTCGGTGGGCGCCGTGGCAATGCAGACAGGACGCGGTATCCGCCGTCTCTGATTTCTTGAACATTCCAACGATAAAGGCTTTGGCATGAGCGACAACCTGGTTCAGATCACCCTGCGGCAACAAAAAGACTACCAATTCAACGTAGATTTTGGCAATGGCATTCCCGTCCTGGCCGCCGATGAACCGGCACCGCTGGGCGGCGGGCAGGGCCCATCGCCTGTGCAATTGCTGGCTGCCGCCGTGGGCAACTGCCTGTCGGACTCGTTGCTGTTTGCGCTGCGCAAGTTCAAACAAGCACCCGAGCCGATTGAGTGCACCGTGACCGCTGAAGTGGGCCGCAATGACGATAAACGGCTGCGCGTGCTCAAGATATCGGCGGTGCTGAAGCTGGGGGTGGCTGCTGCATCACTGCAGCATCTGGATCGGGTGCTAGACCAGTTTGAAGCGTTCTGCACCGTGACGCAAAGTGTGGGCCAGGGTATTGCGATTGAGCTGCAGGTGATTGATGCCGAGGGCGTGCGACTGAAATGAATCCAAACGGCGCCCCCTATCGGGTCGCCACCATCAACGAAAGGGAAATGAAATGTCAATCAATGTGGGAAGCTGGGATCGTGTGCTGCGCGTGGTAGTGGGCCTGGTGCTGATTGGCCTGGCCGCTACCGGCACGGTGGGCTTGTGGGGCTGGATTGGTGTGGTACCTGTGGCCACGGGCCTGTTTGGCTTCTGCCCGGCCTATACGCTGCTGGGCATCAAGACCTGCCCGATGAAGAAACCTTAATCTAGTAAAAAGAGCTTCCAGCGTTTGATAAATAAGCGCTGGAAGCTCTTTTTTTAGTAGCAAAAACGGCCAACATACCATTGGTATAGCCGTTTTTTACGCTTCCCCCTTCCCGGTCTATTAGGCCGCCGCGCCTTCCGCACACTGGCAATTGCCGCCACAGCCGCTGGCTGCAACAGCGCCTGCAAGGGGTGCCTCCGTCGTCTGGTGGCTTTTCAGCCCCAGTTTGTGTAGCAACTGCCTATCGGCGCCCGCATCGGGGTTGCCCGTCACCAGCAGCTTTTCCCCATAAAAGATGGAATTAGCCCCCGCCATGAAGCACAGGGCCTGTACGGCTTCGCCCATTTGCTGGCGCCCGGCCGAGAGGCGCACGCGCGCCTGGGGCATGGTGATGCGTGCCACAGCGATCATGCGCACAAAGTCGAAAGGGTCGATCGGCTCACTGTCGGCCAGCGGCGTACCGGGAACGCGCACCAGGTTGTTGATGGGTACCGAATCCGGGTAAGGGTTGAGGTTGGCCAGTTGGGCAATCAGACTGGCGCGGTGCACGGGCGCTTCGCCCATACCCACGATGCCGCCGCAGCACACGCTGATGCCCGCGGCACGTACGTGCTGCAAGGTATCGAGCCGGTCCTGGTACTGGCGGGTGCTCACCACGTCCTGGTAGTACTCGGGTGCGGTGTCCAGGTTGTGGTTGTAATAGTCCAGCCCCGCCTGTTTGAGCGCCAGCGCCTGGTGCGATTCAAGCATGCCCAGCGTGGCGCAGGTCTGCAGACCCAGCCCTTTGACGGCGCCAATCAGCGCGGCTACTTTATCGATGTCGCGGTCTTTGGGGGCCCGCCAGGCGGCGCCCATGCAAAACCGTGTGGCACCCGCATCCTTGGCCGCCTGGGCAGCGCGCAGCACTTCGTCCACCTCCAGCAACTTTTGCGCTTGCACGCCGGTGTCAAACTCGGCCGACTGGGGGCAGTAGCCGCAGTTTTCGGGGCACCCACCTGTTTTGACCGATAGCAGCGCCGCCAGCTCGATGTCGCCCGCAGGCCAGTGCTGGCGGTGCACCGTCTGGGCTTCAAACAGCAGCTCTAGCAGGGGTTTGTCGAGCAGGGCCTGCACGGCGTCCACTGTCCAGGGGCCCTGGAGGGCTGGCCTTTGCACGGGCAGATGCACCTGCACGGGTTGATGGTTTGATGGGGTTTGCATGGAGATTTCTTTACGGGTGAAGGGGGCTTGGCTGCGATCTAAAAGTTACAAATTGCGCCAGTATTTTTTGATATTGGCTTATCAGATTCAGGGAATTTTGCCTTCTGAATCCGCTTGAATCTGGACGATGAAGTAACAAATGCTGCCAAACAAAACCCATCGCAAACGCCATCTTTCGGCCACCAGGTAGCCGAAAGATGGCGGCTGATAGACGCACGAACGGCGCCGTAGCAGCAGCGCAGCGCGTCAGCCTAGCGCCGCAATGATGTCCGGGGGCGCCTGCACCAGCTCGATCAGCACGCCCTCGCCCGCAATCGGAAACTCGTCGTTGCTTTTGGGGTGCAAAAAGCAGATGTCATAACCCGCCGCGCCCTTGCGAATGCCACCGGGTGCAAAGCGCACGCCCTTTGCGGTGAGCCATTCCATAGCGGCCGCCAGGTCGTCGATCCACAGGCCGATGTGGTTGAGCGGTGTGGTGTGCACGGCAGGCTTTTTGTCGATATCCAGCGGTTGCATGATGTCCACTTCCACCTTCCAGGCGCCCTGCCCCATGGCCAGGATGTCCTCGTCCACGTTCTCGCGCTCACTCTGAAAAGTACCGGTCTGCGTCAGGCCCAGCATGTCCACCCACAGGGATTTCATGCGCTGCTTGTCGGTGCCGCCAATGGCCACCTGCTGGATGCCCAGCACCCGGAAAGGACGTTGTTCGTTCGTGTGTGTCATGGATATTCTCCGGTTGAAGACGTGCTGATAGCTATAATTTTAATAGCTACTAGCGCTTGATAGATAAGCGCTAGAAGCCAAAAAGACTCAAAAAAGGGGCACGAGGCCCCCTTGGTGTAAAAGAAACGGCTGCTTATTGGAATTCCAGAATCACCTGGTCCACCGTGAGCGACTCGCCCTTGCCCGCCACCAGCTTGCCCACGATGCCGTCTTGCGCGGCCAGCAGTACGTTTTCCATCTTCATGGCTTCGATGACGGCCAACTTTTCACCGGCTTGCACCTTCTGGCCTTCCTGCACCGCAACATGAACCAGCAGGCCTGGCATGGGCGAAAGCAGGAACTTCGAGAGATCCGGCGGCGCCTTGTAGGGCATCAGCTGGTGCAGACGTGCGCCCAGGGGTGATAACACCATGGCTTCGATCTGTGTGCCGTTGTGTGCAATGCGCAGGGCCAGCGGGTTCTTGCCTGCGCCCCGCTCCACCTGGGCCGTAAAGCCCATGCCGTTGCAACTGCCCTGCACGCGGATCTGACCCAGTGTTGCAGTACTTCCAATTTGATAGCTATTACCGCCCACCGATACTGCGCTAGAGCCCGATTCGTCTTCAAAATCAGTGACGCTGACATCGTGGTACTGGTTGTGCCCCTCGGCGCCCAGGCTGGCCACCACAAAGGTTTCGCCCACCTTCACTTCGTGCCCAGCCAACTGGCCGCTGATACCCGTAGCCCGCGCCCGATAGCGCCGGTGCATGAAAGCCGCCAAGGCCACCAGGAACAACGGGTCTTCGTGCGGCACATCTTCGGCAACGAAACCGTGGGCATAGTTCTCGGCAATAAAGCCGGTATTGAAGTCGCCTGAGACGAATTTGGGGTGCGCCAGCAGTGCCGCCTGGAACGGAATGTTGCTGCTGATGCCGCGGATGACAAAACCGTTGAGCGCAGCACGCATTTTGTGGATGGCGTCGTTGCGGTCGGTACCGTGCACGATGAGCTTGGCGATCATCGAGTCGTAGTACATGGGAATCTCGCCACCCTCATACACGCCGGTGTCCACGCGCACACCCAGCTTTTTGTCGGGCTCGGACTGGAACATGCTCTCTTCTGGCGGCGCAAAGCGCACCAGGCGACCGGTAGAAGGCAGAAAGTTGCGGAACGGGTCTTCGGCGTTGATACGGCACTCAATGGCCCAGCCGTCACGCTTGACTTCGGCTTGCGTGAGCGGGAGCTTTTCGCCCGCTGCCACGCGAATCATCAGCTCGACCAAGTCCAGGCCGGTGATGCACTCGGTCACTGGGTGCTCCACCTGCAGGCGGGTGTTCATCTCTAAAAAGTAGAAGTCCTGGTCCTTGCCGACCACGAATTCGACCGTGCCCGCGCTTTGGTACTTCACCGCCTTGGCCAATTGCACCGCCTGCTCGCCCATGGCCTTGCGCGTGGCGTCGCTGATGAAGGGCGAAGGTGCCTCTTCAATCACCTTCTGGTGGCGGCGCTGGATGGAGCACTCGCGCTCGTTCAAATAAATGACGTTGCCCTGGCTGTCGCCCACCACCTGGATTTCAATGTGGCGCGGCTCCTGCAC
>Ga0209477_1001600_pt1 | contig 13674 bp, 13 predicted proteins | sample KloWWTupernatant_FD_187180 | JGI IMG/M metagenome (GOLD analysis project Ga0209477, IMG submission 187180) | Active sludge microbial communities from Klosterneuburg, Austria, studying microevolution and ecology of nitrifiers - Klosterneuburg... | ecosystem: Engineered > WWTP > Aerobic digester >...
GAAACCCTTGGTGCACAAGGACTTCAGGCAGCGGCTGATGCGCTTCTGGCCGGCCTGGAGCAACTGTCGCCGGGAATGCGAGCGGCCCAGCGCCTCATCGTCTGAATCGACTCAACCGATCGTCGCCACGCCGCGGAAGCGGTAGGTGAGCGGGGACCCCGCGGGCATCCCGGGAATGGGTCCCTCGACGAGGTCATGGACGGTGAAACCGTTCTGCTCCAGCAGTGCTGGAGTGTGGCGGGTGAGGTGACAGCCGCCCGCGACACGTTGTTGGATCGGCTCCAGTCGGCGCTGCCACTTCTGGACGGACCGGTCCGGGGAGAGCCCGTGCTCGAGGAAGTGCAGTGTCCCGCCCGACCGCAGGACGCGCCGTACCTCGCGCATGGCCAAGGGGACGTCCGGGATCGTGCAGAAGGTGAAGGTCACCAGCGCGGAGTCATAGGACGCGTTCGGCTCATCGAGGCGTTGACCGTCCAGACCCCGCCGCTCGATCGGCACCGAGGTGCGGTCTCGCCGCCGCCCGGACAGCCGCCAGCCGACGTCCGAGGGTTCAACCGCCGCGACCGACTCCACGGCCGCGGGATAGAAGCGGGTGTTGAGGCCGCTCCCGAAGCCGAGTTCGAGGACACGCCCGCTCAGCCCACGGCATACGATCTCCCGCTCCGCGCCCACCTGGTGACCACGCAACGAAAGGTCGGTGAGGCGAGGCACGACGCGTTCGGTCCACACACCCATGGCACTCATCATGCAGTGCTTCCGGTTGCGAGCGAGCGCGGCACCCGGCAGGGTCGAAACCAGGACGGCGGGGGAGGACCACGCCACGACAAGGGAGTCGACGTCATGATCAACCGTGCACCCCTGCGCCAGCGCGCCCCGTTGGTGGTCGCCGCGACCGCCGCCTTGGCACTCGGAATCGGCGCGCCGCTCGCGACGGCTGCACCCCGCACCCCCATGGGCCCGGTGGGCGCCATGGCGTCCAGCGCCTCACCTGTGGTCGTGACGATCGGCGACTCCTACAGCTCGGGCACCGGTCTGCACAAGGACGACTGGCAATACGACGAGCAGTACGGCGGGCTCGATGCCGGCCTCAAGCTGACCTCTCGGAGCGACAACGAGTGCTGGCGCGAGACCAACGACACCCCCGGTCCCCGACTGGCGGCGGCCAAGGGAGTCGCATCGATCTTCTACGCCTGCAAGGGCGCCGAGGCCCAGCACGTCCGCAACCAGTGGGCCCTGGTGCAGGCCCGCAACCCCGGTCAGGCCGCGTCGGGTTGGGCCGGGTCGGTCATCACGTTGACGGCCGGCGGCAATGACGTCCGCACGGCGGATGGCCGGGACTGGCCGACCCTGCTGACCAACTGCATCATGAAGGCCGTCAACATGCTCGAGGGCTGCCACAAGAAGTCGAGCAGTCAGATCACCAACTGGTGGACCGTGCGCAACAACCTCGTCGAGCTCTATGCCGACCTGGCCAGGGACGCACCCAACGCCAAGATCCGCGTCCTCGGCTATCCGCGGCTCATGACCCCGCGCAAGAACTGGCTCGGCTGGCACTGCCCCGATGTCACCGGCATCACGGGCAATGAAGCAGTCTGGTTCGACGCCCAGAGCGACATGCTCAACGGACACGTGGCCAATGCCGTCGATGCCGCGAAGGCAGCCAACCCGGCGCTCGACATCAAGTACGTCTCGGTCACGTCCTACCTCCCGGTCGGCGCCTGCTACGGCGAGAACGGCGCCTCATGGGTCAACGACAAGGTCCTCCAGAGCAACCTCGACCCGCTCAACCCCTCGGACAGTTCCTTCCACCCGAGCGCTCGCGGCTACGAGGGCTATACGCAGGCACTCTTCGCCAACCAGTGACCCGCTCCACGAGGGCTGATCGTCAGCCCTCGTGGATCGGCACCTTGGGGAGCTTCCGGACGCGGGTGCGGCGCTTCTTGCGCTGCGGGATGAGGTCGCGCATCTCCTCGAGGCGTCCGAAGCAGAGCAGCCGGTCGCCGTCCTCGAGTTTGCGGTTGGACCGTGGGTTCGGCATCACGGCCGTGCCCCGGTGCAGGGTCAACACCGAGATGTCCCGATCGCGCAGACCCGACTCGCCGAGCGTCTTCCCGACCAGATCGGCACCGGGATGAACGACGATCTCCGCCACCCCGTAACCCGTTGACACAGTAAGGCGTTGGCGCACGTCGATCTCGGGGAAGGCGACCTGGTTGGAGATGTGGTCGATGATGGCGCCCGCCACGTCGAGCCCGGTCGCGGCCTCGATCCCCTCCAAACCGGGGGAGGAGTTGACCTCCATGACGAGCGGCCCGTCCTTGCCCTCGAGCATGTCGACTCCGGCGACGCGCAGCCCCATGATCTGGGCGGCCCGCACCGCCGTCTCCTCATAGGCCGGGTCCAGCGCCACGCGCTCCACTCGCCCACCGCGGTGCACATTCGACCGGAACTCATCACCCTGGGCCACCCGCCGCATCGCCGCGACCACTCGGTCCCCGACGACGATCGCTCGCACGTCCCGACCCTTGCTCTCGTGGACGAAGGCCTGGATGAGCACCTGCTGGTTCGTGCCGTGCAACGTCTCGATGATCGCTTCGGCGACCTTGCGTGAGGGCGCGAGGATCACGCCGATCCCCTGCGTGCCCTCCAACAACTTGATGACCACCGGTGCGCCACCGACCATTTCGATGGCGGGCACGACGTCAGCCCGGTTGCGGACGAAGGCCGTGGCCGGCATACCAATGTTGTGGCGGGAGAGGATCTGGGTCGCGCGCAACTTGTCGCGACTGTTCATGATCCCGTTGGCCGTGTTGGGCGTGTAGACGTCCATCTGCTCGAACTGCCGCACCACCGCCGTCCCGAAGTAGGTGATCGAGGCGCCGATGCGCGGCAGGACGGCGTCGTAGGCCGACAACTGCTTCCCCCGGAAGAAGAGATCCGGCTGCTCGGTCGACAGGTCGATCGCGAAGCGCAAGGTGTTGAGCACCTTGACCTGGTGGCCACGGTCGAGGGCGGCGGTGCGCAGTCGTTGGGTCGAATAGGCGCGTGGGGCGCGCGACAGAATCGCGAGTTTCATCGGGGGTGCCTGCCAAGATGGTCCGGTGTCCGCACCCGCCCATCCAACCATCGACGACACCATCGTGGGCTGGCGGGAATGGGTGCGCCTCACGGCCTACGACGTCCCCTGGATCAAGGCGAAAGTCGATACAGGGGCCAAGACGAGTTCCCTCCATGCCTTCGAGTTGACCGAGTCGTCGGATGCCGCCGGAGCGCCCACGGTCACCTTCCAGATCCACCCCTGGCAGGCCACCGACCTCGACGCCGTCACCGTCACGCTGCCGGTCCACGACCGCCGTCTGGTGCGCAGCTCGTCCGGTCACGCCGAGGAGCGGCTCGTCGTGCTCATGGACCTCGCGCTCGCCGGGCGCACGATCACGGCTGAGGTCACGCTGACCGACCGCGACGAGATGGGCTTCCGGATGCTCATCGGGCGGGAGGCGTTGGCGCAGGGTTTCGTCGTGGACAGCAGGCTGTCGTATGCCGGGGGTCGGCCGATGCGGGCCACTCGCCGTCGCAACTGGGGCAAGGCGTGAGCTCTCACAGCTCGGAGGTCGGTCGGCCGAAGCGGCGGCGCAAGGCCCGGCCGTCCTTCGCCATCGGCACGGTCAAGGTGCGCCCCGGCATGGCCAAGGAGGTCGGCCTCCCGATCACCCGTCTCGTCACCGGCGCGGACGTCAGCCTTCCCGTCCACGTCATCCATGGTCGCGACGAAGGCCCGACGGTCTGGATCAGTGCTGCCATCCACGGCGACGAGGTCGTCGGGGTCGAGGTGATCCGACGGGTCATGGCCAAGGTCAACGCCAAGACGGTCCGCGGGACCCTGCTCGCCGTGCCCATCGTCAACGTCATCGGCTTCATGAACGGTGACCGCTATCTCCCCGACCGCCGCGACCTCAACCGGAGTTTCCCCGGATCGGCCCGCGGCTCTCTGGCCGGCCGCGTCGCCCACCTCTTCATGACCGAGGTCGTCGACAAGTGTGAGGTCGGCATCGACCTGCACACCGGCTCCGACCGCCGCTCCAATCTCCCTCAGGTCCGCTGCGACCTCGACGATCCGGCGACGCGTGCGCTCGCCGAGGCCTTCGGTGCGCCGGTGATCTATCACGCCAAGTTGCGCGACGGCTCGCTCCGCTACGCCGCCCGCGAGCGCGGTGCCCGTGTCCTCCTCTATGAGGGTGGTGAGGCGTGGCGCTTCGACGAGTGGGCCATCGCGGCCGGCGTCCTCGGGGTGCTCCGCGTGCTCGCCCACCTCGGCATGATCGACCCGTTGGAGGAGGAGCCTCCGGCTCCTTCGCTCGTATGCCGTCGCTCGGGTTGGGTGCGTGCCCGCCGGACCGGGATCCTCCAGATGGAGGCGCACCTCGGTCAGATCGTCTCCGATCACGAGCGGCTCGGTGGCCTCTCGGATTCCTTCGGGCACCGGTTGCGGCTGGTCCGAGCGGATCGGCCGGGTGTCGTCATCGGTCGCACCGAGGCGCCGCTCGTCAACCGTGGTGACGCGATCGTCCACATCGCCGAGATCGAGTCCGGGCCGACGAGCGCAATCCCGTTGCCGGAGTAAGTCCTTCGGCTGTGAAGGCGCTCAGACGACGGTGACTTCGACCGAGTGCCAGCCCGTTGCTCCCGACGGCGCCACTGGGGCTTCGGCGCTGGTCTGCACGGTGCCCTCGCTGTCCGTGGCGCGCGCGGTGAGCCGGTGCTTGCCCTTGGTCGCCTGCCAGGGCAGCCACCACTGGCGCCAATAGACCGGACCGACGTCGGGCCCGAGTCTGGCTTCCTGCCAGGCCCCGTCGTCGATCCGCACCTCGACGCGTTCGATGCCGCCGCCGGCCTGGGCCCATGCGACGCCACCGATCGCGACCTGACCGGCGTCGACACCACCTCTCCGCGGAGTGTCGATGCGGGTCTGGATCTGCACGGTCGCCTGCTCGGCCCAACCCCGGGTCGACCAATAGGCCTTGTCCGCCGCGAACGTCGTGAGCGTCAACCTGGTGACCCACTTCGTCGCCCCGACATAGCCGTAGAGGCCCGGGGTGATGAGTCGGGCCGGGTAGCCATTGCGGGCGGGCAGTGGTTGGCCGTCCATGGCCACGGCGACAAGCGCCTCGCGATCTCCGGTCGCCAGGAGAGCCTCGACGGGAGTCGAGATTGTCATGCCGTCCACCGAGGTCGAGAGCACCTGGTCTGCACTGCTCTGCACTCCGGCGCGTTCGAGCAGGAGCCGCACGGGCACACCGGTCCACCGGGTCGACCCGATGTAGGGCCCGCCGACTTCGTTGCTCACGCAGTTGAGGGTGACGTCGCGCTCGACGAGCCCGAGGCCCACGAGTTCCTCGAAGCCGACCGACAATTCGTTGTCGACCATCCCGTCCACGAACAGCCGCCACGTCGAGACATCCACGCGCGGGATGGTGAATGCCGTGTCGACTCGATAGAAGTCATCGAGCGGGGTCCACAGCGCGCTCACTCCCGCGACGGTGGCCTCGATGCCGGTCGGCAACGCGGGCAGGGGAGCAGGGACCGGCGGGAGGGTGGCGGCCCGCGGAGCCACAATCGGTCCGGCCAGGACCTGCCCTGCCCCACCGACCACCACCGAGCCCAGCCCCACGGCACCCGCGCCCAGAACGAAGGTCCGCCGCGCCGGCGCGGGATGCGGCTCGGTTGATGCCTGCTCCCAGGTCTGCGCGGGTGACCTTGCCGTGTCGCCGTCGCCCTCAGCGGGGGAGGGGGCCGGAGCTCGAGGGGACCGGCCAGTGACTTCGTCAGCACGGTCGGCGAGCCAGGGGAGGACGACAAGTCCAGTGATCCAGGCCGCGAGCGAGGGGACCACGGCCAATGGCCCGCCACCGCCGGAGGCGAGCGCAGCCAGCCCGGCCACTGCGGCAAGAGCGGTGAGCGCAAACAGCGCGAGTTGGCGTCGCCGACGAGCCAGAACACCGATAGCGGCGGCCAGTGCGCCCGTCACGATCGCGACACTGCCGAGGAGGACCGGCTTGTCCGCGGTCCCGAGGGTCGAGACGGCCCAGTCCTTCAGAGCCGGAGGTGAGGCATCGATGACCCGCGAACCCACCGCCAACACCGGCGACGTCGCCGGATCGGTCCACGCCGCGACGAGGTGACCCACCGCCATCCCGGCGGCCGCAGCGAGAAGCCCGCTCACGGCATACGGCCAAGGGTTGGCGTGTGGACGCTCGGTCATGGCGTCACCGTCGGCACGTCATGGGGTCAGCGCGGATGGAGGAGTTCGAAGGTCTGGCAGACCACCGGCATCGTGGGCGAGAAGGCCTGGTCGTGGGTGGCGTAGGTCGTGAAGAAGTTCTCGTGGACTTGGCGCCAGTGCTCCAGCGACCGATCGCCTTCACCCTCACCGCAGGCATGCTCGGCCGTGACTTCGTCGAACGGGACGACCTCGACCGCCGTGGTCATGATGAGGGCGCGCGGCTGGCCCGAGCCGTCGAGGACGATCTCGAGATCGCCACGCTCGGGCAGCGGTTCGTCCTCGGCCTCGTAGTCCCACAAGGCGCCGGCCGTGGCCGTCTTGACCCCGCGCACGATGAGGTCGGCCAACTCGTCGGCAACCTCGGCGGTGCCACCGAAGGAGGAGGCCGGCGGCTGGAGCGAGTCGAGCGGCTTGGGGCCCCAGTAGGCGGCGAGTTCGTTGACGTGGGCACGCATCCGGGCATCCACCCAGAAGGCGTCGATCTGCTCCTGGTCCGGCTCGGCGATGTCCGTCATCTCCTCACCGTAGCCCGCTCGGGCTCACCCGCGGCGTGCGGCGGGGTGCCGGGCAGCCGCGGCGCCGAGCACGACGATGACGGCCGCAGTGACGGCTCCGATGGTGACGAGTCGTGACACGGGGGCGTCAGTGGTGCGACCCACGGCGATCCACACCAGGCCCCAAGCCATGGCGGCGGCCACGGCATACCGACCACCGAGGCGTCGGGCGAAGAGCACGCCCAGCCCGGCAGCGACGGCGAGCACGATGACCGCGACGATGTCCGCTCCGGGTGCTGCCAACTCGACATCTGTCGCGACGAGGGCCGCGGTGATGTTGGCGCAGGTGGCCACCGCGACCCACCCGAGGTAGAGGCCCATCGTGCCGTCGACGATGACGCGCTGGATCGTGCGGCCGGTGGGGGCGGGCGGGATCGCGGTGAGGCGAGCGAGGATCACGCCGAGGGTCAGGGCGAGCGCGACGATGATGACGACGCTGGCCCAGATCCAGCCCTGCTGGGTGACGAGCAGCCAGCCGGCGTTGAGCAGCATCGAGACCGCGATGAGCCAGCCCGTGGCGCGGGCGCGCGGCGAGGTGGCGTTGGCCGGGAGCCACTGCCAGATGGTGTAGGCCGCGAGGCCGAGATAGATGACCGACCAGATCGAGAAGGCCGGGGTCGCGGGGGCCAGCAGGGTGGCGTCGGCAGCGAGCGCGCCGCCGGATGACTCCTCGACCCGGGTGCCGATGACCCCGACGCCGAGGAGGGTGCCGTAGATGCAGAGCACCTCGGCGAGGGTCACGCCGAGCTGTCGACGTCGGTCCGCGCTCGTCGGTCTGCCCGTGTGGTTGCCAGCGGGGTTGTCCGCCGGGGAGTTCCTCGTCGCTTGGAGATCACGCGCTGTCGCCATGACCTCAAAATATTGACCGTGGCGGCATCTGTCAAACCTTTGTAGAAGGTTGTAGTCTCCTGATCATGAAGTGGATCGCCGCCCTCGTCACCTCCGGACTCGTCTTCGGCCTCCTCGACTTCCTGTGGCTCGGCACAATCGGGCGCCCGCTCTACCAGGAGCGCATGGGCGAGTGGCTCGCCCCGAAACCGAACATGACGGCAGCCCTGCTCTTCTACGCGATCTACATCGTGGGGGTCAGCTACTTCGTGATCGTGCCGGCTCTCGAAGCGGGCTCACTCGGCAAGGCGGCCTTCTCCGGATTCCTCTTCGGTCTCGTCGCCTATGCGACCTGGGACCTCACGAATCTCGCGGTCCTCAAGGACTTCCCGAGCTCGATCGTCCCGATCGACATGGCCTGGGGAGCCATCGCCACGATGGTCACCTCGATCGTGACCTTCGTCATCGTTCGAGCCCTTCCCTTCGTCGAATAGCCCTCGATCAGTGAGGATGGCCCGATGAAGGCCGACCTCACCGTCCTGGCCATCCCCGGCTTCGTCGGCGCGATGGTCGCCGAATACGTCGCGCAGCGCCGTCGGGGCCCCGGCGAGCAGCGGCCCGGCGACTACGAACTCAAGGACACGATCGCCAGCCTCACCATGGGCGTCGGCAGCCTGCTCGCCCCGATCGTCGCCAAGAAGTTGCTCACACCGATCACCCCGGGCGTGGGTCGCTGGGGCAAGGGTCTGCTCGGCCTCGCGGTCGGGGCGGCCGTCGTCACCAGCGTGGCCGATCAAGTTCGTGCCTGGTATGCCGTGGGCTCACCCTTGGAGGCGGGGACCCTTCCGCGTGGGTCCGGTGCCTACTCGCCCGGCGGGGAAGCGGGGCTCGGCAGCGGGCCCTACGCCACGGCATACGACGGGTTGTCGCCGACGGTCGAGAAGGTGACGGGGGCGACGGCCGTTGCAGCGGTGGCCTCGACGGCGCTCGCCGCCGCGACGACCTGGGCGACGTTGACCGGGGGCAAGCGAGTCTTCGACAGCCATGGGCGGGACCTCGGTGGCGGCGCCCTCGCGCAGGTGGTGGCGATCCTCGGGTGGGACTTCATCTACTACTGGAACCACCGTCTCTCGCACGAGAGTCGCTGGCTGTGGGCGGTGCACGTCGTTCACCACAGCAGTGAGCGCTACAACCTCTCGACGGCGTTGCGGCAACCGGTGGCGGAGGGGGTCACGCTGTCCGTGCCCTATGGCCTGCTGGCCTTGGCCGGTGTGCGGCCCGCGCACATCGAGCAGGCGCGGGCGCTCAACCTGATCTATCAGTTCTGGATCCACACCGAGGCGATCCGCTCGATCGGTTGGCTCGAGCGGGTGCTCAACACTCCTTCACATCACCGCGTGCACCACGGCTCGAACCGGCGCTACCTCGACCGCAACCACGGCTCGATCCTCATCGTCTGGGACCGACTCTTCGGCACCTTCGAGCCTGAGGGGGAGCCGGTGGTCTATGGGCTGACCCGCAACATCGAGACCTTCAACCCGGTGCGCATCGCCACCCACGAGTGGCGGGACATGGCAAGGGATGTGGCGGGCGCACGGACCTGGGGCGACCGGTTCGGCTTCTTGGTGCGCGGCCCCGGCTGGGCCTACACCCGCCGGGCTCAGCTCGCGGGCTGACCGGCTCCGTCTGCTGCGGCACGGATGGCCTCGATGTCGATGCGCCGCATCTGGAGCATGGCTGCCGTGGCGCGGGCTGCGCGCTCGGGGTCTGGGTCGCCGGTGAGTTCGGCGAGTTCGCTGGGATAGACCTGCCACGAGAGTCCGAAACGATCCTTGAGCCAGCCGCACTGGCTCTCCTGGCCGCCGTCGGCGAGGAGCGCGTCCCAGTAGCGGTCGGACTCGGCCTGGTCGTCGCACTCGATCGCGAAGGAGACGGCCTCGTCGAAGGAGAAGATCGGCCCACCGTTGATGCCGGTGAAGGGCTGACCGCGCAACTCGAACTCCACGGTCACGACTTCGCCCTCGGGCCCCGGACCAGCGGAGGTGTAACGCATGACACGGGTGATCCGCGAGTCCGGGAAGAGCGAGACGTAGAACTCGGCCGCCTCGAGCGCGTTGTCGTCGAACCACAGGTTGGGCGTGATCGCTCGCATGCATTGAGGGTATGTCGTGCGCCAACGGCTAGTCTCGATTGGTTGCTCGGGTGAGCGGACGGCATACACGGCAGGAAAGGTCTGGACTGACGATGGATGGAATGGGCGCGCTCGTCGCGGACGGGGGAGTGGCCTTCCGGGTGTGGGCGCCGCACGCCGACGCCGTCCACGTCGTCGGGGACTTCAACGGCTGGAACGACGACGCGACGCCGATGGCCGCGGAGGGCAACGGCAATTGGTATGCCGAGGTGCCGGGTGCGCACGCGGGTCAGGGCTACAAGTACCTCGTCACCAACGGTGAGGCCCGCTTCTTCCGCGTGGACCCGCAGGTGCGCCAGGTCACCAACTCCGTGGGGAATGGTGTCATCTACGACCCGAACTCCTTTGACTGGCAAGGCGATTCGTTCGCGATCGAGGCGCACAACGAGCTCGTCCTCTATGAGTTGCACGTCGGGTCGTTCACGGTCAACGGGGAGGGCGTCGGCACGCTGGAGTCGGCCCTGAGCCGGCTCGACCACCTGCAATCGTTGGGGATCAACGCGATCCAACTGATGCCCTTGGCCGAGTTCGCCGGCGACCGGTCGTGGGGTTACAACCCGGCGCACATCTATGCGGTCGAGTCGAGCTATGGCGGGCCCGATGCCTTCAAAGCCTTTGTGCGAGAAGCACATCGGCGCGGGATGGCCGTGATCCTCGATGTCGTCTACAACCACTTCGGGCCCAGTGACCTCGACCTGTGGCAGTTCGACGGGTGGAGCGAGGACGGCAAGGGCGGGATCTACTTCTACAACGACTGGCGCTCGGAGACCCCGTGGGGTGACACCCGGCCCGACTATGGCCGCGGCGAGGTGCGTCAGTTCATCCACGACAACGCGCTCATGTGGCTGCGCGAGTATCACCTCGACGGCCTGCGCTACGACATGACGCCCTACATCCGCAGTGTTCATGCCAACGGTGATGACCTGCCCGAGGGATGGAGTCTGCTGCGCTGGGTCAACGAGGCGATCCGGACCGAGTTGCCCGGCAAGATCCTCATCGCCGAGGACATGCACCGGGACCCGCGGATCACGCAGACCGATGACGACGGGGCGGCTTTCCACGCCCAGTGGGACTCCTCCTTCGTGCACCCGGTGCGCGAAGCCGTCATCACACCCGATGACAACGATCGCTCCATGCAGGAAGTCATGGAGGCGGTCACGATGCGCTACAACGACGACGCCTTCCACCGGGTCATCTACACGGAGTCTCACGATGAGGTGTCCAACGGTCGCGGGCGCGTGCCCTACGAGATCGACGAGGGTGACCAGACTGGCTGGTACGCCCAGAAGCGCTCGACCGTCGGGGCGGCACTCGTCATGACCTCACCGGGGATCCCGATGCTCTTCCAGGGGCAGGAGTTCCTCGAGGGTGGCTGGTTCCGGGACGACGTCCCCGTGGACTGGCACCAGAACGAGGAGTTCCACGGCGTCGTCCGCCTCTACCGCGACCTGATCATGTTGCGGCGCAACGCTGCTGGTCTGACCAAAGGGCTCACGGGCCACCACACGGAGATGCTCCACGCCGACGAGGAGCTCAACACTCTGGCCTTCCACCGCTGGGCCGAGGGTGGCGCGCGCGACTCGACCGTGGTCGTCGTCAACCTCTCCCATGAAGGCGTCGAGGGGTTGCCTCTGCGTTTGCCTCTCGTGGGCACTTGGCGGCTGCGGCTCAACTCCGATGCCCGGATCTACAGCGAGCGCTTCGGTGACGGGGCGGCCTTCGACCTCGAGGCCCAGGAGGAAGCCGGCTTCGGCATCTTCGCGAAGGTGTCGATCCCGCCCTACAGCGTGCTCATCTATTCACTCGACTGACCCGAGCTCGAGGCAGCGCGACCTACCGTGCAGTAGGTGGGGTGATCACCCCACCTACTGCACGGTAGGCCGCAGTGGTTGCCTCAGGCAGGCAGGCCCAAGCCCTGACGGCCGGTCTCGTTGAGGTCACCCTCGGTGAACCGGTCCGGCCAGGTCCGCTCGTAGCCCTCGGCCGGGAAGTCCGACGGGGAGTCCCCGGCGGCGAAAGCGCGACGCACCTCCGCGGCATACGTCTCATTGCGGGGGCACCACGGAGCGGCCGGGATGTACATGACGTTGCCCCAGCCCTGCTGGTCCTCGACCGGCGCGACGGAGTGGATCATGTCGCAGTGCCACCAGACCGAGTCGCCGGAGCGGACGTCGGGGATGCCGGCGGAGGCGCGCAGGAGGAGGGAGTGCCACTTCTCGAGCGCCGGGAAGACCTTGCCCACGGTGACCGAGCACATGTCGTCGTCGGCGACGTCGTCGAGGAGCGGGCGGAGCATGAGGTAGGCCATGGCCTCGGGGATCGGCACGGTGTGGAGCACGCCCTGGTCGGCGTCCATGTCCGAGAGGGCCGTCCAGCCCTGGAAGGTGCGGAAGGCCGAGCACATCGTCGAGCCGGGGTACTGCGGGCCCGACGTGCGGTGGGCGGCGTCCCACGGGGAGTAGTCCTCGATCGAGCCGTCGAAGAGGTGGCGGAAGGCCTGCTGGAACTCCTGCGTCATCCACAGGTCGAGGGTGCCCGGGTCGAGGTGGGCGCCCAGGCCCTTGGAGTTCGTCCCCGGCGGGCGGCGGCGGACGCGGTCGGGGTAGAGGGCGTCACGGTTGGGGTCGAACCACTGCACGCCCTCGGACTCGCTGGTCCAGAAGGAGTTGAGGAAGGACTGGACGGTCGCCATCCGGTCGGACTGGCGAGCCTCCATCTGCGGGGTCGACCAGTAGATCGGGTAGATCTCCGGCTTGGAGCCGACGGTGCCGAAGAAGTCGTCGCCCGGGCCACGGTAGTTCTCGAAGAACTCGTTGCGGTCGACATAGTCGACGAGCTCGGCATCCCATGCGAGGGCCTGCTCGCGCTCAAAGTGGCCACGGACGACGGCGCAGCCGCGGCGCTTGATCAGGGCCATCGTCTCGGCGGGGACGGTGCCGGCGGCGATGTCGGCGTAGTCGACGATCGGCCAGGCGCTGCGCCCGGCGGCGAGGTCGGCCTCGATCTCCTCGACCCGCTCGGTGACGATCGCTTCGATGTGAGCGAAGACCTCCTCGACGCTGCGGCCGCTGGCCTCGATGCGGCGACGGATGGCGGCCTTGATCTCACGCGTGGCCGCGTTGAGGTCGTCCGGGGTCTGCTGCCAGTTGGGGAGAGTGGGGAGCTCGGTGAGCGTGGTCATCGCGTCGCACCTTCGTTAGTAAGGAGTCCTTCTGAAATGAGTATGAGGCATGGGCGTGCTATTTTGCAAGGAGTCCTCACCAAATACTTTGGAGATTGCGTATGCCGCGGCAGGAGACCCCCGACCGGCCCACCCTCGACCTGCTGCGCCACCTCAGTGACCAGCACGTCCTCGCTGCGCTCCTCGACGGTGGACCGGGGACGCGGGCCGACTTGGCGGTGCGTGCCGGGCTGTCCAAGCCCACGGTCGGACAGAGCATCACGCGACTCGTCGAGGCAGGCGTCGTCACCGAAGATTTGGTCGAGTTGGGTGATCCCGAGTCGGCAAGATCCCAGGCTGTGCCGCGGGGACGGGGTCGGAGTGGGACGACGCTCGGCCTCTCGCCCACGGCCGGTTGCGCACTGGTCCTCCGTGCCGGGTCACAGGGTCTGGCCGGTGAGGTGGTGACAGCCGACGGTGCGACCGTGGGCCGCGAGGACGTCGCACTGGGCGAATCGGTCACGGCCCGTCGCCTCGGGTCGACGCTTCGCGCTCTCTCCTCGCGTCTCACTGATGCGGCTCCCGGTCCGGTGCGGGCGATCACCGTCAGCGTCGCGGACCCGGTCGATCGCCACACCGGCCGCACGGTCCACCTCCCCGG
>Ga0209477_1001604_pt1 | contig 13655 bp, 8 predicted proteins | sample KloWWTupernatant_FD_187180 | JGI IMG/M metagenome (GOLD analysis project Ga0209477, IMG submission 187180) | Active sludge microbial communities from Klosterneuburg, Austria, studying microevolution and ecology of nitrifiers - Klosterneuburg... | ecosystem: Engineered > WWTP > Aerobic digester >...
TCCGAAAGTGTCTCAAAACATAATTTTAATTAATACCACAAAGACACAAAGACGCAAAGCATTCTTTTTTTAAAGTTTTTTTCTTTGTGTCTTTGTGACTTAGTGGTAAAAATAGTGTTTTGAGACAGCCTCGTCCGAAGGGGAGGCTGGGAGGGGATTGTAAAATTGAGTTTAGTTTGACCTCACTGCTTATGGTGTAGATTTTTTTGTTGCTATTTCTCTCGGCAACACTCCCTTCGCCCCCCTTTTTTTAAGGGGAATTACTTATTAATTATTATAAAACGTGCTATTTGAAATTTAGAATTGGTTCTGAAAATTGACTAAAAATTTTATTGCAATATTTCGATTAATTTAAGTTGTTTCAGATTAATCTAAATTCTTAATTCCTAATTTCTAATTTCTAATTAAAAGTTACTGTCGTCAATACTGTCAATATAAATCTCCAACTCCTGTGAAATATCTTTAAATACCTCTTCAGAAAACGGTGAACGAAGATTTGCACTTTCCACTAAATTCAGAAATGTATCACTGCCTCCCTTGTCACAAAGTTCAATATATTCTTTAAGTGATTCTTTGTACTGACCATTGCCGTTATTATTATGGATAGCTTTACTCCAGAACTGAAACGCACACATCTGAGCCAGACAATAATCTATATAATAAAAAGGTACTTCATAAATATGTGACTGTTTCTGCCAGCGACCTCCTTTATTTAAATGTTCAATATCACCATAATCTATATCAGGAATATATATCTTCTCAAGTTCAAGCCATCTTTTATTTCTTTGCTTTGGTGTAGCTTTCGGATTTTCATAAACCCAGTGTTGAAAATGATCTACCAATACTCCGTAAGGCAGAAAGTTCAGAGCTTCATTGATGTGTGTGAATTTAAATTTTTCAGTATCCTCATTGAAAAATAGATTCATCCACGGATAAGTAAGAAATTCCATTCCCATTGAATGGATCTCACATGTTTCAGTTGTTGGACTCGCATATTCGCTTATGGGAAAATTTCTGCTTCGGTATGCCTGAAACGCATGCCCAGCCTCATGTGTCAGCACTGTGATGTCATCTTCGGTTCCGTTCATATTTGCAAATATATAAGGACTCTTGTGATCCGGAATGTAATTGCAATAACCCATATCTGCTTTACCTTTTTTACTGAATACATCAAACAATTCATTCTCGATCATGAAGTCCATAAATTCTTCTGTCTCAGAAGAAAGTTCGTCATACATTTTCTTTCCCATCTCCATTATCCATTCAGGACCGCCTTTGGGTGTTGCATTTCCTTTGATATAATAGATCATGGTATCATAAAATTTTAACTCATCCAGACCAAGTCTAATCTTTTGCTTTTCCCTCAGCTTGACAGAAAGCGGTACTAAATATTTCTTCACATTCTCTCTGAAATCCCAGACCATTTTTTCATCATAATCCAATCTTTCCATTCTTGCATATCCCAATTCAATAAAATTTTTATAATTCATCTTTTCTGCCATGTCATTTCTGAGATAAACTAATTTATCAAATATCTCATCAAACTTTTCTGCATTATCAGAAAAGAAGCCCCACATAGCTTCAAATGCTTTTTTTCGGATCTCTCTGTCTGTTGATTCTAAATAAGGTGTCAGCTCCTGCAGATTTTTTTCTTCTCCTTCGAACATAACTTTTGCAGATGCTTTTAGTTTTACATATTCACTTTTCAAATGATTTTCTTTTTTTACATCATCAATTATCTCATGAGAAAAACTTTTAAGTGTATTCTCAGCTAATTCAAATAAATGTTTTCCATACTTTTCAGTAAGATCATTTCTGAATTCTGCAGATACAAGTGCTTTGTAATATTCATTTTCAAGATCTTTGTATGAAGGAACTACCTCATCAAAATAATTCTGCTCATCTTCGAATTTTTTATTATTGGTATCTATAGTATAATTTATATAAGCTATCTCCTCCATTGTTTTAAAATGATTTCGAAAAGTATTTATTTTCTCGAGAATCAAATCAGCTTCCTCAGGGGATTTCGATTTTGTAAAATCATTGATCAGTGCTTTAAACTCAAAACAGACCTTATCAATATCAGGTCTTACATATTTCATTTCAGAATATTTCATTTACTTCAGTTTATTTTTTAATTAATAAAATTTTTTTCAATATTTTTATTCAAATTTATTCTCACCTATATAACTATTTACTTTTCTTAAGTTACAAATTACCATTTAAAATTTAAAATTTAAAATTATTTCTTATGCTGTGATCTTCTATGTTCATGCGTTAATTTTTTCCACTTCTTTTTTTCTTTTAGCAATGCTTTTTTGTTTGTTTTATTTTCAAATCTTGTTATTTCGCGTTCAAGTTTTTTATAACTTTTAAAACGTAATTCATCAAATTCTCCTTTTTCAATTGCTTCTTTTATAGCACATCCTTCTTCAGTATCATGTTCGCAGTTGGAATATTTACATTGTCCGATATATTTTTCAATGTCTGGAAATGCTTCAGTAAGACCTTCACTGCCTTCCCACAGTTGGAGTTCACGCATACCTGGGGTGTCTATAATTGCCCCGCCGTCATTAAGAAAGATCAGTTCACGGTGTGAAGTCGTATGTCGACCTTTATCTTTATATAAGCTAATATCACTTACATTCATTAGATATTCTCCGATCAGACTGTTAATAAGCGTTGATTTTCCGACACCTGACGAGCCAATAACAGCCACTGTTTTATTTCCATAAAAATATTTTTGTAGTTCATTCATGCCGATATTATTCAGAGCACTTACAATAAATATATCTCTTATTCCTGAAATTGTTTTCACCTCTGATAATTTTTCTTCAGTATTTTCACACAGGTCTGACTTACTTAATATCACTACAGGTATAAGCTTGCTGTCAATAATAAGTGAAATATATCTTTCAAGCCTCCGCAGATTTATGTCCTGATTTAAAGATGAAATAATAAATACAGTATCAATATTAGATGCAAGTATTTGCTCTTCGTGTTTGAGACCTGCTGAATTTCTCGAAAGCTTGCTCTGTCTTTTAAGAACTCTCTCGATAATGGCATTATCATATTCCTCAAAATTTCTGAGAAGCACCCAGTCTCCTACAGCAGGAAAGTCATTTTTACTTTCAGCATTGAAATGAAATTTACCTGATACTTCACCTGTAATTTCTGCATCACCTGTGCTTATCAGATAATTATTTTTATTGCAAATTATAACTCTTCCGGGTGTAAGCTCTTTATCCGATTCATTTAGCTGATCTTCAAAAAAATCATTCCACCCGATCTTACTTTGATTTGTAAATATTGTCAAATTATTAATTTTATTTTGTTAATTAACATTTTTAAAAACTCATATTTTGGAAAAGTAGATCTTAAACATTGATTTAAATAATTCAGTTAAATAGCATTACTTTAAATAACTTAGAAGACTATCGAGTTTAATTAAAATTTGATTTGACTTAATATAAAAAGATGTTATTAACATTTATATTTTAGTCAGCATTTCATTTTCTCTCTGCTCTCTAAGCTGTCTTGTGTAAAGATTATAATAATTTCCTTTTGCTAACATAAGAACTTTATGGCTTCCGTCTTCGATTATCTTGCCTTTTTTTATTACAATAATCCTGTCACAATTTTTAATTGTAGAAAGTCTGTGAGCAATAATAATGGAGGTCCTGCCTTTTATAAGTTCATGAATTCCTTTTTGAATCTTTGCTTCAGCAAGAGTATCAATTGATGAAGTAGCTTCATCCATAATAAAAATTCTCGGATCGGCTAGTATTGCTCTGGCAAAAGAGATCATCTGCTTTTCTCCAAGGGAAAGTTTTTCACCGCCTTCTCCAACTTCTTCATCAAGTCTTTCTATAAACTCATCTCCTCCTATGAGCAATAAAGAATTAACTATCTCATTTTCATCTGCATCATCTCTGCCATATTTTATATTCTCTCTTATTGTTCCTGAAAATAAGTGAGGAGTCTGAAGTACAACTCCAAGTTTATTCCGAAGACTGGTAGTAGTTTTATCTGTATAGTCTTCACCGTCAATGAGAATCCTTCCTGCTGTCGGTTCATAAAATCTGCAGATAAGATTTATGATAGAAGACTTGCCGCCGCCTGTCTCTCCAACTAAAGCAATCGATTGACCTTTTTCAATTCTCAGATCCATATTTTCTAAAACCGGTTTATTCTTTTCATAATAAAATGATACATTTTCAAAAGTGATCTCACCTTCTATCTCAATAAAATCCGTTGCATCTTCTTTATCATTGATAGCCGGTTTGGTATCGAGCAGTGAAAAAATTCTTTCACCTGCTGAGATACAATTTTGCGCCTGCGAATAAAATCTTGAAATATCAAGTATCGGTTCATAGATAAGTGTAGCATATCCAAAAAATGCAGCAAGCATACCGACTGAGATCTCAGGCGGAAAAGTTATTGCCATACTTCCGCCATAATAAATTATCAAAGCTGCAGCCATACTGCCTCCGAATATCACAAGAGGCTGATACAAAGCGGAAAAATATGCAGACTTATATGAAGAGACACGCATTTTATCGCTTAATGAATCAAACTCATCGGAGACACGATTTTCCTGTACCATGCTTTTATTTACTTCCACTCCGACTATGTGCTCATTGTAACTTGCAGTTATCTCACTGTTGAATTTTCTAGACTCTCTTGAATATTTCAAAATAAGTTTCCTGATCTTAAATGAGATCAATATTAAAAATGGAATGGTCAGAATTACAATCATTGCAAGCCTTACATCATAAAAGAGCATTGCAGTGATACAGAATACTATCATCCCGATTCCCCATATAAATTCGATCAGTCCCCATGAGATCAGTTCTGTTACTTTTATTGTGTCAGATGTTATCCTTGACATCAGCCAGCCCACAGCAGCTTTATCATAAAATGAAAATGTAAGCTCCTGCAGTTTTTTAAACAGGTCTTGTCTGATATCAAACATTATGTACTCCTGTATCTTGCCACCGAAATGAATAAATAAAAATACTGATCCCGAAAGTGCTGCTCCAAGCGAAAATATAATAGTTACATAATAAGTCAGTCCGCTCAGATCTGAATTTCCTTGCAGCCCGTTCTGAATTTGTACCTTATTGCTTTCAATGGAAGGCACTATCACATTATCCAAAAGACTCAACCATATCAAAGGAAATACCGCTTCGACCGCTGCCACTCCCAGCACAAAAATAATAAATCCGCTGAACCATTTTTTGTATTTCAGTCCGTATGTGAACAGCCTTTTGAAAAATGGGATTAACTCACCTTTACTACTAAACTGCCTTTCTTTTAACTTACTCACGATTCAATTTTAAATTTTAAATAAAATATATTAAATATTATTTTTAAATTCCTAATTCTTGATTGTTTCTACTTCTGCATCAATTTCCTCTTCAATCGAAACTTGTATATCAAGAATTTTTTTATAAAAGCCGTTATTTTTTACAAGCTCTTCATGCGTACCTTCCTCCAGAATGCATCCTTTATCCATTACAATTATCCTGTCACAATCCTGTATGGAAGTGATTCTGTGAGCAATTATAAATGTTGTTTTACCCTTCATGAGTTTTCGGAGCTGTTGCTGTATTTCAAATTCAGTTTCGGAATCAATTGCAGAAGTAGAGTCATCCAAGATCAAAATATCAGGATCTTTGAGCAGGGTTCTGGCGATGGCAACTCTCTGCTTCTGACCGCCTGAAAGAGTCACACCTTTTTCTCCGACTACTGTTTCATATGAATCAGGAAATACTTCTGTAATAATTTCATGGATCCTTGCAGCTCTTGCTGATTCAATGACTTCGTCTATATGTGAATCAGGTTTTGAATATGCAATATTATCTCTTATGGTAGTAGAGAATAAAAACGGTTTCTGAAGTACTACACCAAATCTGCTCCGTAGATATTCTTTTGAATATTTTTCAGATTCAATTCCGTCTATAAATATCTTACCGCTGTCCGGATCAAAGAATCTCAGCATTTGTGAAATGATGGTTGTCTTACCAGCGCCAGTGGGTCCGAGCAATGCAATCTTCTCACCGGCTTTTACTTTGAAGCTTATATTATTAAGCACTCTTTTCTTTTCACTGCCTTCATAATTAAATGAAACATTCTGAAATTCAATATTACCGTTCAGCTTTTTTTCTGAAAAATTCTTTCCTTCGTAATTTTCTTTTTCCGTTTCAAGGATTGAGAAAATTCGGTTTATCGCTACAGTTGCCATTCCCATTTCACTTATCAGCTGCCCTAATCTTCTCATTGGCCAGGTAACAAACATTGAATAAGAATAAAAAGCCATATACTCACCTACAGTCAATTGACCATTTAATGCCAGATACCCACCATAAAAAATGGATATTGCAATCTGTGTGTGCACAAGAAAATCAGCCGATGGCCAGAATATTCTGTGAAGTTTATTCAGATATAATCCCCAATGTCTTTTTTCAAGATTCTGTTTTGTGAATTTATCGATCTCAAAATTTTCTTTTGCAAAAGCTTTTACTACTCTAATACCGGATAAATTTTCCTGCACAATTATTGAAAGTTTATCCTGTCTCAGCTCATGCTCTGTCCAGATCTGACTTTCCTTTTTAAAGAATAAAATTGTCCCAATGAAAATAACAGGTACAAATATTATTGAAACAAATGCATAATTCAAATTTATTGAAGCCATCATGATAAATGCACCGGCGAATATAGCTGCCATTCTAATGACTTCTACTACCTGTGTAGCTGCAAATTTCCTCAGAGTCTCAACATCACCTGTGCACCTTTGCACGAGTTCGCCGGTCGGTGTCTTCGAATGATAAGCAAGAGGTAATGCCTGTATATGTGAAAATAATCTCAGCCGCAGATTCTTTGTAGCCTTCTCTGTGGAAGATGCTGTGATCGCACTTGATGAAAATGAAAATATACCTCTCATTAGTGAAATGACTAAAAATAAAATACCGAGTGAGATCAATATAACTTCAGGATTTTCAATTTTAAACTCCGGTAAAATTGAATATAAAAATACTGTAAATGAATCATCCGGCACTTGCTCAACTTTTCCGCCTGTCTGATAAAAAACAATTACCTTATCAACAGTGATCTGTAGTATTTTCGGCTCGAGCATCCTGATAAACATTGCAAAGATCAGAAGTATTCCTGAAAGTACATAGAACCACTTCCATTCACCGAGAATCTGAAATAATCTTTTAATATTGTTCATTGCTATTATTTATTAAACTTAATTTAATTTAAAAACCTGTTTTAAATTTTGCATAAAAAAAAACCGCGAATATTTTATATCCGCGGTTTTTAAAAATCATCTTTTACTTCAGAGGTTAATCTGTTTCCCTCCGGTTCAACCACGGATATACTGATGCATCCACAAAAGTGAATAAAGGTGCAATAATGCCTGCCATCGGTATGTATATTTTTTTATTCAGCATTATTTACTAATTAGACACCTTTCAGTTTTTGATTTAAAATATTCGTGATTTGCGTTTACAAAATTACGAATGTTAATTTTAAAAAGCAAATTTTTTTTTAAAAAAGATCATAAAAAAAATTCTTCATTGAAATTCATTGCATTGGGACTGCTATAATTCCTTCTTAAAAAACTATTGAAATATAAATTCAATTAACTTATTTTTAAAAAATTCTTCAAACTACTTTTATTAATTTCAAAAAAAATCTTATGAAAAAGTTATTTTCCATTTTTACCTTTTTTACAGTTTCATTGTTTTACCTTAATGCATCTTCACAGTTATCAGGTACATTATCAATACCCGGAAATTATGCAACAATAAAACTGGCTATTGAAGATCTTAATACTCAGGGAGTAGGGATCGGCGGAGTAGTATTTAATGTTGCAGCAGGTCATACCGAGACTTCATCAAATATGACTATTTCAATTTTAGCAAATCAGCCTACATCAGCAAACACAGTTGTATTTCAAAAAAGCGGTGCAGGAGCTAATCCGCTTATCACTGCTGCTGCAGGAATATCTGCGACTGCTGACGGAATTATTAAATTTTCAGGTGCTGACTATATTACCTTTAATGCTATTGATCTGCTTGACCCTAATACAAATACCGGCAACGGTGTCATGGAATGGGGATATGCATTGATGAGAGCTTCCACTACTGACGGTTCGCAGAATAATGTAATTAAAAACTGCGTCATCACATTACAGAAAATTAGTTCTCTTTCTTATGGAATTTTCGTGGCTAACAGAGATACTAATGGAGCGACTGTTGTAGCATCAGATCCTGACGGTCAAAACAGCTACAATAAATTATTTGGTAATACTATTTCAAATGTTTACAAAGGAATTGTAACTATCTCTGCATCCACTGCAAGGGATATTGATAATCAGATTGGAGTTAACAGTGAAAATCCAAATCAAATTACAAACTGGGGCGGAAGCACCATTGCTTCAGAAGGAATTAGAGCTGAAGGTCAGGTAAATTTAAAAATAGTTAATAATATAGTAAACGGAGGAAACGGAACAGCTAATGCAGTCGTCGGTATAATAGCAACTCTGTTTGGTACTACTGCACTTGCTCCTAATTATGAAATCAGTCACAACACAGTTACTGTAAATTCCAATCAGTCCTCGAGTGCAACTTACGGTATCAGAGCATTAGCCACAGCCGATACGATCAGAATGCATAATAATATTATAGAAAATTGCGTTACAAACTATACCGGTACAGCCACTTTTAATGCTATGGTTCATGATGGTGTTGGCTTATCAAACGCCGCATACATAAATGATAATATTGTAAGAAATAATTCTCATACTGGTACCGGTACTTCTACTTTAATCGGATGTTCATCTGATATGAATTTTCTGGAGCTAAGCTCAAATGAAGTCTATGGAAATACACGAACCAGTATTTCAGGAACAATGAATTGTCTTCTTGCTGCAGATGCTGCAACATTGAATTGTTATTCAAATGAAGTTTATAATAATTCTATTCCAAACACTTCAGGTACATCTGCTTCAAATCTATATGGTTATATAAATTCAGGAAATCCCGGTACTGAAAATATTTACAATAATATTATTCGTAATTTAACCGTAAGCGGAAGCAATACAGCTGGAGGTGCATTAACAGTAGGAATAAGATCAAACGCTGCAGTTACCACAACTAAAAATATCTATGGCAATTTAATTCACAGCCTCAGTGCTGTATCGGGAAATTTCACAACAGGAGGTATTTTCGGAATATACAGTACAAACGGGGCATCACATAATATTTACAGTAACAGGATTTACAATATTACAAATAATTCTGGATCAGGAACATCAGGTGGATGCTGGGTTTCTACCGGAACATCATTCACGATTTATAATAATTTCATTTCCGATATAAAAGCACCAAATTCAACACAAGCAAATGGAGTAGTCGGAATTCACTCATCTACAACAACTGCAAACAGCAATATCGGAATTTATTACAATTCAATATATCTTACAGCTTCAGGAGGTTCTACTTTCGGCTCTTCCGGAATTTCCGTTAACGGAAACGCTACTCCCACTACAGCAAATTTAGATCTGAGAAATAATCTTGTTATAAATCTTTCCACCCCGGGATCTTCCGGCGGAGTAACTACAGCGCTCAGAAGGAGTTTGGCTACACTTTCAAATTTCTCAGAGTTATCTGACAACAATGATTTATATTCAGGCACACCTTCATCAAACAGACTTATATATTTTGACGGTACAGGATATCAAACTATTAATGATTATAAGAACGCAGTTACACCCAGAGAATCAAATTCTAATTCTGTTTCTGTCAATTTTGTAAATCCGGCAACCGGAGATCTTCACCTTACAGGAGCTTCTGTCCAGAATCCGAATTTAGCAGGCATGCCAATCTCCGGAATTTCAAATGATATAGACGGTGATGCAAGAAATTTTAAATATCCATATAAAGGTGCCGATGAAAGTACAGCATTTAATATTCAGACATTAAATCTAACAGTAAATTTGGAAGCTTGTTCACCAGTTCAGGATACATTAACAGTTTCTCTCAGATCTACAGTATCACCTTATGGAATTGTAGCTACCGATAAAAGATATCTTAGTCCTGCCGGCAGTGCAGCTTTTATTTTTATAAATGCCTCAAATGGCGTAAACTATTATATTGTCGCAAATCACAGAAATTCTATAGAGACATGGAGTAAAAATGGCGGTGAAGTATTTACGGCCGGATCTTTAACATATGATTTTACTACAGCTGCGTCTCAGGCTTTTGGGAATAATCAGGTATTGGTATCTGGAGAATATTCGATTTATACCGGTGATGTAAATCAGGATGAAGTTGTGGATGTAACGGATCTTGGATTGATTGATAATGATGCTTCTAATTTTGTTACGGGTTATGTTGATACTGATCTTAATTATGATAATGTAGTCGATGTTACAGATGCATCTTTTGCTGATAATAATGCTGCCGGATTTGTTTCTGTTTCCAAACCATAATAATTTTATATTAATTATTAAAAATATAATTTTCAGAGAATTGAAAAATAGTATTTGAATAGTTAACTTTGGGCAATTAAAAAGTTTTTTTAAAATAAAATAAATAAAAATGAAATCATTAAATTTGTTATTAGTTGTTGTTTTATTTTTAACAACTGCGATCGTCGGAGCACAAACTGATGATGTAAAAATTCAAACCAATTCAGATGTAAGTTCCGAAAAGCTGACTGAAAGTATTGCTGATCAGCCGGGATTAGACGGTCTGATGACAGAGTTAGTAAATGGAATCAACGTAAGTGCTTTTAAAGATGGTGAAACCGGTCAGGGTGAAGTACTGAAAATGCTTTCCGGTCTTGGTGCTGAAGATATAAACAAATATGGTCTGGCATTAGGAAGTCTTGCAGGAGCATTAAACAGTTCCGCTTTTTTACCTACCTGGACGGAAAATGAAAAAGGAATTATGTCTCAATTACAAAATGCAGTTTCAATTTCAGATGTTGCAGGCGCCGTACTTGAAATGTCAGGAATGATTGACAGATCATCTTTTACAGAAGGATTTGTTGAAAATATTAGTTCATGGCAGAACTCGTTAGAATCAATTTCCATGACAAAGTAATTTAGAATTTACGTTTTACAGTTTTTAATATCCCGGATAACTTCCGGGATTTTTTTATTTAATTTGTTTGAATTCTGTTAATCTAAATTCGAAGTTTAATTTAAAAATTTTAATTTAAAAAATTATGAAAAAATTATTTAATATTTTCCTGTTTTTAATATTTATTATATCAGGTATTGCAGGAGCACAAACTGATAATTCAAAAGGTGATACGAAAAAAAAATCAAAGAGTAATGATTTTCTGAATTCTCAGACAGGACTTAATTCTTTGATGGGTCAGTTTGTCAAAGGGATAAATAACAGTTCATTCTCAGATGGAAAGACCGGTAAGAATGAAGTGTTGGGAATGCTTAAAGGCGTTAATACTTCTGATTATCTGAAATATGCCGGAATAGTAGGAAGTCTTGCAGGAGCTTTAAAAGGTACATCTTTTTTACCTGACTGGGCAAGTAACGAAAGTGGAGTTCTGGATCAGCTGCAAAATGCAGCTTCAATTGCAGATGTAGCAGGAGGTTTACTGGAGATGTCCAGTATGTTAGATCCTTCTTCTTTTACAAAAAGTTTTTCGAAAAAGAAAAGCTCATGGTCAAGTGCACTGAATGTTTTATCTATGCTGAAATAAATCTTACGTTTTTATAGAAATAATAAAAATCCTGAATTTTGATATTCAGGATTTTTTTTTGATTAATTCCAAAAAATAATTTATTCGAAAAATCTTTTAAAGATCTTTCGTCCATGAATATGTACTAATATCAGCCGGATCTTTCCACTCAAAATTAATTTTCACCTCATCTCCTGTTTTCAATTGTTTTCTGTTAGTCCTGAGGATCGGAATGTTCCAGTGAGTTACCGAAAGCAGGGGATTAGTATCTATGCTTATTTCATCATCAAAAATGATATTGAAAAAGAAACATATACCGTCACAGATTCCATCAGTTTTAATTTTTTTGGAAAAATTAAATTTCAGTGGAATATCTTTAGCATCCATATTTTCCATATCGAAAAATAAGATCTTTTCGGGGTCGCTTAAAAAGCTTTCAACAGATTCAGGTCTTACCATCATAATTCCATATCCGGGCTTTATGTCATTTTTCAGATCATCAAAACAGTCATAATTTATGCCGTAAATGTCCTGCTCCCAGATATATGGCACACTTGAATATTCTTTTAACTTTATAGGTGCAAGATAAACTTCAAATTTACCCGGTATAATTTTACCTTTTTCTTTCAGTAATCTGTCTCTTAAATCCGAAATATTTTCAACCATCATCTCATCAAAAAGAAATGCTCCTATCTGTTCGTGAATTATTATATCCGCTTTTTCAGGGACGGTAAATTCTTTACTGTTAATATTTATGAATTCAATATTCTCAATTTTATTATGAGTGGAAATTTTTTTTGCAGTTTCGATTATTTCACCGTGATCAATTGCATATATTTTTTTTGGTGAATTTTTTGACGCAAAGAAAGACAAAATACCTGTGCCGGTACCGAGGTCAATTACAACATCTCCTTTAGTAACCTGTTTTGTAATTCCTCTATAATAAGCGTCCATCCTTACTTTATCTCCGATCATCTTTTCCTGTTCCTGAAAGCTCCCGAAGAAATTACTGTTTGCTACGGAATAATATAATCCGCTGAGGAATTTACTGGATTTTACTTTTCCGTAAATATTACTGAGTAAATTTAAAAGAAATTTTCTCATTATAATTTTAGGTTTTTGAATTGGAAATTATTCAGCATAAAATTCCGAATAAATTTTTTCGATGTTGCCGTTAAGAAGTTTCCCGTTGTCAATATTTTTTATCAGATAATCTCTGAAAGTTATATTCTCTGAATTATAAGAATCTTCTTTCATAATATTATACAAAGCGATCGCCAGTACATGCATTCCGTCATCACTTTCCTTCCAGCGCTGTTTAGGTTCCTTTGCAATGCCGAGTTTTTCATTGATGATCTGATCGAGGGCCTGCACACAATCTTCCTCCGTAAATCCTTCCAGTGAATTATATCCAAACGAAGGGTTATGATTTAAAACTTTCTCCATAAAAAAACTTTCATTTTTTAGTAACTCGATCTTACTCAAAAGTAAAGTATCATTTTTTAGATCAAATGGGGGATGCATCATTTCATGGGAAGCTGTTCTTATAAGTATTTCAAACGGCCATGCAATATCAGTTAGAAATCTAGTACCAGTAATTTTTATTCCATGAGGACGTGAATAGTAAAGCATATAAACTGTAATTGAATCCGATGTTAATTTTTGTCCGAGATGCTCTTCCGTAATTCCGACAATATTGTATTTATACAGATTATTTTTTATTGAATTAATTGTATCAGATACTTTGCTGTAAATGTATTCATTCCAGTATTTTTCAAATTTGATCTCATCCAGCCAGTTGAGAACTATCTTAATGTCGGTATTCACAGATTCGAAAACTGCCCAGTTTTTATCAGAGTAATATGGCGATTTTTGAAAATTTTCTTTTAGCTCAGAAATGTTTTCTGTACTAAATTTTATTTCAGAAAGAGTCTCAG
>Ga0209477_1001608_pt1 | contig 13644 bp, 10 predicted proteins | sample KloWWTupernatant_FD_187180 | JGI IMG/M metagenome (GOLD analysis project Ga0209477, IMG submission 187180) | Active sludge microbial communities from Klosterneuburg, Austria, studying microevolution and ecology of nitrifiers - Klosterneuburg... | ecosystem: Engineered > WWTP > Aerobic digester >...
GGTCTGCGCGACGCGCTCGATCCGCAGTTGCGCGGGACCTGATTGATCGCTCTTAACAGAAGAAGGGAAGAAGGAAGAAAATAGACATCAGATTCCTTCCTTCTTCCTTTCTTCTGTTGATAAAACAAAGAACCGCCCGAGGTACGACTGATCCATGATTCCGATAGCCCCTTCCAATCCCGCCCATCACCAGGCCGTCGCCCGAATTTGGAACGACGCCTGCAACGCCATGACTGGCAGTCATACGTTGGATATTACGCCGCGCCTGGCGCAGTTCAATCTGGGCAGGGCGAGCGGCGCCACCCAGGCCGGCCGATTTGCCGTTGACGGGGACGGGAATGAGGTCGGTTATGTCATCGCGAGCGCGCAGGGCAAGAGCGGCTGGATTGACAGCATCGCGGTGGAGCCTGCCACCCAGCGCGCGGGCGCGGGCGCGGCGCTGCTGGCGTGGGCGGAGGACTGGCTGCTCGGCCAGGGCTGCACCTTTGCCCGCCTGGGCGGGAGCCTGCGCCCGTTTCTGCCCGGCTATCCGCGCGAACTGGGGCGGCCCGATTGGTTCACCCACCGCCGTTTTGAAGTGGGCAAGCCCGACTGGGACGTGGCTGCGGATCTGGCCATCCTTCGCCCGTATCACGGCAGCGCGGGCGAAGCGCCTGCGGGGGTCGAGGCGCGCATGGCGCTGCCAGGCGAGGAAGCTGCGCTTCGGGAGTTCTTCGTCCGGGCATTCCCCGGCCGCTGGCTGTACGAGTATGACGAACATCTGCGCGAGGGCGGGAAAATCTCGGATTATGCGGTCTTGATTACGCCGGACAGCGGCGCGCCCCGGATCGAGGCCTTCTGCATGACGACGATGGCCGACTCGCTCCGGCCGCTCGATCGCTTCTACATGAACACGCTGCCCCGGCCGTGGGCTCAAGCGGGTCCGTTGGGCACCAGCGAGACCCTGCGCGGCAAGGGCTACGCCGCGCTGGCCATCAATACCGCCCTGGCCTCGCTGCGCGCGCGCGGCGGGCGGGGCTGCATCATCGACTGGACGTCGCTCACCGACTTCTATGCCAAGTTCGGATTCCGCAAGTTCCGTGAGTATGTGGGCATGACCAAGCGCCTGGGATGAACGACGAATTTAGCCTGTCGGCGGCGGCGCTGGGCAGGGCCGAGCGCGCCGCGGCGCGCTTCAACCCCGCCGGCGTGCGCGGGCAATTCCCGGAGCGCAAGAGCGTCACCCGGGTGGACACCCGCAGCGGACCGCGGCATGGCTGGCAGGTCCGCGTGCGCTGGCGGGGCGTGACCGAGAGCCGCTATTTTCCCGACGCGCGGGCCGGGATGCTCGAAGGGTGGCTGGCTGCGCGGCGCTGGCGCGACGCGGCCGAAGCGCGGCTGGGCAAGGTCCGAACCGAGCGGCGGGTTCGGCCGCCTGCAAAGGGCCGGCGCGAAACAGGCATTCGCGACATCATCGTGCGCACCCGCGCGCGGGATGGCCGGCCCGTAGCCCGGCGCATCATCGAGGTGTCGTGGAATCCCACCCCCGACAAGACGATGCGGGCGACGTTTTCGGTCGAACGCCTGGGCTTGCGCGAGGCCATGCGCCAGGCCCGCGCGACCCGGCGGGAGAAGGAGATCGAGATTTATGGCGCTCCGCTGAAGGCAAAGCGACCTCGATAAGCCAAAGGCCCCGCCGCTATACTCGCCGGCGCTCATGCCCAACCCGACTCTCAGCATCGTCCTGGGCCTGCTGTCCGCGCTGGCCTGGGGCACCGGCGACTTCTTTGGCGGGCTCGCCTCGCGGCGGGCCAATGCTCTGGTCGTCACCGCCGTCGCCCAGACGTCTGGATTGATCCTGATCGTTGTGCTTGCCCTGGCCGCCGGCCAGCCCGCGCCCGCCCTGGCCGACCTGGGCTGGGGGGCCGCCGCGGGCCTGTGCGGTGTGATCGGCATTGCAAGCCTGTATCGGGCGCTCGCCATCGGGCAGATGGGCATCGTGGCCCCCATCACGGCGGTGCTCTCGGCCGGCATCCCGGCGGTATATGGCGCGCTCGTCCTCGGCGCGCCGGCGGCGATCACCCTGACCGGCTTTGGCCTGGCCCTGATCGCCATCGCCCTGATCTCGAGCGCCCCGCGCGCGGCCGGCCGCCCGGCCGGGCTGGGTCTGGCCTTGATCAGCGGGATCGGCTTTGGCGCATTCTTGATCCTCATCACCCGGGCCAACGGGGCCGTGGCATTGTGGGCGCTGGCGGCAGCCCGCACGACCTCGGCCCTGCTGTCGTGGACGGCGGCGCTGATCAACCGGGCCAGCCTCCCCCGTGATCGGCGGGCCTGGGCCGAGATGCTCGGGGCCGGGGTGATGGATGCGCTGGGGAATGCGCTATACACGTTCGCCGCCCGGGCCGGGCGGATCGATGTGGCGGCCGTGCTGTCCTCGCTCTATCCGGTCTCGACCATCACCCTGGCATTGACCATCCTGCATGAGCGACTGCGCAGACCCCAGGTGATCGGAATTGTGATCGCGGTGATCGCGATCGTGCTGGTCGCCCTGTGATTTTTGGAAACGACATTCCCCCGGCTCCGCCGGGGGAATGTCGTTTCCAAAGACCCATTTGGTGCGGGGTGGTCAGAAAAGTGTCACCCGCCCGCTCGCGCCGTCGATCCGGATGCGCTGCCCGGTCCTGATCCGGGTGGTCGCGGCCTCGACCCCGACCACGGCCGGGATGCCATACTCGCGGGCGACCACGCTGCCGTGGGTGATCATCCCGCCGACCTCGGTCACCAGCCCGCGGGCGGCCAGAAAGAGCGGCGTCCAGCCCGGGTCGGTGCCCACGCACACCAGGATCTCGCCCGGTTCGAGCCGCTCGGTTCGCGGATCGCTGATGACCCGGGCCAGTCCCTCGGCTACGCCCGGCGAGACGCCGTCTCCGAGCAGCATGTTGGGGTCGTCATTGGCGATGTCAACCGAGCCGTAGAACGATTCGCCGGTGCTGAGCATCACCCGCGGGAAGCGCGGCCAGGCCGACTGGGCTGCATGTGCGGCGCGCGCTTCAGCCGCCACGGCCTTCAGATCGATCGTGCCGCCCGCAGCGATCCCGTCCAGCGCCGTGAGGGGCAGCCAAAAAACATCGTCCGCCCGCGACAGAAGTCCGCCCGCGGCGAGCGTTTCGCCCTGGCGCAGCAGGGCCTGCCGAAACGCGCCGATGACCTCGATCATGCGCTGTTTGGGCGTCTCGCGATGGGCGGTGAACCGGCGAGCCCGGCCGAGGGCGAAGCGCAGCAGGCGCGCGCGCATCCGGCCCAGGAGCGGGTGGCTGGCCCGCGCCCGCGCGATCAGCTCCTCCGCCAGCGCCGCGGCCTCGCGCGTGCCGCGGGCGAACACCGCGTCTGGCGCCGCTTCCGGGTCGTCGAGTCGCAGATAGCTGTCGAGCGTTTGATTCAACGCGGCCGGATCGTCTCGCCAGCGGGGCGCGGCGATGTCAAGCTCGCCCGCCCCGCGCATGCCGTAACGGGACAGAAAACCGGCCAGAGCCGCGCTCCGCGCCGCGGGGTTTGACCGGATCTGTTGGGCAGCTTCCCACAGGCGCAGGTTCATGTCGGTCGTTGTGTTGCGCACGCCGCGCATCAGCCGCAGGGAGGGCGCTCCAGATTCCTTCAGCCAGGCGTGGAGCCAGCGATCCATCGCGCTCAGCAGGGCGAAGCCCGCCGCAACCGGCGCCGCGAGCTCGAGGGCGAGGGTGCTCAGCAGCCCGCTGAAGTGGGCGCGCGACGCGGCCAGCAACTCGGCGAGGCTGCCGGCCGTTTCAGCCGCGCGCTGGGCGGCCGCCACCACTGCCTCGGTCCGGGCCAGACGGGCCGTCATCTCGGTCTCGGGGTGGCGCATGAGGCGGGCGACGCTCGGCAGAAAACGCAGCGCCATGAGCACGCGCCCGGCGATCCGCCCCGGGGTCATGACCCGGTGTTCGGGTAGGCGCCCCTCGCGCTGCATCCGCAGCGTCACCGTGCGGGCGGCCGGGTCGGCCCGGGCCATGATGACGAGCGCCACCCGGCGCAGCAGCGGATCGCGGACGAGGGCGGTCATGTCGATATACAGCCGGCCCCCCGCCCGGGGCAGCAGCGTGCGCGGGTTGGCCGTGACGCCCACCCCGCTGAGCACGCCATCCAGAAACGTCTCGATCACGCTCGCGCCCATGGGCGAAAACGGCGCGGCGATGCCCTGCACGGCGTTGAAGCTGAGATAGACCCGCGGTCCGCCATCTTCCGGCAAGCGCGGCTCGGGCAGCGGATACAGGGTCGTGATCGGCCGCGACTGCAGCACCTGCATGACCCCGCCGACCCGCGCCCACTCGAGATCCTGCGGCCCGCCAAAGAGAACCTCGGCCCGCTCGCCAATGGCGACCAGGGCCGCAATGTCGGTCTCACGCAACGCGGCCTGCTCCGCCGCGCCCGGTTCGGCTGTCTGGGTCGTGCCGCCGCCGGGCAGCGGGCGGATGGCCAGGGCCTTGGCCCCCAGTTTGTGGGTGTGGATCCTGCCGGTGCGGCGCTCAACGACGATGTGGTCGGGGGTGACCAGCCCGGCGACCAACGCCTCGCCCAGCCCAAAGGTGGCGTCGATGACGCACTCGCCGCGATGCCCGCTCAGCGGGTTGGCGGTGAACATCACCCCGGAGGCCTCGGCGTCGACCATGACCTGCACGACGACGGCAAGGGCGATCCCGGCCGGGTCGATCCGATTACGGGCGCGATACCCCATCGCTCGGGCCGTCCACAGGCTCGACCAGCACTGGACCACGGCCGCGCGCACGTTTGACGCGCCGAGCACGTTGAGAAAAGTGTCCTGCTGGCCGGCGAAGGACAGGCCAGGCAGGTCTTCGGCGGTGGCCGAGGAACGGACCGCCACGCGCGCGCCCGGGCCCAGGCCGGCCAAAGCTGCCTCGATGTCCGCCCCGATCGTCTCGGGCATCACCCCGGCCGCAAAGCGGGCCCGGATGCGGGCCGAGGCGGTCTCGAGCGCGACCGGGTTTGTCGCATCCACGCCGGCGCCAATCGCCGCAACGAGCGGGCCGATCTCGTTACGCACGACAAAGGCGCGATACGCCTCGGTCGTCAGAATGAAGCCGGGCGGCACATCAAATCCCGCCCGGGCCAGGGCGGCCAGATTCGCGCCCTTTCCGCCCGCCGTCGCCAGCGTTGCGCCGGAGGACTGCAGGGCGAGGATGGCGTTCATTTCCTGCTTGTCGGTTTGCCGTTTCCGTTCATCAGCCCATCTTCAATCCGGCGGAAGATGCGCCGGGCGCGCGAGCGAACCGCCGCGGCGCCATAGCCCACCCGGCTCAGCACGCGCTGGCCGCGGGTCTGGGGTTTGGCCGTCACCTGCCATTGCACGGCCGCCGCCGCCCAGGTCAGCCCGCCGCCAAAGCCCACCATCACCACCCGGTCGTTGGGCTTGAGCCGCCCGCACGCGGCCGCCTCGCACAACGCAATGGGAATGGATGCAGCGCTGGTGTTGCCGTAGCTTTCGATGTTGACGAAGAACTTGTCCATCGGGATGGCCAGCGACTTGGAGGCCGCCTCGATGATGCGCAGATTGGCCTGATGCGGGACGAAGACGTCGACTTCCTCGGCCGTCCAGCCCGCCCGGCGCATGACCTCGCGGGCGCTCCGGTCGATGACTCGGGTGGCGAAGCGAAAGACCTCGCGCCCGTTCATGTGCAGCACTTCGTTGTCCTTCTGGCGCAGATACAGGGCCGGCCCGCCCGAGCCGTCGGCGCGCAACAGGGTGGACAGCACGCCGCCGGGCTGCGGGCTGGCTTTGAGCACCACCGCGCCCGCCCCGTCGCCAAACAGCACGCAGGTGTTGCGATCCTTCCAATCCACAATGCTCGACAGGCGCTCGGCGCCAATGACGAGGGCGGTCGAGATCGTGCCGGCCCGGATGGAATCGGCGGCCTGAGCCAGGCCGTACAAGAAGCCGGCGCAGGCCGCGCTCAGGTCATAGGCGCCGGCGTTGTCGGCACCCAGGGCATCCTGCACCAGGGCGGCCGTGGAGGGAAACATGAAGTCCGGGGTGATGGTCGCGACGATGATGAGGTCGAGCTGCGCGGCGGTCACGCCGGCCATATCCAGCGCCTCGATCGCGGCGTTGGTCGAGAGCGCCGCGGTGGTCTCCCTGTCGTTTGCCACGTGCCGCTGGCCGATCCCGGTCATGTCGCGGATCCACTTGTCCGATGTCTCGATGGTTTTGGCCAGATCGTCATTGGTGACGACTTTTTCGGGGACGGATTTGCCCCAGCCCACGATGTGCGCGTAGCGCATTGATTACACCTCAGCGACCGATGGACCGCGGAACGCGGTCAGTCGACCAGTTGGGAGAAGATGACGCTCGCGTTGTGGCCGCCGAACCCGAAGGAGTTGGACAGCGCCGCGCGCACGGGCTTGCGGACCGCGGTGTTGGGCGTGTAGTTCAGGTCGCACGCCGGATCCGGGGTTTCGTAGTTGATGGTCGGCGGGATGATGCCCTCCTGGATGGCCATCACGCTGGTCATGGCCTCCATCGCGCCGGCCCCGCCGAGCAGGTGGCCGGTCATGGACTTGGTGGAGGAGATCCGCAGATCGTAAGCGACCTCGCCGAAGACGGCCTTGATGGCGGCAGTTTCGTTCGCGTCGTTGATCTGGGTGCTGGTGCCGTGGGCGTTTATGTAGTCGATCCGGTTGGGGGCCAGGCCGGACTGGCGCAGGGCGGCCCGCATGGCCATGGCCGGGCCGGTCATATTCGGGGCGGTGATGTGGTGGGCGTCGCAGGTCGCGCCATAGCCGATGATCTCGGCGTAGATCCGCGCGCCGCGCGCCCGGGCGCTCTCGAGCGATTCGAGGATCAGGGTGGCCGCGCCCTCGCCCGAGACAAAGCCATCCCGGTTCTTGTCGAACGGCCGGCTGGCCCCGGCCGGGTTGTCGTTGCGGGTCGAGGTGGCGCCCATGTTGTGGAAGGCGGCCACGGTGAAGCGGGTGATCGGCGACTCGCAGCCGCCCGCCACTGCCGCCGTCACCCGTCCGGCCCGGATCATTTCGAAGGCCTCGCCGATGGCATTGTTCGAGCTGGCGCAGGCGGTGACCGTGCAGATGTTCGGGCCGCGGATGCCAAAGTGGATGGCGATCTGGCCGGTGGCCGTGTCGGGGAGCATCATCGGCACGGCGAACGGGCTGACCCGCCGCGGGCCTTTCTTCTCGAGCACCATATTTTCGGCCAGCAGGGTCGTGATCCCGCCGATGCCGCTGCCGTAGATGACGGCCGTGTCGTCGGCGTTTGCCTCGGTGATGGCCAGCCCCGAGTCGGCCAGGGCCTCCTGGGTCGCGACCAGGGCGAACTGGACGCAGCGGTCAAGGCGGCGGGACTCCTTGGCCCCGAAGTGCGCGCTTGCTTCAAAGCCCTTCACTTCCGCGGCGAAATGGGTGTCCATGTCGGACGAATCGAACTGGGTGATCGGGCCGACGCCCGAGCGTCCGGTAATCAGGCCCTGCCAGGTGGCGGGGGCGCTGTTGCCAAGCGGGCTCACGGCCCCGATGCCGGTGATAACAACTCTATTTGGAAGCATACTGGGAGAGAATAACACTGGTTTTCGTCTGGAGATACAGGCGCGGCGAAATCCGCCTCTTTCAGCCGTGGGCAGAGCGTGCAATTGGCGCGAGCCCAATACCTTCTCCCGCCGGGAGAAGGTATTGGGCTCGCGCTGGACTGTGACCAAGCCGACAACACGCGATTTCGCTATACTGAATCGCGAAGCGCCGATTGCGTATGACTGAACCCAATCTCACCCAGCTCTTTCTCGGTCCCGAGGAGGAATGGCCGCAGGCGACCCTGGCCGCCGAGTCCATCCATCCGCTGTGGGGCGGGTGGGCGATCCGCCTGCCGGGCGCCGGCGAGGCGACTGTCCGCGCGGTGGCGCCCGGCGCTCGAATCGAGCGGCGCTTCACCCTGCCCCTCGATCCCGATGAGCGTCGCGCCTTGCTCCAACGGCTGATCGACCTGGACCTGATCTCGATCCGCATTGCAGAACGCAGGAGCTACATCCCGGACGAAACCTCGACGACGCTCACTCTGTCGCGCGACCGGCGCTCGTTTGCGGTCACGCTGTGGGCCCATGACCCGCCCCTGGCCGGCCTGCGCGACCTGCTGATCAGCCTGCAGGCATTCGTGACCCGCGCGACCATTCACCGGCCGGCATCTTCTGAAGGAGAGACGCATGCACCCGCGACTGCGCCAACTCGAGACTGAACTCAGGGCCGGTCAGCCAGAGGCCGAGGAGCGCTTCTGGCGGGCGGTCGCGGCCAGCGGCACGCCGCTGGTTCAGCGCACGGCGGTCGACACCTGTCAGGTGACCTTTGTGTGGCGCCACGACGGCGCGGCCCGCAGCGTCGCCGTCATCCAGGACTGGGGGGCGGATGGCCTGCGCGAACACTTCATGGCCCGCCTGGCGGGCAGCGACGTGTGGCATCTCGAGCGCCCATATCCCTCCGACGCGATCACGACGTATCAGTTCTCGCCGAGCGCCAATCCGGACCCGCAGGCCGCCGGGCCATATCAACTCGATCCGCTCAACCCGCAGCGCTCGATCGCCTTTCTCAGTGAGACCGGCAACGACTTTGTGTTCTCGGCCCTGCGCCTGCCGGACGCGCCCGAGCCCGTTCTGCCGGTGGAGGAGGCCCTGCGCGGGCGGATCGCCCTTCACCACCCAACACCGGGCCGGCGAGTCTGGTCATACACCCCGGCCCTGCCTTCGCCCGAGCCGCACCCGGTCCTGATCGTCTTTGACGGCCGGCAATACAAGGATTTGATGCATCTCCCGCGCCTGCTCGACGCGCTGATCGCTGCGGCCGACATCCCGCCGGTGATGGCCTTGTTCGTCGACACCCCCCAGCGCGATGTTGATCTGCCGTGCAACCCCGAGTTCGCCGCCTGGGTGGCCAATGCGCTGCTGCCCTGGGCGTGGGCGGCCCTGCCGGTCTCGGATCGGGCCGCCGACACGATCGCGCTCGGATGCAGCTACGGCGGGCTGGCGGCCGCGTATCTGGCCCTGCGCTATCCAGAGCGGGTGGGCGGGGTGATCGCGCAGACCGGCTGGTTTCGTTGGGCGCCGCCTGAGGACCCGGCTCCGGAGTGGCTGCCGCGACAGTACGCCGCGTCGCCGCGGCTGCCGGTCAATTTCCATCTCTCGGCGGGCGTGCTCGAGACCGCCCGCATGCGCGACGGCGGGGTCACCCAGCGCGAGACGAATCGGCGCTTCCACGCCCTGCTGCGCGAGAAGGGTTACCGCGTGCACTATGACGAATATCATGGGGGCCATGACTACAGCAGCCTGGGCGAGCCGTTGCGCGAGGCGCTGGTGTTGATGGCCGGGCGCGGCTGAGCGTTTCACATTCATGACGATCTTCTATGACCCGGGCCGGCTGGTGGATGGCGATCTCGAACTCGACCTGGTCGAGCGCCACCGCGGCGATCCAGCGCGCGGCCTGTCGCCGGCGTATTTCTTCTTCATGAAACGGACGGGCACGCCGACGGTCATGGGCGGGATCAACCTGCGCCTGGGCGACAGTGAGGACGTCCTGATGTACTACGGGCACATCGGATATGGGGTGGATGAGGGCTATCGCGGCCATCACTACGCCGCGCGGAGCTGCATGCTGCTCTTCCCGCTCGCGCTCCGGCATGGGATTGACCCGTTGTGGATCACCTGCAACCCGGACAACGTGCCCTCGCGGCGGGCCTGCGAACTGGCTGGCGGCGTGCTGGCCGAGATCGTCAATATCCCCGCCCGTATTACCGATCTGCGCCAGCGTGGCGAGCGCCAGAAGTGCCGGTATCGGTTTGATTTGAAGGTGATGGGGTATTAGGTAGACGGCCCGGCGGGCCGTCTGTGTCTCGGCATCCGCATGTTGGGGCCGAGACGGCCCGCCGGGCCGTCTTTACGACGGTTTGCCGAGGCCCAGGCCGTGGGCGGCGGCGGCGAGGCGCGAGCCGACGTTGGCCCGCAGGCCGCTGTAGTGCGTGATCAGTTCGGCCTCGCGCAGGGCAGCCAGGAAATCGTAGGGCGAGGTGTAATCCCGGGTGAATCGCACCCGGCTGATCCCCACCTCGGGCAGGGTGTGGGCGTCGCTGGCGCAAAGCATTGGCAGGTCGAGGGCCTTGGCCAGGATGCGGGCCTCGTCGTTGCTATGCGTATTGCGGGTGCGGGCGTTGAAAACCTCGACGAAATCGAGTTGATGGGCATGCCGGCGCAGGTTCTCGCCGCCGATCCCGCGCCGGCGCGGGTCGTAGGGATGCGATGGCCCGCAGATCCCGCCCTGGGCATGGACGCGCGCGATGGCTTCGCCCAGCGACAGGCCGTCGGGGATGAGCTCGGTGATGAAATAGCACAATAGCTCGCCGACATCGGTCAGCGCCTCCTCGCCAACGATGATGAGCTCGGGCGCCAGCGCGCGGGCCTGCAGCGCGCCTTCGATTTCGCTGTGGTCGGTGATCGCCAAACGCTGGATGCCCACCTCTTTGCAGCGCGCGATGAGGTCGGGCAGCTTGGTCAGGCTGTCGCCGGACCAGCGGGTGTGGCAGTGGAGTTCGAGGTCGAGCACGGAGGGGATTGTACGGCGGCAGGGTTCGTCAGGTGTGATCAGGTGAATAAGGTTTGATCAGGTGGGTAAAGTGAATAAGGTTTGATCAGGTGAGTAAGGTGTGATCAGGTCGGACCACCTGACCAAACCTTACCCACCTGACCAAACCTGATCAAACCTAGCCAAACCTGACCAAACGCATCATCCCCGGGCCATCCCACCCGGCGTGCGGTCGAACCCCGCCGCCTTGAGCAATGCCTGGCCGGGGCTCTTGAGGACGTCCTCGCCATTCCAGGTCGACACGCTGATCCGGCGCGGGGCGTTGGGGCGGGCGATATAGGCGGAGATCGCTCGGGCGATGGCCTCGTCGCTGGTATCCGCACTGGTGGTGATGCGCTCGCCGTTGTCGGCGAACACGACGATCGGTTGGCCGGCCCGCAACGCGACATGGGTGGAGGGCACCCGCGAGAAACGCAGAGCCGCGGCAGGGGCCCTGAGCTCGTCGAAGGGCCCAGCCGCTCCGCCCGCCTCGCCCTCGATCCCCCCCGCCACGTTGGCCGGATCGCAGGCATTCAGCAACGTGATTGCCGCGCTGGGCGCCGCGCCGCCCAGCGCCCGCAACTGCTCGACCGCCTCGGGCAGGGCGAACTGGGCTCCGGACAGCCCGGCCACGAAGTAGCCGCGCCGGACCTCGCCGCGCATCTCCATGCGCTCGAACAACGGAAAGAGCTGACCCCAGTCCCAGGGCAGCGCCTCGCGGGCCAGGCTCTCCCGGGCGACCAGACCATGCCGGGCCAGGAGGGCCCTGGCCAGCGCCTCGGCCCGCGCCGCGTCGTCGCGGAAGGTTCCCAATACGCCCGCCCGGTGGACCAGCGCCCAGCGGCCTTCCGCCGCCGCGCGTTGCGTCGCGGCCTCGACCACAAGGCGCTCGGCCACCCGCCGGCGGGCCTCGGCGTAGCGGCCCTGGGGCGGGCGTTTGAGCGGCGGCGTGACCGCCTTCGGCCCGAGCCGGGCGGCCAGGTCGGCCTCCAGCCCGCTCAGCGCGCGCGGGGTGGCTTCACGGTTGACGCCATCGGAGGTTAGCAGGCGCCGCAATGCCTCGAAGCTGTCGTGGGTGACGAAGCCGCCCAGGGCCAGCTCGGACAGGGTTACCCGCAGGGCGGCTGCCGACAGACCAAGGCTACCCCGCAGATCGGCCTCGTATGAAGCGCCTTCGGACTTCAGGAACTCAACCACGGCCGTTGCGCTCGGGCTCAGCCCCCTGAGGTCGAGGGCGCTGAGATACAGCCCGCCCTCGCCCCGGAAGAACAGGCGGGTCTGCCCGCGCGGCTCGCCTGCCCAGACAAGCTCGCCGTCGAGGGCGTCCAGATCGTGGGCGTAGCGGGCGAGGCGGGCGGGCAAGGCATCCCGCTCCCAGACGGGGCTGGGGAGGGCCAACCCGCTGAGCTGATGCATCACCCGGCGCAGGCCGTCGACTCCAGCGGGGCCCTGAGCCTGTCGAAGGGCCACGCGCTCGTCCGGATGGGCATGCTGCCAGCGGGCGAGAAAATCGGCCCAGACAGGGCGCGGGACGGCCTGGGCCTCCTTGCGCAGGATGGTCAGGGTGCGGCGGTGGATCTGCTCGAAGAGGTGGATGTCACAGATCTCGTCCCGGCCGTTGGCGGTGATCGCCCCGCGGGCGATCTCGCCCATGTCGAGCAGGCGGGCCAGGGTCGGGTCGAGCCAGGCGGGGTCGAAGGGATAGCGGGCCAGCAGCGCCTCGCGCGTCACCGGGCCGCTGTGGCGCAAATGGCGGCGCAGCACATTCTCGGCCTGGATTTGCGCAGGGCCCTGAGCTGGCCCCTGAGCCTGTCGAAGGGCCCGGTGATGAGCATCACTCTCATCCGCGGCGCCGGGCGCGGCGGCCATCGACGGGCTCAGGCCCCCGCGCCCGGCGCCGCGCTGAACCCACGCCGCGCGGTACTCTTCCGCCAACTCGGCCGCCACCCAGCGCCGGGCGGGGCCGACCTCGACTTCAACAACCCGGCCCTGCGCGGCGAGCTCGCTCAGCCAGGGCAGGCCACTCGGGCAGCGGGCGAGGATCTCATCGGTGGTCAGGTCACCCAGCTCGCGCAGCATGAGGACGAGCTCCTCGGCCGTGCGCGGCTGCACGCCGGGCCCAAGATGCTGGGCGCGCGCGGCGACCTCGGCCACGGCCTCGGGTTTAAGCAGGTCGGCCAGGGGCGTGCCCTTGAGCACCTCGACCAGGGCGGCGCGCGGCAAGGCCAGGGCGTTGAGCTGGCGCTCGGCCTTGGGCGCATCCCACTCGTACAAATACTGGCTGCTGAAGTTGTAGAGCAGCCCGGCCGCGATCGGCGAGGGCGTGGCGGTCTCGATGTTGACCACCTGGATCGCCCCCGATTGGATGCCGGTCAGCATCTCCTCGAGGTGCGGCACGTCGAAGACATCCCGCAGGCAGTCGCGGTAGGTCTCGACCACGATCGGGAAGTCGCCCATCCCGCTCACCATCGCCAGGAGGTCCTTGGCTTTCAGCCGCTGGAGCCAGAACGGCACGCGTTTGGCCCCGCGCGGCTTGCTGAGCAGCAGAGCCCGGGCGGCATTCTTGCGGAACTGGGCGCCAAAGACGGCTGAGCCGGGCAGCGCGCGGAGCAGGCGCTCGCGGGCTTCGGCCGGGCCGAGGGCCCGGGCCAGGTCGGTCGGCGGCTCGCGATCGGACTGGGGGAAGCGGAAGATGATCCCGTCGTCGCTGGCCTGCATGTCGGGCGAGACCCCGGCCCGCTCGCGGAGCAGGCTGGCCAGGGCCAGCGCCCACGCGCCATTGACCCGCCCGCCGAGCGGCGAGTGGATGACCAGATGCGGGTCGCCGGCCTCGTTCTCGAATGACTCGACAACGAACGTTGTGTCGGACGAGATCACCCCGACCGCGTCGAGCTGGCGCTGGACGTGCTCGACCAGGTTGCGGGCCGAACGCTCGTCGAGGCGGTAGTCCTGGCGCAGCCAGGCCTGGACCTTCGGAAACGCGGGGCCCTGAGAATCCTGCGCCAGCCTATCCACCACATC
>Ga0209477_1001610_pt1 | contig 13624 bp, 7 predicted proteins | sample KloWWTupernatant_FD_187180 | JGI IMG/M metagenome (GOLD analysis project Ga0209477, IMG submission 187180) | Active sludge microbial communities from Klosterneuburg, Austria, studying microevolution and ecology of nitrifiers - Klosterneuburg... | ecosystem: Engineered > WWTP > Aerobic digester >...
TTGGAAAGAAGAGGTTTTTTCTCAACTTTTGCCCTTTGGAAGGCCAAAGCCAACATTTTATTAGGCGATTACTTGTTAGCAAAGGGTCTTTTACTATCTCTTGACAACAACGATTATCGGGTATTACATATCCTTTCCGATGCTGTTCGTAAAATGAGTGAAGGCGAATTATTACAAATGCAGAAAGCCCGGACATTGAATCTCGAAGAAGAAATATACTATGATATTATTAGGAGCAAAACAGCTTCTCTTTTAGCTTCTGCCTGTGCTGCCGGTGCCTGGAGCACAAGCCAGGATGAAGCAATAACTGAAAAAATGAGACTCTTTGGAGAAAAAACGGGCATGGCATTTCAAATTAAAGACGACCTGTTCGATTATGCAAGTGAAAATGTGGGCAAACCAACAGGCAATGACATCAAAGAAAAAAAACTAACGTTGCCGCTTATCTACACTTTAAACAACATTGATAAATCAACAAGAAGAAAAATAATTTACATTGTAAAAAACAATAACAGGGATAAGAAAAAAGTACAGTGGGTTATAGAACAGGTTGAAGCTTCAGGTGGTATTGCTTATGCAACTGAAAAAATGAATTCATTTAAAAATGAAGCGTTGGAAGTTCTTCACCAGTTTCCAGAAAGCCCTGTGAGGCAAGGATTAGAAGACATGGTACTATACGTTACTGACCGGAAATATTAATTACAAAAAGTAAAATGCAAAAAAAATGGAACATATTGGAAGCAGATGAGCAAATCGTCACTTCATTATATGAATCATTGAAAGTGCCTAAAGTGCTTTGCAAAATATTTGTGCAGCGGGGAATTGATACGTATGAAAAAGCAAAAGATTTTTTCAGGCCGCAACTAACGGAACTGCACAGCCCTTGGCTGATGAAAGACATGGATAAAGCAGTTGACAGAATTATTTCAGCATTTAATAAAAATGAAAAAATACTTGTATTTGGCGATTATGATGTAGATGGAACAACATCCGTGGCATGCATGTATCAGTTCCTAAAAAAAAATCATTCGAATCTTGAATTTTATATTCCTCACCGTTATAGAGAAGGATACGGTGTAAGCAAAGCAGGTATTGATTATGCAAAAGAAAATGGCTTTACATTAATTATTGCTTTGGATTGTGGCATCAAATCTTTTGACCTTATTAATTATGCAAAAGAAATCGGCATAGAATTTATAGTGTGTGATCATCATTTGCCAGATGAAATACTTCCGCCAGCTATTGCTATTTTAAATCCAAAACAAATTGATTGTAATTATCCATATAAAGAATTGTGTGGTTGTGGAGTTGGTTTTAAACTAATATCAGCATTAGCAGAAAAATTAAATCTTCCTGCAGAATCAGCATTTGAATATCTTGACTTATTAGCTACTGCAATTGCTGCAGATATCGTTCCAATGACAGGAGAAAATAGGGTTCTTGCTTTTTATGGACTTATTAAAGCAAATAAAAATCCCAATTACGGAATAAAAGCACTTTGTAAATTAAGCGGACTTGTAAAAGAGTTTCATATTACCAATTTGGTTTTTATGATTGCCCCCCGTGTGAATGCAGCCGGTAGAATGGATGATGCAACAAAAGCTGTGCAGATGTTTGTAGCTGATACCGAAGAAGAAGCTTTACATTTTGCAGAACAATTACACAGTGATAATACCGACAGAAAAGAAGCTGACAAGGCGATTACTGAAGAAGCTCTTGCCATAATCAATGAAAATAAAGAATGGATCAATCGCTGCTCCACTCTAGTTTATATGCCGCACTGGCATAAAGGAGTTGTAGGTATTGTAGCATCAAGAATAATTGAACATCATTACAAGCCAACTATTGTGCTAACAAAATCCGGTGATGTTGCAGCTGGAAGTGCAAGAAGTGTTCCGGGGTTCAATTTGTATGAAGCAATTCATGCATGCAGAGAACATTTGCTTGGATATGGAGGCCATTTTGCTGCGGCAGGAATGACATTAGAACTTGAACAGGTGGATGCATTTAGAGAAAAATTTGAAGCAGTAGTTTCCTCAGTTATAACTCCTGAGTTATTGATACCGGAAATTTGCATTGATGCAGAAATAGAATTAAAAGACATCAAACAATCTTTTTTTGATATTATTTCCCAGATGGAGCCCTTTGGTCCAGAAAATCTGCGGCCCATTTTCATTACAAGAAATGTAAAAGATAATGGCTGGTCAAAAATTGCAAAAGAAGACCATATCCGTTTTTCATTAGTTCAGTATAATACTACAATTACCGGTATTGGTTTTGGGATGGCTGATAGATTTCATTTGATGACTAACAAACAGCCTATAGATATTGTTTATACGATTGATGAGAATGAATGGAATGGCAATAAGAATATCCAACTAAAAATGATCGATATCAGAAGTTCTGAATCAATAAAAATAAATTAATACAGGATTTATTTTCTATGAAAGGAATAGGATACATTTACGCCCCGTTTTATCCTTGACTACCGCAATTTAAATTTCAAACTAACTTATTCAAAAAGCAAAAACTGCTACAATGAGAAAATTTTTATTGACCCTTTGTGTTTTCATAAGCTTAAGTAATTATTCGAATTCACAAATAGTCATAAGTCAGGTATATGGCGGCGGCGGAAATAGTGGTGCCACATATACACATGATTATATTGAGCTCTTTAACAGAGGCACTTCCGCTGTAAGTATTGCCGGCTGGTCTATTCAGTATACATCAAGTGCTGGTACTACCTGGCAAAAAACAGATTTATCTGGCACACTACTACCTGGACAGTACTACCTGATCCAGCAAGCACAAGGAGCTGGAGGCACTACTGCACTTCCAACACCAGACGTAACAGGTACTATCGCCATGAGTGGTACAAATGGCAAAGTTGTTTTGCTAAATGTAAATACTCTGATTACTGCTGGTACATCATGCCCATCGGGCGTTATAGTTGAAGACATAGTCGGTTTTGGTTCTGCAAATTGTTTTGAAGGAACCGGGGCTACTCCTGTATTGTCAAATACAACAGCTGCTATCAGAAATAGTAACGGATGTGCTGATGGAGGTAATAACAATTCCGACTTTACAACAGGTGCCCCTACTCCCAGAAATAGTGCAAGCCCTTTAAACCCTTGTTCAGGCCCTCCAGGACTTTCTGTTTCAGTTGCGACAGGTACGAATGGCGCTGAACCAGCCACAAACGGAACCTTTACAATTACTCTATCTGCTGTTGCCCCTGCTGGTGGTATTACTGTTACTTACAATTTGGCTGGAACAGCAACAATTATTACAGACTACACAGATCCTCAATCGGGAAGTATTACAATTGCTGCCGGGAATACTTCAGCAACTGTAACTTTAAATGTAGCAGATGATACAGATATTGAAGGAACCGAAACGATTGACATCACTCTACAAACAGCAACAAGCCCAGCAACAATTAACACTGCAACAGCCAGTATTAATTTAATAGACAATGATTTTCCTGTAAATCCGAATATTTCTTTAGTAACAACCTATACCCAGGATTTTAATAGCTTCTCAAATACAGGAACTTCCTCGTCTGTTCCTAATGGATGGTTATTTTCAGAATCAGGTACAAATGCCAATACTTTATATACTGCTGGAAACGGTTCCAGTACTTCAGGCGACACTTATAGCTTTGGAGAAACTTCCAATACTGATAGAGCTTTTGGCACTTTACTTTCCGGAAGCTTAACCTCAACTATCGGAGCACAAATTCAAAATAACTCCGGTACAACTATAACAAAACTTAAAATTTCATACATAGGTGAAGAATGGCGTTTAGGATCTGCAAGCAGAACTGATAAATTATCTTTTCAATATAGCTTAGATGCCACATCGCTTAATAATGGCACTTGGACAAATGTCACCAACCTAGATATTATTACTCCTAACACAACAACAACAGGTGCAAAAAATGGAAATGACCCTGCCAATCGGTCTTCATTACTTTATACAATAAGAAATCTATCCATTCCAAATGGTGCTGTATTTTTAATTCGTTGGCAAGATTTTAATGCTTCGGGTTCTGATGATGGATTAGCCTTTGACGACTTTTTTATTGAAGCAAACCCAATAGATATTATTCCTCCAACGTTGGTTTCTGTTAACCCTTCAAATGGATCCACCAATATTTCATTAACTACTACTGCATCTGCAGTATTTAATGAAGATATCCAAAAAGGAACAGGCAATATTTTGATTAGAAGAAATTCTGACAATAGCATTTTTCAAACAATCGATGTTTCAACTCCTTCAGTAACAGTTGCTGGTGCTACAATGAATGTAGCCATAAATACGCTGGATGCAAATACAGGATATTATATTGAGATTAATTCCGGCGCTATTCGGGATTTAGAAGGCAATAATTTTGCTGGCATCGCAGGCAATACCACCTGGTCATTCACTACTGGTATCAATATTTTCGTTGGAGATTTTCAAACTTGCACTTCGGGTATTAGTGATGGATTTACCCAATTTAGTGAAACAGGTGCCATTGTATGGGCTTGTACTACATTTGGAAGAGACCCATTAGCACCTGCTGGTACAGCTGCTTATCCAAGTGCTGTTCAAATAAACGGATTTTCTGGTGGTACTAATGTGCCCAATGTAGATTGGTTAATTTCTCCATCATTTAATTTAACAGGAACGAACTTTCCTTTATTATCATTTTGGAGCAGAGCCGCATTTAATGGCTTGCCATTACACTTAAAAGTGTCAACAGATTATGTTAGTGGTAATCCAGCACTTGCTACCTGGACAAATATTAATGGACGTTTTCCTGAGCAGGCTTCTAATGTCTGGACTCTTTCAGAAAACATTAATCTTTCTGCATTTAAGCAGCCTAATGTTCATTTTGCATTTGTTTATACATCGACAGATGTTGATGGCGCCAGATGGACGATTGATGATATCAGTTTAGGAAATTCTCCAACCCCTCCCCCTCCAACCATAACCGTAAGTTCATTAGATATTCAATTTGGCTTTGCAGCAATGGGAAATAGTGTCGATAGAACCTTAAGTGTAAGTGGTAATGATATTACGGGTGATATTTCTCTTGTTGCATCCTCAGGCTTTACAATTGCGGACAATCCCGGAGGTCCATTTGCATCGACTCTTACTTTACTGCAAGCCTCTTCTAATAATATTACCCGAACAGTATTTGCCCGTTTTTCCCCAACGTCAAATGGAGCAAACTTTACCGGTACAATAATGATCAACACTCCATCCGTTGCAACAACTACAGTTACACTGCATGGAACAAGTATAGATCCTGTCAATACATTAGAAGTTGTGAATTGGAATATTGAGTGGTTTGGAAGTGCTGCAAACGGCCCTACTAACGATACTCAACAACAAGCCAATGTGCAAACAATTCTTCAAAATATAGGTGCGGATATATATGGACTGATTGAAGTGGTAGATGAGTCTAGGCTTGCTGCAGTTGTTGCGAATATGCCTGGCTATACTTATGTAATATCAAATTATGGATCGCATACAAATACAAGTGTTAACCCGCCATCAAATCTGGCAGAAGCTCAAAAACTAGCTTATGTCTATAAAACATCCGTTTTCAGCAATGTGACGACACAGCCCTTAGTTTCTGAAGGAATTAATACTGCTGCTGACATCAGTAACCCTGCATATAATTATTTTGCCAGTGGCCGTTTCCCGTATATGTTATCTGCAGATGCAACTTTGAATGGAATAACACAAAATATAAAATTCGTATTGCTACACGGAAAAGCTAATACTTCACCTACAACTACATCTTATAATAGAAGAAAATCAGGATCAGATACACTGAATTTTACATTGAACTCCATGTATGCAAATGAAAAGATAGTAGTACTGGGGGACTTTAATGATGATTTGGATTCTACGATTACCGCAGGTATTAATCCAAGAATATCTTCCTATTCGGCGTTCATCAACGATAATTTAAATTTTGTTACCTCTACTTTGCCGCTAAGTTTAGCTGGAAAGAAATCTACTGTTAGTTATAATGACGTAATAGATCATACTGTAATCTCAAATGAAATGAGTTGTTACTATATGGCCAATACCGCAAATATTCTGACAGATGTAACTACATTGGTTTCAAATTATGGGTCTTCTACCAGTGATCATTACCCGGTATTTACGAGATTCTCTTTCGATCAGGCACCAGCTGCAACTATCAATTATGCAGGCACCCCTTACTGTAACAATACTGGCACAGCCAATGTTACAAGGGTCGGCACGGCGGGGGGAACATACTCCTCTACAACGGGATTAATTATTGATATGAACAACGGGACTATCAATTTAAATTCTTCAACAGCTGGTACATATATTGTAACATATAATATTCCTGCTTCGGGAGGCTGTCCCGCAGTTAATGCGACAACTTCCGTTACCATTAATCAAATGCCAACAATAACATGTCCGGCAAATATTATAGTAAATAATGGTGCTGGCATATGTGGCGCAATTGTTAATTATCCTGCTGCAATCTTTACAGGTATACCTGCTCCAACAGTTACTTATTCTGTTTCATCAGGAAGTTTATTCCCGGTAGGGTTGACGACAGTAAACGTTACAGCAACAAACCTTTGTGGTACAGCTAGCTGTAGCTTCACTGTACTTGTTAATGATACACAAGTACCAACTATAAGTTGCCCTACAAATATTACTGTAACATCACTTGTTGGGTCTTGTACCAGAGTCGTAAATTATACAGGTACTGCAAACGATAATTGTGCAGGATCTTTTGTCCAATTAGTATCCGGTCCAGCAAGTGGTTCCGCATTTCCATTAGGCACTACAACTATTACCTTGAGAGCTGTTGATGCTGCTGGTAATGTGTCGGCAAACTGCTCATTTACCGTTACGGTACTGGATGGTCAGCTACCATTTATAAATACACAACCAATAAACCGCACCGTGTGTGCAGGAGGATCAGCTGTATTTAGTGTATCAGCAACCAACGCAGTAAGTTATCAATGGCAAAACTGGAATGGTAATATCTGGGTTAATATTTCGGGTGCTACAGCAGCAACTTTTACTGTTGCCAATGCCACCTTAGGAATGAACACCAACACTTATCGGGTATTGATTTCAGGTCTTTGTTCATCTGTTATTTCAACTCATGCCACCATAAATGTAAATGCACTTCCTTCAGTTAGTATAGTTGCATCTCCCTTAGCATTATTAATCCCAGGGCAATCTACTTCAATATTGTCACAGGTCAATCCTGCCGGCGGTAATTATAACTGGCAGTTTAATGGTAGTACTATTACCGGAGCTTCATCAAATCAATTATTAAATCTTACCGTCAGCAATCAAGGTACTTATAGGTTAATTTATACTGATGCAAATGGATGTATAACAACTTCAAACAGTGTAAGTATTGTGCCGGGCAATTCAAATAATCTGTTTGTTTATCCTAACCCTAATAATGGAAGATTCTCGGTTCGTTACAATAATTCAGTCAATGAGTTATTGACAATAAATGTTTATGACCCCAAGGGTTCTAAAATATTAACACGCAGTGTAACTGGGAATATGCCATATGCAATTATTGATATTCAAATCAGACAACCTCATGCAACTGGCATTTATATAGTAGAAGTTGTAAACAGTCTTGGTTTGAAAATCGCTGGTAAACGGGTAATTGTAGTTAAATAAGCTGGATTCAATAATCCCTTTAATTAAACCACTCAATTCATTTGGGTGGTTTTTTATTAAGATAAAACAAGAGCCAATGACTTAATTTTCATACCATTATACAATATTTTGGCTTTTAATATTCAGAGTGCAAAATTCTTAAAAATCACCCTATTTTCTGCATTCAAACCCCTATCTTTGCCGCCCCAAATCTGTGTTCGCAGATTCTTTTCCGATGTATCGGAACTGTCCAATGGGATAAATCGAATTTTTTAACTTAAAAAAGTAAAATGAACAATTACGAATTGATGGTGATTTTTACTCCGGTTTTAAGTGATGATGAATTCAAAGCTGGGCTAAAAAAATATGCAAAGCTTGTTACCGACGCAGGTGGTTCTATCGTTGCTGAAAATCCATGGGGTTTAAAATCATTAGCTTACCCAATCGACAAAAAAACCACAGGTTTGTATTGGGTAATGGAGTTTACAGCAGCTCCCGACTTTATTGAAACGCTAAAGATCCAAATGTTGCGTGACGAAGCAGTACTTCGCCACCTTTGCACTAAACTCGATAAATACGCCGTCGTGTATAATGCTAGAAAGAAAAGTGGCGCTAAAACAGGAACTGAAAAATTAACGGAGGCTTAAGTCATGGCAAAAAACGAAATAAAATACCTAACCGCCATTAAAGCTGATAAAAGAGAGAAGAAATTCTGTCGTTTTAAAAAGTATGGCATCCGTTACATCGATTATAAAGATGTAGAATTCCTGAAAAAATTTCTGAATGAGCAAGGTAAATTATTACCTCGCCGTCTTTCTGGAAACAGCCTGAAGTATCAGCGCAAAGTTTCTGATGCGGTGAAAAAAGCCCGTCAGATGGCATTATTACCTTACGTAACAGACCTTTTAAAATAACCTCACCCTAACTTCCCGATTTTATCGGGAAAGACAGTCTCATCAAAAATGAAACTGGGTTGGTGAACAAAAGAACAACAATGGAAGTAATATTAATTCAAGATGTAGATAATCTTGGTGGAAAGAATGAAGTAGTAAATGTAAAGAACGGTTATGCCCGTAATTATTTATTACCTCGGCAGCTTGCTGTAGAAAACAGCTCTTCTAACAAAAAGCAATTAGAAGAGAGAATGAAGCAAGTGGTGAAGAAAGAAGCAATCATGCTTGCTGAGATCAATAGTGTTATCGCAAAACTGAATGAAGCTCCTTTAAAATTGGGTGCAAAAACAGGAACTAGCGGTAAAATTTTTGGTAGCATTACCACTTTACAAATTAGCCGTGCAATCCGTGAACAAAAAGGATATGAGATTGATCGTAAGAAAATCACTCTTCCTGAAGATTTGAAAGAAGTAGGAACTTATAAAGCAACAATCGATTTTGGTAACGGCAAGTCTACCGAAGTTGAATTTGAAGTAATAGCTGAATAAAAAGTGTACAACATTTCTAAAAAATCCCTCAAATGAGGGATTTTTTTATGCGAAAAACTCATATTTATTCCTAATAATCAACAGATTGCAACTCCAAAATCTTTGTTTACGTATAATTTGGTGAATTCTCGAAAAAAAATCCGTTATTTTGTTACGCATTTGGTGCTCTATCAGTTTCACATGTCCTGAACGTTTCGAAAAAACCGTAGACTGTTCATTGGTTATTGTTTACTGGCGACACTTTTATTTTTTTTTATAAACTCACAAAAATGAACATTTACGTAGGAAACCTCAGTTGGAATCTGAAAGATCAGGATCTTTCTAACCTTTTCGCTTCACATGGCGAAGTAGTATCAGCAAAAATTGTTACAGACAAATTTACTAACCGTAGCAAAGGCTTTGGTTTTGTAGAAATGAGCAACGACGAACAGGCATTAGCAGCAATCACTGCTTTGAATGGTACAGAAGTTGACGGTCGTGGCATCGTTGTTAACGAAAGTCGTCCTAAACCAGAAGGTGAAGGCTTTAAGAAAAGAAGCTTTGGCGGCGGCGGTGGCGGCGGCTACAAAGGTGGCGGCGGTGGCGGCGGCTACAAAGGTAAAAGCGGCGGTGGCGGCGGTGGCGGTTACAACCGTGATCGTGGCGGCAGCGGCGGATACAATAACGATTATTAATCAATAACGATATTGAAGAAGCTTTAATAAGTCTGGTTCGTAAGAACCGGACTTTTTTTATACTTCGAAAATAATATAAGGAGTACTCGATTAGTACCTGAATAAAAATTTATTTGAAATTATTTCAATCTCCATTTTATCAGTCGAATAATATTCTCCGTCCAAATGAAACTGAATAAGATCATCACTTTCTATTAGAATTTTTTTGACCGTAGAATAATTAACGAAAGGAAGCTTCAGATGTTTTCCATTTTCAATAACCGGCAACCAACGTAATCTCTTAATTGGTCGCAAAGTTTCTATTACAACAAGATCAAAGAGACCATCACTTACACTTGCCAAAGGAGCAACATGAAAACCACCACCAGCCCTGCTCCCATTGTTTATATCTATTATTAAATATTTTTTTCTTGCAAAAGATTTTCCATCTGTGGTAATCTGATAAGTTTTCGACTGGTAAGAAAATATTTTTTTCAGCACCGTTATCATAAATGAAGTTTTGCCAGCTCGTTTCTTTTTCCCGGTAAGCTCTCTTGCCACTTCGCCTTCAAAACCAATTCCTACTCCATTTATAAATAATCTATCATTACACTTTCCAATATCAATCGGCCTTGGCACAACTGCTAACACAGTTTCGATTTGCTTTTCAAAATTTATCTCTCCATAAAGAAACCAATGAAAATCGTTACCTGTGCCTCCATTGAAAATGACTAATGGCAATTTCAATTCCTTATACTTATTGATAAAATAATTAAGTGTGCCATCGCCGCCTATGATCCAAACATCCGCATAACCTTCAAAATCATCCGGCCATTCATCTGTGTGAACAGTAAAAGAAATTTTTCTATTTACTAATTCACTTGAAATTCTTTCAGTTAGTAGTACTGCTCTCCCCGAACCGGCAAGTTGATTACAGAGTATAGCAATATGTTTTGAGTTAGCTGGCATTAAATAAAAAAGTCCCGCACTTAGATTTATCTAAGTAACGGGACGCTAAATCTACATTATTACACTTTATTGCACAACTCTCACCACACCAGCACCATGATAAGAATGGTATTCTCCATTATACATCGCATCGGCACTTACCGGTCCCATTTTATAATTGCCAGGTGACACGGCACGGACTGCATAATAATAAGTTTGCTTATTACTATTCGCATCCACAAAGAAGTGAATACGGTCGTCCCGCACATCCAATGCTGTCGGTGTCATCGCATCTTTTATCCAGTCCATACCCGGTATCTCTTTTGTTCTTGGATTTTCAATTTCGAAACCGGCTGGTAACAGATCTGTTATCACTACATTTTCTATTGGTGTATTGAATGATCGTTCCAGTGTAACACCGATAATAATCAAATCATTTTGCTTAAATGTATTCGAAGTAATGGCTTTACCATTTCTATCATAAAAATACTTTCTGACTTTCAAATAACTATCTTCTTCCTTGTAAGCGCCGCTGGCACTAATGCCTTCTGCTTGCCAGAAATAATATAAACGGCCGTTCCCTTTTGTGGTTATTTCAATAGCAGGAACCGTGTTTCCATTTTCGGCAAAGGCCGGAACAGAGTTTCGACTGCCGGTCCATTGGCCGCCATCTACTTTAGCGATAATTTTTCCATTTACTTTTATCTCAGCAGTAGCGGTAGAGTTGTTTGCAGCTCTTGCATGTTTTCCCAATGCAAGGAAAGCAAATGATCGTTCCTGTGTACTAAGGTATTTTCTTGCTTTTAGTTTATCAGCTACATGTTTTACCATCGTACCGATCTGTGCATTTCCGGGGTCAACATCTATCAATGCATTTAATGCAATCGCTTCATCTCTAACATCAGAATAATAGCTTCCGCCAGTTTGCGGTACTGATTGTTCACCACTGAAAGAACCTGGGAGTATTGCAGCAAAGGATTTTTTATCGCCGGCTGTTGCATAAGCTGCCGCTAACAAATAACGACTGTCTAATGCAAGAATAACAGGATTGGCTTTGTAATAATTCATCGCAGGCACATTTGTTCTTCCTGCCAATGCCAGTACATATAATCCATAGGCTACTTCTTTCGGAGCAATCTTTTTATTCTGGTCACGGTTGTAGTAATAAGTTATGGTTTCTTTATTCTTCAACTTGTTGTTGATATAATTCAGCATCGTATTCAATAAACTATTGTCTACATCAAAACCAGCTTTCTTTGCTTCCAGTAAAAAATGAGCGGAATAAATAGTTGTCCACCAATCTTCTTTTCCTTCACCATCCCAAAGCGTAACAGCACCATTGTACAACTGTCGCATTTTTATTTTTCTGATTGCTTCCAAAATATTTGTATTTGCATTTTTCTTGCTTGCATCTTTATTAGCCTGAGTCATCAGGTCAGACAAATCGCTGTAATAAATTTGTGGAAATGCAGCTGACACTGTTTGTTCTGTGCAGCCGTATGGATATTGCACAAGGTATCGTAATTGCTCACCCAACTCTAATGCAGGAGAACGGCTGACCACCAAACTATAATTCATACTGCCCGGCATAAAATCACTCAGGCCTATATTTATCTTTTGTGAACTTCCACCAGTTATAGAACCACTTCCGGTAACTTTTTGCAAAGTGGACGGCGGACGAACTGAAATCTCTGTTGCATCTGTAAACTTCTCTCCCATTCCATTTACTGTAATCATTATTTTTCCAACATTGACAGTTGGATCAGCAACCACTTTAAATGTTGCCCGACCTTCTGCATTAGCGGCAAGTGTGACTGTTTGACTATTTCCGCCATAAATTTTCATTGGCCCTTCCACACCTATTGAAGCAGTTACATTAGCTGCTTTGCTAGTTGTATTGGTCAACGTAACCGGTACACTTACCGTATCACCCGGACTTAAAAATCTTGGCAACGCCGTACTGATGACAATTGGATCTGCAACTGTCATTGTATTATCAGCCGCACCAAAACTTTGACCTTTGTAAGAAACCGCCATTAATCTTAGCTCACCACTAAATTGCGGCACATCAAATTCAAATTCTGCCAACCCACTTCCATTTGCTTTTTTAATTCCACCCCAATAGCTAACTACTTTCACTCTTTTAGCAGCTAACGGATTTATTCTGCCAGCCATATCTTTTTCAAAATCTCCATCACCACCGGTGCTACTTAACCTTGCTCTTACTTCTTCGAACAACAAAGGATACAGATCAAATGCTGTTACCTGCAATGCTTTTTTCTGATAGAAATAATCGTAAGGGTCCGGTGTTTTAAAGTCACTGATTTGCAATACACCATTATCAACAGCGGATAGAGTAACAAAACTACCTGGCGCTGCTTTTACTGTTACTTTTTGATGCGTTTTGGAACGAACAGTTTTCTGTGCTACTACTTCTACATTTATTTTTCTATTCTTGTCTTCAACTGTTACATTCTGAAAACCATGTGCAACAGTTAATGGAATATTTGAAACTTCATGTGGTTTAATTAACGTTGCCGTAATGTAAACATTTGGCACATGATCAGCTGTTAATTTCAAATCAACACTAGCCGTTCTGTTACTTACATCTACATACTGATAAGAAACTACATGGTCTGTTTCCATTGTTACCAACATCTTTCCGCTGAAAGGTGTTTTAAATAGAGCAGTAACTTTTTCTCCTGACAGATATGATTTTTTATCAATCTCTATATCAATATTCCCTTCTTTGCTTACTTCAAAAGAAGAGTTATCTGCGCCCCAACTTCCATAACTATAAAAACTACGGCTCACATAATTATTTGCTCCGGGGCGATAAATACGAACTTCATAATCACCAGGGCTTCTTGGCACAAAACTGTAAACCGTGTTACTTCCAACAGTAAGATCT
>Ga0209477_1001611_pt1 | contig 13614 bp, 11 predicted proteins | sample KloWWTupernatant_FD_187180 | JGI IMG/M metagenome (GOLD analysis project Ga0209477, IMG submission 187180) | Active sludge microbial communities from Klosterneuburg, Austria, studying microevolution and ecology of nitrifiers - Klosterneuburg... | ecosystem: Engineered > WWTP > Aerobic digester >...
TCCTACTTCGCCGCAAACCGCGTTCCCGATACGGTCTTCAACCGCGCCCTTGCCGAACTCGGCGAACGGGGCGTTGTGGACCTGGTCGGCATCGTCGGCTACTACGGCCTCGTCTCCATGACCCTGAACGTGTTCGAAGTCTCGCTACCGGCCGGCGAACCGGAACCCCTGCCCTGACCTGCCGCCGGCCGGCCTTTCCCGGCGGACCCATTCGCCCATGGCGCCCCTCCCCGGGCCGTGATGAAATACGCCCATGAGAATCCTCGTTACCACCGACGGCTCCGAGCGCTCGCTTTGCGTGCTCCCCCATGCCGCGCGCTTTGCCACGGCCACGGGCGCCGAGCTTACCCTGGTGCGCGTCCTCGATCCGCGCACGGATGCCGCGGGCGAGGTTGCCCCACATCTCGAAGAAGCTCTCGAACGGGTGCGCGCGCGCTGGCGCGATGAGCTGGCCGGTGTGCTGGCGGCCCGCGCCATTTCCGGCGGCGTTCACGTCGCCGAACGCAAGTGGGGCGAGGATGTCCCCGCGACCATCCACCGTGCCGCGGATGAACTCGGCGCGACACTGCTGGCAATGGATTCCCGCGGGACCGGCGCGATCCAGCACGCGCTCTTTGGCAGCGTGACGCTTGGCGTCATCTCAAAGGCCGGCCTCCCGGTGATGACCCTCGGGGGATGCCCCCCGCTGCCCGGTTACGATGGCGCCTATCACCTGCTCATCACTTCCGATGGCTCGGCCGATGCGCGGAGCGTGCTCACCGGGCTCGCCGGCGTGCTCGCCCCGGGCGGCATCCGCGTCACGCTTCTCGAAATCGCCATCATGAAGGCGCTCGAACCAGAGGCCGAGGCCGAAGCACGCGCGCTCGCCTCGCTCCAACCACTGATCGATCGCCTGCCCCCTGGCATTGAAGCGGAAGCGGTCGCGCGGGTGGTACCCCCGGGGGCCGGTGTCGATGCGGCCATCGCCGCGGCCGCCAGGGAGCTTCGCGCCGATGCCATCGCCTCGGCGACGCACGGGCACAGCGCTCGCCGGCACCTGGTCGCTGGCAGCACCGCGCTCGGCGTGGTGAAGCTGGCCGAAGTCCCGGTCATCCTCGTGAAGAGCCACGCCGCCGGCTAGCCGGTTCTCCGCCGTCTCCGCTCCCCGCTGTCTGGTTCCGGGGCTTGGCGAGAACCCGGCCGCGGTACACAATCCCACCGCCTGCCCGGCGGTTAGGAGGCTCGGCGATGCAGGACGGTGGCGGTGAGTCTGCGCCTCCCGGCTGCGCGGGACAGCTGCGCGCCCAGCATTGGGCCGTCAAGATCATCCTCGCCGCCGTGGCGCTGCTCGCCCTGTCCCCCGTCCTCGCTCTCGGGGCGGCGGCCGCCTACGCCAGCATGGGCGAACCGGGAGTGGTCCTCTTCGGCCTGCTCATCGCCGTGGCAGCCGGCTGGTTCGTGATCACCACGCCCGGCAGCGATTCAGCCGGGCCAGCCGATGGCGCCGTGCGCCGGTATTGCGAATCCTGCGGCGCCGGCTTCACCTTTCAGTTGAGCGCCTGCCCCGGCTGCGGCGCGGCCTGGTCCTCCCCGGAAGATGGCTCCATCGCCGCGCTCGCGCGATTCCTGAACCACCTGGCGGGCGCCCGCCAGCGCAACCTGATCGATCCGAGCGCCTACGGCCGCATCAAGGCCGAGTACGAACGACGCATCCAGGCGCTGCGGCCAGCACCCACGGAAGTGCCGGCGCCGGCGCCGGCAACTCGTCCCGCTGCCGCCCTCCCCGCTGGCCGGAAAGCCGGCGATCTCCCCGTCGCGCCGGCCGAAGCGGCGCCCGGGGGAGCGCGCCCGCCCGCCGCCATCCCGGGCCGCCAGGCCGCCCCGCCCGCAGCTGCCCGCCCGGTTCCGGCGGCCGCCCCCGGGCCCTCGGCCGCCGAAATGGGGCGTACCGTCATTGGCTGGGCCGCCGAACGCCAGGCCGACATCCTGCTCTATGTCGGCGCGTTCCTGCTCTCCATCGCAGCCATCATCTTTGTCGCCTACCAGGGCGAAGAACTGAGCGGCGGCATCCGCTTCGCGGTGCTGACTGGCTATGCCGTGGGCTTCCTCGGGCTTGGCCTTGTGCTCCACCGCTGGGAGCGCGTGAAAGAGGCCGGCCCCGCATTTCTCGCCCTTGGCGCAATCCTCGTGCCGATAGATTTCATCGCCCTGCGCTTCCAGGTCCTCGGCGAGGGCGAGCTCCCGGATGATCTGCTCTGGCTGACCGCCTCGGCGAGTTGTGCCGCGCTCTACCTCGTTCTCGCCCTCCGCGGCTATGGGCGATTCTATTTCGTTCCGGCCGTCCCGGCGGCGGTCATCGCCTGGGGAGCGCTGGGCTCAGTGCTGGGCCTCCCCCAGGAATGGTGGGGCGTCTGGTACCTGCTCCTCCTCGCCCCCGGCTATGTCGCCGGCGTTGGGCTGCACCGACGCTGGCGCAGGGCGGCCTGGCTCCAGTGGTTCGCAATCCTCGGCGGCGCGCTCGCCGTGACCTGGACGCACCTGCTCACCGGGCTCGGGGGCGATCACCATGCCGCCGCACCTGTCGCCTACGGTTTGGCGGCCACCGCAATGACTGCGGGCCTGCGCTGGCGGCGCGATTCCGTGGCCCCGGCCGCCCTCCCCGTCCTTGGCGGGCTTACCATCGCCACGGGCTGGTGGGCCGCCTTCGGTCTTGAGCACGAATGGAACCCGCTCTTCCTCGTCTTCATGGCGGCGGGCTACCTGGTGGTGGCGCACTTCCAGACCGATGAGCGCCCGCGCGCCTGGGCGGGCGCCGCCGCCGTGTTCGCGGCCGTGGCGCTACTCGCCGCCCATTCCGCCGCAGCGGAGCCCGAAACAACGCGTGGGGCGCTGCCGGCGACTTACGGGGCCGTCTTCGTACTGGCGGCCGGCGCGGTTGGCCGCTGGGGGTGGATGGCGGCCGGCGCACTGCTCCCGGTGCTTGGCGGTATGGCCCTGCTCACCGCCGCATGGGCGGCCGGTGGAGCAGCCGCCGGAGCGGAATGGCAGGGCGCCTGCGTGGTCCTTGCCGCGTATGGCTACCTCGCGCTCGCCGTGTTCGACCGCCCCGCTCGCAGGTTGAGCTGGCAACTGACCGCGATGGTGACTGCCGCCCTCGGGCTCCTGCTCGCCCACATCGCGATGGCGTCGCTGGAAGGCGCCGAGCGCCGGGCGCTCCCGCTCACCCATTTCCTGGTGCTCGCCGGGGCCGGCCTGTCGTTCGCGCGCTGGCGCTGGTCGTGGAGGGTCGCGCCGGGAGCGCTCCCGGCCTCCACGGTGCTCACCGCGCTCACCGCCTGCTGGGCGCAATGGGACCTTCAGCCCGAGTGGTTTGCCTCCTTCGCCGCCGCCGCCGGCATCGGGTATCTCGCGCTTGCCGCCGCCGATGCCCCTGCCCGGAGGCGGTGGTGGTGGCCCGCGAGCCTGGTGGCTTCGGCCGGCGCGCTCTCCTGGGCGCATGCCGCCCAGCTCTGGGGCAGCGGCCCGGAAAGCCTCGCCCTTCCCGCCGCGTACGCGCTGGTCACCGCTGGCGCTAGCGCAGCCTTCGCCGCATGGCGCTTTGCCTGGCGGGCCTTCCCCGGCGCACTCCCGGCGCTTGCCGCGCTGACGGGCCTGACGTTCGCCTGGGCCGAATGGCGCATCGATCCCGCCTGGTACGGCCCGATCGGCGCGGCCGGCGCTTTCGGCTACATCGCCCTGGCGCTCGCCGACGAGCAGGCGTGGGCCCGCCGCTGGCTCGCCGCCGCCGCGGCAGTTTCCGCGGCCGGAGTGGCTGCCGCTCAACTGGTCCAGTTTGCGGGCGGGCCCCCTCCTCCCCCGCGAGCGGCGCTCCCGGCCGCATACGGGGAAGGGCTGGCGGCGGCTTCTTTCGCTGCATGGTGGTGGCGAGAGCGCTGCCGCGAAGCCGGCGCACTCGTGCCCACCCTTGCGGCTGCTTTCGGTGCGTCGCTCTGCTGGGCCGCGGGAGATATGCGCCCCGGTTGGCTGCCGGCCTGGGCGGCCTGTGCTTCGGCCGGGTACCTGGCCATCGCCCTCTTCGATAGGGAGTTCCGGGCGCGCTGGCAGGCCGCCGCAGTGGGGTTCGGGGTGCTGGCCTTGTTTGCCGCTCATGCCGTTGCCCTCGGCTCCGGCCCGGTCCGCTGGCAGCTCCCGCTGTCCTATGCCGTGCTCCTGGCGGCATGGAGCGCCTACTCGCTCCGCGTGCGCGATTCCAGCCTGCTGGCTCCCCCGGCCCTGGCAGCGATGCTGGGCGCCACGGCACTCTGGGCGGCCGGCGCGGGCCCCGAATGGTGGCCATATCCCGCATTGGGCGTGGCAGCCCTGTTGATGGCCACCGCCCGCGCCTGGCGTTCAGCCCCGGCCTTTGGGCCGTACGGCTGGGGTTATGCCGTTGCCCTTGTCGCATTGCCCACCCTGGCCATCCTCCCCATCGATGCCAGCCACCCCGCGCACGGGGTCGCGGTCCAGGTGGCCGCCGCGGCCATGCTGGCGGTTGCCTCGCTTCGCGCGCGGGGCGCAGTCATCGCTCTCTTCGTTCGCGACCCGGTTTCGCGTGCGAAGGATGCGGAATGGGCCACGCTCACCCTCGGGGCCATCGCGTTTCTCTTCGGCGCCGCCGCCTCTCTGAACGGGCTGTTCGAGATTTCAGGTGGCGATCGCGCCGGCGTCTTCGCCGCACTTTCGGTTGCTGGCTGGCTGGGCGCGGCCTCCCGCTGGCGGGCACCCGCCGGGCTGTGGGTATTCGCCCCGGCCGGCCTGGCCGGGACTACCGTCGCCGCGCCGATTGCGGTGGGGTCGGCCACCCCCGCCTGGGGCACGCTGACGGGCGTCCTTGCGCTCGCCGTGCTGGGGCCGGTGGCGGCCTATTTTCGCGTTCGCCGCTGGTCATTGCTGGGCATCGCCAATTCCTTCCTCCTGCTGACAGTCTGGGCGGGCTGGCGCTGGCTCGGATTCGAGATGGCCTATCTGCCGCTCGCCTTTGTCGCGGTGGCGATACTGGAGTGGGCGGCCCTCGTTGCGCTCCGCCGCTACACGCGCCAGCCATCGGAACGCGAGATGGTGGTGGAGTACATCTCGTGGGCCCCGTGGCTGGTCGCGGGGATCGCCTCCGGGGTGCTGCTCTCACGCGAGCAGACACGCCTCGAGCCGGGAGACGCGCTGGTCACCACGGAGGCCTGGGGCATGGCGGCGATGGTCCTCGCGCTGTTCTCAGCGGCACTCACTGCCGAGGGCCTTCGCCTGCGCAGGAGGTTCGCCTGGGTCGCGGGGAGCGCAGGGCTGCTCGGTGCGCTCCTCATGGCTATCGCCACCCGCGAACCGGAAAATGTCCAGGCCTATACCGCGCCCGTTGGCATCTACTTCATCGTCATCGCGCTGACGTTCCGGCGCTCGGCACGGGTTGCCGGAGAGCACCTGCAACTCCACGAACTGGTGATGCTCATTGGCGCGCTGCACCTGGTCCTGCCGCCCGCCGGGCAGAGCTTCGCGCCGGGTGGCGGCAAGTACGGGCTCGAACTCATCGGTATCGGGATTGCGCTGTTGGCCGGGGGGCTGCTCTTGCACGCCCGCTGGCTGGTGGCCGCGGCCATCCTCACGCTCACCGCCACCGCCGCGCGGATGGTCACGGGGGGGCTCTTCTCCACGCCGTACTGGCTGCTCCTGGGGGGCGCCGGGACGATCCTGCTCGGGTTTGGCTTCCTCGTCCTCCTCGAACGCGAACGCTGGGACCGCTTCCGCCACCGGGTGGCCCACTGGTGGCGCGACGTGGAGGAAGCGCCGCGCGAACCGCTCAGCGGGCCAGATTCTGCAGCGCCATGAACCTGATCCGGGCCGGTTACTCGCTGCGCGCGGCCGCCCGCAGGTGGTCTTCGTTGTACCAGATAGCCACCAGCACGTCGTCCCAGCTCCAGCCGTTCTTGAGCAGGCGCTCCGAAAGCAGGAGCTGGGTGGTAATCTCGTTGGTCAGTGTGGCGAGCAGGTCGGAGAGGAGATCGGAGCCATCCGGGCCGAGCAATTCGCCGATCTGGATCTCCCGCTCCTGGGCGACCGCCCGGTAGGTGAGCGCGCTGATCGCCAACTGCCGCAGCCCGGGCTCGGCCGGAAGCTCGGGCCGGTCGTAAGGGGTCACGCCGTGGGGTTCGGAGATCACCAGGAAGGCTCCTTTCTGCTCGAAACGAGATCATCCGCTTGCGAGCGAATCCAGTCACTACGGGGAAACCCGTAAGCGTCTCCCCGGATACGCGAAGATCGATCCGATCCGGGCCGCTATCCTTCCTTTCCATGGGTGCGTCTCCGGCCTCCGCTCCCGGCATCTCCTTCGATCGCGAAACCGTGCGCAGGCTCGTGCCGCCCTACCGCGTCATCCTCCACAACGATGACCACAACGCGATGGACCACGTCATCCGCAGCCTTTGCCGCTGCGTCCCTTCACTCTCCAGCGATGAGGCGGAGGAGATCATGTGGACGGCCCACACCCACGGCCAGGCGACCGTCATCGAATGCCCGAAGGAAGCCGCCGAACACTACCGGGATTGCCTCGAATCGGCCGCGTTGACTGCCACCATCGAGCCAGCCTGAACCCCGCCCTTTCCCATTTCAGCTCGCTCCCCTTCCCTCTTCCCGCTTCGGCGCTACGCTTGCGGAGATAGCCATGGCCGAAACCACCTGCCACTACTGCAACAGCCCGGCTGAAGCCGAATGCCCGGCCTGCGGACGGCTCTATTGCCCCGCCCATGGCGATGATGTGTGCCTGCGCTGCCTCGCGCCGGAATCAGCCGCGCCGAGTGCCCGCGTCTACCGGGGGGCTCTCCTGACGCTCGTCATCGCCTCGCTGGTCACGCTCTTCCTCGTACTTCGGCCGCCCGAAAGGGAGGCGGCCAACGGCGTCATCCGCCAGGCGCCCACGAGCACGGCCGCCGTGGGCGCCACGGCCACGCCCACATCGCCCGGCGCGAGGACTGCTACCGTCCCCGCGTCCCCGCAGCCAACGGCCGACGCAACCCCGGCGACACCCGCGGCATCGCCCACCGGGTCGCCCCCGGCCTCGCCGACCGCGGCGGCCACCGCGACTCCATCGTCATCGGTCTATAAGGTGAAGCCGGGCGATACGCTCTCCGCCATCGCCGCCGCGAATGGGACCACGGTGGAGGCGATCATTGCCGCCAACCCCGGCCTCAATCCCGATACGCTCCAGGTGGGTGCGGAGATCAAGCTGCCATGAACTGGGCCGATGACCCCGAGCTCGGCAGGGAGCTCGCGATCCAGGCTGCGCGCAGACGGCTTCTCCGCTCGGTCATCCTCTGGATGCCGCTCTTTCTCGCCGCCGCCGCCGGGACCATCTTCTTCTTTGCCGATGTGGCCGTTCGCGATCGCGAACATGGCGGAACCTGGGTGCTCGTCACCATCCTTGGATTGTTTGCCGTGCTGTTCGGGTTCCAGGCCTTCCAGGCGCTGCTCGATTACCTCGGCAGCCCGCGTACCGAGCGCGGCCCGGTCACCCGGCGCTGGGCGCGCAGCGATTCCTTCGTGATGCGCACCCACTACATGCGCCTGGGCAAACACATCCTCCGGGGCGATGTCCTCCTGCTCGTGGAAATCAAGGAAGGCGACTACGTCGAGGCGACCTTCTATCCCCACTCTGCCGTCCTCGTCTGGGTCGAGCGTGCCACCCCGCCGGAGCCTGGCGAGGCGTAGTCCCGGCGATTTCTTCACAAATCCCCGCAACGGCGGCCTCCCATCGCGTCACGAGGTGTCATAGCGCGCGTGCTATCGTCGGGCACTTCCTCCACGGGCGGGCCCAATCATGCGTTTTCCGGCGATCACTCGGCTCTTTCTCCCGGTGCTTCTCGCGGCCCTGGTTTGTCTCATCGGCGCGCGCACCATGCAGGCCGGCGCCGATGGGAATGTGCCCCCCGGTCCTTCAACCCTCGTCGAGTTCCCCCTCCCGCAACCCCGGGCCGACCTGGCCGCCATCTACCGCTCCAGGGAGGACGGTGCGGGCGCCCCGGTCGATGCCGCCACCGTCTTCTCGCCGGATGACCGCTGGCAGGTGACCGATACGCAGAAGCTGCCGTTCCGGGCCATCGCCCAGCTCGTCATCTTCGATGAATACGATGAGATCGACTCGACCTGCAGCGGCGTTCTCCTCAGCGCGCGGGTTGTCCTGACTGCCGCCCACTGCATCTACAGCGGCGGAAGCTACGCCGGCAGCGTGCTCGTCGTTCCGGGACGGGACGGCTCCGACTGGCCCTACGGGGCGGGCCTGGGCGTGAAGATGGCGGTCCCCGTGGGCTGGGCCGAGGGCCGGGGAGCGTCCAACGACTCTTCCGGACCGCCCTCCCCCTACGATTGGGGCCTCATCGTCATCGGCGTCGCCGATTGGCAGGACCAGATAGCCCCGTATCCCGTGGTTGCCACGGCCTCGGATGCCTACTTCCAGAAAGGCGGGTTTGTCGTCGGCACAGCCGGCTACCCGGGCGACAAGCCGCTCGGAACCCAGTGGGCAGCGACTTCTCCCGAGTACTTCGTCGATACCACCTACCTCTACACCAGGGTCGATATCTTCCCGGGCCAGAGCGGCTCGCCGGTCTTCGCGCTCGGCCCCGAAAGCGCGTTCATTTTCAGCGTCGTCTCCGTGGGGAACGACAAGCTCAACCTTTCGGTCAGGTTCACGCCCGCGGTTGCTACCGCACTCCGGAATTACGCAAGCGACCTGGGCGCCTCGCTCACCACCTACGTCGTCCCCGAATCCCCCGGCCCAACCGCCTCCCCAACGCCAACAAAGACACCCTCGCCGACTCCCGCCAAGAGCCAATCCCCAACCCCGGCGGCGACCCTGACGCCGAAGGCCTCGCCCTCGCCCTCGCCCACCGCGAGCCCCACGCCGAAGCCCACCCAGCAGCCCGCGGGATTCCGGCTGACCCTTGGGCAAATAAGCCGCGATTGAGCCTCCACCGCCAGCCGAAGTGCGTTATGATCCCCATTCGATGAGCGAGAGCGCCCCCGCCAACTACCGCACGATCCGCGAATGGGCCGGCGATGAGCGCCCGCGCGAGCGCCTGCTCGAACACGGCCCGGGCGTCCTCTCCGATGCCGAGCTGATCGCTATCGTGCTGCGCGCGGGGATGCCCGGCGAGAACGCCATCGATATGTCCCGCGCGCTGCTCGATGCGAACGGCGGCCTCGGCGGACTGGTCCGCGCCGATGCGGCCGTCCTCCAGCGTGCCCGTGGGCTTGGCCCCGCCAAGGCCGCCCAGATCCTCGCCGCGGTCGAGCTCGGCCGCCGCGCGCAGCAGGCCGATCCGGCCGACCGCCCCGTCCTCCTGCAGCCCGAAGCGGTCTACCAGGTGCTTGGCCCTCGCCTTGCCGGGCGCCGGCGCGAAGAGTTCTACGTACTCCCGCTCGATGCCCGCGGCCGCCTGCTCGGCCCGCTCGCGCCCTCCATCGCCGGGGCGGCCAACTCCGTTGTCGTGCGGCCTGGCGAGGCCTTCCGCGAGGCGATCGTCCAGGACGCCGTCTCCGTCGTGATCGCCCACAATCACCCCTCGGGCGACCCCCGCCCAAGTCCCCAGGACATCGTGGTTACGCGCGGCCTGATCGAAGCTGGCACGCTGCTCGATATCGAGCTCCTGGACCACATCGTGATCGGTGCGAGCACGTTCGTCTCCATGCGCCGCGAAGGCATGGCGTTTGGCAGTGCGCCCGCCCGCCGGGGCCGCGCCGCCGAACGGCGCCCCGGCGAAGACCCATAGTCTTCGCCTATGCCTCCACCCTCTCCTATCCGCTGGCACCGGGTGCTTCGCCTCCGTACAATGGGCGAGCCGTGCATCCCGCGGGCCGCGCCTCGGCGGCACCCGGCATTTCGCACCCAGGACTGAAGAATCATGGAAGATGTCGTCATTACCAGTGGCGTCCGGACTGCCATCGGCAAGTTCCAGGGCACCCTCGCGGATGTCCCCGCCTCCGATCTCGGCGCGCACGTCATCCGCGAGGCCGTCGCCCGCGCGGGGATCGCTCCCGGGAACGTCGACCAGGTGGTCATGGGCATCGTTGGCCAGGCCGCCGAAGACGCCTACCTCTCGCGTCACGCTACCGTGAAGGCCGGGCTCCCTGTCGGCACGCCCGCCATGAACGTCAACCGCATCTGCGGCTCCGGCCTCGAAGCCATCAATACCGCTTCGCGCATCATCCAGAGCGGCGACGCCGACGTCATCGTCGCCGGCGGCACCGAGAACATGTCGCGCATGCCCTTCTACCTGCGCAAAGCTCGCGCCGGCTACCGCCTCGGCCACGATAGCATCGAAGACGGCATCATCCACATGCTCAGCGACCCCTTCAAGGGCTATCACATGGGCATCACCGCCGAAAACCTGGCCGAGCAGTTCGAAGTCAGCCGCGCCGCCCAGGATGAGTTCGCCGTCGAGAGCCAGCGCCGCGCTATCGCCGCCATCGAAGCGGGCCACTTCGCCGGCCAGATCGCTCCCATCACCGTCAAGGTCGGGCGCGAAGAGAAGGTCTTCGATGTCGACGAATACCCACGCGCAACCACGGTTGACGCGCTCGGCAAACTCCGCCCGGCCTTCAAGGAAGGCGGCGTGGTGACCGCCGGGAATGCCAGCGGCATCAACGATGGCGCCGCCGCCGTCACCGTCATGAGTGCCAGCAAGGCGAAAGAACTCGGTGCAACCCCGCGCATGCGCATCGTCGCCCGCGCCGAAGCCGGCGTTGAACCATCGATCATGGGCAGCGGGCCAATCCCGGCAATCCGCAAGGCGCTCGCAAAGGCCCAGATGAACCTCGACCAGATAGACGTGATCGAGCTGAACGAAGCCTTCGCCAGCGTCTCCTGCGCCTGCAGCAGCGAACTCGTGCTCGATCCCGCGAAGGTGAACCCGAACGGCGGCGCGATCGCCCTCGGCCACCCCCTCGGCGCAACGGGCGCCATCCTCACCGTGAAGCTCATGTACGAGCTCGAGCGCACCGGCGGCCGCTACGGCATCGTCAGCCTCTGCATCGGCGGCGGCCAGGGCATCGCCACCATCTTCGAGCGCGTCAACTAAGCGCTCGCTACTCGTTACCAGGCAAACAGGCCGCCCAACCGGGCGGCCTGTTTGCTTGCCTCCCCGGCCACCACCATCTCCCGAATCCTGAAATCCGAGGCGCGCCAGGAATGGCGCGCCGGGCTGCCTGTCGCGCGAACGCCGCCGCCACCCAACTACCAACCGAAATCCGAGGCGCGCGCGTAAGCAAGCGCGGGGCTGCAACTCCCCCGAACGCCGCCACCGCCCGGAACACTGATTCCCGCCCCCAAATCCAGCAATGCGAGGCGCGCCAGGGATGGCGCGCTTGGCTGTCTGTCGCTCGAACGCCGCCGCCACCCAACTACCAACCAAATCCGAGGCGCGCGCGTAAGCAAGCGCGGGGCTGCTACTCCCCCGAACGCCGCCACCGCCCGGAACACTGATTCCCGCCCCCAAATCCAGCAATCCGAGGCACGCCAGGGATGGCGCGCTTGGCTGTCTGTCGCTCGAACGCCGCCGCCACCCAATTACCAACCAAATCCGAGGCGCGCGCGTAAGCAAGCGCGGGGCTGCTACTCCCCCGAACGCCGCCACCGGGAGCGCCCCACAACTGCCCGCCCGCGAAAACCCTAATCGGCCGCCGGCACCGGAGACGCACCGGCCACTGTCCGCTTCTGCATCCCGCGGAGCCACGACTCGACCGGTCGTTCGAACAACCCGTAGAGCGCCGCCGAGATGGCAACGCATACGACGCTGATGCCACCGAGCCAGAGAATGTTCGAGTAAGCCACCGATGATCGCGCGCCAATCAGCTCGACCAGTGCATAGATCACCGTCGCGTGGACCAGGTAGAGCGCAAACGACCACTCGCCCAGGCGCACCATCGCCCGCGAGCGGAGAAACGTTGCCGCTCCCGCGAGGTCGAGTTGCGCCGCCGCGGCGATCACCAGCCCGTACAGCACCGGCAACACGGCGTAGCTCGCATCGGCGACCCAGATCGGCCATGGCGCCGGCAGCCGGTGCGCGATGTCGTAATAGAACACGAACCACGCGCCGGTGAGCGCCGCCGCGGGAATCACCGCTACGGGAATGCGCCACCCGCGCTTCAGGGCAGCGGCCAGCGCCATCCCGAGGAAGAACTCCCCGATTCGGAACAACGGGGAGATGTACAGCAGCCACCCCGCGATGCGGTCAGGCCAATCGATCGCCAGGTCGGCGACCACCACCGTCGCCACCCCAACCGCCAGCATCACCCCGCCGAGGGCAGCGACGCTCCGGCGGAGCACTCGCCGGATCAGGAGCGGGTGGATGGCATAGAAGAACATCTCGCACGAGAGCGACCACGAGGCCGGGTTCCCCGCGAAGTAGGTCGTCGCCGTTGGCACCCAGGCATGGAGCAGCGCAAACGAAAGCAGCACCGGGCCCCATTCGAGCGGCACATCGCGCCAGGTGTAAAACACGGGCAGGGCCAGCAACGTCGTTAACGCGTGAAGCGGCCAGATGCGGGCAAACCTCCGCCAGTAGAACCGGGGCGCCGTATCGGAAGGCACGAACGACCAAGTCAGCACGAACCCGCTCAGGACGAAGAAGAAGGTCACCCCGGTCGCGCCGAAGCCCGTGTACCGCTGCAACACCGGGATAAGAGCGAAGTTTGTGAAGTGGTGCTGGAGCACCAGCCACGCCGCGAAGAACCGCAAGCCGGTCAGGGAATCCAGCCGCGAGACCGGGCCGCCGCCGGGCTCCCATCCACTCCTCGGCCCCACCAACAACGACATCAGCACCCGGCCAGTCTATCGAACAGGCTCACCACGGTCGCCCCGGAACCCGGAGCCACAACCCGGTACTTCAATCCGAGGCACGCCAGGGATGGCGTGCTGCGATGTCCATCGCCCGAACGCGGCATGCCGGATGGGGGCCTGACGCGCCTCGGAACGGACATCCCAGGCGCGCGTCAGCAAGCGCGGCAACGCCAGTACCGCGGACGCAGCCGCCGGTACCTGGACACCGTCCGAGGCACGCCAGGGATGGCGTGCTGGGCTGTCCATCGCCCGCACGCCGCTGATGACCGGACGGGAGTCACCGCGCTCCCAGGATGCCTGCGCCCGTGGTGATGGCCACGCGGCAGCGCGCCATCCCTGGCGCGCCTCGGATGGTGTTGGCGGGGCTGGCCGGCCACGCCTCTCACGCCCACACGGCCGTAACCACGAAGTCCCCAGGGTGGTTGTGATCCCCCGTGTCCACTACCACCTTCCGCCCACCAACCATCTCCCCACTACCGATCCCTCGGCTCACCGCCACGCTCTCCACCGTCTGCGCCGCCGACCCGTCCAGCCGCACCGTCGCCGTGTACGGACCCGAAGCGAAACTCACGATCGAACCGCGTAGTACTGCCATCTCATACCTCCCCGAGGCTGAGAATCGAGTCGTAGCGTGTGGATCCGGCGGGTCCGCGCCGGTACTCGAGGCCGAGCCCGATCACCCGGTACTCCTGGCTGGTGAGGCCGAGGTGCGGCGCGGAGAGGGTGACCACGTCGTACAGCTCCTGCCCCACGTTGGCGGGGGCGGTCAGTTCGCCGCG
>Ga0209477_1001615_pt1 | contig 13578 bp, 10 predicted proteins | sample KloWWTupernatant_FD_187180 | JGI IMG/M metagenome (GOLD analysis project Ga0209477, IMG submission 187180) | Active sludge microbial communities from Klosterneuburg, Austria, studying microevolution and ecology of nitrifiers - Klosterneuburg... | ecosystem: Engineered > WWTP > Aerobic digester >...
AGTCGGATCCGCCGATTCCTTCCTGTAGATTCAAGTCCGTTCGAAATTCAGGAGGAAGACCATGACGCGTTCAAGTTCATATCGAGTATCGCGGCGAAGCTTTTTGAAAGGGGCGGCGGTGGCTGGCGCCGGGCTCGCCCTGAGCGGCTGCGCGTTGCCGGGCGCTGCGCCCGCCGCCAAGGTCGGCGGCAAGATCGACTACTGGCACCACTACACCAGCGAGTCCGAAATGGCCGGTCTGAAGGCCGGTGAGGAGAGCTTCGCAAAGAAGTATGCCGGCGCCACGGCCGCTTCCATCACCATCCCGAATGCCGACTTCATGGCCAAGTTCACCCTGGCCGTGCAGGGCGGCGGCAAGCCCGACACCACCATGGTCGCCGCTGCCCGCGTGCCCGACATGGTCGCCATGGGCGGATTGCAGGACCTCACCGAGCGCATCAAGGCCTGGGATCAGCGCAAGAACTTCCCCGACTGGTACTTCAATGCCGCGACCGTCAACGGCAAGATCTACGGCGTGCCCAGCTTCATGTTCGTGGATTGGATGTACTACCGGGCCGACTGGTTCGCCGAGAAAGGCGTCAAGCCGCCGACGACGTTTGAGGAGATGACCGAGGCCGCCATCAAGATGACCGACCCGGCTCAGGGACGCGTCGGCTTCGCCATGCGCGGCGGCCCGGGCGGGGCAGCCATGGTCACCCAAGTCATTCGGGCCTATGGCACCCCCATCTTCCAGGATGGCAAAGCGGCCTTTGATGTCGCCAAGGCAACCGAGGCGCTGAAGTGGTACTCCGAGCTCTACACCAAGCACAAGGCCGTTGCGCCCAGTGTCGCGAACGACAGCTTTGCCCAGATCATGACGGCCTTCCGGACCGGCAAGGCGGCCATGGTCTGGCATCACACCGGATCCCTGGTTGACATCGTCACCGATCTTGGCGGCGATGGCAAGAAGTTCCTGCCCCTGCCCCGGCCCAAGGGACCCGCCGCGCTGATCAACGATGTCACGCCCTCCTACAATGGCATCGTCGATCCGAAGAACATCGAGACGAGCTGGGCCTGGCTCACCCACTGGGCGGACAAGGACACCTTGATCACCCTGATGGAGAAGACCGGCTATGTGCCGTCCAATTCGATCGCCGCGCAGGACGATCGCATCGTCAAGAATCCGCTCTACGGGGCCGCCTTCAAGGCGCTCGCGGGCGGCACGGTCGCGCCGGCGTTTGCCGGCCAGCCAGGCTGGGAAGCCAGCGTTGTGTTGCCGACCTTCCAGCGCATTCTGCTGGGCGAGCTCACCCCTGCCGCCGGCGCCGACGCCCTGGCCAAGGGCCTTGACTCGGCCATCAAGGGCACGCTGAAGTAAGGGCCGCAAATCTCTGCCGGACGGGATGCTCCGCGGCTTCGCCGCGGAGCATCCCGTCCGGCAAACTATGTTGTTGGGCGTCCAAATGGAACTGAAAAGTAAAGTGATCGCCGTGGTCGGCGGCGCGACCGGAATTGGCAAGGCAACGGCCGAAATCTGCGCCACCCGTGGCGCGACCGTCTACATCCTCGACTACAACGCCGCGGACGGCCTGGCAACGGCCGAGGCCACCAAGGGCACTTTCATCCAGGTCAATGTCACGGATGAGGCTTCCGTCGCGGCTGCGTTCGCGAAGATCGGCGAAACCAGCGGCCACCTCGACGGCCTGGTCCAGACTGCCGGCATCCTCAAGGGCGCGTTTCTGACCATTGAGGAGTTCACCCCCGAAGTGTTCCGCCAGGTCTACGAGGTCAACGTGACCGGCAGCTTCCTGTGCGCCAAATACGCCGTCCCGTTGATGAAGAAGGCGGGCAAGGGCGCGATCGTGCTGACCTCATCGGCCGCCGCCTACGGCGCAAGCTCCTCGTATGCGTATGGCAGCAGCAAAGGCGGCGTGAGCAGCCTGGGCATCACCATGCAGGCCAAGCTCGCCGACGACAACATTCGGGTCAACGTCGTGCACCCGGGCAGCATCGCCACCCGGATGAAACTGGCCGTGGTCGAGGAGGAGCTGCTCCGGTTTGGCAAGCCCGGCTCGCACGGCAACGCCAAACTGGGCGAGCCCGAGGGCGTCGGCAAGCTCATGGCCTGGCTGATGAGCGATGACGCCGATTACGTCCGCGGCGCGCTGCACACCCGATGAAGATCACCGGCGTGCGCGCCCGCCCCTACGAGATCCAACTCCGGCGGCGCATCGCGGACGCCAACAATCCCATCGGCTACGACCGCATGGCGGGACTGGCCGTCCAACTCGACACCGATGCAGGTGTGACCGGCGTCGCGCTCTCGTCACCGGGGCTGCGCAGCCACATCACGGGGATGGTCGAGGATCAGCTCGTGGGCCGCGATCCGCGCGGCGTGCGCGGGCATTGGAAGCGGATGATGGACACAACGTTCAAGGGCGGCAATCGCGGCCTGATGAACGGGGCCATCAGCGCCATCGACATCGCGCTGTGGGACATCAAAGCCAAGCTGAACGGCGAGCCGCTGTGGAAGACCCTCGGCGCGTCCACCCGCAAGGTGCGCGCCTACGCCAGCGGGATCGAGCTGTGCCTGAGTGACGACGAACTGCGCGAATACTACGAGAGCATGGCCGCCCGGGGCGTGAATGCGGGCAAACTCAAGGTCGGGCTCGACCTGCCCTCCGACCTGCGCCGGATCGGCATCATGCGCGACGCGCTGGCCAAGTCGGGCAAAACACCTGTGCTGATGGTCGACTCGAACGAGTACTGGTCGCCCAAACAGGCCATTCGCATCCTCAGCGAGTACGAGAAGCACTTCGACATTTTCTGGGCCGAGGAACCGGCCCGGCGCTGGGATGTGGACGGGCTGCGCAAGGTCTCGAACGGCGTGCGGGCCGCGGTCGCCACCGGCGAGAACCTGGATGACATCAGCGAGTTCACCCCGCTCATCGCGGGCAAGGCCGCGGATGTGATCAATGTCGGATCACGCAGCGCCGGCATCACCGGCGCGCTGATGGTGGCCGATCTGGCGTATGCCTTCGACCTGCCCGTGACGCTGATGAACTGCGCCGCCCATTTCATGGCCCATGTCGCGGCCGCCCTCCCCAATCACGTCATGATGGAGTGCGCGATGCTCGGGCGCGGGGACGGCCTGATCGGCAAGCACGAGATCGTCGACGGCTGGATCACCTTGAGCGATCGCCCCGGTCTTGGCATTGAGTTCGATGAGGCCCGGCTTGCCCAACTGGCCATCGACGGTCCCAGCAAGGCGGCCAAGGCGGGCTCGTGGGCGCGCCGGCGCGGCGCGGGGCTGATCGAAGTCGGGCCGGATGAGCCCGAGGAAGTCGGCGAGGAATAGTTGGAGACCGTCTATATTCCCGGAGGGGACATCCCCCGGCTTCGCCGGGGGATGTCCCCTCCGGGAATAAACAAAAACTCATGAAGATTGCCGTTCAGGGCGTATTCAACACCGACTTGCGCGATGTCACTTACGGGAACGCGCGCATGATCGCCGAGCTCGGCTTCACCGGAATCGGCGCGCACATCAACGTCCCAGCCGAAAGCATTTCGGCCGCCACGATTGCCGCCGCGCGCGGGCATATCGCCGATCAAGGGCTGACCTGGCTGCAACTGTGGGGCAAATACCCCTGCATCATCTCGCCGGACGAGAACGTGCGGCAGGCCGGCATCGCCCAGGTGCGCGAGATGTGCGCGCTTACCGCCAAACTCGGCGTGCCCGGCGTCGGGGTGCGGCCCACCAGCCTCAACCCCCGCGGCGACTGGTGGCCCCACCCCGACAACTATCTGCCCCAGACCGAGGATCGCCTCGTTCGCAGCCTGACTGAGATAGCGGCGATCGCCCAGGATCATGGTCTGAACGTTGTGCTCGAAGTGCATCAAACCAGCACGTTGGACACGGCCAAGACCATTCGGCGCGTGATTGAACGGGTTGGCGCCGCGAACATGCGGGTCAACATCGACGTGTGCAACTTCGTCACCGATCTGCGGACGGCCTTCCATCCGGCCGCGATGATCCGCGAGCACTTCGCCCTGCTGGGCGGTTTCGCCGACACCATTCATCTCAAGGACTATTACCTCGAAGATCGGCTGGTTGCCCATATTTCCGAGACCGTGCTGGGCACCGGTTTGATGGACTGGGACACCCTCCTGACGGAAGCGAATGCGAATCAGCCAGCCGGCTGGCTGATGATCGAGCATCTGCCGGTCAGCCTCATTCAACAGGCAAAAGTCAACCTGAATGCACAGATGAAGACGCTCGGTATCCCGGTTGGCTGATACTGCCCATCTCCATGGCCTCGCACATCACCGACTCCGTCTTTCTCAAGGACCTTTACGGTACCGATGAGATGCGGGCGATCTTCGAGGATCAGTCCCTGCTCCAGAAATGGCTGGATGTCGAGGTGGCCCTGGCCCAGGCCGAGGCCGCGCTCGGGGTGATTCCGACCTGGGCGGCCGAGGAGATCACCCGCAAGGGCCGGGCCGAGCTGATGGACGTGGTCAAAATGAAGGCCCAGATCGATCTGACCCTGCATCCGATCGTGCCGCTGATCCGGGTATTCAAAGACGCCTGCGCGGACGGGGCCGGCGAGTACATCCACTACGGGGCAACCACCCAGGACATCATGGACACCGCCGTGGTCCTGCAGAGCAAGGACGCCATCGCCATCATCGAGCGACGGCTGGCCGATTTCGAGTCGGTATTGGCCGAACTTGCGGGCAAGTACCGCGACACCCTGATGGCCGGGCGCACCCATGGCCAGCACGCCCTGCCGATCACGTTTGGGTTCAAGGTCGCGGTCTGGTTGGATGAGTTCCGGCGCCATTGCGCCCGGCTCAACGATTGCAAGCCGCGCCTGCTGGTCGGGCAATTTGGCGGCGCAGTCGGCACGCTGGCATCCTTCGACGCGGACGCGCTCGCCGTGCGTGCCCGGATGATGACGCTGCTCGGCCTGGCCGATTCCCCCATCACCTGGCACGTCGCCCACGATGGCTTTGCCGAATTCGCCAACGTCCTGGCAATGATGTCCGGGACCTGCGGCAAGATCGCGGCCGAAATCATCGCCCTGCAGAAGACCGAAGTGTGGGAGGTCGAGGAACCGTTCAACGAGGGCAAGGTCGGCAGCAGCACCATGCCCCACAAGCGCAACCCGATGCTGTGCGAGGCCATCGTCGCGCTGGCCCGGCTGTCGTTCAGTCAGTCCCGAAATGCGCTGGATGGCCTGATCGTCGCCCACGAGCGCGATTGGACCTACAACCACATGGAGTGGGCGTATGTGCCCGAGCTGTGCGTGCTGACCGACGGGGCCTTGAGCCTGACCCTGCGCGTGCTGCGCGGGCTGCGGGTGCATCCGGAGCGCATGCGCCGGAACGCCGACGCGCTGCAGGGTCTGATGATGTCCGAGGCCGTGATGTTCGCCCTGGGCCAGTTCGTGGGCAAGCAGACCGCCCACGATATCGTCTACGAGTGCGCGATGAAATCCATTGAGCACGAGATACCTTTCCGCCAACTGTTACTCGCCGACCCGGCGGTCGCCCGGCACCTGACGGCCGCCCAGATCGACGCGCTGCTCGATCCGGCCCGCTATACCGGCCTGGCCGCCCAGATGACCGATGCCGTGTTGAACGCTGGTCGTCATCCCTAAAATATGAGGCGAGATGACCCTCCCCGCGCTTCGCGCGGGGAGGGTCATCTCGCCAGAGATTATTTTGGGATGGCGCCTCGACAAGAAAAGAGGTAACCCACAATGGGATTAACGACTGAACAACTGAAAGACGCATATGGCCGGATGTGCCTCGCCCGCGCGTTCGAACGCAAGTGCGAGGAGCTGTTTATGCAGGGCCAGGTCCGCGGCTCGCTGCACATGTCGATTGGCCAGGAGGCCTCGGCCGCGGGCACGGCCCTGGCCCTGCGCGACAGCGATTTGCTGATCACCAATTACCGCGGCCACGGGCATGCCCTGGCCAAGGGCATCTCGCCGCGGGCGGCCATGGCCGAAATGCTGGGGCGCGTCACCGGCTGCTGCAAGGGCAAGGGCGGCAGCATGCACTGGACCGACATGAGCAAAGGCATCCTGCCGGCCAACGCCATCGTGGCCGGGGGCCTGCCCACCGTGGTCGGCGCGGCCCTGGCCGGAAAACTGGACGGGCTCGATCGGGTCGCGGTGGTGTTCTTTGGGGATGGGGCGGCCAACCAGGGTGCGACCCACGAGGCGATGAACCTGGCTGCAATCTGGAAGGTTCCGGCGATTTTCATCTGCGAGAACAATCTGTACTCGGAGATGACGCCCATCGGCAAGACGACGACCAACAAGGACCTGGCCGAACGCGCGGCAGCGTATCGGATGCCGGCGACGATCGTGGACGCGAATGACGTTGAGGCCATGCATGCCGCGGTGAGCGAGGCCGTCACGCGCGCCCGGCGCGGCGAAGGGCCAACCTTCATCGAGGCCAAGACCTACCGGCTGGTCGGCCACATGATCGGGGATTCGCAGATCTACCGTAGCAAGGACGAGGTGGAAGAATGGCGCGCACAGCGCGATCCGATCCGGCTGGCCGGAGACAAACTCATCGCGCGGGGCGTGACCCAGGCCGAGCTGGATGCGATTTCGGCGGGCGCCGATGCGACTGTCGCCGACGCGGCGGCCTTCGCCAGCGCGTCGGCATTTCCGGATGTCAGCGAGATCTTCGTCGATGTCTTCGAGCACAACGCCCTAAACTGACTTTTCCAAGAGCGCTATCCCCCGCTCCGCGGGGGATAGCGCTCTTGGAATGAATCAAGAATTAACATGCGAGAACTAACTTACGCCCAGGCCCTGCGCGAAGCGCTGACCGAGGAAATGGAACGCGACCCGAATATCCTGCTCATGGGCGAAGACATCGGCGTCTACGGCGGTGTGTTCAAGGTGACCGAAGGCCTGATGGCCCGCTTTGGCGAGGAGCGCGTGCGCGAAACGCCCATCAGCGAAAGCGGCTTTATCGGCGCGGCGGTCGGCCTGGCGATGATGGGCAAACATCCGATGGCCGAGCTCATGTTTATGGACTTCGCCTGGGTGGCCGCCGATCAGATTTTCAATCAGGCCTGCAAGATGCGCCAGATGAGCGGCGGGCAGGTCAAGGTGCCGCTTGTAATCCGTACTCAGCAGGGCGGCGGGCGTGGCAACGCCGCCCAGCATTCGCAGTGCCTCGAGGCCCATTTCGCCCACATCCCCGGGATCAAGATCGCCCTGCCTTCCACCCCGAGCGATGCCAAGGGCCTGCTAAAGCAGGCCTTTCGCGAGCAGGACCCGGTGGTTGTCATCGAGCACAAGCTGCTCTACAACACCAAGGGCGACGTCGCCGAACAGATGGACCCGATCCCCTTCGGCAAGGCCAATATCGTGCGCCCGGGCAGGGATGTGACGATCATTTCGTATTCGCGGACCGTGCTGCACTGCCTCGAGGCAGCCACCACGCTGGCCGCTCAGGGCGTCGACGCCGAGGTGATCGATCTACGCACCATCATGCCGCTGGATATGGACACCGTGCTGGCCTCGATCCGCAAGACCAACCGGGCCGTGGTCGCCCACGAGGCGCATCGCAACGCTGGCTTCGGCGCGGAGATCGCGGCCCGGATCATGGAACAGGGTTTCCAGCACCTCGACGCCCCAGTAGAGCGGGTTGGCGCATTGGACGTGCCGATCGCCTACAGCCTGCCCCTCGAATCCGCCACGCTCCCGTCGCCGGACAAGATCGTAGCCGCTGCCCGGCGGGCGATGCGGATGGAGGGGTAGCGGGATGGAGCGCGGGCGTCCCGCCCGCGCGGTCCAGGGGGAACACCGGCCGCAGCCGCGCTTTGCCGCGACCGCGCGGGCAAGATGCCCGCGCTCCAATCCAGACATCTACACAATCACCCCAAGCTCTTTCCCCACCTTCTCAAACACCGCCAATCCCGTCTCCAGGTCCGACGGCGAATGCGAAGCGCTGTTCATCACCCGAATGCGGGCCTTGCCCACCGGCACGGTCGGAAAAGCGATCGCCACCGCAAACACGCCCTGTTCAAAGAGCGCCCGGCTGAACTGCTTGGCCAGGGCGGCGTCACCCAGCATGAGCGGCACGATGGGCGTCTGCGAGTGGCCGATATCAAAGCCCATCTTCTGCATGGCCCCGCTGAAGACCCGGGTGTTCTCCCACAGGCGCTGAACCTGGGTGTCGCTCTCCTCGAGCAGGTCGACCGCCGCCAGGCAGGCGGCCGTGTCGGCCGGGGTCGTGGCGCTGCTGAACAGCAGCGGGCGGGCCTTCTGACGGATGTAGTCGATGACGCTCTTCTTGCCCGCGATCACCCCGCCGATCACCCCAAAGGCCTTGCTCAGCGTGCCGATCTCGATGTCGAACACGCCGTGCAGCCCGAAGTGATCGACGATGCCGCGCCCGCCGCGGCCCAGCACGCCCTCGCCGTGCGCATCGTCGACCATGGTGATCAGCCCGTGCCGGCCAGCCAGCTCGGTCAGTTTGTCCAACGGGGCAATATCACCGTCCATGCTGAACACCCCATCGGTGACGAGCAGCCCGCGCCGAAAGTTGGGCAACTGCTCCTTCACCTTCGCTTCGCAGTCGGCAACATCGTTGTGCTCGTAGACGACGATTTTGGCCCCGCTCAGCCGCGCGCCGTCGATGATGCTCGCATGGTTGAGCCGGTCGGAGAAGATGACATCCTCGCGCCCCACCAGCGGGGCGAGGACGGCCTGGTTGGCGACAAAGCCGCTCCCGACAAAGAGCGCGCTCTCGACCCCCTTGAAGCGGGCGAGGCGCTCCTCGAGCTCTAGGTGCAGGGCCTGGGTGCCCGCCAGGGTGCGCACGGCGGCCGGCCCTGCCCCCCAGCGATCGATGGCGGCCTTGGCCGCCTCCTTCAAGCGCGGGTGATTGGCCAGGCCAAGATAGTTGTTGGCGCAGAAGTTGAGCACGCGCTTGCCGTCCACCGTCATCCAGGCATCGGCCGGGCTGCCCATCGTGCGCGGCGCATTGAGCAAGCTGGCCTCGCGCAGGCGGTTCATTTCTTCGGCAATAAAGGCGAATTTGTCAATCGTCATGGAACTTGATTCTCCTTGGTTAGGCGCCTCGCCATACCCTTTCCCTTGAAGGATACCCCGCCCCGGCGTAGGCCGGGGCGGGGTATCCTTCAAGAATAATGACAAACGCCACGATGCGCGCCATCACCAAACCGTCGGGCCAGATCGGCCTGGTACTCAAGGATGCTCCCGTTCCCCAGGTCGGGCCGGCCGATGTGCGGGTCCGCCTGCTGGCCACCTCGATCTGCGGCAGCGACCTGCACATCTACGACAACGATCCGACCTTTTTGGGCCGGATCAAAGACGGCAACATCAGCGGCCACGAGCTGTGCGGCGTGATCGACGCCATCGGCCCGCTCTGCGCGCGGGTCAAGATCGGGGATGTGGTCGCCCTCGAGAGCCACATCATTTGCGGGGTGTGCTGGTATTGCCGCAATGGCAAGAGCCATCTGTGCGCAAATACGGTCACGATCGGGATCGATCGGGATGGCGGCTTCACCGACTATATCGTCCTGCCTGAAGACAACGCAATTTTGAAACCCGACAGCATCTCGGTGGAAGAGGCCGCCCTGCTCGAGCCCTTCGGCAATGCGTTGGACACCGCGACCTGCGTTGACGTGGTCGGCAAGAGCGTGCTGGTGACCGGCTGCGGTCCGCAGGGCGTGATGGCCATCGCCATTGCCAAGGCGGCCGGGGCGCGCCGGGTGATCGCGACTGAGATCCATCAGCGCCGGCGTGAGATGGCCGTGGCGATGATGAAGCTGCACACCGCCGCCCATCGCCGGGACGAGGACCTCGTTCTCGACCCGCGCAAGCCCGAGACCGAGGCCGTGATCAGGGAAGCAACCGATGGCCTGGGTGTGGACGTTGTGCTCGAGATGAGCGGCAACCCCAACGCCATCAACACCGCCTTCGCCACGCTGCGCAGCGGCGGCGATTACGTTGCGCTTGGGCTGGCCGGCCAGAACGTGTCGATCGACTGGACCCATCACGTCGTCGTGCGCGGGATCACGATTCACGGCATTTACGGCCGGCACGTGTATCAGACCTGGGACAAGGCCCGCGCCCTGCTCGACAGCGGGGCGGTGACGCTTGCCCCGCTCATCACCCATCGCTTCGGGCTGGACGAATACGAGAAGGCCTTCCAGCTTCTCAAGGCCGGCGAGGCCGAGAAGGTCGTGCTGTATCCGGACAAGGCGCGCTCGTAACTCACGTTTTGGAGGAAGCAACAGCCCGCGGCTTCGCCGCGGGCTGTTGCTTCCTCCATATCATCCTCAGCGGTAGACGACCGGCATATAGGCCCGCGGGCAAATCAGCCGGGTGCTGGCGCTGTCAGAGCGATAGCTCGGCGCCGCGCTGGCATCGAACCCGACGACACTGGCCAGTTCACCAAGATCGAAGTCCGTCCCGCACGCGCCGGAGGCAAGCTCTGCGATGAAGCTGGCCGTGCCAGTGAACGTCCGCGAATTGCCGGGCGGAACGTTGACGGCCAGCGCGCACTCGAGGACGTAGTACGGATCCTTCACGCAGGTGGCTGGAAAGGTGTCCCACTCCATGAAGAGGCTCAGTGTGCGCGTGACCAGGATCGACGTCACGGTCAGTGAATCCGTGTTCTGCACGGTCGTGGTGAAGCGGGCCGAGCCGGGGGCGGTGCCGGGCTTGACAATCACGGGCGAGCCGGTGGTGCTCAGCGTGAACGCGGGATAGTGCAGTTCAACCGCCCCGATATCGCAGCGCGGCAAGATACCGCTCGAATTCGACGGACGGATGAGGCCGCGCTCATCGGAAGTCAGCGTCGCGCCGGCCGCATCTTTGCAGCCTGCGCTATCGCCAGAGTCGATCAGGATGCTGCCAGCGGTGGGCCGATGGGTCCGCGGTGTCTCGGCGCTGCCACTGTCGCCGGCGAGGGTTCCGCCGTTGTTGTTGATGCTGGCCAATCCGGATGAGCCGGTGGTGGGCGCGCCGACGCCAAAGGAGCAGCCCGTTGTGTTCTGGACATGCCCAAATGACACTCTGTCGATGCCGCCAAAGCAGTCGTCCCGATTGTTCGAGCCAGTGTCGGCGTTCCCCGCCACGACCGAGTTCGTCAACGTGACGATGCTTCCCGTGGTGAGGCGCAAGCCGCCACCATCTACGCCGGAATTGCCAAAAATGGTCGTGTTGCGCAGTTCCAGGTGGAAGTTCTCGTCCACCCAGATCCCGCCGCCGGAGCCCTCCGCGCTGTTGCCGCTCACGGTCGAGTTGACCAGCGTAATCTTGCCCGTGCCCCCCGTCAGGCCGATGATGCCACCGCCGTTCATCTCGCTGTCGCCCAGGCTGCCGCTCACCGCATTGCCGCTGATGGTCGAGTTTTCAATCAGGACTGCCCCACCGCCGACATTGAGTCCGCCGCCGCGCACGGTGTTGTTCTCAACCCGATCATTCCGGGCAACGTTGTCACGGATGATGGAATGCCGGATCGTGAGTGATCCGCAGCAATACGAGATCCCGCCAGCGCTGATGACAACGACCGTATCGGTGGCGTCAGTCTTAATGGCGTTGTTGTTGGCGATCAGCGTGTCTTCGATCACGGAGATCCCGCCGCCCGAAAAATACAACCCTCCGGTGAGTTGGCCGTTGTTGAGGCGAAAAGTGCTGCGCTGAATCGTCGCGCTCCCGCTTGTGCAGTAGAGCCCCGCACCCTGGGCGGCGGTGTTTCGTTCGACCGTGCTGTCTACGATGGTCACCCTCGAGGCCGAATCGCAGTAGATCGCCCCGCCGTGGCTGAGCGAATCACTGGCGCTGTTGCCGGCCAGGCGGACGTTCGAGAGATACAACGTCGCCCCGTCGTCATTGAAGATGCCCCCTCCTCCATCCGCGCCGGCCGTCGTGTTCGTCAGAATCTGCCCGCCGGTGATCGTCATCGTGCCCATGTTCAGGATCCCGCCCGCATTCCCATTGGCCGAGCAATTCGACACGTTGGTGTTAACCATGGAGAGCGTCGCGCCAGACTCAACCCGCACGCAGCCCCCTGCCCGCCCTCCCGGCACCGACGCGATCCCGAGGGTCACGTTCTTGATCGTCGCGACCGCCGGCGAATGGACGTGCACGAGCCGGCCCGAGTAACCGCCTGAATCGCCTCGAATCGTTGGAGTGCTGCCAGTGGCGCTGATCGTCACGTTGCCCAGGATGTCCAGATCGGCCGTCGCATCGAGATCCTCATCGATCCCGGCCAGCCCGAGCTCGTATATTCCGGGCGGGACCAGGATCAGATCGACGCCAAAGCCACCGCTGTGCGCGCAGCTGCCGAAGTCAGCGTTGGCATTGGCCGTCTTGACCGCTTCGCGCAGCGAGCAGCCGACCCCGCTCCCAAACTCGTCGGCCGTCGTCGTGACCGTGATCGTTGCCGCGCGCGCGCCGACGGCCTGCAGTCCCAGCGCAAACAGAAGCGCAGCCAGGCCACGTCCCACCCACCACCAGAGTCGTTGATTCATGAAGCAGGAGTGTGGGCGAATTCCTGCCGGTGTCAATGGGTTGGAAGCGAAGGTCGCGAGCCCCGGCTACGCCCAATGGCATTAAGTTAGCGACCAACGCGTGATCGAAGGGTCCGGCACACCGGCGCGGGCGCAGCTTTCTCTCGTTTGTCATCCTGAGTGCGGCCCACGGAGCTGCTGCATAAACGCGAGTAACAGGCTGCGCGAAGGACCCCTGTGATGTTGCGCGGAAGCATAGGATAACGGTGACAACACGCGAATGCCGATCCACCCATGCGCGGGGTGACGTCACAGGGGTCCTTCGCTCGCCCCCACCGCTCGTCCCGCCCGAGACCCTATGGGGCTCGCTCAGGATGACAAGAATGGAGGACCGCTCGTGCGGCGTATTGCCCATTCACACCTTAATTTAATGCCATTGCGGCTACGCCGGGGTGGGGTCGCCTCCGCCAAATACACTACCGCGCTGCCAGCCAATTCCGCGCCCGCAGCTCGCCCGTGTCGGCGTGGCGGATCTCCTGCGACCACACGCCCGAATCCGTCGCCTGGGTGACGATCCACATGGGCTCGCCCAACATCACCTGACGCAGATACTCGAGTTGATGTCCGCGGATGTCGGCCGGCAGCCGCCCAGTCGCCTCGCACCAGGCCTGCTCAAACCATTCGACATATACCGCGCTGTTCAAATGCTGTAACTGGTCGAGCTCGTGGTGCTGGGCGGCGCGCAGCGCTTCGCGGGCGTCGCCCGTGGGCTGCCCAGGGGCCCAGGTCTCGCGGCAGGCGTGCGCGTCCTCGAGCTTCAGTCGCTCGACCATGTCGGCCGGCATGCGGGCCGGTCCCAGCGTGGCCCGGTCGACATACACCCAGTCAAGCTGGGCGTTGGCAATCGCCCGACCATCGACCGCCGAGGCCAGGGCGACTTCGCGATGCCCGCGCACGCGCCGGGCGCTGCTCAGCCAGGTCGTCAGGGTCAGCGTCTCATCCTCGCGCGCGCCCGACTCGAACTCGAGATGCAGGCCGCGCACAACGAAAAAGGTCCCCTCTGACTCGTACCAGGCCGCGCC
>Ga0209477_1001619_pt1 | contig 13561 bp, 12 predicted proteins | sample KloWWTupernatant_FD_187180 | JGI IMG/M metagenome (GOLD analysis project Ga0209477, IMG submission 187180) | Active sludge microbial communities from Klosterneuburg, Austria, studying microevolution and ecology of nitrifiers - Klosterneuburg... | ecosystem: Engineered > WWTP > Aerobic digester >...
AAAGAATCCGGATTTCATTTCGGGCAGAACGTGATTTGGAATAAGCAACAGTTTGTGATGACTCGCAAGGATTATCACTACAAACACGAACCGATACTTTACGGATGGAAGGAGGGAGAAGCACACCCGTGGTACACAGACAGAAAGCAGACAAGTGTGTGGAACTTCGATAGACCCTTTAAAAGTCAACTTCACCCAACCACAAAACCACTCGAACTAGTAACATACGCTGTAACAAACAGCTCAAAGGGTGACGACATAATAATGGACCTTTTCCTCGGCTCAGGCTCCACCCTTATCGCATCAGAAAAAACAGGTCGTATATGCTACGGAATGGAACTTGATCCAAAATACGTAGACGTTATTATTCAAAGATATGTAAACTACACCGGAAACACAGAGGTAAAGAAGAATGGAAAGGTGGAAAAGTGGTACATAACAACACAAAATGACTAAGAAAGTAAAAACCAAATCTCCTACTAGTGCAGGAAAAAAGCAGGACATTAAAAGAAACCCTGATGGAACATTTCCAAAGGGTGTATCTGGTAACCCAGAAGGAAAGAATGCCGGCACACAACATTTTAAAACAATATTCATTAAGGCTATGGAGAAGATAGCCAAAGACACAGGTGAGAAAGCCGAAGATCAAGAAATGAAGATAGTAGCCAGAGGAATACTAGAAGCAAGAAAAGGAAACTTCCCATTTTATAAAGACGTGCTGGATAGGGTATACGGAAAAGCGCCACAGACGATAGACCTAAACGCTACAGTAAAGCGAGATGAGCTAACAGAGCAGGAAATAGAAATGCTTAACAAACTAGTAGGCGATGAATAAATGCTTAAAAAAGAAGCCTTAAAGAAAATGATAACCGGAACTGTCCAAGAAAGACTGTATCTAGCAGAGCAGGACTTTTCCCTATTTTTTACATACTACTACCTAGACTATATCAAATACACGTTCGCACCATTCCATTTGGAAGCGATGAAGAAGCTACAAAACCTAACAACCCAAGAGGAGGTAAGAGAGTTCCTATGGATAGGCTTCCGAGAGTCAGCCAAAACAGCTGTCGTGAGAGGGTTCATAACATGGCTGGCGCTATTCAAGAAATCAAACTATATCCTAATAGGATCGTACACAATAGAAAACGCAGAAGCTAACCTATTCGCTATCATAGCCGAGCTACAAACAAACCCAAGAATCAGGGCCGACTTTGAAATGGATAAGATACTCCCAGAAGCAAAGAAAGACGAGAAAGGCTTTAACCGAATAAAGAAGTTCCTACTCCAAACAGGTGTGATGTTCCAAGCCATAACAACACAGAAGTCACCGAGAGGATACCTACATAAGAGCCAAAGACCAGACTTCTGCTTCCTAGACGACATAGAAACGCTAAAGACCGCAATGTCAGACGTTGTAACCCAAAGCACCCTGCGCTTCATAGAGGAGCTAAAGACAGCAATGGACTCAAAGACAGGAAAGATAGTCTACAACGCAAACCACTTCTCGGACTTGGGTGTGGTGCAAAACCTAGTAAACCAGAGAGAAAGAATGTTCTACTTAAATGTCCCACTCTATGACCCAAAAGGAAACATCTCATGGCCCTCTAAATACGTGCTGACGAACAAAGAAGCGGTAGAGATGGGGAAAGTGTCCATAGAGAATATAAAACGCCTTGTGAGCGATTCTGTGACGTTTGAGCAGGAGTATCTAAACATGCCAATGGCAGAAGACAGACGTATCTTCAAGAAGTCCATGTTCCAACACATACCATTCAAAGATGTACCAAAGGATGGACATTGTTATGTGATACTAGATCCAGCATTTAGTAAGAATGCAACCTCTGATGACACAGGTATATCAATCGTCTGGGTAGACTACCGAAACCTCTGGTACGTAAAGGCCTACAAGATAAAGCTAAGCCCGAAAGAGTTCGTAGACCAGATATTCGCCCTATGGGAACTATATAAGCCAAAGAAGATAGGAATAGAGAAGTTCGCATTCACAGATGGAATCAAACCATACCTAGACGATGAAATGAGAAGAAGAAATACATTCCTGCCGATCGTGGAACTAAAACACAACCAAACAAACAAAAATACAAGAATACAAGGACTTCTTCCATTCTACGAAAGCCAAACAATATTCCACATAGAAAACGAATGTGATGACCTAGAAGCACAGCTGATAAGATTCCCATTTGCAGAACACGATGACGTGATGGACTCACTAGCCTATGCACCACAGATAGCAAACAGGCCAGTAGAGCTAAGGGATGACTACGATATGTTCCCAGAAGATGAGATGTTATACCCCGATATTGGATTATAAACAGTTGACTTTTACAAAAGTCTGTTACAATAGGGGTATATCAGAGAAAAGTTGCAGAGGGAGCTGTAAACTTTATGGAAAAAACACGTCAAATAGATAAAAGAACACGAGAAACGATAACATCTCGAATACAAAACGAAATATATACAGCCCGAACTGCTAAAAGAGCAAGGGTTACTTCTTGGCATAAGAACGAGAAACTCCTAGAAGAATCAGATAGATTTAAAAAAGAAGGAGACACACGAAGCCAGATAGCACTCCATAAGATGAACGGATACACACAAACTATCCTAAGTAAGATAGACGATCCGCTAATCTTTAAGTTTATGCACAACAAGATAGCCTCGAAGCGTAAGGTAGAGAAGTACAACGCTATAAGAGAGCTAGACTCAAACAAAGATAACTGGGACTTCAAAGACCTACTAGGAAAAGACTACGGAATATTCTATGGCCGAGCAATATACTTCTACCATGCAACTGGAGATAAAACAGAAGACTATAAAGCGCACCTAGACCTTATAGATCCATATGACTTCCTAATAGATCCAAAATCAGGTGGACTAGATATAGAAAAGGCTCGATACATGGGCCACTTCAATGTAAGATTTTCAAAGAAAGAGCTAGAAGACGGAGCTAAGACCGGAAAGTTTATAAAAGAAGCTGTTAAAGAACTCACTACAGGAGAGTCTCAAAACTCTGGTGAAGTAAACGAAGAAGATTTAAATAAGAAAAACCGATACTCAAAATACGCAAAGCAAATCTCATCACTTGATACAACAGGAGGAGATGACTACATATTCTGGGCTTGGATAACAACATACGAAGGCGAGAGATACTACACACTATACTCAGAGACGGGGGTGGTAGTAAAAATGGTAAAGCTAACTGAAATAGTTCCATCAGGGAAGTTTCCATACTGGACTTGGGCTTGTTTCCCTAAAGCAGACGAGTTCTGGACTCAATCATACGCTGACATCGCAAGAGATGTGATACAAGGGCAGTCAGTTTCAGTAAACCAGATGATGGATAACGCTGACAGAATAAACAACCCACAGAGAATAATAAACACCACAGCGCTAGTAGATGAGAACGAGCTAAGGTTCAAGAAACGAGGGTTCATACGAGCAAATACAGACGTAAACAACATAATTCAAGACGTAAGCACACCATCAATTGAAACACCGCTTGCAGTATACGAAACACTAGACAATATCCTACAGCTAAACTCCGGAGTAACAGGAGCAACTCAAGGGATCGCAGAAGAAGATAAGGTGGGAATCTATGAAGGAAATCAAGTGGCAACCGCAGACAGATTTAACCTACTAAACAAATCATACTCAAATGGAAACAGAAGGTTTGCAATGCTATGGAAGGAAGGAGTAGATAACCACCTAAACAAAGACATGGCTATCAAACTAGTTGGCCCAGATGGCATAGAGATGGAAATATTCACAGAGGATGACAAGCTAGAAGATGATGATGTGGATATAGTAATTGAATCAGGAAACTCTGAAGCTCAAACAAGCCAAGAAGCGCTAAAAACAAAGATAATGTTCTTAGACAAGTATCAAGGTGCAGTATTCATAAATCCAAAAGTAATGTTCGAACTAGAGGCTGACATAGTAGGGATCAAGAAAGATGAAGTAAAACGCTTACTTTCTCTAGATGACAGCTCGGCAGACGTTCAAGTGGAGGCTTACAGAGACATAGAAGATCTGATACAAGGCAAGAAGATAGAACCTAACGAGATAGCTGATACGACATACGCACAGATCATCCTAGACTACATGAAAGACCAGAAAGAAAACCTAAACAACAAGCAATACACAGCGCTAGAGCAATACTTAGGAAGCCTACAACAAATAATCGTCAGAAACATGACAGCAAAGGCACAACAAGACATCGCAAGACAAGCATTGCTGGCAGAGAATCAAGGAGTACCCGACATTAATAGTAATCAACAAATGTAATGAAAAAGAAATTTGGACAAACAAAAGTTGGTGGAACATTGAAGAAGATAGCCACAGCGCCAGTAAGAATGGTAAAGAAGGCTATAAAAAAGGAAAAGGACTACGATGCATACAAAGCAAAGAAGTTCAAAGATGAGTTGATGAACAGTTTATAAAATAATAATAACAAATATATGAAGAAAGCAATCAAATCAATCGCAAAAGGAGCATTAATGGGAGGTGTAGCAGGTAAATCTATTAAGGGGGCAAAGAAACTATATAAACCTAAAAAAATGGGTGAAGCGGTAAGAAGTGCAATGAAAAGTGGAGCTGTAAAGAAACTTCCAAAAAACATTTGGTAAGAATTATAAAATAACACAATAAAAGCTATGAAAAGAGAAATAACTAAAGCAACATACAAAGTTAAAGACGCTAAGGGGGAAGTGATAGAGAAGACAGGAATGGTATCAACCGAGTTCTCGGTAGAAGAAGTGAGAAATGGGATAAAGGCGTGGGAAACACGAACAAGAGAATTAGATGCTCAAATGCAATTCAATCAAAACAAAGCAAAAAATTATAGAAATGCAAACAAGGCGCTAACAAAAATCCTTATGAAAAACGACATATTAGTAATTAAGGATTTTATAGACACAGAGGTTGCCATCAAGGGAGATATGGAAGAACTTGATAACGCTAGAAAAGCCATACAAAACCTTGAGAAAGAAATGGCTGAAGTAGAAAAACAAACAGGATTAGGTTTAATAAAAAAAGAAGATGTCAAAACCAAAAAATAGTAAAACAATAAGTAAGATAAAGCAGGCTCTCCCCGATCTAGAAATAGATGGGGAGATGGAATCACTAGCTGATAGGCTAGACGAACTTTCTGTGTGGAGGGATTTTAATAACTCACCTATTGGGGAAAAGTTTAGTCAGGAGCTTGAAACATTAGTAGCGTCTTCAATGATGAAAGTATTAGGTGGGCATAAAACAATGAAGGAGACAGTCCACTTTGAACTGGCAGAAATGAATGCGCTGGTAACATTAATAAACAAGATCAAGAAGTCAACAAATCAATACAATGAAGTACAAGATGAAATAGATGGTCAACTTGAGACAATGGTTGCAATAACTAAAAGTGTCTCAAGTCGTGGAGCAAATGCTGGGTTCTAATTGCCTAGCTTTTTCTCGTCGTAGTTGGTTAATAGCTTCCTCCCAACTGTGACGAGTGATAGCTAGACAATATCCACATTGTCAAGTGAAATTATTAGTAGTACAATAAACTACAACAGGGAGAGTTACCCTTAAAACTCTTTACCTCGTGTAGGTCATAACACAAAATATATGGAAAACTCAAACGAATTAGCTGATGCTATCAAAGAATCCGTAAAAAAGGTTGACGATAGCAAAGCACAAGCGACTCCTGTAGAAGGAGGACAACAAGCGGAGGCTAAACCGCAAGTAGAACAAAAGCCAGTCGAAAGCCCAGAGCCGGTAGACGAACCTGAAGATAAACCTTTAGATGAAATGCTTGGAGAAGAACAAGCAGACGAGCCAGAAGAATCAGACGATGACGAAGAAGATGATGACGACGAAGTCGAAATGATTCCAAAAGCTACTATGCTAGAAGTGAAGCGAAAACTCAAAGAGAAGATACGTGCGCTGGAAAGCAAGACAAAAGCCCCTGCGCAAGTAAAAGACCTGAGAGAAATAGCTGACTCAATATCTGAGAAATACCCTGATGTTTCAAATGAATTTATACAAGACCTTCTTGGCCCAGTTGCCGGAATGTTTGAAAATCTTCAGAATGAAAAGAAGCAATCAGAACTTTCAAAGAAAAAAGATGTACTCTTTGATCAGATTTATAGTCAGATTGCCGATAAAAACCCAGCGATCAATGAGATTGTTAATAAAGATTTTATTAAACAAGAAACAATGAAGCCGGAGAATAAAGGTAAGACAGTTAAAGAAATCATCAAGAATGTGTATGGAAATGCGCTAGAAAAGAAGATTGGATCATTTGACTCCTACGTACCAACAAAGGCGACACCTGAACCAAGCAACCTATCTAACCCAACATCACAAGAAATGAAAGATATTAACGCTGACCCTAAGCTAAAAGAAAAGTACATCCAAAACGTAATAGACAAAGTTAGATGGTAGAATTGGAAGCTATCTTAATAGCTTAAAATTATAAATAAAATGAACGATTTTTACGAGTATTTCGCACCTACATATCAGGAGATTTTCCAAAAAGTAGTTGTCGGAAAGGAATCAGTTGCGTCAATGCGATTTGATTCATCAATTAAAAAGAAAGGAGACACAGTACACCGATTCTCTCTAAACATAGATGGTGTTAAAGTGCGAGATATTACTGACACATATGCTGACAGAACTATCGACTCACTATCTGACTCTGATGAAACATTAACAATCAACTACAACAAGTCAGCTAACTTCCAACTATCATCAAAAGATGTGTTGCAAGCTGGTGAACTTAACCCGATGGCATACGCTGGTGCTAAACTAGCTCAAAAGGTTGCCCTAGCTGTGGACTCAGACATTCTGTACGAAACACTAAACGCAACTTTCGACTTTGACAATGGAGACTTAACAACTCTAGCGTCAGATGGTACTGCGATCACACTTTCGACAACAACTGTGCCACAAATGGCTCACTCATTGTTCCCGAAATTGGCATACCGAAACCAACAAAACAACATGAACCTTGTATTCGTTGCTGACACTTACACATTGGGCCGAATCGCTCAATATCTAGGTGGAAAAGAAACTGAATATTCTATCTCATTCCTAGAAAACGGAATTGCTAAAGGTAGAAACTTCGGTGGAGCGCAAGTATACTGTTCTGAAAAACTAACAGCAGAAACTGTACTAGGATTGGCAACAAACCCTACAGCAGGAGACACAATTGTTATCAATGGGGTGACAATTACATTCAGAGCAACTTTGACAACACCAACAGGATCAGGAGAAGTACACATTGCTTCAACTGTAGATATTACACGAGCTAACCTTGTAGAGTTCCTAAACGATCCTACAGCGTCAGAAGCAGAAGCTACTGATACAGGTTACTCAAGTCTTTCTTCAGCTGATCAGCAAACATGGTTCAATATGTTTGACTCAGGTGTGGTTGCAACAAACAACAACTCTACAAACAAGGCGACTCTAGTTGTACGAGGATCAGGAAGACTAATTCTATCTGAAACTTTCACAGACGTAACAGACGCTTGGGATAAGAACTTTATCCACGCTTACTACGGTAAGAAAGGTGCGGTAGATGTTGTTATGCAAGAAGGAGTTGACGCTTGGAAACGAGAAGAACCAAAGAAAAGAGTTACTAACGTGTTTATCGAAGCTCTATATGGAATAAAAACGTTCAGTGATGGAAAAAAGAAATTTCTGGATGTCTTAATAAATGCATGATTTTAGTTAATAACTAATCCCCTCCCTCGTGGTTGGGGAGTAGTACAGGGTGAATCTGTACTACTCCCTGCCCAGCAGGATATTATAAGTAAATTCACCTTACTATGAGAACAAAAGAAGAAATAAAGAAGTACCAAAAAGAATGGAGAATAAAAAACAAAAAGTACATTACAGAATATAATAAATCGTATAGTAAAAAGTGGTACAAAGAAAATTGCGACAGATTGAAACCGATTCGTAAAAAATGGGAAGTTGAAAACAAGGACAAAAGAAATAAGATAAAAGAAAAGTTCTTATCCAATAACCCTAAAAAGAGTTACGAGTATGCAAAAAACTATCGTAAGAATAGCCCTAATAAATGGAAGGCAACACTAGATAGATACAGAAATAAACCTGAATATATCTATGGAAGATTAAAGTCTGGCGCAAAGAGAAGAAATCTAGATTTTAATATAACATTAAGGGATGTTGAATTTATTTGTTCTAAAAATTGTTATTATTGCAACGATAATGAATCAATATCAATAGACAGAGTTGATAATAATATTGGGTACATCAAAACTAATTGTGTGAGCTGTTGTACTATGTGCAACATGATGAAAAAGAATTTTACTAAAGACGATTTCTTAGAAAAAGTGAAAAAGATTTTTAATAACATAAAATAATTGTTCTTTCACTCAGGCCCTCCGATGAGGGGGCTTGGGATGAGGGAGTTAATAAAAATATATCGTGAATACAGCACAAATAATCGCAAAGTTCAATTTATACGTAGATGACGGATCAGAACTATCGTCTGCTGAAGAATTAGCCCTAGCCAATAAAATATATAGACAAGTCCTAGATGAAAAAGACTGGGAGTTTTTAAAGACAGAATATTCAGGAGCTACTTCAGTATCAGTTCCATATATTACACTGCCGGCAGACTTTAAAAACATAGTAGTAAACTATGATGACGAAGATGGAGAGCCTTCACAGGTTGTCTTTGTTGGCCCAAATCACGATGTATATAAAGTAATTCCTTTCTCACAAAGACGAAACTACAGAGATGTTAGTGGTTTCTGCTACATAGACAAGAAACAAAACAGACTTTACTTTACAGAACAACCAAAAGGCGCATATGACGTAGAATTTGACTACGTATACAACCCAGATGACCTAGAGCTTGCTACAGAGCCTGTATGGGATGCAATCCATCACGACATAATCCATCACGCTATGGTAATAGACTTCTATTCTATCGAACAGACAGAAAAGACACGATCATACTATAACGAGAATTTAAATGCGTACACTAAAATTCTCAATAGAATGACAAACGTGAATATGAAAAATAGCGGTCTAATATCTTACTAATATGACAGATAAGTCAGTTGAAATCTTCGACAAAGGAATATACAACTTCGTTAAAGACGAGATTGTTCCAGAGAGCGCTTCTGTGGACTCTTTGGGTTGGCTTTCAACAGACGACACAATAGAATTGGTAAGAGGCTCACTACTTCTAGCAGGAGATGGAGGAGTATCAGATATAGTCCAAAATATACAAGATGAAACAACATCTGTAGGGCAAAATGATGCAGTATCGGGCCGAGTAAAACTAGCACAATCATTTAAACCACAATACTCAAGAATACTTGGGCTTTCTTTCTTTAAAAAGCCTGACACAGGTGTATTTGCCGGAACTGTTACATTTTCAATAATAGAAGACGTTGTAGACTCTCCAACAGGCGCAACTTTGGTAACAAAGACACTAACAAACGAAGAATGGCTGACAATAGCTGATGGCTTCTTTGATATAGAGTTCGACAGCTCATACGACCTAACTGTAGGCACAAGATACTGGATAATTGTAGAAACATCGACTCAAGACAGCACAAAATGCATAAACCTAGCTTACAACACAGCCGGAGGTTACACAGACGGAAAACTGATGTATAACAACACGCCAAATGGTTGGTTGGACTACGGATCGTCAGATTTATACTTCCGAACACTAACAACACCATACGGAACATCAAAAGGAATACACGTTGGTAAAATGGCCAACGGAACAGCAGTAATATTCAGAAAAGCTGGTAAATCAATACAAGTATTACAAAATACAACTTGGATAAACCCAACAACAAGCCAATCTGTCGCAAAAGCCTTCTGGGTGGACACAATCATAGGCTTAGAGCCAGAAGAAATATACGCATTCACAAATTACACCTCTCTAGCAGGGAATTTTGTGTATGTTGGTGGAATTGGAGGGCTTTACAAGATAGTTCTAGCAAATCCAACAAACTCGATAGACATGTTCGTAGAAGCAAACAACTTTAAAGGAAAAGTACGAATTGACCGAGGTAGAATGTTTCTATGGGGCCGAGAAAAAGACAAAACAGGTCTTTATGGCTCAAAAATAGATCCACAATCAGGGTCTGTCTACACGACAGAGACCGATACGATTGGTACTGGAGATGGGATAGAAACTCATTTTGAAAAAACTCTAACAAAGGGTACTTCTGGCAGGACATCATTATTTGGTGTTATCGCATACGTTCCAACGGGTGTAACATATCCTATTGTTTATGACTTAGTTGGTATAAATCAACAAGCGAATCCTGCCGTTGAAGTTGCTGATTCTTCTGTTTTTACTGTTGGTCAAAAAATAACCTTTAAAGATGTGGATGGTATGACAGAAATAAATGGTGTTGTTGGAGAGGTTACGCGAATATTTTCAGATACAAGTATATTGATCAGTATCGATACTACATCATTCGGTGTATATACTTCTGGCGGAGAAATTGTTATTCTTACACCCCATATTGACGATTATAGTGGTAATCTTGGAACTATTGGAACTATAAATTATGTAACTGGTGAGGTTGTATTAGATTTATCATCTCCACTACCAAGCGGATACACGATAAATGTTTCCTACCAATGGGAAGACTCATCAGTGGGTGGAATAGCAGACTTTAGAAAATCAGCAACTAGAGTAGCTGGTGAAGGTTTTATATTCCGACAAGACGAAGGTGGAGATGCTATACACCAAGTTCTTATACAAGATGGTAAATATTACTCAATGAAAGAGAAGTCCGTATATCAAGTTGAGATAGCTGGAGATGATACAAGCGCAACAAACCTACCATACCGACTAAACGTGGGTATTCCAGCATATGGAGGAGCTGTAGAAACATCAATCGGTATTGTGTTTATGAACACAGCAAACCCAGATAAACCACAACTAACAGTTCTACAAAAAAGCACAACAGGATCAGAACTAGAGCCAATAACCCTAGCGCCACAATTTAACCTGTCAGGTTTCACGTGGAACGAGATAGCAATGGAAACATATGGAGAATATGTGGTATTTTCTGGTAAAACATTGGGAAGCACTTCAAACAATAGACTATTCCTTTTCAACCAAAGAAGAAACGTGATGGATGTGTCAAACCAAAACGTGAATAACTTTGCAAAAGATGTGGGGATTTTATACGGAGGAAGTTCAGCAAACTTTTCAATCTATCAAATACTAACCGGGTACGATAACGATGGCACAACCCAAGAAAACTACTGGATAGGCCGAGGAGAACTCTTCGAAACACAGGCACTTAAAAAGGTAAAGAGATTCATACTCAAGGGCCAAATATCAAGAGACGTGAAGATAAAGGTCTATGTAAGCGAAGATGGGGACGCATTCAGGCAAATAGGAACAATTATAGGAAACGAAAGTTATGTAGACTTCAACAACGCAACCATTATCGGATCATCAGGAATAGGAACGTCAACAGTCGGAGGTCAGTACGGAACTACAGCATTCAACTACCAGACACAATTTAAATTCTATAACCAAACAAAGTTCAGAAAGATACAAGTAAAATTCGTAGCAGAAGGAATAGGATACGCTTCAATCGAAAGAATAACTTACAAAGACATCCGATTCTTCGATGATAAACTGCCAAAGAGATACCGAATGAAGCAGGATGTTTCAATAGATGGATTATCAACAGACCAATAATTTGCCAAAACAAAAAACATGTTACTATATAAGCAGGAAGCTGATATAAAATAAAATGTCAACTAAAATACCTAAAATATCAGCAAAGTATCTCTCAACTCTAGCAAAAAGAGTAAACGTTGGAGACACAACAGCAACACTAACGTCAATAAAAGACTTAGACCTTGACTCACTTCCATCAGGAAGATATGGGTTCACTGTAGACGAAGGAAACTCACAAATTGAATACTTCGAAGCAGACCTATCAGGTTCTGCTCTTTCTGGTATCAAAAGACTCGATCCAACAACCCTAGTAGAAACAACAGGCTTCTTAAAAGAACACAGAGCCGGCGCAGAGACAAAAATAACAGACTACACAATACTAGCAAGACTTCGAGCTGTACTACTCGGAGAAGATAACCTAGACGATGGTTCGCCTATAAAATATGGTTCAAGTCCAACACTTTCAGATCCACTAATGCTTGCAACTGTAGAATATGTTTTATCTGTAGTAAATGGAGGAGCTGTAACATTCGATGCACAAGTAATTGTCGGAGATGCTGGAGAAACAATATCATCAGGAGACTGGGTATACTTAAAAGAAAGTGATGGCGCTTGGTATAAAACAGATGCAAATATTCAAGCTACAGTAAAAAATGTAAAAATCGGTAAAGCTCTGGGCGCAGGTACAGCAGGAAACGCCATTTCAGGCGGTGTTTTTGTTGGAGGGTTAGAAAAGACTGGAACTTATACAGTCGGACAGCTTTATTACCTATCAAACACAGCAGGTGCTCTATCAACAACAGCCGGAGAATTTGAAGCTCTTGTGGGTATTGGAGATGCTAATGGAGAGCTTATCTTCTTAAACGTCTACGATCCAGAAGGAACTACTCCAGATGAGAAAGATGCCCTAGCTGGAACTGTAGGAATTCCAAACAAAGATAATAAATTCGTAACAGAAAATAACTCTTCTGCTTCAGGCACAGACCAAAGCCAAACAACTCAAGACTCAAGCGTAGAACTTGGAGAAGCTAACGCTACTACTAAAAAGAATAAAATAGCACAGTCCTTCAAACCTACTAAAAATAAAATTCGTGGTGTTACCTTATATAAATCTGCCGAAACAGGAACAGCTTTCACAGGAACTGTAACAGTAACCATTCAATCAGATTCATCAGGAAGTCCAGATGGAACCCCTCTTGCGACAAAAACATTTACAAATATAGAATGGCTAACAATGGGTGTTGGTGAATTTGAAGCACTTTTTTCTTCTGAATACACCTCACTTGTAAACTCTCCCGCTACTACATATTGGATAGTGATAGAAAGCTCTACTTCAGATAACTCAAACCACCCAAATCTTGGCTTTAATACTGCTGGAGGTTATGCAAACGGAACTCTTAAATACAACAACACATCAGATGGTTGGGTAGAAATTACTGGAGATGACTTATACTTTAAGACTTTAGAAGGAAATGTTAGTCAGGTTATTAAAACCGATACTGATGGATATAAAAAAGGGGTAACAAAAATCCCGACAACAACATTATTAGATACAGCAACACCAGTTATCGGTAGTTCCACTACACAATTTGATATAACAAATCCATCCGGAACAACATTTAGATATACTTGGGATTCAACTGGAACAGATCCTGTGATAAACTCAACAACTGTTCCGATAGGAAGTTTAGCCAATATAAGAACTCAAAACTTTAATGCAAATAATAATGGTTTATTTGTGGTAACTGGGTCTGGTGCAAATTATTTTGAGGTAACAAATGCTTCTGGAGTAGCAGAAACAAATAAGACAATAGGAACTGGACATATTGTATTTTCAGGTACAAACTTTTACACAGTTCCAGA
>Ga0209477_1001621_pt1 | contig 13556 bp, 12 predicted proteins | sample KloWWTupernatant_FD_187180 | JGI IMG/M metagenome (GOLD analysis project Ga0209477, IMG submission 187180) | Active sludge microbial communities from Klosterneuburg, Austria, studying microevolution and ecology of nitrifiers - Klosterneuburg... | ecosystem: Engineered > WWTP > Aerobic digester >...
TTAAAAAACCCGCGTATGTAAAATTGCTGTTAAGAATTTTTAAGTTTTTGCTGAAATAAAATTTATTTGTTTGAGAAATTTGCACAACAAATTTTGAGTTGGAAATTTTATTTCAATTACGAAAAGAATTTTAGCAGTTTTATATCAGCGGGCGACTTTACTTTGTTACTTTCTTTTGGTCGTTCAAAAGAAAGTAAGTAGAAACAATGAACCTTAAATTTTTATAAATAATAAATTGAAAAGGTATAAACCGGTTTTCTTACAAAAATATATTACTGTTTATTTTCAATAGATTCTCTTTCCTTTTTCCTTCTCATGAAATCCATTATATACATAATGAAAGCAAAGAAAGTAAACACTGCCATTATTATTACTAACGTATTTGATCTCATAATTCCCGTCACGAGAAACATCATAAACGCAACGAATGTAAGAGCGACTGCAATGTGAGTCATAGTCTTATTTCCCTTCTTTACTGAAATGGAAAGTATGATCAGGATCACGCCAATGCCAGGTGCGATAAGTGCTGTAGGACTGCCTGAAGTCATAAATCCAAATATACCAAGTCCGATCAGGACAGATGCATTTGCGATCATTATTCTGTAAATATTCATATTGATTTTATTTAAGTAATTTTGATTGAGTTGTAAAAATTGTATTGAGTTGCAAGTTAACAAGATGCGCTTTTAATAAAAATCCACTTTTCTACTACCTGTATAACATACTTTCAAAACTTACTTGACAAAACAAACCATATGCCTTATTTTGTTAGGTAAATTTTATATAATTCCTAAATTAATAAGGTATTTCAACAACAATAAAAAATACTGATGATCTGAAGCTTGATCAGATAGATATAAAGATACTTTCTGAGCTTCAGAAAAATTCACAGATAAAAAAAAACGAACTGGCGGAAATAATTGGTCTCTCCCTTCCATCCACTATCGACAGAATTTCGAAATTAGAATCTCATGATTATATAAAATCCTATCATGCAATTTTAAATCACAAAAAGCTGAAACAGGATATTACATGTTTTATTTTTGTGATCAGCGAATCTTCAAAACATTTTCAAAGCATAGTCGAGCACAGTCAGAAACTGAAAGAAGTATTAGAATGTCACTCCATTACCGGTGACGGTTCACATATATTAAAGATCCGGACGGAGAATACAACAACACTGGAAAAGCTTTTATCGAAGATTCAGAACTGGCCCGGAGTAAAATCATCCAAGACCAGCATAGTACTTTCAACACATAAGGAAACACTTGAGATTAATATTAAATAAATTCAAAAAATAAAATAACTAAATAAAAAAATGTCAGAAAAAGCAAACATCGAAGAAGAAAAGGAAAAGCTTAAAAAGATCAATGATGTATTTAAGCTGGTCAAAGAGAAAGAAATAAGAATGATCGATCTCAGATTTACAGATCTGCCAGGACAGTGGCAGCATCTTTCGATACCGGTAAATAAATTAAGTGAATCTACTTTTTATGAAGGCATCGGCTTTGACGGCTCGTCTATCAGAGGCTGGAAAAATATTAATGATTCGGATATGCTTGCAGTTCCTGATCCATCTACTGCTAATGTAGATCCGTTCATGACTACAAAGACTCTAAGCATGATCTGCAATGTCTATGAGCCGGAGTCTAAAAAAATATATGATTTTGATCCGAGGAATATTGCAAAGAAAACTGTTGAATATCTGAAGTCAACAGGCATAGCAGACACAGCTTTTTTCGGACCGGAAGCAGAATTTTTTATTCTCGATCACGTCGCTTATAATATAAATGAATATTCAAGCTGGTACAGGATCGACTCGACCGAAGGATTCTGGAATACCGGAAGTGAAAAAGAGCAGAATCTCGGACATAAGATCCGTATTAAAGAAGGCTACTCTCCCGTGCCTCCATCCGATTCGACAAATGATCTGCGAAGTCTCATGGTAGAAAATCTAATCAATGTCGGCATCGATGTAGAGATGCATCATCATGAAGTAGCAACAGGCGGTCAGGCAGAGATCGATTTTAAATATTGCCCGCTGCTCGAATGTGCTGATGATCTTATGATGTTTAAATACATTGTAAAAAATACTGCTAAGTCAGTTGGAAAGACTGCTACATTTATGCCGAAGCCGATGTTCGGGGATAACGGCAGCGGAATGCATACACACGTGAGTTTATGGAAAGATGGTCAGCCCCTTTTTGCAGGTGATAAATATGCTGGGATGAGTGAGATGGCATTACATTTCATCGGTGGAATTCTGAAACATGCGCCGTCGTTACTTGCATTTACTAATCCGACTACGAATTCTTACAAGAGGCTTGTTCCCGGATATGAAGCTCCTGTGAATCTTGCATATTCAAAAAGCAACAGAAGTGCAGCGATCAGGATACCGATGTATTCTAATAATCCAAAAGCTAAAAGAATTGAATTCAGATGTCCCGACGGAACGGCAAATCCTTATCTTGCATTTTCTGCAATACTTCTTGCAGGTCTCGACGGTATTATTAACAAGACAGATCCGGGTGAGCCGCTTGAGATGGATATTTATCATATGGATGAAAAGGAGTTGAAAAAACTCAGACATGCTCCGGAAGATCTTACTGTAGCGCTTCATAATCTTGAAGAAGATAATGATTATCTGAAACAGGGAGGAGTCTTTACTGATCAGATCATAGAGACGTGGATTGATTATAAGATGAAAAAGGAAGTTAAGGAAGTTCAGCTCAGACCGCATCCTTATGAGTTTCATCTTTATTATGAAGTTTAGATTTATTTAGACTTATCATTTAAAAACTTCTGAAGAATAACATTTTTCGGAAGTTTTTTTTTATTTCTTTTTAAATTCGATAGAAATTAACATATTTTTTTATTTATGTAATAAATTTATTGTTCCTGATCATTTTCAAATGGTCGGGGATTTTTTTTGTAAAGTATTAAGAAAAAATTATTCGGAACAAATTCATAATTTTCTTATTTAACTTTACAAAACTTTTCTAACCCTAAAATTTAAAATTATGAAAACAAAAATCAAAGCAAGAGTAATCTTTGCAATTATGTTTTTAATTTTCATTTCAGCAGGCTGCAATACTCAAAGTGAAAACAAAATACTTTCTGATGAACGTCCTTCAAATTATGACTTAGATTCACGCTCTGATAAATCGGTTCAAACTGAAGGTTTGTCAGCTCCTGTTACAAATTCATCAAACGATGAAATCAGTTTTGAAAATATTAATATTTTTACTGAAACTGAAAGGATGCTTATCAGAACAGGCAGTATAAAGTTAGAAGCAGATAATTATAATTCTGCTGAAGAAAAGTTATTATATTTAGTCAAAGAGAATAACGGATATGTGACTAATTCATCTTCACAGATGAATGTGTCAAATAATAAACAGGGCAGTATTACTGTGCGTGTCCCTTCGGATAAATTCGACAGTTTTCTAAACAGCATTGGCTCAGCAGGAAAAGTGATCTCACAGAATATTTCCGGTCAGGATGTGACATCAGAATACATAGATCTCGCAGCCAGACAAAAAACACAGAAGGAACTTGAATCCAGACTTCTTGATCTGCTAAGCAGTAAAACCGCAAATCTGAAAGACGTGGTGGAGGTAGAGGAAAAGCTTTCTTCAGTAAGACAAAATATAGAAAGTACAGAAGGCAGAATGAAATTTCTAAAAAGCCAGTCGGCATATTCTACACTTTCAATTTCTATATATGAGCCTGCACTACTTCAGACAACTTCCGGCGGAGGATTTTTTTATGAAATGAAAGAGGCATTTAGAAATGGCCTGCAGGGATTAACAGGAGTATTCAGCTTTTTGATAACATTGATAATTTCCTCCGTTCCATTATTGGTAATACTTACTTTAATAATATTACTGATAAGAAAATTTATCCGCTCAAAAAAAGTCAAGCTTCAAAATGTTTAAATCAACTTATCTTTAAAATAAAAATCCTCAAAGGAAACAGGACAGAAATTCTGTCCTGTTAACCTGAGGGTTGGTTCACATTTGGGGATATGCGCCAATTTATTTACCGATTAGTAAATAGAATCTATTTCTTGATCAGAAAAGAATTTACATAAATCTTTCCGGACTCCTCCAGTTTAAATCCAAACTCTTCCGGAATTTTACTTTCTTCAGGCTTAAAGATTACAGAGTATTTTCCTGGATACATATATTCGTCTATCAGCAATTCATACAACCCGCCAGTCCTGTCAAAGATGCTCAACTTTACAAAACATTCATGCTGAATTTCAAATGGAATCACTGCTGTGCCAATTATTTTTTCTTTGCTTTCCTGTTCAGACAAATATTTAATAAGTCCTTCTTCAGTAAAAGCAGAAGTGTAATTTTCAGGCATATCATATGCAACCTGTGAATAAAGTATGTTCCCTGAAATAAGAACCTGAATTAATATTACTGCAAATAATTTCATATAAAATTTTTTATTGTTAGTTAATTGGTTAGTCATTTAATTGATCTATACAAAAATGGAAATAATGCTTTCTTTTTTGAATAGAAGTGAATACGCAATATTCATAAGTATAATTACTTAAAGAAAAGTCTGAAATTATTTTTACAACAAATTATATATAAATATTTACCTTAATATTTTATGGGTATGTATTTAAATTATACAAATGAATTTAAGAGATCAAAAAGGCCGCGCATCACAATCCAATCTTCCAAACAGATTCGAAAAGCTTCACGTTGATGAAGATTATTTCGATGAAAGTGAATTTTCTGATCCGGAAGAGGAAAATAATACTGTTACTGAATTTTTCAGAGATTATACTAAAACCGTTTTAACTGAAAACAACAGTCCGGATGTAAAAGCAAAGTTCAGTATTAATCCATACAGAGGTTGCGAACACGGTTGTATTTATTGTTATGCAAGACCTACACATGAGTATCTTGGATTTTCGTCAGGGCTGGATTTTGAATCCAAGATAATGGTAAAGTATAATGCTCCGGATCTTTTGAGAAAAGAGTTTATGAAAAAAAGCTGGAGACCTCAGCCGGTATTTTTTTCGGGAAATACTGACTGCTATCAGCCGGTAGAAAGAAAACTTAAATTAACGAGAAGCTGTCTTGAAGTATTTTGTGAATTCAGAAATCCTGTTCTGATCATTACAAAAAATTCTCTCATAAGGAGAGACATTGATATTTTAAAAGAACTTTCTGATCTCAATCTGGTGAAGACTGTAATATCAGTCACAACACTTGATCCTGAACTTCAGAGAAAAATGGAACCTCGAACATCTTCCCCTTCAAAAAGATTTGATACAGTTGAATTCCTGTCTTCACATGGAATTCTCACAGGTGTGAATATAGCTCCGATTATTCCCGGACTGACCGATGAAGAGATTCCTGAAATTCTTAAGCAAGCATCTGAAAGAGGTGCGGCATTTGCAGGAAGAATAATTTTGAGACTGCCTCATTCTGTTAAAGAGCTGTTTACAAATTGGCTTGAAAAAAATTATCCGGATAAGTCTAAAAAGATCCTGAACCGCGTAAGAGAAATGCATGGCGGAGAGCTTTATAATAATGAATTTGGAAAAAGAATGACAGGTGAAGGAAGGTATGCAGATATGATAAAAATGATATTTGATACTAACTGTAAAAAATACGGACTGAATGAAAATGCTGTTCAGCTTTCAATTGATAAATTTCAACGGACTGTTTCCGGGCAGGGAAAGCTGTTTTAGTTTAAATCTTTGTAAATATCTCTGCCCATAATGTTTTGAAATGGAATTATTAATTTGATGAATATTCAAAAATGAAATTTAATATTTTAAATAAAAATTAATCCCGAAATAATTTTGTTGTTTTACTTATATAGAAATTCCAGCACTTATCACCAGAGACGATTTTTTTGGTTCTTTGGAGCCTGCCCCCTTGTGCTTCCAAAGGGGGATCGCTCAAAAAAGAACATTAGAATCGGGAAATATTAAATTTTATTTTAAATGTTTTTGGATCAATAAGAATTTTAACAACAATTCTTTCCTATTTCTTTACTTAATTTGAATTTTCAGTTTGATATATTTGATATAATTCTATTAATATTATTTATGCCATTAACCGTAAACTTAAATTCATTCAGCTATAAAAAGGAAGGAATTCCAAAAGATCCTTCAGGTCACGGCGGCGGATTTGTATTTGACTGTCGGTTCATATACAATCCGGGTCGTGAGGAAGAATATAAAAAACTTACCGGTAAAGATATTGAGGTTATCGAATTTTTGAATTCACAAAAAGAAATGAAAGGTTTTCTTAAAAACGTATTTGATATTACTGACCCTGCAATAGAAAATTATATAGAAAGAAATTTCAATGATATAATGATCTCATTTGGCTGCACAGGAGGACAACACCGGTCTGTATATGCTGCAGAGCAGACCCGGAAACATATAATGGAAAAATATCCCGAAGTAAACATTGTATTAAAACACGTTGAAATTGAGAAAGGTCTGAACTTCGGCAGCTAAAAAGAAAATAAAAGTCTATCATTCTGCAGAGGTCATGCAGCTTGAAAATAAAACTTTCAGACTTCACATAATTTCTCAATTGTTTACAGGCATTGCATTCGGCATACTTATGCTTCAGGAAGTCATTCTAAAAAAATCTCTGAATGCAACTGACTTCGAAGTTACAATTCTGATATTTCTTACAAGCTCTGCATTTCTTTTTTCAATATACGGATCGGAAATAATAAACCGCTCAAACAATCAGGCTAGGACAATAATTATCATGGCTGTCTTCAGCAGAATGTTTCTTATCATAATACCACTGTTTGAATCGCCCGCATTTTTTGTTTTCTGTCTTGCTGCAATGAGTTACATCGACTCACTAATGAAGCCGTCATGGAATACGGTATTCAAACATAATTATACTAATGAAAGAAGGAGTATTTTATATTCCTATTCCTCCATAGTTTATACAGTTGCAGTACTTGTAGTGGGAACTCTGTTTGGATATCTGCTGGATATAAATTATAAGCTCTATAAAATATTATTTCCCGTAGCTGCCATATTTGAAATTTTATCTTATATAAATCTGTCAAAGCTTATAACGATGGGTAAAAATTTGCATCCCTACTGCGGAGTTTTATTTTCAGGACATATAAATTACAAACTGGTAAAAGAAATTCTTATACTACCGGTAAAAAATATGTTCAGAATATTCAGAGAGAATAAACCATTTTTCAGATTTGAAATTTTCTTCTTCATGTATGGAGTCGCATTTATGATAGCTTCTCCTGCTGTTCCGATCTTTTTAGTTGAAACACTTAAGTTAGATTATTCGCCGATCTCGATTGCAAAGGGACTGGTGTTCTATACTTCTACTATTTTGATTACACCTCTGATGGGCAGGATGCATGGTTCGGGAAATCCAACAAAATTCTGCGGCTATCTTTTTCTTTCACTTGTCTTTTATCCGCTGCTGTTAATTTCAATAAAAATATTCGGTGTAGATATGAATATTATAGGTACTGATACACTTTTATATATTACATTTTTTATATTTGGAATTTTGATGAGCGGTATCACAATGTCATGGAATCTCAGTTCCATTTATTATGCACCGCATTCGGAAGTCGCAAATTATCAGGCAGTTCATATTACACTCACAGGTGTCAGAGGTTTATTTGCTCCTTTTATCGGTTACATTATTCTGAAGGTTTTTTCGATTGAAGCAACATTTTTAGTCTCTTCATTTTTCTTTTTACTTGGCGGAATTTTGATGCTTCGTGAAAGCAGGAAATAATTACGAATTAAGAGTTACGTATTACAAGTTTCGAATTAAAAGTTACGAATTACAATTTTAGAAAATGATTATTAAACATATGGCATTGCACATTATACATTGTACATTGATATCTTACTTCATTTTTGTTCCACGACAACCGCAGTTCCATATGCAAGTACTTCTGTAACTCCTGAGGTCACCTCATTTGCATCATATCTCATCCCTATAATTGCATTTGCTCCAAGCTCTTCTGCATGCTGCACCATCTGTTCGAATGCATCCACTCTTGTCTTTTCGCAAAGTTCTGTATAAAGCGTAATATCTCCTCCTACAAGTGTTTGAAATCCGGCACCGATATTTGCAAAGATATTTCTCGAGCGAACTATTATTCCTCTGACCACTCCGAGATTTTTTGTGATCTTGCATCCTTCGAAATCAAATGCAGTTGTGATAAAATTTCTGTCCATTTAAATTATTTATATAATTATTAATGTGTTTAAAATACGCTTATTGAAAAGTTTTTTCAAGAGGAGAATTGGATTTGAAATGAATGTAGATTTTAATCGCCGGTGCTGAATATAAAAAATTAATTAATGCAAATATCATATTCTCCGGAACTATCAAATGAAAATCTCAAAATCCTTTATGTCTATAATTATGAATTAATTTAATATTTCCTTTTTAGCCAGCAGATAGGAATCACATCCAAACATTTCAAACCTGACATATGAGGTATCAGATAATATTCTTTCAACTTCCTTATTATTTATTATTAAGGGATGATTAAAAAAATATTTATCTACCAATATGAGATTGACATTTTTTTTATAAAAAAATTCATCTATTGGTAATTCAAGCATATAATCACTGACATATTTCCAGTCATTAGTCAGAAATGTAGTAATCCCCGGACCGACATTAAAAAAAATTACATTCTCATTGAAATCAAATTTGTTGAGCTCCTTTACTGTGTAAAGCCTTGTGCATCCTGCAAGATGGATAGAACCGGAGTCTGCTCTGAATGGCAATAAAAATATTAACAGTAAACCAAATATCAAAGTAACACTAAACGAAATTTTTTTATACATACTTTTTGAATTTAGTCTTGATGAAATCTCATAACTCAGATAAATCAAAATAAAAGTAAAAATTAATATTACATAATGTGTCCTTGGGTAAAATATTAACACCGAAATAAGCGGAGGCAAAACAAACGTTATATATATCAAACAAAAAACTCCAAAGCGTTTTCTTTTAATTCTTACAGCTATGAAAAAGCACATCGTTAACAAAGATAATATGCACAATCCATAAAGAATATTTTTTAATAAATTATAATTATCATTTTCATTGATAATGTATGGGAATGTCTCATCGATCTGTGTGAAGCTCCTAAAAAAATTAAATCCGATATGTTCAATAAACAGAACGGGATTATTTATTGCAGCATCTGAAAATGAGTAGTCAGTCAGAAAATCTCTCTGCATTATCTCATCCGGCCTTGTAATATCATCTATACTTACTTTTGAATTATCATTTCTTTCAAGCACGTCTTTTGCATAATGCTGGGCATAGGCAATGTTTACACGGTGTCTTGATATAGGGTTGAAAAAAATTATAATAACGGCGATCAGTATCAGCGGTAAAAATTTTCTTAGATAATTTTTGTCAGGCTTTGCTTTGTAGCTTCTTATAATGAAGTAAACATACAAACCCGCATTTAAAAAGAGAGACAGGATAAACTCCGGTCTTATATATATCAGAATAAATGATAATAAAACAGCAATAAGTAATTTGTCACTTGGTTGATTAATTTTATAAATCCATATTGATCCCAAAAGGATGATGCATAATGCAAACTTTGTAATCAAAGGAATCACAAAAATATTAGCAGATGAAACAAGATATATCGCTGCTGAAATAAAAGATATCAGTATATCTGTTCTAATTATTCTTAAAATAAGAAATATCAAAAGACCGGGAAGTACGAGTAAAATATTATTGTTTAAAAAAAATAACTCGAAGTTATCTGCCGTAAAATGTGAAATTAAATTATACCACAGATAGTAAAAGAATCCGTCGAGATGATGTTTTATAAATGGACTTATCGTAATTCCGCGGAATAGATAAATGGATTCATCAAACGGATCTATATCTGTAATGAGTCCGGAATGATATGAAATTTTTATTCCGATTATCAGAAGGATGATAAAAATCAAACAATCCGGAAAATATTTTTTAAGAGTATTCAATCCTTATTTAATATTTGCTATAGTTGAATTATTCATTGGTACATACTTATATAGATATTTTAAAAAATATACCTGTTGAATTTTATTGCAAATTACAAATTTCAAATTGTAATTAAATGGAAAAAGCAAATAGGACGAAGCTGAGAAATCTTTGAATTAAGGATGCATTCTAACTTTTACTAAAGTATTTATTTTTCATTTAAATCATTAATGCATAAACCTTATTTTTACATGAATCAAACTACAGTAATAATATAATGATTAAATTTTACTTATGGATGACAGAAAACATGTGATAGTGATCGGTGCGGGGTTTGGAGGATTGCAGGCGGTAAAAAAGCTTTCAGGTAATAAAGATATCCGGATCACATTTATTGACAGAAAAAATCATCACCTCTTTCAGCCGCTGCTTTATCAGGTTGCAACGGCAGTATTAAATCCGGCTGACATTGCCATCCCTACCAGATCTCTTACTTATAAAATGAAGAACGTAACTGTTCTTATGGATGAAGTAACAGAAATTGACAAATCGAATAAAAGAATTATTCTTAATGACAAAGTTTTGCCATATGATTATCTCGTCATTGCAACAGGTGCAATGACAAGTTATTTTGGACATAGTATCTGGAAAGAATATACACTTGGTCTGAAAAATTTAATGGATGCATTGTCAATACGAAATAAACTTCTCTTCTCGTTTGAAGAAGCGGAAAATCATCCGGACCGGGCAGATGAACTTTTAAAATATATTATAATCGGCGGCGGTCCTACAGGTGTGGAACTCGCAGGTTCTATTGCAGAACTTTCAAACAGCATTATTAATGATGACTTCAGAAATATTGACACACGAAAATCAAAGATCATACTTATCGAAGGAGGTTCTGATCTGCTCCCGTCTTTTGACAGGAAACTTTCCGTCTATACAAAAAAGCGGCTTGAGAAAAGAGGAGTAACCATAATGCTGAATTCACGGGTTCTCAATATTGAAAAAAATTCTGTATTTATTAAAGCACCGGATGGTGAAAGGACTTTGCATGGAAATTTAATCATCTGGGCAGCAGGTGTAAAAGCTGTACCACTTAATGCAGACTCAGGATTTGATGTGGACAGACAGCAGAGAATTAAAGTAAATAAATACTGCTCTTTAAATGAGTATCCCGATGTATTTGCAATCGGTGATGCGGCTGACTTTACTGATGAAAACGGCAAACCGCTTCCGGGTTTATCAGCAGTGGCTATGCAGCAGGGCAGGTATGTGGCAAAGTGTATCATCAATGATATTAAGAAGAAAAGCAATGAGCCTTTTAGATATCTGAATAAAGGTAACATGGCGACTATCGGCAGGATGGATGCAGTTGGTGAAGTTTCTAAATTCAGGATCACCGGAACGTTGGCGTGGCTGCTGTGGCTGTTTGTTCATTTATTTTATCAGGTAGGATTCAAAAACAGAGTGACTATACTTATTACCTGGATATGGAGTTATTTTACATTTGGGGCATCGGCGCGAATCATACAGGAATTTGCCCCACTTACAAAACCGGAAGACTAACTTAATTTAAAATTTTTTTAATGAATAATTATTATTGTTACATCCTGAAACTCAATCCTTCATTTTACAGAAACGAAGACTGGACTGAAAAAGAGACTGAACTTGTAGGAGTGCATTTCAATTATCTCAAAGACCTGACAAATAAGGGAAACGTTTTTCTTGCAGGCAGGACTGTGAATGAACCGATGACTGATAAAGATCTCGGTATTGTAATCATCGAAGCTGAATCTGAAGATGAAGCCAGAGGATATATGGAAAATGATCCTGCTATAATTGGAAATTTAATGACTGCGGAATTTTTTGAATTCTCTCTTGCGCTGCTGCGTAAATAAATTTTCTTCCGGAAATTCAGTTTTCAAGCCCTACCCGTATCACCCCTTCACCATATTTTGATTTCAACTTGTCAAGTGCGTGGTAAGGGAGTGCAGGCTCATTTTCAAAAAGATTGAGATTTCTTTCTTTCAGATCGTGATGAAGATCGTACACACCCATTCCAAACTGCCGTCCTTTCATTTCCATTGTCGGCTTGTGAAGACGGTTGTAAATGGAGGCGGCAGTATTGAATATTTCCCTGTCGTCATTTGTATAACTTGTCAGCCTCACAAGATCGGATGAATATCTCAGATTTTCCAGACGAACCGACAGATGCATGAATCCCGCTACGAGACTTTTAGAACGCAGCTTTCGGCAGATAAACTCGCCAATCCTTCTTATCTCTTTTCTTACATCAGCAGTTTTGTAGATCGGCTCGGAAAGTGTATGGTAATGGTTCAGCGACTTTTCCTTTTTTTCTTTGCGGAAAATTTCGGAGGTATCCTCTCCACGGGCAAGCTTACGGAAGACAAGTCCGTTCACTCCGAATTCCTGTCTCAGCATTCTTTCATTGCTTTCTGCAAGATCGCGGATCGTCCTGATACCGAGCATCAGCATGCGCATCTCATTTCTCCTTCCGACTCCCCATAATTTATTCGCAGGCATTGAAAATATCTTATCCTTATTCTCCTGAGTGATCACGGAAAGCCCATCCGGCTTATGAAGTTTTGTAGCAAGCTTTGCATAAGTTTTATTATATGATAATCCCATTGACGCAGTGAGGTTTTCGAGTTCGCGTATCTTACGTTTAATAGCCGCCGCCACTTTTACAGCTTCGAAATAATCCTTTGCAACGCCTGTCAGATCTGCAAAACATTCATCGATACTGTACTGCTCAATGCAGTCTTCGGGAACGAATTCCTTCAGAGCGCTCATCAGATTGAGAATAATGCTTTCATATTTCGGACCGTAACACGGCAGTGAGATTAGCTGCGGGCAGATCCTCTTCGCTTCGAGTACAGACATTCCCGTATCGACCCCAAAAGCTCTCGCCTCATAGGAAGCCGTCATCACGATCCCTTTACCGCCGCCTGTCCCCCCGACTGAGACCGGCTTCCCGCGGAGATTTATATTATCACGCTGCTCGACCTGCGCATAGAATGCATCAAAGTCGATATGCACGAAAAACCTGTTACGGTGCTCGCGTATTCTCCAGTTCAGATCCTTCGTATGAGGAAATGAATAAAGCGGCATGATGCGCACTCTCCTGTAGAGGTCATCGAAATCCGTTCCCTCGCGGGGAATAAAAAATGAAGAGCTGATTGTTTGCATACCATAATAATATATGGTATAAAATTAAATTTAAAGGGGAAAAAACCGGGAGTTATTTTTTGATGAATTTTACGTCTGACAGATCTGCAAAGTCATAATCCTGTGTCCAAACGACAGCATTATAAGCTCGTGCAGTTGCATATATAATGCTGTCAGCCACAGGTATTTTCAAATCACACTTAACTTTGCAGCACTCAGAGCTATAGAAATGTCAACTTCAATTACTTGAGACTGTATCATTATTCCAATTGCTTCTTTGCTAAATCCTCATTTTTTTCCTTTAAGATCTTTTTGAAAACTTCATAAAGATTTAAAGTAGATACAATTAAATCTTCGTTATTCTCAATTACT
>Ga0209477_1001622_pt1 | contig 13545 bp, 10 predicted proteins | sample KloWWTupernatant_FD_187180 | JGI IMG/M metagenome (GOLD analysis project Ga0209477, IMG submission 187180) | Active sludge microbial communities from Klosterneuburg, Austria, studying microevolution and ecology of nitrifiers - Klosterneuburg... | ecosystem: Engineered > WWTP > Aerobic digester >...
TGGCCCACGGCCGATCGCGGAGACCCGTGCCCTCGCCCTGGACTGTCTCGATCGGCTCTACGAGCACGGTGTCAAACTCCTGGTCATCGCCTGCAACACGGCCAGCGCCGCTGTCCTCCACGATGCGCGCGAGCGCTATGACGTTCCGGTCATCGAGGTCATCCGGCCGGCGACCCGTCGGGCGGCGCGAGCAACCCGCAACGGCAGGATCGGGGTCATCTCAACGCTCGGCACCCACCAGTCGGGCGCCTATCGGGATGCCTTCGCGGCCGCCCCCGATTTCGACATCCTCAGTGTTCCCTGTCCGCGGTTCGTCGAGTTCGTCGAGGCGGGCATCACCTCAGGCCCCGAACTGGCAGAGATCACGGCCGACTACCTGGCCCCGCTCAAGGCGGCGGATGTCGACACCTTGGTCCTGGGCTGCACCCACTATCCCCTCCTCACCGGCGTCATCGGTTATGAGATGGGGGAAGGCGTCACTCTGGTGTCCTCGGCCGAGGAGACAGCCAAGGATGTCTACCGGGTCCTGCGCGAGCACGACCTGCTCCGGCCGGACGACCTGCCGCCTCCTACGCACGGCTTCACCACGACCGGCGATCCGTCCCAGTTCCGACGACTCGCCACGCGCTTCCTCGGGCTGGGAAGTGAACTGGGAGAGCTCTTCGTTTCCCTCCCCGTCGTTCCACGCTGAGCGGGCTCAGCCCAAGGGCCCTGATCGACCGGTGAGTTCGAGCAGGCCACTGTGCCCACCGTTGGCATCCAACTTCGCTTGCACGCGCTCGAGCGCCCAACTGCCCGGCCAGGCGAGCACCCCCATGAGGAGCAGGGAGACGGCCAGCCCGGCGGCCAGCAGCAGCCATGACCCCTCGATCACCGAGAGGGCGACTGCCACGATCGCGGTGACCTCGCCGAGGGCTGCCCGCACAATCGTGCTCGTGCGCAGCGCCATCAGCGATCGCTGACCAGTCTCAACAGGGGAAAGGCCCGGCGGAAGCGGCTGCACGTTGAAGCCGACGGTCATCATGGCCATCGCGGCCGCACCCGCGACCACGGCAATCACGGCCCACGACCACGCATGCGCTGGCGGCGCGATGGGCACAACGAAGAAGAAGGCCACGCCGATGATGATGAGGGCCCACATCATGGTGCCGACCACCATGCGCAGCGAGGTGAGCGGCCCGAGGGCCTTGGTCGGCGTCTGGTTGGCGGGGGTCTGGACCATGGGACCAGTCTGGCCGATTCGGTCGCACAAACGTCGACGGCTAGCATGGGAGATCGCGTATGCCGTGGGCTGGCCCACGCGGCGGCCCGCCGGTTCCGGCCGAGGGGCGCCACGGCATACCAAACGCCCCGTTCGTGCCCACGAACCCCTGTTACCGACCACCAGTGTGGAGTGCCTGAAGTGAAGAGTGCCGTCGAGTCCCTCAGCCCGACCCGGGTGAAGCTGACCGTCGAGGTCCCGTTCGACGAGCTCAAGCCCGATCTGGACAAGGCCTACAAGACGATCGCCTCGCAGGTGAACATCCCCGGCTTCCGCAAGGGCAAGGTCCCCTCGCGCATCATCGACCAGCGATTCGGGCGTGGCGCCGTCGTGCAGGAGGCCGTCAACGAGGCCCTGCCGCGCTTCTACCAGGAGGCCGCAGAGGCCGAGTCCCTCAAGGTCATCGGTCGCCCCGAGGTCGAGGTGACCGCGGTGCCACTCGAGGACGGCGAGGACTTCACCTTCAGCGTCGAGACCGACGTTCGTCCCGAGATCACCCTCCCCGACCTCGACGGCATCGCCATCGAGGTCGACGACGTCGCCGTCTCCGAGGACGACGTGCAGGAGCGCCTCACCCAGCTCCAGGAGCGGTTCGGCACCCTCGTCGGTGTCGACCGCGCGGTCGAGGACGGCGACCACGTCTCCATCGACCTGTCCGCCAAGATCGGTGACACCGACATCGACGCCGTCGAGGGCGTGTCCTACGAGGTCGGCTCCGGCAACATGCTCCCCGGCATGGACGAGGCGCTCATCGGCATGAGCGCCGGCGAGACCAAGGAGTTCACCGCTCCGCTCGCCGGTGGCGACCACGAGGGCGAGGACGCCGAGTGCACCGTCACCGTGCAGTCGGTCAAGGTCCGCGAGCTCCCCGAGCTCGACGACGACTTTGCCCAGCTCGCCTCGCCGTTCGACACCTTCGAGGAGCTCAAGGCCGACGTCGAGAAGCATGCTGCCCAGGCGAAGAAGTTCGAGCAGGGTGTCCAGGCGCGCGACAAGGTCCTCGAGCACCTGCTCGCCAACACCGAGATCCCCGTCCCCGACGGCATCGTCGAGGAGGAGGTCAACTCCCACCTCGAGGGTGAGAACCGTCTCGATGACGACGAGCACCGCGCCGAGGTCGACGAGAACACCCGCAAGGCGCTCAAGGCCCAGTTCCTCCTCGACGCCCTGTCGGAGAAGCTCGAGATCGAGGTCGAGCAGCCCGAGCTCATCGAATACCTGATCATGAGTGCGCAGCAGTACGGCATGGACCCGAACCAGTTCGCCCAGGCCATCGACAGCCAGGGCCAGATCGGCTCGATGGTCGCCGAGGTTGCCCGCCGCAAGGCACTCGCATCCGTGCTCGAGAATGCCGTCGTCAAGGACGCCTCCGGCAATGTCGTCGACCTCAACGAGGCCGTGCCCGGCCAGGACGACGAGGTTGCTGACGACGCTGCCGACGTTGTCGAGATCGCTGAGGCCAGCGATGAGGCCGAGGACGCGAAGGCCTGACCACAGCCCACACCAGCATTTGGTATGCCGTGCGCCCGACTCGGGCGCACGGCATACCTGCGTTTGCGGCCGGCTCTCAGGCCGGGGGTGCGGTCGTCGTCCCGATCCGCAGGGCCACCTCGAAGGTTTCGGTGACGGGCATCTCACCGCTGAGGGCGCTTCGGACCATCTGGCCCAGACGGCGGCCCTTGTCGGTGCCAGGTTGGACGATCGTCGTCAGAGTGTGGTCGAGCCAGGGCAGGTCGACCCCGTCGTATCCCGTGACGGAGAGGTCCTCTGGGACCCCGAGGCCGAGGGCAGCAGCGGCCCGGAGCGCGCCTGCGGCGAGCAGGTCCGACTGCGCGACGATCGCGGTCGGTCGCTCTCCCACCGGACGGTCGAGGAGGAGGCGGGCGGCGGCCTCGCCCTCGGCCAGGTCAGGTGTGGAGGACTGGATGAGCGTTGTCGTCGTGGACGTGCCCGGATCGTCCGCGCCTGTCCTCGGCATGGTGGCGAGGAAGCCGAGGGCGCGACCCTTGGCGTCGGGATAGGCCGCGCCGTCGATTGCGTCGCGATCGACCGGGCCGGTCGCGGCGCCGGGGGAGAGCGGCAAGGTGATGTGCCCGATGCGGGTGTGGCCGAGGCCGAGCAGGTGGGAGACCGCGAGCGATTGGGCCGCGGCCTCGTCCGTCGTGAGCTGGACGAGCGTGGGATGGTCGGGCGCTCCCGTGGCGAAGAGAGGAATGCCGCGTCCGGACAGGGCGTCGACGAGCGGGTTCTCGGCTGGTCCGCAGAACGGGAAGACGGCGGCATCCATGGCCATGGTCGACACCCGGCTGGTGAGTTCGTCGAGGTCTTGGGGGTCCTGAGCGAGGAGGAGGAGGCCGAGTCCCTCGCGTCCGAGTTCGTCGGCCAGGCCGTCGAGGACCTGGAGCGCGTAGGGATCGCGGAGGGCGGACGCCAACGGGGCTTCGACGATGACCGCGACGACCCCGCACCGACCGGCCCGCAGCGAGGACGCGACCGGGTCCGGCCCGGCATACCCGATGTCTTCGGCCGCCACCCGGACGCGCTCGATGGTGGCCTCGGCGACCGGGCCGCGACCGCTGAAGGCGAGGGATGCGGTCGATAGGGACACGCCGGCGCGCGCCGCGACGTCCTTGAGGGTGGGGCGGCGCGCGTCGCCCTCGCCGTGAGGCGCGGGGCTCTCTGTTTGACGGGGTGGGGGCATGCCGTTCATACTACTCGAAACGATTCGATAAAATCGATTCGAGTGTGCCTCTCGCAGAGCCACCCAACTGTTGAGAGTGCACGACACGCTGGTGGGATCGAACTGGCACCGGCAAGTCGCGCACTCTCAACGTCCAGGTCCGCGTGTCTCAACTCTCGTCATCTCAGGAGCCAGCCCACATGACCCCCGTCGCACTGCCTGTCGAGCGCGTCCGTGAAGCGCGCAATGCGACCTTCGCCCTCTTCGCACTCGCCGGCGTCGCTTTCGCGAGCTGGGCCTCCCGGATTCCCGACGCGAAGGTCCAACTGGATCTGAGTGCCGGCGAACTCGGGGCGACCCTCTTCGCGATGTCGCTCGGCTCGGTCATCGCCCTGCCCCTGACCGGGCGGGTCGTGGAGCGGTTCGGCATGGTGCGGACCATCAAGGCGGGGTTCCTCACGGCTGCGATCGGCGCGGTCGCCATCGGCTTGGCGATCGACGTGGCGCACTCGCGAGCACTGACGATGGTCGCGCTTTTCTTCATCGGCGCCGGGATCGCCGGCTGGGATGTGGCGATGAACCTCGAAGGGGCCGACGTCGAGCGTCACCTGGGCAAGGCGATCATGCCGCAGTTCCACGCCGCCTTCAGTGGTGGGACGGTGGCCACCGCGCTCTTCGGTGCCGCGATGTCGTGGGCCAAGGTGAGCATCCTGATCCACCTGTCGGTGACGGCTCTGGTCTGCCTCGCGGTCGGCTTCTGGGCGACGACCAAAGCCCTCCCGCACGAGGCGACGGCCGCCGGAGCTGCTGCCGCCACTCGTGCGGAGACTGGGGAGCGTGGGAAGTCGGCCTGGCTGGAGGGCAAGACCTTGCTCATCGGTCTCGTCGTGCTCGTCGCCGCCTTCACCGAAGGCACCGCGAACGACTGGTTGGCGGTCGCCTTCCACGAGGGTCACGAGTTGCCCACGTGGGCTGGTGTCCTCGGCTTCGCCACCTTCCTGACCTTCATGACCATCGGCCGCATCTGGGGGACCCGACTGCTCGACGAGCGCGGGCGTGTGCCGGTGCTCCGGGTCTCCTTCGGACTGGCCGTGGTCGGTGCCGCGCTGGTCATCTTCGGCAATGCCCCGTTGGCCTTCATCGGAGCCGCCATCTGGGGTCTGGGTGCGGCGCTCGGTTTCCCCGTCGGTATGAGCGCCTCGGCGGACGACCCAGCGCGGGCTGCTGCCCGCATGTCGGTCGTCGCCACGATCGGCTATGCCGCCTTCATCGCCGGACCGCCGCTGCTCGGCTTCCTGGGCGACCACGTCGGCGTGCTGCGTTCGCTGACCGTGGTTGGTGCCGGCGCGATTCTCGCTCTGCTCCTCGTGACCGCGGTCCGCGAGCCTTCCCGCGCAGTGGGCACCGACGAGAAGGTCCCCGCCTGATCCACGGTCGGGAAGGGCTGCTGGGAGGTGACGCGTGCGCCCACGGCGAACACACGGCATACCCGGGAGTGCGCTGACGGAGTCGGGCGTTAGGGTCATCGAGAAGGCGACCAGCGCCATCCCTTTCCACCCAGCGTGACTCCACCCAGCGTGACAGGAGCGAGACCTTCGTGAGCACCCCTGACATCGTCGCCGCGGGCCCGGGCCCCCAGGCCGGCCTCGACGACCACATCTACAACCGGCTCCTCAAGGAGCGGATCATCTTCCTCGGCTCCGACGTGCGTGACGACAACGCCAACGCCATCTGCGCCCAGATGCTGCTCCTGGCCGCCGAGGACTCCGAGAAGGACATCTGGCTCTACATCAACAGCCCCGGTGGCTCGGTGACGGCCGGCATGGCGATCTTCGACACCATGCAGTGGGTGCCCTGTGACGTGGCGACCGTGGCCATGGGCATGGCGGCCTCGATGGGCCAGTTCCTGCTGTCGGCCGGAACCCCGGGTAAGCGTTATGCCACCCCGCACGCCCGCGTGATGATGCACCAGCCCAGCGGTGGCATCGGCGGCACGGCCTCGGACATCAAGATCCAGGCCGAGCAACTGCTCCACATCAAGAAGCAGATGGCCGAGCTCATCGCCCAGCACACCGGCCAGAGCGTCGACCAGATCGAGGCCGACTCCGACCGTGACCGCTGGTTCACGGCGCAGGAGGCCAAGGACTACGGCTTCGTCGACCACGTCTTCACGTCGGCCGCCGATGCCGGGCACCGGCACGACAACCCCGTGACCAACGACTGACCCGGCCGACGCGAGAAGAAGAAGAGAAGCCATGAACTTCAGCAACCCGGTCATCCCCGGCGCCTCGGGCCGCCTCCACGTCCCGGCTCCCTCGAGCCGCTACATCCTGCCGAACTTCGAGGAGCGCACCTCCTACGGCATGAAGCGGATGGACCCCTACACCAAGCTCTTCGAGGACCGCATCATCTTCCTCGGCGTGCAGGTCGACGACGCGAGCGCGGACGACATCATCGCCCAGCTCATCGTCCTCGAGTCCCAGGACCCCGACCGCGACATCCTCATGTACATCAACAGCCCCGGCGGCTCATTCACGGCCATGACGGCGATCTACGACACGATGCAATACATCCGCCCCGACGTGCAGACCTTCGTCATCGGCCAGGCGGCTTCCGCTGCGGCGGTCCTCTTGGGCGCCGGCGCCAAGGGCAAGCGCTACGCCCTGCCCAACGCCCGGATCCTCATCCACCAGCCGGCGATCGAGGGCACCGGTGGCATGGCCTCCGACCTGGAGATCCACGCCAATGAGGTGCTGCGCATGCGCGGGTGGCTCGAGGACACCATCGCCAAGCACTCCGGTCGCGACGTCGAGCTCGTCCGCAAGGACATCGAGCGCGACAAGATCCTCTCCGCCGACCAGGCCAAGGAATACGGCCTCGTCGACGAGGTGCTCGCCTCCCGCAAGGCCAACACCAACTGACGGGTTCTTTTCAAACCCTTCGTATGCCGTGGGGCCGGGTTCGCGCGAACCCGGCCCCACGGCATACCCCGATGGAGAGCCGGTGTGGGGGGAGAGTCAGCCCACCATCCGCTCGTTCGAGCCGCCCAGCGTCGCGATGATCACCTCCGCCGCGCCAGGCGCGGTCGGTCGCTGACGGGACCGGTGTGCCCCATCCGTCGACGTGACGGCCTCAGCGAGGGTCAGCGAGTCGTAGAGCCACGGGATGAGGCCGCTGCGGGCGAGGTTGGCGGCGTTTGCCTCCCCGTGACCCGGCAGACAGCGGTAACTCACGATCGGGACGCCTGCGGCCAGGGCCTCCAAGGAGGTGCTCCCCCCGGCGTTCTGGACGACGAGGTCGACGGCCGCGTAGAGGGCCCCCATATCCGAGACCCAGCCGAGGGCGCGCACCCCCGGGATGGCGGACAGTCGCTCGCGCAGGACCGTGTTGCGACCGCACAGGACGACCGGCACCACGCCGGGGATGGCCAAGAGGTCGCGTGCCGTCGCCTCGAGATCGCCGACTCCCTCGGCGCCACCGGTGACCGCGACGAGGCGACCCACTTCCGGCAGGCCGAACTCCTCACGCAGGGCCGCCACGGCACCCGGCGTCCGCGGGCGATCCTGCCCGAGCGCCCTGACCACTGGCTCCACGACCCGCGTCGATCGGGCGCCATGGGAGCGAGCCTCGAGAGCGGCCACCTCATGCAGCGCCAGATGTGTGTGGATGCTCGGGTGGACCCACAACGGGTGGACGGAGAGGTCGGTCAGGTAGGTGAAGGTGCTCATGTCACCCAGATGACCCTGATCGTGGAGGCGACCGATCACCTGGCTGGCGAAGGGATGGGTGGAGATGACCGCGTCGTACATCGAGGGCAGGGCGCGCAGTCGACGCGTGGCACTGCCGATGGTGGCCAGGGCGATCCGGCGACCCAGACCACGTCCAGCCTTGGAGGGCGCCAGCCAGGCCAAGAACCAACGCCAGGTGACCGGCACGGCCTTGACCTGCCACAGGTAGACGCGCTTGAGCGCCCGACCGAGTCGCCACGGATAGCGTTCGACGATGTCGAGGACGACCGCATCGACGCCGCGGTCGGCCAATCGCCTCTGCAGCTCGCGCGCCGCCACCTCATGGCCGTCCCCGAAGCTGCCGGACAGGATGCACACGGTGGTCCGCACGCTCGGACGCTAGGGCGGTGGGGTGCGTGCAGTGGCGTCCCCGGAGTGAACGTCACACGGCCAGCGGATGGATTGTGTGGGCGTTGCGCTGTGAGCGGACAAGGGCGACGCGCCGGGCGTCGGCATCGTTCAATGGGTGGAGTCGTCGGGGCGAGCAGGTAGCGTCGCCGTGTCGACGCAAGTGGTTGGCGCAGCATGGTGATGACCGTTGGACGGAGAGGGGCCCCGGGCGTGGCACGTGTGGGAGAGAGCAGCGACCTGCTCAAGTGCTCGTTCTGCGGGAAGTCGCAGAAGCAGGTCAAGAAGCTCATTGCCGGGCCGATGGTCTACATCTGCGACGAGTGCATCGACCTCTGCAACGAGATCATCGAAGAGGAGCTCGTCGAGTCGACCGATGTCGGCCTCGACGAGTTGCCCAAGCCTCGTGAGATCTTCGACTTCCTCGAGCAGTACGTCATCGGCCAGGACGTCGCCAAGCGGGCGCTCGCGGTAGCGGTCTACAACCACTACAAGCGCATTCAGGCCAGCGCGACGCTCGCGACCAAGAAGGACTCCGAGCACGTCGAGCTCTCCAAGTCCAACATCCTGCTCATCGGCCCGACCGGCTGCGGCAAGACCTACCTCGCCCAGACGCTGGCCAAGATGCTCAATGTCCCCTTCGCCATCGCCGACGCGACGGCGCTGACCGAGGCCGGCTATGTCGGCGAGGACGTCGAGAACATCCTGCTCAAGCTCATCCAGGCCGCTGACTATGACGTCAAGAAGGCCGAGACCGGCATCATCTACATCGATGAGGTCGACAAGATCGCCCGCAAGAGCGAGAACCCCTCGATCACCCGTGACGTCTCCGGCGAGGGTGTCCAGCAGGCACTGCTCAAGATCCTCGAGGGCACGACGGCCTCGGTGCCGCCGCAGGGTGGGCGCAAGCACCCGCATCAGGAGTTCATCCAGATCGACACGACGAACGTCCTCTTCATCGTCGGTGGCGCCTTCGCCGGACTCGAGAAGCTCATCGAGTCCCGAAACGGCAAGAAGGGCCTCGGTTTCGGCTCCGAGCTGCACACGCCCAAGGATCTCGCCGACTCGATCCACGAGGTGATGCCCGAGGACTTGATGAAGTTCGGCCTCATCCCCGAGTTCATCGGACGACTGCCGGTCATCACCACGGTGGCCCCGCTCGACGTGTCCGCCCTGGTCCAGATCCTCACCGAACCCCGCAACGCCCTCGTCAAGCAATACCAGAAGATGTTCGCCCTCGACGGGGTCGAGTTGGAGTTCACCACGGATGCCGTCGAGGCAGTGGCCGAGCAGGCACTTTCGCGGGGCACCGGCGCTCGCGGCCTGCGGGCGATCATGGAGGAGGTGCTCCTCTCGGTGATGTTCGACGTCCCCAGCGATGAGGGCATCGCCAAGGTCGTCGTCACCCGCGACGTGGTCCTCAAGAACGTGCTGCCGACGATCGTGCGCCGCGAGGAGGACGAGGTCACGCGCAAGCGCACCCCGCGCAAGCGCTCCGCCTGACGAATCGGTTGAGCCGACCGGTCCGACACGCTTGGATGGTGGTGTGGCCACGGCATACCGACTCCGCGCCGGCGACACGGGACCGAGCCAACAATCCCCGGTGACCTGCGGCTCGGCCTGCTTGACGGTGGCCCGGATGCTCGTCGACCCCCTGTTCGCCTCCTGGGTCCGCACGGGCCAACCCCGCTTGCCCGGCGCTCCAGACGGCGCCTCCGATGGTGAGCGGTTCGCGGCCTACGAACGCGTCGTCATGCGCCGGACGAATGGCTTGTGGGGTGCGGGCGGCCGCCCCAATGTCCCCTGGCCGCGGGCCCTGGGCACCCCGCCGTGGGGTGCCAAGCGTGAACTCGAACATGGGGCAGCCCGTCGCGGGATCGCCTATGCCGTGGACGTCCTTCGTCCTGACAACCCCGACACGCTGCGCCAGGATTTCGACACCCTGGTCGACGTGGTGGCTGACGGGGCTCCGGGATTGCTCTACGTCGGCAATCCCCAGTGGCCCAGGCATGTCGTCCTCATCCTTCCCGGGGATGGGGATCGCATGCTCGACGTCTACGATCCGGGCACCGGGCGCGTCGACCACTTCCGTAGGGATGCGCTCGTCGAGCAGCGTCTGGGCCTCTCCGGGTGGGATGTCCCGTGGTTCTCCGTCCGACCCGATGGGCTGCGCTCGGCGAGGGCCAGGGCCTACGAGGAGAGCCTCGACCCGACCCCCGCCTAGCGCACGGCCGGCTTCTCGACCGGGATGAGTTCCGCGTCGGTCGCCGAAATGCCGGTGTATGCCGTGCCGTCGGTGGCGCTGTCCGCCGCGGCATAGGTCAGGTCGCCCGTGAGGCGGCCGGCCGCCCGCAGGTCGGCCTCACCGAGGCGCACGCGATCGAGCGCGGATTCGGAGCCGTTCAGGGTCAGCCGGGCCGCTTCGGCACGCATGCCGACCTTGGCCTCGGACTTCACCTTGCGCACCGCAGCCAACGCCTCGCCGACCGCGGTGACGACAGCCGGGTCACCGCCGGCCGGGAGTTCGTCCGCGGTCGGCCACGAGGCGCGGTGGATCGAACCTTCATGGGTCCAGCTCCAGACCTCCTCGGTGACATAGGGCAGCATCGGTGCGAGCAGGCGGAGGAGCACGTCGAGCGCGATGCGCAGGGTCGCTCGGGCGCTCGCCGCGCCGTCCTCGCCGCGACCGCCGTAGGCGCGGTCCTTGACCAACTCGAGGTAGTCGTCGCAGAAGGCCCAGAAGAAGCTCTCCGTGACCTCGAGCGAGCGGGTGTAGTCCCACGCCTCGAAGCCTGCGGTCGCCTTGTCGATCACCGTGCGCAGGTCGGCCAGGAGCGCGAGGTCGAGTGGATCCGTCACGGCCGCAACGAGATCACCGCTCACCTCTCCGAAACCGAGCGCGAACTTGCTCGCGTTGAGCACCTTGATCGCCAGGCGTCGGCCGACCTTCATCTGGCCCACGTCGTAGGCCGCGTCGGTGCCCAGGCGACCCGATGCTGCCCAATAGCGCACCGCGTCGGCCGAGTGCTCGACGACGACATCCTCGGGCGTGACCACATTGCCCTTGGACTTGCTCATCTTCTTGCGGTCCGGGTCGAGGATCCAGCCCGAGATGGCCGCGTTGGTCCACGGCACCGTGCCGAACTCCCAGTGCGAGCGCACGACAGTGGCGAAGAGCCAGGTCCGGATGATGTCATGGGCTTGGGGCCGCACATCCATCGGGAAGACCTTCGCGAAGACCGGGTCCGGCTCGCCGTTCGCAGCCCGCCAGCCACCGGCGATCTGCGGTGTCAGCGACGACGTGGCCCAGGTGTCGAGGACGTCCGGATCGCCGATGAAGCCGCCCGGCTTGCCGCGTTGATCCTCGCTGTAGCCCGGCGCGGGGTGGGCCTGCGGGTCGACCGGTAGTTGGTCCTCCGTCGGCAGGATGTATGCCGTGTGGTCGGGTTCGCCGTCGGCGTCCAGGGGATACCAGACCGGGATCGAGACGCCGAAGAAGCGCTGCCGGGAGACCAACCAGTCGCCATTGAGGCCACTGACCCAGTTCTGGTAGCGCGCCCGCATGAAGGCCGGGTGGAAGGCGATCTCGTCGCCACGAGCGACCAATTCGCCATTGAGGTCCGCGTCGCGCCCACCGTTGCGGATGTACCACTGTCGGGTCGTGACGATCTCCAGCGGCTTCTCACCGCGCTCGTAGAAGTTGGCCTTGCGCTGGGTCGGCGTGGGCTCGCCGTCGAGGTCGCCCGACTCGCGCAGTGCCTCCACCACTGCGGTCCGGGCCGCGAAGGTCGTTGCGCCGGACAGCTTTTCGGCATAGAGCGACTCACCGTTCGTGCCAGCCAACCACTCGGGCGTCTCGGTCTGGAGACGACCGTTGCGGGTGATGATCGAGCGGGTCGGCAACTGCAACTCGCGCCACCAGATGACATCGGTGAGGTCACCGAAGGTGCAGCACATCGCGATGCCGGCGCCCTTGTCCGGCTCGGCAGCCGGATGGGCGACCACGGGGATCTCGACCCCGAAGAGAGGTGAGCGCACGGTCGTGCCGAACAACCCGGCATACCTCTCGTCGTCCGGGTGGGCGATGAGCGCGACGACGGAAGGGATCAACTCGGGACGGGTCGTCTCGATGAAGACCCTGCTGTCGGGCTGTGTTGTCGAATGGAAGGCCACCCGGTGGTAATGACCGGGGTAGTCGCGGGCCTCGAGCTCGGCCTGCGCCACGGCGGTCTGGAAGGTGATGTCCCACAGACCCGGCGCCTCGGACTGGTAGGCCTCGCCGCGCTGGACATTGCGCAGGAAGGCCTGCTGTGAGGTCGCCCGCGAGTGCTCGTCGATCGTGCGGTAGGAGATGTCCCAATCGAGGCTGAATCCCATTCTCCGGAAAAGGGATTCGAAGGCCTCCTCGTCCTTGACGGTGAGGATGTCGCAGAGCTCGAGGAAGTTCTGGCGAGAGATCGCGACCTCGTCAGCCGACTTGGTCGAGGTCCGGTTGCCCTCGAAGGGTGGGGTGAAGTCGGGGTCGTAGTGCAGGGTCGCGTCACCGCGGACGCCGTAGTAGTTCTGGACCCGCTTCTCACTGGGCAGCCCGTTGTCGTCCCAGCCGATCGGGTAGAAGACGTTGAGTCCGCGCATCCGCTTGTAGCGCGCCATGCAGTCGGTGTGCGTGTAGGAGAAGACGTGCCCCATGTGCAGCGATCCCGAGGCGGTCGGCGGGGGAGTGTCGATCGAGAAGACCGCTTCGCGTGGCCCGGCAAGCGCCGCCTCACGGTCGAACGAATAGGTGCCCTGCTCGCGCCATACCGCGGTCCACTTGTCCTCGAGTCCATCCAGGGAGGGGCGCTCGGGGATCCGGGCAGCGGTCAGCGACGTGGGCGTTTCGGTCATGCCGAGATTCTCCCAGATGGCCCGAGTGGTCAGTGCCCAATATCCAGCGTCAGCGGTGGAGGCCGTGCGCTCAGGGCTCGGTGTCGCGCCGTTGGCGAATCATCCGCACCATCGCCAACCCGAGGACCAGGGCGCCACTGATCATGACCAGCCACAGGGTGGCCGCACGGTCCGCGGCACCCGGATCGGGCACGGCGCTGAGGTCCAGGCTCTCGGGAGCGGGGGTCGCGCGCGGGGCCGCAGACTGTCCGGGAGCAGCCGGTCCGCCCACGCTCGAGTCGTAGATGAGGGTCATCGCCTCAAAGGGCTGGACCATGCCCCAGCCGGCGACGTCGTCGCGCTCGGTGCGCTTGGCGCGCGCTGCGGTGACTTCCAGTCGATGCGTGATCTCCGCCGCGCTCGCCTCGGGGAAACGGCTGCGCAGGACGGCAGCCGCGGCGCTCACATAGGCCGTGGCGAAACTGGTCGATTCACCGTTGGCGCCGAAGACGCAGTCACCCCAGTCCCGGAAGGTGCTGACGATGGTGTGCCCGGGTGCGGTGAGGGAGACCTGGGGGCCGTGGATCGAATCCTCGGTGACG